>Ga0196977_1000359_pt1 | contig 25294 bp, 22 predicted proteins | sample S3v_1013CmetaG_FD_148634 | JGI IMG/M metagenome (GOLD analysis project Ga0196977, IMG submission 148634) | Soil microbial communities from Anza Borrego desert, Southern California, United States - S3+v_10-13C | ecosystem: Environmental > Terrestrial > Soil > Desert | place: USA: California...
ACTAACTGCTCCCCGCGAAGCGTCGCTATTACCTTAGTCGATCTGCCGTTGGGAAGTTGTTCCAAGCGTTCGCGGCCGTCTGCCTCAAAGCTTGATTTTGGCGCAAGCGTAGAAGCAATGAGCCGCCGCGACGACGGTGCGAGGATCGTTGCCTTCGGGAAGAACGATGTGTTGAGGTCTGGAAGCGGCACGTTGGCGGATTCGTTCGAGAATGTCCATTGCGTAATCTGTATAATGGGTGGCATGTCAGAAGTAAAGCTTCGAAGCCGCATGAAAAACCTGCTGATGTTCATCCCGAACCTGCTGCTGCTGAGCGCGCGTTTGATGGTCGACTCGCGCGTGCCGGCGACAGAAAGAGTTTTGGTGGCGGGTGCAATTCTCTATGCCTTGATCCCACTCGATTTCATTCCCGACATGCTGCCGTTTGTGGGCCAGGTCGACGATGCTTACCTCATCTCGATCTCGTTATTGCGACTGATGACGGTTACAGATCCGCTGGTGGTGCGAGAACACTGGCGCGGTGGCGGCGACGTAGTGGAACTTGTCGGCTCGACTGCTTTGATCGCGAAGAAGATATTGCCGGCAAGAATTCGGCGAGTGTTGACGGCACACGTCGAGGTCCAGCCCCCGTCGTTATCGCGATCGGCAACAGAAGCAGGAAGCGAATCAGGCGGCGAGCGTCCAGTCGATCACGCCGTCAACCGCGTTGGCCAAACCACGAACTACTAACGGATTGCTCGACTTGAGCGCCCAGTATCTGATCTGTTCGGGCAAACTGTCGGCACCGGTTTCATCAAACGCCACTAGCGCACAATTCAACGAAGGCGACTGAGCGATTACAAACCACTCGCGCGAGAGGCGGTAATCGTCATTCAGATTGATCAGCCTGATGTTTGGATGTCGCGGAGGACGCCAGTCGTCCTGGCCAAAAAGATACACAGCCTCAGAAACGTCAGCGATGCGCATGTAACGATCGATGATCGGTTGCAACAACGAGAGTTTTTCCACACCTGCATACACGCGTCCGGCACGATTCGTGCGGAGCAGAATCGCATTCTCAATTAATAGGCAGGCGTACTCTACAGAAGCAGTCGTCGTGTGACAGATAAAGCTTTCCCGGTCGGCAAAGTCCCGCCTTGCAAGACTTGCCATCTCGCCGAGATTTTCCGTCTGTTCGACACCTGAAAACTTGAGTGCCTGCTCGAAGATCGAAAAGTCTTTCACCGGGGCGGGTCTCCCTAGAACAACCGGAGTGCCTTGTACCGGAGTAAGTCTGCGAGACCGTTACGAATAGTTCGTTAAATTGTGTGCGTGAGATTAGTTGAGCGAGTTAGGACCTGAAAGGCTATTGGAGTGCCGCGAGGATCTTATCGTGGATCCCTCCAAAACCGCCGTTGGACATAATGGCGACCACATCGCCGGCGCGTAGTTCGGGTACGATGTGTGTCACAATTTGATCCACCTCGGGAAGAGCAATGGCGGGCTTGCCCTGTTGCAAAATCGCTTCAATCAATCGATTCGTATCAAGCGCACGTCCTTTTTCTACGACCTTGTGACTGTCGAAGACGCTCGCAATCACCACGTAGTCGGCGGCCGCAAAGGCGTTTGCGTAGTCTTCCTGAAAGACCGCCAGGCGTGAGGACCACGAGCGCGGCTCGAAGATAGCAACCAAACGACGGTCGCCGTAGCGCGAACGCAAGGCCCGCAACGTTTCTCTGACGGCAGTCGGGTGATGGGCAAAGTCGTCGATTACAGTGACGCCTTTCTGTTCCCCGCGTATTTCCACACGGCGCTTGACGTTCTTGAAAGTTGAAAGCGCTTCTTTGATTCGCTCGCGGCTGACTCCCCAGGCATCGGCGGCGATAATCACTGCGAGACAGTTCAACAGATTGAACTCACCTAGTAGCGGCGTCTCGAAATTTCCCCAGGTGTGACCCTCGCGAACAACTTCAAACTTTGAAAGTCGGCCGCTAAAGTCGGCATTGCGGATCTGCCATTTCGCGTCGTCGCCGGTGCCAAACGTCTCGAGATTCGTAAAAAGCCTGGCGCCAAAAGATTCAACAACCGCGCGCACGTTCGGACTGTCCCAACCAACGATGAGCCGTCCATTCGACGGCACGAGGTTCATGAAACGTCGAAAAGCCAATTTCACAGCGTCGAGGTCACGGTAGATGTCGGCGTGATCGAATTCGATATTGTTGACGATGGCGAGTTCAGGCAGGTAGTGCATGAACTTCGGCCCCTTGTCGAAGTAAGCGGTGTCGTATTCGTCGGCTTCGATGATGAAATAGCCGCTCCTCGTCACGCGAAAACTCGTGCCGAAGTTTTGCGCGACGCCGCCGATAAGGAAAGTTGGATCGAGTCCGCCTTGATCCATGACCCACGCGGTAATGCTGGTCGTCGTAGTTTTTCCGTGCGTGCCCGCGACGGCGAGCGAGTGACGGCCGCGAATAAATTCTTCCTTGACCACTTCCGCCTGCGATCGATAGAGCAGTTTGCGATTGAGCGTTTCTTCGACTTCCGGATTCCCGCGTGGAATCGCGTTGCCGACGATCACACAATCGGGGGCGGGATCGAGGTGTTTGGGCTCATAACCCTGTGACACTTCGATGCCGAGACTCATTAACATTAAAGACATCGGTGGATAAACGTTCTCGTCCGATCCCGTGACAAGGTGTCCGCGTGCCTGGAGCATGCCGGCGAGCGAAGCCATCGCAGTGCCACAAATTCCGATCAAGTGGTAATGCATCTAAACTTTTTCCAGCGCGTTTTTGACCGACTAGTAATCGATCAGCATCTCCGGGTAAGGTGACGTGTACGGCAGCGATTTCAGCATATCTTGATGTTCAACTTCCTGCACTTGTCCGGATGAATTCAGATGGCTTGTCAGCCAAGACCGCTTCGTAACTGCCTCGCTCGAAGACATCCAGAAAGCCACCCCGTGTACAGTTGATGACTTTAACCCCGGCCTCCTGTGCCATTAACAATTGCAGCTCATACACTTCCCACATCTTTAGTACCATTTCCATCATCGAACGATAGCGCCAGCCAGGTAAGTTCCCCGCCGGTTGGTCTTCCGATTTCTCCGGGCTATAGAAGTTGAGAGCTCTTCCGTTGTGCGCAAGCCAGTCGTGATCGAGTCCGAGAAGATAGATTGGAGAACAACCCATATAGATCGCTATCATCAAAGCAAGCTGAACCACCGTGTACACTTCGGTCGTTGGCCTGGTCAGATCGTACTTCCGCACATTGCTTGGTGAAATCGCCTCGGACAAAGCCGCATAGTAAGTACGCGCCGCTGGAAGAGCGTTAGTTCGTTCCAGGTAATTTCGCGCCCAATGCGGCACAAAGAATGGCGGTCGAGTAATAGTTTCAGCGATCTTAACGAGCGATGAGGCTGGTAGTCTGCCGTCAAAGTAAATGGGATCACACAGGCAGTAATAGGTGGGTTGCCAGGATGGGCCAACTGCTGGGTGAAGATAAAAGGAATTTGTGGCGAAAGTAATTTCGCCTGCTAGCGGTCCAATATCCTGGTGATTGAGCGAAGGACCATTTCCGATAATAAAGCAGCGCTGGTTTTTATGTAGGTTTCGGAAGACTTCGTTGCGCTGCAACAAGGCGCCGGCCTCTCTCAAGACAACTCGGCGATTTGCTGAAAGATCAAGCGATTGTGAGTAGGCCTCCGCACGCCATTGCAGCCGTCGTAGTAAATAAACTGCGCTCCTCAGCGCAGTGCCATATAAGCCATCACGCTTCCAGGTGCTGACAATCCTTTCTTTAAGACTCACCGTGCTCAAAGTGTCTGCTGATTTCACTGGGCCACGGTCCTGATAACCAACTCAAGATCCTCAGCGCGCAACCCTACGGAACTTGGTAAGCTCAAGGCCTGTCGATTCAGTTGACTCGCTACATCTCCTCCTGCGGATTGCGCGTGAAGATGGGCGGAAGACTTATGAAGCGGCTGCCAAAGAGGGCGCGCCTGGATTCCATGTTGGGCCAGATCTTTCATGAGGGCTCGACTATCCATTCCGTATTTCTTCTCATCAATCAGAATCGTGTTGAGCCAAAAGATACTTCGAGCCCACGGCGCTTGAGCCATCGTAGTTATGCCGGCTCTTTCTGCCAGTCCCTTCCTGTAGGTTTCAGCAATGCTCCTTTTCACTTCAATGAAATGAGGAAGCTGTTCCATTTGGGCGCAACCCATCGCTGCTTGAACGTTGGTTAGTCGATAGTTGAAACCGATTTCGCGGTGTACGTACTCGATTGGATCATCCTTGGCCTGCGTAGTGAGATACTTCGCCTTTCTGGACCACTCGGCATTGTCCGTGACGATCATTCCACCGCCGCCAGTGGTGATGATCTTGTTGCCGTTGAAGCTCAGGCAAGCGGTGTGACCGAGGTGGCCAACCTTACGACCCTTGTACTCGGCTCCGAGACTTTCCGTGGCATCTTCAATTATTACCAGATCATACTTCTCAGCAATTTCGAGTAGGGGATCGATATCAACCGGATGCCCGAGAATGTGAACCGGCATGATTGCCCGGATGCGCCGGCGTGTCGACCGGTTGATGAGTTTTCCTTCGCGCCACGTACATTCTCGGTTAAGAAAGTCTAAGGCTCGCTGTGTATCCATCTGCCAATAGGCAGGCTCGGAATCAATAAAGACGGGCCAGCCGCCCGCATAACGTATCGCATTAGCCGGTGCAATAAACGTCAGACTCGGCAGCAACACTTCATCGTCCGGCTGGACGCCGCTAACCAGAAGGGCAATGTGCAAGGCGGCGGTGCCACTGGAGGTTGCGACTGCGTACTGCGTGCCCACGTAATCCGCGACGAGGCGCTCGAACCGATCGACAAATGGTCCCACTGATGACACCCATTCGGTGTCGAGACACTCTTTGACATAGAGCCATTCGTTTCCACAGATCGAGGGGACGCAGAGTGGAATAGTTCCTGCCGCCGTTGCGGCTCCCGGTTCAAATGACGTAGGCGCCGCGACGGTATCGTTCATTGTTCTGTTTGATCCATTCAATGGTTGGTTTGAGGCCTTCTGCGAGTGAATACTGAGGCGTCCAGTCAAGCAGTGTTCGCGCCTTGCTGCTATCGGCACAGAGGCGTTCCACTTCGCTATTCAATGGACGGACGCGCTCGTTCTCGACCACGATCGGTATATCTTTACCCATTAACTGGAGGATTAACGCCGCAAGCTCTCCGATCGAGATCTCTATTCCCGTCCCCAGATTGATTACTTCACCTACAGCGCTGGGAGATTCGGCTGCTTTGATGAACCCGTAAACCGTGTCGGAAACGTAGTTGAGGTCTCGTGTTGGCGCAAGATTGCCAAGGCGAATTTTCGATTCCGTCAACACTTGCGTAACGATCGTGGGAATCACTGCGCGAGCCGATTGCCGCGGACCAAAAGTGTTAAAGGGCCTTACCGTCACCACCGGCAGGCCGAAAGAGAGATGAAACGACTCGGCAATCTTGTCTGCACCGATTTTGCTGGCTGAGTAAGGAGATTGTCCTTGCAACGGATGGGTCTCGCTAATCGGAACTTGCCTTGCTGTCCCATACACCTCGCTGGTCGAGGTGTGAACCACCTTGCTTCCCGAACGTTGCGCCGCCTGTAAAACGTTCAATGTTCCTTCAATGTTGGTCCGAACGTAAGAGAGGGGCGCATGATACGAATAGGGAATTGCGATCAGCGCGGCCAGGTGGAATACGACGTCGGCTTTTGCGAGAACCTGGGAAACAATATCGTGGTCTCGAATATCGCCCAGCGTGACGCGAAGATCGTTCTTTAACGGCGAGTGATCGAGCCAGCCCCACGAACCGGTGGAAGTGTAGCGTACAAGCGCGTGAGTTTCGGCGCCGAGTTTGATCAATCTCTCGGTCAGGTGGGAACCAATGAACCCGCCTGCTCCGGTAACCACGACACGCTTCCTGGACCAATCAGTCATTTGTAATCGTTTTCCATTTCCTGGGCCGGTTCTCAATAAGTTTCTTAAAAGCGGCCGTTCTCCATGTCAGACTTGGCTTGCGCGTAATGATCCGCCTTACCGATATCCAGCCAGTATTCGCGAACGGGAAAGCAGACGACGGGGCGGCAATCCTCGATCAACCATTTGATCAGATCGGGGATGTCACACGGTCTGCCGTTCGGGATCAAAGACCTTACTGAAGGACCAACCAAATAAATACCGGCATTGATGAATTGTTTGACAACCGGTTTCTCCGCGATGCCTTTTACGTTCACGCCATCAGTGACAATCACGCCGTAAGGTACGTTGAACTCATATTGCCGAACGGCAACCGTGAGATCTGCCTTATGTTCTTTGTGAAAATTGAGCATAGCGCGAAAATCAACACGTGTGAGAATGTCGCCGTTTATCACCAACAAAGGTTCTTCCGATTCCTCGAGCAAGGTGAGTGCGCCAGCAGTCCCAAGCGGTTCGTCTTCCTTCACGTAGCGAATGTCGACGCCAAATTTTTGTCCATCCTGGAAATGATCGGAGATAACGTCCGCTTTATAATGCGTCGCCACATTGACCCGTCTGATCCCCGCCTCACGCAAACCGTCGACTATGATCTCGAGGAGCGGACGGTCGCCTACTGGCAGCATCGGTTTTGGCAAGTCATCGGTTAGCGGCCTGAGACGAGTTCCGTAACCACCAGCCATCACCAATGCGCGCAGTGGTAACTCATACTCCTTTGCGAGTTCGCTTAAGAGTGCCAGGTCGACCACGCGGTTCTCTTCGTCCACCAGCGGGATTTGCCTCAGGGTCTTCTCGTTCATCAAGTGAAGCAGCGCCGCTTGCGACGTGGTGTGAGGAGCAGTGACCGGGCGGATATTTCCCGTTGGGTCCCGTTGAAGCAGAAACTCGTGAACGGGCATGTCCAGGTCGATGCCGGCAAGAATGGCCCGGCGCGCATCCCCGTCGGTGATAGTGGAAATGAGATGTCGCTCATCGTCCACGACCAGGGCGATTCCCTGTGCCCCGCGATCGACGCATTCGAGCACTTCGCGTAGACGTGCACTCGGTGAAACCACCAGTTTGTCTAGTCTGAACTTTGGCATGTTAGCAGCGCGCAATATGCTACAGGAACCCCGAATCAAACAAAACCAACTGCAATCTAATCAAGAACGTACAAATAGCGCATCGGCTTGCAGTGGACAACCATCGATAGGACTCAGGAGTTGGTAGAGATTGCCCATGTAAGCGAAACCTTTTTCTTTGAGTATGTGGTAAACGGAATCGAAGAGAGGCTGTCCTTCATATAACTCACGAAAGCTAACTTCAATAATGATGACTCGGCTTCTTTCAATAGTCTTGGGACCACCGGCCAGGACGCGATCCTCGCTGCCCTGTACGTCAATCTTAATTGCAATCTCATTTTCGAGGTCGAAGCCACTCAATGCGTCGTCCAGCCTCTTTACTTCGACCTTTTCCAGGCTTTCGCCCTCAGACTCGGGAAACGCCGTCTTGTGAAGGTTAGCCATCCGCAATAGGGATGAACTCTGCGAGTAGCTACTGCGATGCATTTCTGCCGTTCCATTATGATCGCTGAGAGCGCAATTGAATGACTTGAAACCTGGAAGAGTGTGCATCTCACGCTGTAGTTGCTGAAACTCACTCTTTAACGGCTCGAAAGACAATATTGAAACCCCTGGTAACAAGCTGCTGATCATGCGCGCAAACCCACCCGTGTGGGCGCCAACATCGATCACAGTCTTGATATTGAGTGAGGCGACATAGGCATACTCGCCGAGCGCGTACCTCGGGCGGTAACGCACTAAATCTACGCCGAGTGCATTTAGCGGGCGTCTTATTAAGGCTGTTAAAACCCTCATCGTCAGAAAGCAGGTTGGAATCCTCGCCCCGACCCAAGAACCTTTGCCGGGACTCCTACTACCGTTGCGCCCTCCGGCACGTCGTTAAGCACAACCGCGCCGGCACCAACAACGGCCTCACGTCCGATATTCACATTCTGTTTGATAGTTGCACCGATACCGATGTGAGCGCCAGTTTGTATGGTGACACCGCCGGATAGGCGGGCTCCGGTGGCAACATGAACATGATCCTCGATGATGCAATCGTGCTCGACGATAGCGCCGCTGTTTATGATGACGTTGTTACCGATCCTTGCTGCTGGATTCACGATCGCACCAGCCATAATGATCGGACCCTCGCCGATTTCGATATCACCTGAGACGAAGGCCTTGGGGTGAACGGCTCGAGCGAGCGCAAATCCATTGTTTCGCAGAAGATCGTAGAGTTCCTTCCTGATGTTTGTACGCTGCACGCTACCAACGCCTACGAAAGCGTCGTGGATACCGGCCGCATAGAGTTCCGCCAACTTTCTGTCATCTCCAAGCACCTCGATCCCTGAAACCGAGGTGCCCCACAAGTCTTCGTTACGGTCCAGCAGGCCAATAATATCGTAGCAGCCGCAAAGTCGTAATATCTCGATTACGACCTTTGCATGACCGCCTGCTCCTAATCCCAAGACTCGCGTAGGTTTACTGATCATGAAAACGCTTGAGCAGCAGTTTATCGTTTATCTGGACGTCACGCAGTGTTTTCACTATTCGATCTGCTGCGTGACCATCGCCGTATGGATTAACGAGATGGGCCAGCCGGGCACGAAAATCCGGCTCAATGGCGCGTGAGATCCCGGCGACAATCTCGGAACGTGAGTATCCCACATCGATCACATTTTGGGCCCTCAAGCGGCCGCGTTGTCGGCTTCCAATATTGACAACGGGCAGACCGAATGAGGGCGCTTCGAGCAGTCCGCTGGAAGAATTACCAATCATCGCAGCAGCAAGGTTCATTAGGCTGAACCAGCCCTGGGTTCCCAGGTTTGCAACGATCTGACAATCGTTCCGGTTTGCTGAAAACTCTTTGATCGACTCAATAATCATTCTTCCCTGGGCGTCAGCATTTGGATACGTGAAAACGGTGGGCAGGCCGCATTCAGCCAATGCAAGAAGCAAATCGTGGACGTGTTGTTGCGTGTCATCCGGTTCCAGGGTAGTCGGGTGAACCGTGACCAGCAGAAATGGTGCTTCAAGCTTGAGATTGAACTGCTGTTCGAGTTGCTGCTTTGTCAGGAGCTTTGTCGCTTTCAGATTGTCGAGCGAGGGTGCACCGCTCACCAGAATCCGCCAGGGTTCCTCACCCATCTGCATCACTCTTCGCGCGTGAATTTCGTTCGAAACAAAGTGAAGGTGACTCAATTTGGTGATCGAATGACGCAGAGAATCATCGATGGCTCCTTCACTCAATTCGCCACCATGAATGTGGGCCACCGGTATCTTGAAAGCCACCGCAGCGACGACAGCCGAATGCATTTCAAAGCGATCCCCAAGGACCAGCAATAAGTCGGGTCGTTCGCGACCGAAGCTTTGCGCAAAACCCAACGTGCCCAAACCCATCGATTTCGCGACGCCTTCAGCATTGTCTGAAGACAAAAGCATTTCAACTCGATCGTGAATTGCAAATCCGTCAGATTCAATCTGGCCCACTGTCAGGCCGAATTCAGGCGACAGGTGCATGCCGCTCGCATAAAGCAATAGTTGAAGCTGCGGCTCTGTCTCAATCCGTCTGAGGACCGGCAAATAGATACCGTAATCAGATCTGGCGACGCTTATTACTCCGATCGTTCGCATCAGGTATTCTCATCATCGAGCATGTCAAAAGACAGTTGCGCGCCGCTTTTGACATCGATACGCAGTCTTCGACCAATCACGGACGAGATTCGCGCCGGAGACAGTCCGGTTCCCGGTCTTTGAATCGCAATCATCTCGCGCGTCAACCGGGTTCCAGCGGCAAGATCGCGCCCCGCGGTCAGACTCCGCCGGGCTACCTGAGCAGTATTTTCCTCGCTTGCGACTCTCTTTTTCTCACCGCTTCCAAGTGCGGCTTTTACCTTGCGAATGCCGGCGATCATGGCTGTCAGTTCGGATGGCTCCAACGACGCTTTATGATCCGGTCCAGGCCAGGTTTTGTCCAAAGTAAAGTGCTTTTCAATGACGCACGCACCCAGCGCCGCAGCGGCGAGTGCGATTTCGATGCCCTCGGTATGATCTGAGTAGCCGACAGGAAGAGAAAACTCTGAAGCCATCGTCTGCATGGCCCGCAAGTTCACGTCAGCCGGAGTGGCCGGATAGTTCGAGACGCATTGAAGGAGTATTAAGGAAGTGCAACCGGAGTTTTGCATCACCTCAACCGCTTGTCTTATTTCGTCGAGATCTGCCATACCAGTGGAAAGTATCACCGGCTTTCTTTTGCGTGCTACATGCTCCAGCAGCGGCAAATTCGTTAGGTCGCCTGATCCCACTTTGAATGCCGGAACACCCAAGGCATCGAGAAAGTCTGCGGAATCTTCGTCAAACGGTGTCGAGAGAAAAACGATATCGCGCTCATGACAGGAGCGCACCAAATCCTCGTAATCCGATCTTTTTAGTTCGAGTCTTCGGAGCATTTCGGCCTGAGTTTCACCCTCGCCAGTGTTTAGCTTTTGATAATCGGCTTTCGGCGCTGCCGCCGAGACGAGTTTGTCGGTGGTATACGTCTGAAACTTTACCGCATTCGCGCCCGCGTCAGCAGCGACGTCGATCAGCTTTTTGGCCGCCGAGGCGTCTCCATTGTGATTTACACCCGCCTCGGCAATAACAAAGGCCGGAAGGCCTGGTCCAATATAGTGTTTCCCGATTTGAATTGGGCGAGTACTCAACATCGACTCCTGTCATGGCTGACTACCACGCAGTCCATCCGCCGTCAACGACCAGGTTGTGGCCGGTCACATAACTGGAAGCATCGGACGCGAGATAGACTACTGCACCACTGATTTCGTCCAGACCGCCCTTGCGTCCTAACGGAACACGGGCCGAATAACGCTTTAAGAATTGTTCGTTCTCGCCGGGATGTGCGAGGCCTCCGGGGGAAATGCAGTTTACGCGAATATTGTTGTCACCCCAATACGCGGCGAGAAAACGCGTTAGCGAGATCACAGCGCCCTTTGCTGCGGCATACACGGGATGCGCGTAAAGCTGTCTGGAATCGTTACTAGAGTCTCCGAGGTAGAGTTCGCGCAGATTTGAACCCTGGTAAATGTGTTGATCGTTGCCGACAATCCCGTAGATTGAAGAAAGAAAGATCATGCTTCCAGCGCCTGCGCGCTCCATAGTCTGACCGATCGCTTGAGTGATTAGAAAAAGACCATCGAGCTCTACTCGCAACACCGATTGCCATCCGTCCAGCGAGCATTCAGTGAAGGGCTTGTAAAAATCGCGCGGCTTAGCGGTGACGCAGTAGACAAGGATGTCTACGCGCGGTGTTCTCGCGGAAACCTCTGCTACGAGTCGTTCGATTGAAGCCGGCTCTCTCACGTCGCAATCGAACTGTTCGATGCCGAGGTCTTCGACCGAAGACATGGTGTGATCACTGGCAGCAGCGAGTGACAGGTCCGGAAGATCCGCTGAATAGACTTTCGCGCCAAACTCAGCAAGCGCCGCGCAGAATCTTCGACCCAAAAAGCCTCTGCCTCCCATGACGAGCGCGGTCTTGTTCGTTAAGTCAAACTTCTCTTTAATCATAGAGGTCCATATCGTTAATTCAGCCCACGAACCCATTCAGGTATCTCGGCGAAGGAATTGCTCTCGCCTGACGCCAGCGCGGACGTTGCGATTGCGAGGCTTCTGGTCGCGTGTACCGCGTCGTTTTCATGACGGACCCTGCCTTCGCGCACACAATTCAAGAACGCATCCATCTGTTCGAGATAAGAGTCGTTGATGTTGTAAGCGCGATCTTTCCAGATCTCGAGCGGCGTAGGCTGATCGGCCGTTTGAGCTGTGACCGAATTCGCGAGCAAATCGTAACTAATCCAGCCGCGCTCGCAAGAAACGACCCCGCGACGATGTGCGGGACGCTGGATCATGTCCAAATGAATCTGACTGACGGCGCTATTGGAATGGTCTATCATCAAGTCCGCGACGGTATCGACGTCGACCGGGAGCACGTCATATCTGGGCAGTATGCAAGCGACCCTGTTCGCTGCCCCGAGGAATTGCAGCGCCATGTTGATTTCGTGAATTAGTGTAAGCAATACACCGCCGCCGAGATCTTTGCGCGCGAAATAGGCGCGGCGATAGTCCTCGTCAGGATGCCAATCCTCAATCCATTGGCCCACCTGGGCCTGAAACAACAAAGCCCGTCCGGCACGGTCGCTTTCCAGAAATTGCTTGACCGCTTTCACCGCGGGATGAAACTCGAGATTGTAGCCCACAAAGGTAACTATCTTGCGCGCCCTGATCTCTTGGATCAACTCCGCTACTCCGTCCATCGACGCAGCCAGCGGTTTCTCGATGAAGAGCCCGCGCACGAACGGCAGGCACCGGCCAATGGTCTCGAGGTGCAGCATCGTTGGGTTACTGATGATGGCCACATCTGCATTGATCTTCGATAGTTCAGCCCAATCGGTAAACTCTTTAATCTGTAAAGACGGATCAAGCTCCTTAGTGAAGCCCTGTCTACTGCGGAGCGCAAATAGGTCGGTGATGCCCAGTCTGCGGAGATTATTGATGTGGCGCCGGCCAATCGAGCCACAACCAATCAATATCGCTCGCTTTACTTCGTAACGCGGTTTCAATTTGATTGCGGACTGGCTGGTCCATCGCTTGCGAAAAGCAGTGCCGCACTCGCGATTTATCTCCGCCACTTCCGGATGCTGCCGCAAAAAGCGCAGTATTTCATCGAGCGTAAAGATTCTTCCCGGTTGGTAGAGATGAGCAAAGACGGCTTTGAAAAACTCCAAATCGGCAGGATAGTCGAGCGTCATTCGTAGATCCGGCTGCCGGTGAAACTCGTTTTGAATCGGTAGATCGTAGACCTCAAAAAGATCCGTGTCAGTGAAATAACGGCCCCACACCTCTGTATTGCGCTCGTCTTTGATCTCAACCACTTTGTGCAAGGCGGCAGGCTTTATGCCGTAACTGTAAGCGCCATGTGGTAACTCGAAGGCGCGAATCAGGTCCGCATTGGTTTCGCGGTATGCTTCGACGATTCTGTCGGCGTATTCAGGATCCGAGAAAGGGCAGTCTCCGGTAATGTTCAGGATGTAATCAAGGTTGAAAGCGTTGGCAGCATCCGACAGTCGCAGGAGCACATCGTCCTCGTTTCCACGAAAACAAGAAACACCTTCTGTTTTCGCCAGCGCCATCAAAGGCTCATCCTGCGGATTATCAGAAGTGCAAACGATGATCTCGTCCACGCGCTTCGCAAGTTTCAGGCGCTCGATCATGTGTGCGAATATCGGCCGTCCTTCCACCTCCTGCAAGAGCTTGAAAGGAAGACGCGTCGACTTCAAACGTGCAGTGATTAAAAAACCAGTCTTCAAATCAGGTCATCCTCGGTGACGAGGTGATATGCGGGGATGCGGCGTTTTGTTTTTCGATTGACGAGACGGTATGCCTGATCCGGACTGACCCCGAGCGAGTCGGCGCGCATAAACATTAGATCTTCGGAACCAATCTCGTGTCCCTCTGCCAGTTCGCGGCTCGCGACCAGGCTCTTCTTGGAATACTTTCGATATTTCACTTCCTCAGGTGAAAAAGGTCTCGGGGTTGAGTGTCCCTTCGCCGCTTCGATCTCGCGTACCATCTCGACAAAGCTACGAAACTCGTCAGGGTTCAGTGCCGCCTCATGATCGATTCCTTTATACGAACGATCGTGCGTGATGTGTTTCTCGAGCACGTCAACACCCATGCCGACAGCCGCTGCAGGCAGCCAAAATGCGGCCGGCAGATTCGCGTCACTGTGGTCCTGATATCCAATCGGCAGCTCAAAGAGGTGTTTGAGTTTCATCATGTACGTGAGGTTAATGGCGTTAGTTGGCGTGGGAAATCCCTGATAACCGTACATTAACCAAATGTCCGTCTGGTTTGAAGCATTATCACCGGCGGAGGCTGTTATCGCCTCGAGTGCTGACTGGATCTCTCCGATCGTCGACGCACCAACACTCAGGTCGATGCGTCGTTTCGTTTGGGCGACGTGATTGATCAAGAACGGGTTTGACAGATCTGCTGAGTGTATTTTATAGGCGTCAACCCCGATGCTCTCGGCAAAATCGACGCTACTGCGTTCGTAGACACAAGCGATGATCTGCATTGCCGGATGTTTGTCGCGAACGTATTTGGCTAAATCACTCCACGTCGCTCTCGAAAGCTCAATTCTCGCAAGCAACGGAAAATCAGGATGATGAGGTACAACCATTTCCCCGCGCGCCCAGATTTGGAATTGAACCGCATCTGCACCGGCCGTGCCCGCGCCATCAATGATCTTACGGGCCAGGGCCGGGTTCCCTTCATGGGAACACGCCATTTCCGCAATGATGTATGTACTTCTATTCAACTGAGTATTCTTGTCGATGCGGGAATAACATCTGCAACTATTGGCAACACTTGTCTCTGTAATTCGTTCGCAAGCAGCTCGTGCCCGCGTTCATTCAAATGCATACCATCTATCGTGAGCTTCTCCGCGCCGCCCTCGTTTTGCACAATACTGTTTAGATCGATCAACGAAATCCATTCATGTTTAGTCTGGTCCTGAAGAACGCGGTTGTATGCTATCACGTTGTTTTGAAACCCGGGCGAGCGCTCCTCCATCGAATCCGGTGGACTGATGATATTTACAAAAACAAGCGATTTTAGTTTTGCCTCGCGACCCTTCTGTACGACAGTCTCCACGAGCCTCTCAAACCTGGGCAGCGGGACGTAAACGCGGCGACGTCTCTCAACTATTGCGCGCCGGTGATCGTGAGTGAATTTCAGAATACGCTCTCTAAGCCAAGCAACGCGGATATTCGCCACGAATGCTCCCTCTCGTCTCAGAAACACGCGCGGAGCACAGTCGACAACGCCCACGTGCACGATCACCACATCAGGCTTCCTGAGTTCAACCAACTCATACCAATCATCAATCACATACTCGATAGTTCGGCGGCGCATCCCACGTTCGTAGATGACCGGCGCGGCAGCACCGAATCGTAGTCGCAGCGATTGATCGAGCAGAAAGGGATAAGTCACTTCAAGGAGTGCGTCATTGCCTACGCCTTCACGCGGCAGCGCGAGGGAGTCTGCCAAAATCACGATCTTCATTGACTCTTGCGTTCCGTTCTCCAGTCGAGCATTGGCTGTAGAACGCCCAGACGCTTAATGCCATACTTCGAACCCGGGGTTCCTGTATCCACGATCGTGAACACCAGCGCCTCCTGACGATCGTACACGACTGCTCCCGCAGCGCTCGATACATATACGTGGACGACGTACATCCCATTCGTTAACCATTGAGCGGGCAGGTCAATGTCAGTCTGATAGTAGCCAGGCTCTCGAACTTCCAATAACTCCGGATGACTATCAAAATCCGCTGATGCGAAGATGCATGCACCATCGGCGGCGAAGAGTCCGATGCCTACCGAACCGCCCGAGACCGGTCGGTTGATTTCATACTCAATATGGATGGAAAAGCTTTCGTGATATCCGACTTCACTGCGCATCTCACCGTCCTTTAGAACTGTTGCCCGGCGCAGGTGCATCGTTTTGTCGGGTGCCGGAGGCTGCACGTATTCAACTCGGCCGAGTGAGTTACTGAGCGTATAAGCCTGTATCACATCCTGTGTTGGTCCCATACTCAAAACGCTGCCGTCATTCAGCAGGATCGCGCGTTGGCATAGCCGACTTATCGCGCCCATGTTGTGACTGACGAAGAGTACGGTGCGGCCCCGCGTCGCTACGTCGCGCATCTTGCTAAGACACTTCTGTTGAAATCTGAAGTCGCCAACCGCCAGCACTTCATCCACAATGAGTATCTCAGGCTCGAGATGAGCCGCGACCGCAAAGGCAAGGCGGACGTACATCCCACTGCTATAGCGCTTGACGGGCGTGTCAATAAACTTCTCAACCTCAGCAAAAGCAACAATCTCATCAAACTTGTTTTCGATCTCCTTGCGCGTCATCCCCAAAATCGATCCGTTGAGAAAGACGTTTTCCCGGCCGGTGAGTTCCGGATGGAAGCCCGTGCCGACTTCGAGCAGACTCGCGACCCGACCGTACAACTCCACACGACCCTGTGTCGGCTCGGTGATCCGCGACATAATCTTCAGCAAGGTGGATTTGCCGGCGCCGTTGCGACCGATGATGCCAACCACCTCGCCGGGCGCGATCTCGAAGTCGATGTCTTTGAGCGCCCAGATCGCGGGTGAGTTCCCATTCTTTCGCAGTGAGCGCAATGGCTTACGCGCCATTTGCATTATCGTTTCGCGAATAGTCGAATAAGGTGCTGTGGGCGCACCAATGAGGTACCTTTTGCCCAGACTCTGCACTCTAATTATTGGTTGCATGAAACGTTGGCGAGTCGTAACGAAGCAGTCCTAATAACTCTGAAGTGCTGCTTATCGCCCAGGTGCAAAATCAGGTAGCTTGCATACCTCTATGGAGTTGCGAAGCGTCGCTGTTGCGCAACCTTTCCAGGCGAGCTAATTCGAGATCGTGGTCCACCATCAGATGCACCAATTCCTTGAAACTGACTTTGGGTGCCCAACCGAGCACGCGCCGCGCCTTTGAAAAATCCCCGAGCAAAAGGTCGACTTCTGCGGGCCGGTAGTAACGCGGATCAGTTTCCACAAACTCTTCCCAATCCATGTCGAGGTAACTAAAAGCCTCGCTCAGAAAATCGCGCACCGAATAATTCTCACCGGTCGCGATTACATAATCATCCGCTTCATCTGCCTGCAACATCATCCACATCGCTTCGACGTAGTCTTTCGCGTAACCCCAATCGCGGCGCGCGTCGAGATTACCCATGTAAAGCTTATTTTGCAGGCCGAGCTTGATGCGCGTTGCGGCGCGCGTGATCTTGCGCGAGACGAACGTCTCACCGCGGCGTTCGCTTTCGTGATTGAACAGGATTCCGTTGCAGGCAAACAGTCCGTACGACTCGCGATAGTTGACCGTGATGTGATAGGCGTAAGCCTTCGCGCACGCGTACGGCGAGCGCGGATAAAACGGCGTCAGTTCTGTCTGCGGCACTTCGCGCACGCGGCCGAAAAGTTCGGATGAAGACGCCTGGTAAAACTTCGGTTTGATTCCGGTGTCGCGAATCGCTTCGAGTATGCGCACGGTGCCGAGGCCCGTGACTTCCGCCGTGTACTCCGGCACGTCAAAACTCACGCGGACGTGCGATTGCGCGCCGAGGTTGTAGATTTCATCCGGCTGCGTGTTGCGCAGGATGGTATTCAACGAACTCGAATCGTTGAGGTCGCCGTAGAACATACGCAGCCTCGCGTTTGGTTCGTGCGGGTCCTGGTAAAGATGATCGATGCGATCGGTGTTGAAAGAAGACGACCGCCGGACAATCCCGAAAACCTGGTAGCCCTTTTCGAGCAACAGCTCGGTCAGGTATGAGCCATCCTGGCCCGTAATGCCGGTGATCAATGCACGTTTCATAATTTGAGATTTACCCTGAAACTTGAGCCGGAAATGCGCAGCGTTTTAACAAACGGTATACCTTAACTCATGGGCTGATTCTCGGCAAATTTGATATTCTCCGTCGCATGCACGGCCACGAAACAGAATTTCCCTACAAGCGAATCGTTGTGACTGGCGGCGCCGGTTTTCTGGGCCGGTTCGTGGTTGACCGGCTGAAGTCTTACCCCGGCGTTGAGGTCGTTGTCCCGCGGAGCCGCGACTACGATCTGGTCAAAGAAGTGAACGTCAAACGGCTGCTCGATGACGCCGATCCGGAGCTCGTTATTCACATGGCGGCGGTTGTCGGCGGCATCGGTCACAACCAGAAAAATCCGGGCCGCTTTTTCTACGACAACCTGATGATGGGTACGCAGTTAATCGAGCAGTCGCGACTACACGGCGTCAAAAAATTCGTGGCGATTGGAACTGTTTGCGCCTATCCAAAATTCACGCCGACACCTTTCAAAGAAGACGACATTTGGAACGGTTATCCGGAAGAGACAAACGCGCCGTATGGCCTCGCGAAGAAGATGATGCTGGTGCAGTCGCAGTCGTATCGAGAGCAGTATGGGTTCAACTCCATTTTCCTGTTGCCGGCAAACCTTTATGGACCGGGCGACAATTTCGACCTCGAGACGTCGCACGTGATTCCGGCGTTGATCCGGAAGTGCATTGAGGCGCGCGAGAGAGACGAACCGTTTATCGAAGCGTGGGGATCGGGCAAGGTTTCGCGCGAGTTTCTTTACGTCGAAGATTGCGCTGAGGGGATCGTGCGTGCGAGTGCTGTTTACAACGAGTCGGATCCGGTGAACTTGGGTTCCGGCAATGAAGTCGTGATCAAAGACCTGGTCGAGACGATTGCGCCGCTCACGGGTTTCAAAGGTGAGATTCGTTGGCGTTCGGATCGTCCGGACGGACAGCCGCGCAGGCAACTCGACACGAGTCGCGCGCTTGAGAAGTTTGGTTTTCGTGCCCAAACGCCACTGGAAGAGGGATTGAAGCGTACCATCGCTTGGTACAAGCAGAGTCAGGAGTGCTTCGTCAAATAGGATCGGTTTACCCCTGGGACCGCAGGCGTCTCGCCTGCTGTGTTTCGATAGAAGCCCGATGCGACGAGTTGCAGGCGAGACGCCTGCGGTCCCAAGGTAGCGGCGTCCAAGGCGTAAAGTGTCCTTCTAGATGATGTCGGCGAAGCTACGTTCGACGCGGGCGAATGAGTAGATCGCGTAGAACAGAACTGCGACCGTAATTGCCGCGGCGACGCCGAGCGCGGGCCAGTCGAAAGGAAGTCCAAAGAGAGCCGAGCGATAGCCTTCGATGATTCCCGACATCGGATTGAGCATTAACAACCAGCGATACTTCTGCGGCAACGCGCTTGAAGGCAGGATCACGGACGACACAAACAACCAGATTTGAATCAAAAACGGGAGTGCGAATCTCACGTCGCGATACTTCACGTTCAACGCCGCGAACCATGTGCCGACGCCGAGCGCAAACAGCGCGGTCATCAGAATGAGCACCGGTAGAAACAGAACGTTGATCGTCGGCACGACGGCGTAATAGATCATCATCAGGACGAACAACACGAACGCGAGCGCGAAATCGACGAGACCGGCGGCCATCGCCGCTGTGGGAACGATGAGGCGTGGAAAGTAAACCTTGGTGATCAGGTTTGAGCTGCCGACGAGACTGTTGCCGCTCTGCGTGATCGCGTTGGCGAAGAACGTCCACGGCACGAGACCGGCGAGTGCGAACAGCGGATATGGAATGCCGGCGGAGTCTACGCCTGCAAGACGGCCGAAGAAGATCGTAAAGATGACCATCATGAACAGTGGTTGCAGGATGGCCCACGCCGCACCGAGTGCTGTCTGTTTGTAGCGCACCTTGACGTCGCGCCAGGTCAGGAAGAAAAGCAGTTCGCGATAAGCCCACAGGTCTTTGAAGCTGACGAGTTTCCAGCTTCGCGAAGGTTGGATAACGACAAGCGGCTCAGTGGTTATGTTCATCGGCGCTAGTTACGTACCATCACACAGACGGATTGTCCAACGGAAGCGCGCTCTGTGGCTACTTTGCCGTTCTCGAAGGTGATCGGTTTGGAAAGTGGTAAGTAAACTTCGTCACCGTCATGGAGCGATTCGACTTCGAGCTCGAGTCGCTTGGCCCATTCGCGCAGCATGTCGGGGCACATGAAGACGTTCATCGGTTGGGAACCAATCCCGATGTCGCGCAGGTTGCTTTCAAACGAACCCCAATGGCTATCGACGTGGAAGTCCAGAAACGAGAACACGATCTTTCCGCCCGGCTTCAACACACGTTTCGCCTCGCGCAGGTAAACAAACGACTCTTCGTGTAGCAGGTGCGTCAGGACGGAGAAGAAACAGACCATATCTGCCTGGCCGTCCGCTTCCGGTATCTTCAACCCTTCCGCAACTTCAAAACGCCAATCCGCTCGCGGCACTAACCGGCGCGCGTATTCAACCAGCCCTGGCACAACGTCGATGCCCAGATACTTGCCCGTGAGATATTCGGCAAGCGGTTTGGCGAGTCGCCCCGATCCACACCCAACGTCGATCAAATAATCGGAGGGCGCCAATCCGTGATAAATCAACGCGTCTCGCAAAAGCAGACCATACCCCTCGAACTCGCCGCCGACAGCGCGTCGCACCGCTTCATCGTTGCCGTACGTGTTGCGAAGTTGCCGCAACAGCCGGCGGTGCGCTTTGCGAAAGTCAGTCTTCGACGCCCAGTTGCGCCCGTCGCGATTCGTTAACGGCGCTAGCACGCGATAGTTGATGCTATTGACGATCCTGCGAACGAATGTCACCTAGCGCGCACCTCTGATTTCGTCGAGTCGAGCTTGCACGATCTTGCCCACGGCCTCAGGTGAAAACTCGGAAAGAATAGTCTGCTGTCCACGTAGACCGATTTCCCGCGCGAGTTCCGGTTCCGCCACGATCCTTTTCATCCAATGCGCCGCTTGTTCGAGATCCGGTTCGGCCCAATGCTGGTGCGCTTTGTATGGGCCATAATCACGGCCCAACTGCACCAGTTCGTAATCAATCGGAATGCAGTTATCGGCGGTCATGTAATCGGTGTTCCCGGACCAGTTTGTAACGATCGCGGGTTTGCCGAGACTCATTGCTTCAGCGGGACCGAGACCGAATCCCTCCGAACGATGTAGCGACACGAAACAATCGCATTCGGCGATCAGCGAAGTGAGCTCGTCACGAGTCAAGAGTCGATCGATCACGAAAACGTTCTTGCATCCCGCGAGTTCTTCACGCAGTTCGCGCAAGACCGGCTGTTCGTAGTCAAGGTTACTAAACTTCAGCACCAGGCCGACATTCGCGTCGTTGCCCGCGAAGGCGCTCTTGAATGCCCGCAACACGCCGAGCGGATTCTTGCGTTCCAACACACTCTTCGTATCAAACATCGCCAGAAACAGGAATCGATTCTCGCGAAGTCCGAGTTGTGCACGCGAAGACTTCTTTGCCGTCTGGCTTAACTGTACCACTGGCGGAACGCGCACCACCGGGACGGGCGCTTTGCGCGAGATCGCGTCTTTGATGAAATTCGTGGCGGCCCAAACCTCGTCGGTGTATTCAAACTCGGCCAGCCATTCGTTGGGCATTTCGGGCAGTTCCCAGTACCAGTTAGCGATCACGTAGCGGTTGCCGAGTATTTCGGGCGGGATCTGTGTGCGCAGGTAGAAACTGTTGTCGGGATTCACGCACACGATCGTGATGTCGTAATGCGATTCGTGAACTTCCTTGTGCGACCACGAATGATCCGTGTGTGAGGAATAGTTGCCGTGCTCCATGTTGATGACGTTGAAAGGAACGCCGGCAGCGTTGAATGCGGCGGCAAGGCCACGTGCGGCAGTGCCGAGTCCCATGTCCGCGCGTATGTAAGCGACGAGGTTTACGCCTGCGGGAGCGTGTTTATGTGCCCCCGTTTTTCTTGTGGCGCGAAAACGTTCTTTCGTGCGTTGCAGTGTTGCTAGGCGAGCGTGGTTCTGTCGTTCGTGGAGCGCCCTTCTTAGCGACAACGGTGTCAGGGATGAAATGATCCGCTTAGCGGAAGGCGCCGGATTTGATTGATTGGTCGCGCTACGTCCGGAAGAGAGTTCAGGCGCAGGATTGGTAGGGAGTTCGCGTGCGGGAAGAAGTGTGGGTGGGGCTTGCTGGGTGCGCACGTTGCCGCGTGACATGTTCTGCGCGTAATCGATCGCGTCTTTGAGCGTAGCGAACTCAAACGAATTCTCGCCCGGCGGCTCGATCCCGAAGGTGCGCGCTGCAAAGAGCCACGCGTTCGTCGTCGACGATCCCGTCACGGCGCGCTTCAGCTTGAACCCCAATCTCTCCGAAAATTTCACCTCCGCTTGCTCGCGCTCGGACGCGCCACGGCTTTCGCGAAAACCGTTTTCGGCCAGCAACGCGAGCATCTCGTCATGCAATTCTTTGTTTTCGAACTGCCGAATCTCCTCAGCGTTAGCTTGTAAATACTTTTCCAGATCGACATCGAAGAAGCGCGGGCTGTTTGTCTCGTGTTTGAAAATCAAATACTCATTGAAGACCGCATTAACCGCAGTGATTAACTGGGGTATGGGCGTCGCGTAATTGCGGCGCGCGTTATCAACCGGCAGGTTCGCCGCAAAATCCTCCGTGTCGGAACTCGCTTCGCCACGACTGACACTCGCCCCGTTACTCCGATCGAGCGCGTAATGAAACAAGAGCGACTTGTCGTAATAAAGAATCGTCTCTTCCATCTCCAAACAGCGGCAACAAAACCTGAAGTCCGGCGCTATCGACGAAAACACATCTCCAAAACGCTCGCTCATCCGCCCAAAAACTTCGCGCGGCACGATGCAGTTGAGCATTCGCGGCAAGCCCGCGTGAAACACCGACTGGGACAGAAGCCTCGATAGATCAATCGTTTGGATTTCAAGCAGTTTCTGCGTCGCCGGATATTGTTCGACGCGAATCGGCCGCCCGTGATCGACGATCCGGTCCATGTTGTAGCTGATGATCTTCTCGGGATAGATCGCCGCCAGGTTCAAACCTTCCGCCAACGCACCCGTACGAAACATCATGCGGTCGGTCAGGTAAGTGACGTGACTCGCTTGATAAAACGCCAGCGCCTGATCGATGGCCCATTGCCAATGCGCCGACATCGCGAGTGGTTCCGGCGGACGAACGTAGCGCAACCGCTTATCACCACGGCCGGAACAAAAAGCCGCCAGCGCTTCGCACTCCGATTCCGACGTCGAGTTGTCAGACACCATAACCTCGACATTCTCCAACCGCTCGTCGAGCACGGACTGGATCGCATTCATCGCGATCGCGCTGCGATTGCGCGTCGGGATCACCACGACTGTGCCCGTGTAAGCCATCACTTGAATGCCAGGATCAGATCCTGGTAACTGAGATACTCAGAACGCCCACACCACGATCCGCAATAAATCGGTTTTTTTATCCCCAGCCCGAGCTGTTCATAAAGGGCGTTCACAAATCCCTCGTCGAAACCGATCGCCAACTCCGGCCGTTCACGCGACATCGCGCGCCCCGGACCAAGCTCATGTCGCAGATCAATCGTGCTCCGGCCACGCTCGATCAATCCGAGCGATTCTTCGTTGAGCAGAAAGAAAGAGATCAAACAGCGCCCACCCGTCTTCAACACGCGCGCGATCTCGCTGAGGTAGCGCTCCACTTCTTCCGCCACCATGTGCGTAAAAACAGAATTGAGCACCACGAAGTCAAACTGCTCCTCCGCAAACGGAAACTGATACTCCGTCGCCTTGTACTTACCCGCCGGATTGTAGAGTTCGTTGTAAACGTCGATCAGGTGAAACCTGAAATTCGGATAGCGGCGCGTGTACTTCTCCGTGCACCAATCAACGCCGCTCTTGACCAGCTCCAAACCGTCGTAGCTGCCACGCTCGTCAAGGTAATCGACGAGTGGCAGTGTTTTGCGGCCGATACCCGATCCAACGTCGAGCATTTTTTCGTCAGGCCGCAGACCGCAAAGTTTTATGTAATACCGGAGAAACTCAGCGCCGTTTTGTTTGAACTCTTTATAGCTTTGCGGACCATCGTGCATCAGCGCGACGGGCGGCACCATGTGCGAGTGACGGCCAAAACGCGCGAGCCAGTAACGATCCTGAATTTTTCTGAGAGCCCCGGTGAGCATCATTTCAGGCGCTTGATAAACGCGGAGGGCCAATAGGTGACGCGCTCAGTCACGCTTCCTTCATTGAAAGCGAACGGCCGTTCTTCGATTGCAAAACTCGGATTCTCCGCGACGAACTCCAGCGCCGCTTGCCGCGGGTTGTTCCACGACCAGTCAGGCGAACTGCGTGGCGCGCCGGTCAACTCTTCCATGATTCCATCCATCGCGACAATGTACGAGCCGCGAGTGACCAGTGTCGAATACGCGCGCAATTCTTCGAGTACGTGTTGTTTGTGATGACACGAGTCGAGTAAGACGATCACGGTCTCGCCTGGTTTGATATGCGATTTCACGCCCGCCACAACGGCCGGATCTATCGAGTTGCCCTCGACGAGCGTGATGAATGACGAAAGCTGATGAGACTCGATCGCTTCGCGATTATGAGGACGAATCTCGACGTCAACGCCGATCACGCGTCCCTTGTCCATCGTCTTACATAACCCTGCATAGAACACGAGCGAGCCGCCGTGGGCCACACCCGTTTCCACGATCACGTCCGGCTGCACGGCGTAGATCACCTCCTGCAAACGAATCATGTCTTCCGGCAGTTGAATAATCGGGCGCCCCAGCCACGTGAAGCTGTAAACATACTTGTTGTCCCAACCGGAACGCAGCCACAGCCGGCTGAGAACTCGAAACGCTTCGGGTGAACCGATGTTGTATTCTTCACGGCCGTCGTCTTCGGCGTGAGAAACGATGACCTTGTTGCCGTCGATGATGATCATGTTTGCAGGTGGGATTGTACCTCAGTGCATCGATGTCTCTGTGGTATTCTTTGGCGTGTCCGCAAATGACGCTCACGAACCCGAAAGCGAGTTGGCTGCAGCCAATCAGGCTATCGAGAATCTCGTCAAAGAAGCAGCCGCCAACGAACGCCGCGCCAACGCACTGAGTGAAAATGCGTGGCGGTGGGTGTTTCGCTATCGCCGCCTTCAGCGCGCGTTGCGCCGTGTCATCGGCGGCCCCAACAATCTTCCTGCTGGATCTACAGCACAAACCAACGGCAACTCCGCGGCCGCTCGTACCGAAGAAACACTAACGAAACTTCTCGCACTCGCAAAGTCCGAGCTGCGTCACGGACGCAACCACTCCGCGGCTGCAATCGCACAACTGATCGCCGATCGCTTTCCTGAAAATCCGCGCGCGCAGCATCTATCGGCTTCCATCCCCTCCGTTGAACGTAACGACACGCGCCCTCAGCGCCTCAAGGCGAATTATCATCTCGCCCTGGCCCAGGCCCATTACTTTTTAGGTGAAATTGAAGCCGCAGTATCAAACTTTCAAGCGGCCCTTACGTTTAATCCTGATTTGCCTGAAGCGCACAGCGGTCTGGCCGCCATAAAGATGCCGGGCATCTCCTATCTCGACTGGCTCGAAAAACTCTACCGCTTCCTGAACCCCCAAAACGTCATCGAGATCGGGGTCTCGCAGAGTGCTTCGCTGGCACGTGTTCCTGCGCCGGCAATCGCGATCGGAGTCGATCCGGTACCGAGCGTGATCTATCCGTTACAAACTGAAGCACACATCTTTGCCGAAACG
>Ga0196977_1000360_pt1 | contig 25185 bp, 14 predicted proteins | sample S3v_1013CmetaG_FD_148634 | JGI IMG/M metagenome (GOLD analysis project Ga0196977, IMG submission 148634) | Soil microbial communities from Anza Borrego desert, Southern California, United States - S3+v_10-13C | ecosystem: Environmental > Terrestrial > Soil > Desert | place: USA: California...
GCGGAACAGAGGGTCTAGCCACACCCTGTTCCAGCCCCAGAAGGCGCACTCGACGTTGCGGCCGTGATGGCGCGCGAGCGCCTGCTTCAAAGAGCCCCTTTCATACTCCCCCGCGGCCCGCCTCACGCTCTCCACGCTCACGTCTTCGACGAAGACGTGCGGGGCTTCCAGCACGAGGCCGCGAAGCCGCGCGTCCCCCACGCCCCCTGCGTAGATGAGCGCGATTGAGCCGCCGTCGCTGTGCCCGAACAGTACGGCGTCTCGGACTCCGGCCGCGTCCAGGACCTCCGGGAGCGTGACCAGCGCCTCCGTGTGCATGAAGACGACGGGACGCGGCAGCTCAACGGGGTCCGAGTTCCCGTAGCCCGCGCGACTGTAGACGAGAGCGCCGCAACCCGTCGCCTCGGCCACGCGCGCCGGGAACTCGCGCCACGTCGAGACGGAGCCCAGCCCCTCGTGCAGGAACACGATTGTCGGCGCTTCGCCCGGCGGCCGCCCGTGCCACGCACACTCAAGCCAGCGCCCGCCCGCTCTCAATCGCGTCAAATTTTGATAATCAATCAAGTCCGTCTTATTGAACTATTCGCGAGTGTCTTTAACTCTATTTACACGCATTACGGAAAAATCCAAAGCCGTTCGTAAAAGCATTCCCTCTTCTTAAAATTTTATGGCCGAATGTAGGTTCTTGCATAAAGTGAGAATGTCCTAAGAAGGGAATCAATAACTTGCGGATGATGTTCGCTCATATAATGAGAAAATAGTCGTGCATAAGATGAGAATATCCGTTACTTTTCGTTCATATAATGAGAATTTCCGAACCGGCTCATTCTATTAGAGTCAGGGCGTGGAGAGGTGGCTTTTCCTAATGCATGACCTGTAGACGCAAGCCGTAAGTGTAGGCTGTCGAGAGCCGGTGATTGAATTGCTCTTTTTGCTAGGATGCTGTTCGCCGGCGTAGGTTAATTTGAGCATTCAGCGGCAACTTTCGTAAATGTTGGAGGATTCAAAAAAACATTTTCCTGACAACGGGCCAGAGAAAATAAACGGCTCCACCTAAAATAAAAAGAAGGATAAACAACCGAAAAAAGAATGTCTTCTTAAGGCGTGTGCGCTCGTCTTGCAGATAGGTGATTTCCAGAGCGATTTGTCCGGCGAAATGCTCAAGTCCTAAAGTATTTCGGGTGTAGTCTAAGAGCGATTGTAGCTGCTCGCTGTCTTTTCGAGCCAGTTGTCGTTTAAACGCCCAGAGATAATTTATGGAGCGCTGTTTGATAGCTCTCGCTAACAACGGTAGGCTATGTAGATCACCTCTTTGTAAAGAACCTTCCAGTAATTCAATCGCTTTGGTATCCAACTCAAAGCCTTCATCCGACCCAGAGTTTCTAAGCATAATACCCTTGCTAACGTAGCTCATCGCTAACTGATTGGCGAACTCAGCGTGTCCTTGCTCATTGACTAATTCCTCAAGAATTTCAATCCTTTTGTCATAGTATTTGGCTCTTTCCTTATTTTTGGTTTTAGTCTTTTTCGAATCCCAAAATGATTGATGAAGGAGTGGGAACAATCCGATATATGCGTAAGCTGCCATTAATTCCATAGGCATCAGTCGCCCTTGCTCATTAACTAAACCCTCAAAAATTTCATTCCCTTTGAGGGCCACTGTCTGCGCTTCATACAGTTTGCCGGAATTATGAAGACTGTCGCTTTTGAATTTATAAGCCAGCGCCAGGGCATAGAGTAAGTCTGAGCGTCCTTGCTCATTGACTAATTTCTCAAGGATTGCAATCGCTTTGTCAGATTCAACAATGGCCTCTTTGCGCTCTAGGAGAGATTCAAGGGCATACCATTTATTAAAATAAACTATTATCAAATTATCGGTAGAGTCCGAACTGGTCAGTGCGCCCGGCAGAGTCCACCAGACGGCCTGCGTCGTTGCCAAATCGTCCGTCTGACCTAGGCGCTTATCATCATCAGCTAACTCTTCAAGTATTCCAATAGCCTTGTTGTATTCGACTACCGCCTCTTTAAATTTGAAAAGGCTGTGTAGAGCCATCCCCAGATTGTTAAAGTTGCTGGCTTTGGATTTTTCATCTGTGAGCTTATCTTGCACAAGGTTGAGTCTTTCGATAATTTCTTGTGCCAGCCCCAGTTCAGTAATTTTGAACATGAGCGGCGTTGCGGCCAAAACCACGCTTTCATATTGTCCGGCCTGATAGTGTTGCTCCATTTCGTTGAAGTACGAAGAGAAATCTTCCGGTTTGTGACAGTCTTCGACGGGTTTATGAATCGAACGATAAAACTCGGCGGCACGGATGTTTAGTTGTCGGCGATTAAAGAATTGAGACTGAGAATCACTATCGGCTACTTCAGCAGGCAGGAGTTGATAAATATAATCCTTTACAGATTGCTCCAAACTAAAAAGACGAAAATAATTACCTTCTATCTCGCGTTCCTCGGCTATAATCGAACCACTTCCGCGTAGAAGTTGCCAAACGTCTGTGAGATCATAATCAGACAAGACAAACTTAATCGCTTCGACGGAGACAGGCTCACGAAAAACAGATAAGACCTGCCAGACTGCTCGTTCCAACGGGCTTAAAATCTCTAACTGCTCACCAATGAGCTTGGCATAGCCCTTTTCTAGATCAAATTTTGCGAAATCCGCGAAAAGCTCTTCTCGCTCCAGAACCTTTCTTAAAACAAGCGGGTTTTCGCGTTCCTGACTGTAATAGTCGGCGAAGGAGAATAAAGCTTTCGGAATATATCGCAGCTTTTCAGCTAGCACAGCCAGTAAATCCTCCGTCTCTCTTTCGTTTGAGCAACGCCAATTCGTGTTGAAGTCTACAGCCAGTTGTTTGAGATAATCCACGGCGTCCGCCGGAGGCAGATGCCCATCCATTACGAGGAGCGAGACACGGCCTGAGCCTTCAAAAATGGGGACTTCTCTGGTGGTCAAAATCACCCGCAGATTGTCCTTGTAGTTTAAGGCCAGCTCCAATAATTTCGTCAGCCGCTCGTCCTTCAACACGTTCGCTTCCGTCAGCACCGACTCGCAGTTGTCGAAGAAGAACCACACCTTGCCGAGCCTTTTCAGTTGTACAAACAGGAACCTGATTCTCTGCTCGTCATCCATCTCTTCAATCTTGAAGACCCCGCGCAGAAGAGATTTTTCGCCTTCCGCCTTGAAAACTCGGTCGAGCAATTCGGCAGAACGGAAAAAGATATTTTCGAACGTGAGGTCGCCCTTTTTTTGACCGTCGAAGATGGCGATTTCATTAACGATGTTTGTGTCCGCGATCTTATCTCGCGGGGCAATCTCTTTCAGCAGATGTTCCGCGAGTGATGTTTTGCCGAAACCGCCTGCGCCTTTAATGACTATGATCGGTTGTGGGTGGTTCAGGACAAATCTTTTCAACTTATCGAAGTCGCTTTCGCGATTAAAAAACTTGGTCGGGCGCTTATAATTGAAATCGCCCAAAACTGTACCTACTTCCGTCGTCGCCGCGCCACTTTTTTCCCTGTTCTCTTTTTCTCTCGCAATCGCATCCCTCTCCCGCTCTTTTTTAAGCTCCGCCAGAGTTTCTTTGATCTCCTTTAATTCCTGGTGAGTGATTTTATGAAGGTAAAAATTTTCTTCCCGGAAATCAGTGACTTGATTGATTAACTCGTTCAGTCCGACTCCAAGTGTCCCGAAAGCGTTAAGGTTTTTGCTGATACTATTGAGCAGGGCTATTTGGCTGAGGTGGGCCTGCGCTTCCATCGCGGCTTTGACCCGCGGGTTTTCTTTGTACTCTTCATTAAAGAGGATGCAGACCAGCTCAAACCAATCATATTTGTTCTTTCTGCGGTTCTCTATTTTTAGTTGAATGATTGAGCCACTAGCATTAGGAGACTCCTCCCAGCCATCGTTGATTTTGCCTTCGAGCAAACTTAGAGCACCTGCGCTAGAATCAACTCCGAAATAAGTGTTTTTGATGTCAGCTATGACAGCCTTCTTGATTTTCTCGCTGACCTCTTGCTGTGTGGATTCCGCGCCGGCCAGATTCTGTTGGTCGAAAATGGAGAAGATATCCTGGTAGTCGAGTCTGGCATCAAATATGTGGTCGGGTGGATTTTTGATACTGGCTTTTAGGTATTTCGACACTTCCGTCAGCCAACGAAAATCTTTATCTTGACCGGCCACGTGTTTGACTTTATCCAAAACGGAACTTCTATCTGTTTTGAGATTAATCAAACACGCTTGGCAGGCGAAAAAGGTAGCGAGTATTTGGGCTTTGCTCGCGGCCCTTTGCAAGTCGTAGTTGAGCGAATCCTTGTCGAGCGTATTCAGATTGCTCAGGAATCTTTGATAAGCTATTTTGCTTCCGCTCTTAAACCAGTCGTAGAAAATCCCGCCCACGGCCTGCCCGAAAATTGCTTCCGAGACTTGGCCGAAATCGAATTTCTCGTCTTGTGATTTACTGTAAAGCGAATACCCGACACCAACGACGCCTGCCAGGACACGTAAAGTTGTGGCCGCTTCTAGGAGCATATCTTTTGAAGAATCTATTCCACCGCGGCGTCAGGATAATCTAAAAGGTTGATTCTATAAAAGCCTTAGATAAGATTTATTCGCGGAAAATGTAGGCTAGGGCAGAAAGTGAAAATTCCATCCATATATAGTCAAAGGCTTACGCGCGGCGTTCGTTCATAAAGTGCTAAAACAGTTGTGCACAAGATGAGAATATCCGTAACTTTTCGCGTATATAATGAGAATTCCTAAACGGGGCGTCTTTCCCTTGTGCTATGCAATCTTGTTGTAATTCTTATTCTGGGCTTTTTAGACATTCTCGCCATACTTTTTGCTCTAGCTGCTTAACAAATTGCCGAGAAGGAGAATCTAGTCTACGGGAGACAAGCTGATCTCTGATTTCTATGACACTCTGTTCGAAGTACGCACTTAATTTTTTCCGTGTAATGGAATCTTCAACTTCATCAAGTACAACTTTTGTGTAGTCGGATTGGAGTATGCTGATAAACTTTCCCTCCGAGCCATAAGCGATAAGACCCTTAACGCGATAAGTGTCAAACAGTTCTTGTGTTGCTCTATCAAAAGATATGAAGTACGGGATGAAGAACCCCCCTGCTGTCTTCACCGTTGCATACTTTTCCACAACCCTGAACAGCATCATGTCCCATGCAATGTTACTCAACTTTTTTAGGGGTCTGTGGCACCCCTTATTTATCTTGCTCATGAAACTTACATCACTTCTCTTTTTGAAGTAACGCGCAGCTAACAAGAGTTCGCGGAGAAAGATGCGATGTAGCTGTTCGTGCATGAAGTCCAAAAGCATCTCTAACTTTTTGTCAAAATGGTTTTTGACAGGTGCGAACTCTATTTCAACAATCTTCAGAAACACCAAATAAATCAGGTAATGCATTCTCAGAAAAATCTTAATAGATTCTTTCCGTTGATCAGTGGCATAAAGCTTAAATAGCTCTTTATCCGCTTCATTCCATAAAGAAACCTCATCAATTGATGGCTTTTTAGACTTAATACTTTTGTAATTGTCTAAATAGTCAAACCACTTAATGTAAAACAGTGTCTCCCTAACATAGTTTGCATGCCCCGGCTTCATGTAATAGTTCTGTGCGTTTTCTAGGGCGTATTGTAATAACTGAAGTTAATATTTTCACTAGCGAGGAAATCCATAACGATATGGCTATCCTGATTACTAGGATTACCACCTGTAACAAACCTCTTAATCTCCCCGGCCACATTCGAGTCGAGCATGATAGAAAGATCGGCACTGACTGGTACTTTATTGTGCGATTTGAATTGCCTTATAATTTCATCGTCTATGAAATAGAGGTTGTCTGTTGAATACAAACATCTGGGGTATGCATCAGTAAGCGACTTTATTGTCCAAGTGCTTGTTGGTAGGACTATCCCGGCTGGCTGTGGACTTGCATAGATTAATCGCGCGCCATTGACTTCATGTAGATGGCTAAACCAAATGGCATCTACTTCATTAACATCAACAGCGTCTCTGATAAGATTAGCAATATATGCTAATTTTGCCGCATTGTGTGGCATTTAATAACCCGTCTCCAAATCCAACAACAGTCTCTAAATTTTTAATGAAAGTGCAATTTATATGGCCCTAGACGAGCAGGATTTTATTAACTCACATGATCTCACCATCAGAATGAGTAGAGAAGTAGGCCACCGGCATCCAGAATCTTTTAGCCTATTCTTTGCGAATTGGTTAACCTTTCTTCAGAGCTTTGTTTTCCCTAAATATGTAACACACTTCAATCCTAGACGAGTAAATGAGAGTGCTACTCTGCGGCAGTTCAGCCAAGACAACGAAGAATTATTTAATAGGCTAGACAAGTCACTCATCCATCAGTTAGCTCAGCAAAGATTTATAAGAACCCACGTGTTGGGTAATACACAAATAGGTGATGTTGAGTTTGTTGATGATCGGGTGCGTTGGGCAACCGACTACCTTCGGTATTTATTGGATATTAATCCCACAACAGTGGTTGGTTTAAATGAGGAGAATTCTGGCGAAACAGGTCAAAATGTTGACCTCAATCAGAACAGTTATTTCATAAATCAGCAACCGCTTACTGCTCTAATAGTTTTGTTATACCAAATTAGATGCAATTTATTTCATGGTGTAAAAGGCTATCGCAATCGCTCTAAGAGAGATGCGATTCTTACTTCAATCGGCGCTTCCATATTGCGGAATATTCTTGAGGAGATGGGACAATAACCATGTAAGAGTGTAGACCCTCTAGCTTACTCATAGTTACGAGTAAGCTAGAAATGGATTTATAACATCAATGAATTTTTTACTTCCTTGCGCTAATGCTTCTTGTGCATCTTGAACGTCTGTCAATGTCGGCAGACCTTCGACTACGATTTGACCTGCAAAACCGAGTTTCTTACCAGCGCGGGCGATTGCTTCATTAAGAGTCAAGAGAATCGAATTTCTTACTTCAAGTTTAAATCTTTCAAACCTTAAAAATCGATGCAGATCATAATATTCCGTTTTGAATTCATCATTGGGAGCTTGTCGCGCGTTCCAACCAATTAACTTTGTTGCCTCTGCTACTGCCATCTTTTGATCTCTACTAAATTTTTTCAGGTCATATGGCACTGGATGGATCTCACCCTTCATGCTTGAAAGCACAAAGTCGGGCATTGATGTTAGGCTTCCTTGCGCATATAAGGCATCCATCATAGGTGTGTACTCGCTCCGCATATATGGTGGAAGCTCAAACGTAATGAAGTTCTCAGGTGTTAACTCAATAACATCAGACGGTAATTCCGACTCGCGTACTACGCTCCCTGGAACATACTGTTTTAGTTTGCCCTTTTCCGCTTTTATTGAGTTGGGTATAACACTAAACAGGGTGAAAGCAACCGGCTTATTATCATCGTCATACATGTAAGCAATCTCATAGACCGCCTTACCGTAAGTCATCATCCATGCAGCACATTCTTGCGCGAATTCTGCTATCACCTCATAAAAGTTCCGCCTATAGTCGTTGTGACTAATAGCCTCTTCCACTAATTCCTCTATCTCAGACTCCGCGGGGTCTAAACGCGCATTAACAGACCATTTTGATCCGCTATAAGGCATAGCTCCATTACTGACATCCTCAATTAGCATCCTTGTGTAATGCGATTCCTCATAGTTCGGCAAGGAATTGAGCGCGGGATGATTTCTTGTTTCGTTCGTCTGATACCAGGTCTCAGATTGACGAACAAGTTCTACATTCTTTCTACTCCGATTTCTCATGACGCCTTCTTATCCTGTCCGCCAGCCCCTTTTTCTTCACTGTCCTTATTCAGCTTGCGATGGAGTCTCCTCGTTTGATCAGAAAGCTCAAGCTTAGATGGATCGAATCGCTTCATGAAATATTCGGCGAAGAATACATCATAGGGCTTATAATAGAGGGTCATACCGCCGCTTATCGCTCTGATTAACTTGCTAGGATGTCTCGATTCATCTTTGCGTGCGTACATAAAACCACGCGAGGACATTGAATCCATAAGCCCTAAACTTCTCAAGCGCCTTTCAAAATCTTGCTCCCAAGCTGCCCGCATATGGTCTCGTGGGTAAGACATGAAAGGCCACGGCTGACGCGCTATGTTAGAGCAAATAAACCGAGCTGTCGCTTCTTTGTCGGGGACAGTCTCAAAGTATTTGTCCCATACCTCTTCTACTTTGCTCCTAAAGTTTTTACCATCCAGTTCTCCAAACAAGTAAGCAAAGCCAGATATTTCGACCACATCTAAAAGCGGCTGTACGCTGAACCCGAATTTTGTTACAGGATCAGCAATCTGTAACGACGATAGGAGTTGGTCACGGGCTGTCAAACCAGCGGTGAAAAAGGTTGGAAATAGCCTACCAAATCGCGCCTCCTCACCTGCCGCTAAGGTCGAGTAGCATTCATCAGAAATGAATGCATAGGCATGTCCAAAGTAATCAGGCAGTTTGTCCGTCTTGGGTAAATATGCAAGACCAATTATTGCCTGTACTAACGCAGCCAATAGGCGCTCACGAACTTTGGCTATGCGACGGTCATGCGCCTCCCAATCAATAGTCGGACAGGGTCTATCTTCGACTCTACGAAGTTTGTTAAGAGCTTCTACATATCGCTTCAAAGCATTAAAGTGATATGCGAATTTATTGCAACCCTCTAATCCACGCTCGATGAGTTGAGCCGCGAATATTGACTTTTTTTCTTTAACTAGCGACTCAGCTTCGTCTGCGATTGCCTTCTCAAATTCAGTAAGAAGTTCATTACACGTTTGCTCAATAAATCGGATGAAACCTATTGCGACAACTTGTTGCCGATACCAGAGCGGGGTGATTAACTTTCCCTCGACGCGACGTTCAAAATCAAGATGCCTGCGGAGAATCTCCATCTGCTCAATAACATTTCTGGGCAGGCCCGTTTCGTAGATGCTTTCTGGTCGTCGCCAATTTATTTCAGCCACCTTATCACTTAGAGATTCGACACTCAGTTCACTAAGTTTGTTAGAGAATCCGAGCAGTATTTGAATGAAACCCAAGGCGTAAATATCTATAAGACCGAGCGATAGATTCAACTTTAACAAGTCATCTTCCGTCTCAGCACCCGTCAATTCTGCGGCGCGACATTCTGACCTAAGCGGCACTAAGGTACGAAACAAATGCAATGCTTCACTAACGGCGAAGTTCCCAGCGAGGTTGTAAAGGGTTTGCTGGGCCGCATTAGAGAGAGCGTAAACACTTTGCAGGTCTCTGCTACCCAAAAGCTTTTCGAGCGTATAAGCGATAGTTTCCTCAATCTCTGACTCGAACCACATCAAGTCTGGTACTGCGTCAGGCATCAAAGAAGTGCCTGTGTCCAATGCCGTAAATGTATCCATGCTAGACGTGGTAAGCCAAGATTTATGCCTATGCGTGCGCCGGAACCATAAGCTATCGCTTGGTATGCTCGATTTCTCCTGTCCATAAAAGCCGAGCACTGAGAACGCGTGCTGTGCTAAATCCACGAGCGCATCACTCTGTAAATGCTCCTCTCGATTTGCCATCAATACGATATTGCGATGAGTTGTGAGCACCGCATCTGCTTGCCTTTGATAGTGAGCTTGAAACGACTCATCCAACCATCTGTAACCGCGTGAGGTGGCACTACGCACCCACCTCACCAAGTCAGAGGTCAGATAACCGATGAGACGGGTTGGATCGAAAAAGTGGAAAACTCGCAAGCCAAGTTCAATGAAGCTGTAAAAAGATGCCACGCCAAGAAACGCGACGAATATCAAATTTAAAATGCTCGGTAACCGCCCTAAAGCTAGCGCGCCTAGAAGTACCGTAGAGGCAACGCCCAGCATGGCGACTAGACTGACGTATGCGTTGCTGACTTTGTCCCGCAGAACAATCGAGCGCACGTCACCTTGAACCCGCGCGTAAGCCGTGCTGACTACCACGCTAACCGCGGTGAAGTAGAGCGCCAAGAAGGCCCCCGCGATCTGTGCAAACGTGGCGAACAGTGTGGCATAGTGCTCAGAATTGCGATTGACTATTTGCTTTATGCCTGAAATTATCCGAAGAACTGAATCTGGAATAGTGATTATCTGATTAAGAGAAGCGCCGTACCTTAGTGTGCAGAATTCTGCAAACTCAAGAAGGCAAATAATGATAATAGCCAAGATTAATGGCTTAAAGATGCCACCAATCAAAGTTCGTTGGGCGGTCACAGACTCGCGGCGTGCGCGAAAGTATTGCTTTGTGCGAAATACACGATTCCCCAGTTTAAATTTCGCTTTAAGTAATTTTGCACGTAAGTGCCAATAGGTAGGAGTAAATTGCCACTCAGAGGTGCGTTGCAGTTTACTACGCCGCCACCGACGAAGCGTTTGAGGGGAGGGTTTCAAAGGCAAGCGCTTATTCATAAAAACAACCTGATTGAGATAGGACCATGCATCCCCAACCAACTACAATTTTACCCTGCAAGCAATGTTTCTGCATCCATTTACAAGGGCATATGACGGGTGTCGGCAAGTCCCTGCGTAGATGCTGTCCTTACACTGTCTTGCTATTTGTGACCCGCTGGAGGCGGCTTCTGCCCAATTTTGAAATATGTGGATGATGAAAGGGCGTGAGGTTCTTTAGAATTGGTATAGCGAGAGAGGTAGTGACTACACGTATATGTAGACTCTTTGAGTATTCATCAAGAAGATTGACGGAATCGGGCGATGTCCGCCAAATCTACAAAAATCAGTCTCTTCTTTCCCTTGCTTTGTACAATAGACTTTAATTTACCCGCCTTAATAAGTTGATTAATCTGCTCATCAAATATTTCAAGTAGACGCTTTGCATCATTTTTCGATACATACTTACCATTTGGGCTAGCTATCGAATATTGCTTTTGGCTAAAAGGTGAAGTGTAGAAACTCTCCCATTTTTCAATGAGATATTCAGTGAAGCCTTTCTTTATAAAATCAAATTGTTTTTCTGAAAGTGTTTTAAAAAGATCAATGTAAAACTTCCCGAACTCTTTGTATAAAACTGATTTTTGACGCTGACGGTTAAGAGGAACGGAAGTTTGTCTTTCTCTAATCTCATCCAGAAACTTATAGTAGTTGCTCGGCCAATCATCAAAGACTGAAAAAGCTTCAATAAAAAGTGCATGAAAATCTTTATTCCTACCAAAAGGAACTAGGTCTCTACCAGTCGTGGCTAAGCGTCCCTTGTATTGACCTGCAATAAATAGTAAAGCCAGAAATAGATTGTGTAATGAAAGTCCTCGTGCATGGTAAGTATTTGTATCCAACATATAAGCCTTATCAATTGGCAATCCGCAAAGCTGATGTACGTGCCTTGTTAATGTTAATTCTGATTCATTAATAGTTACAGGTAGGGATTCTCGCCAATCAAAATTACATGAGCACGCACATACACTCTTCCGAATCCAGGTTATACGCTTTCCACAACTTGAACATTCATCAACAAGTAGGCACTTATGTCTAGGACAGGTGGTCACAAGAGAGAGTTCCCAAATCCGACGGCAATATGGTGATTCTAACAAACATTCTGGGCATATCTTGGGGTGGCTGAGCCGAATGCCATGTCGAGGGACTATATTGTCAAAAAACATATAGCAATTGAACTGATCATCAGATGGCACATATGTAATAGATTCTAGATGAGAAATATCAATATCAGTTAGTTTTGCAAGCAAGACGATCCCTTCCTCAGATAAGAGGGAATTAAAGGAGTAGCGTGGTTGCCCACTCATCAATCTTGCCATCTTTAATATCCATAAAGGGGTGTTATATTTATTTTGTTCGGTCAGTCTAACCACGTAACCAATAAAACTTTCGTCAGCTTTTGGCTTACCTCTTACAAGCAATAATTTATTTATATCGTCCATTCTTGATAACAAATCAGTACCTATTTCCCCTCGGCATCTTTAAGAGATAAAACTGATTTACCAGGACTCAATCTTTAAAGAACGTCTGAAGCTCTTAGGTGTTTCTCATTTGCTCTTGAATATTTACTCGTTGCTTTTTTAGATTTAGTACCAGTTGTGGTTTTAGAGCTTGAGCCTTTTAAATACCCCTTGAATGGGTTTTCTTTTTCAGGCGCATTAGAAGCTAGGCAATCCTCATAAGCGATGTTGAGCACATCAAGATCAAGCCACTCTTTAGATAGGTCCAAAGCAATTACTGTTGCGCGTCTAATTAGCTTCATAAGTTTAGATATAACACCATCTGAGGCAATATAAAGCAGGAAAGCTATGTTTGTTTTTGACAAATTCGACCATTCATTAAGAGGTAATTTTCCATCCACTATTTGCAGAAATTTTAGAAAGTCCTTTCTGTCCTTGGTATCTTTCCAGATGAAAGGCTCAAGACTAACTCGTACTGAGAATCTTCTTTGGAGTTGCTCATTCCCTTCGACATCAAGGACTCCATGAGAGTACGGCATTCCTACAAGGATGATTGGTCTTTTAGTGCTATCCATTAAATTTTTGAGCCAGTCTGAGGTGGTTTTGAGAACTCTTTTTGAATCTCTATCAATGAAGTGCTGAAACTCATCTAAAAAAATTAACTCCACTCCACATTTATCCATAAATCCTTTTAGGCGGATAGTCTGAGAGACAGTCGAACCCTTGTCAGGTAAAGGATCACCTAAAGCTGCGAGAAGTGCTGTTACTAAGCTCTTGGGAGATGCTGGAACTTCAATCTTTGCCATCAAAACTGGCACTATTGTTCTGTCTTCTGTTTCTCGTCTGGGGAAATCTTGCATGTAGTGTTTGCATAGCGTTGTTTTCCCCATTCCAGCAACGCCTTCGAGCAACATTCCTTCCGGCTCTGCGGCGACTTTTGCGTGTAGATGACAATATGCGAATTTATCTAGAATCGTTTGTGTTCTGGGATAAGTAACATAAAGCTGCTCAACCATTCGCCTTCTATCTTCGGTAGGTATTTCGGAATAGTCTTTTCTCTCACTCATATAATCCTCACTTGGGTAAGTCGTAATCGGCCTTCCATCCAGTCATGTCAAGCGTTTCATCATCATCAGAGCTATGATCTACTATGTAGTCGGACTTGTTCTTTTGATCTGCCTTTCCCTTTCTGTTTTTTTTGTTCTTGTTTTGACCACCCGGCCCTTTCTTATGCTCATTCTTCTTCGCTGATTGGTTAATTATCTTTGCCCCAGCCCTGTTTGAACTACGATCCATCTTGACAGATTTACAAGCTGCCTCATCCTCTTCGCTGGTTTCCTGTTTGATAACCTCACCGCTGATATTGAAAGCGTTCTCTAGATCAGAAATACCTTTACGGGATTTTTCGGTCTCTTCTGAGTTGATTAGCAAAAGTCTCTCTTTTGTTGTGGAGAGGCCAAGCGCTTGCATCATCCAATCATTATCTGTTTTATGTTCGATTCCCTCGCGGCGATCTTGTATACCCTCATTTCTAAAACGCGCCATCTTGACCCTTGATGATTTGACTCTGGGCCAGTCGCGCTCGACAATCTCCTGTATCTCTAATTTGGCACGACAGAGGGAAACGGTATCAACTTTTCGCTTTAGCCGCTCTCGGACATATCTTCTAATTACTTTGTGCTGGTAGAGGGTTAACCCTTTCGTATACTCCTGATCAGTGGCGCATACTGGCAAGTATCGGTCGTGTTTATCGTCATAGACGTAAATCAATGAAAGGTCATTAGGATTAAGTTTAATTGCGAATTTAGTATCCGACTTATGCTGGCTACGGAGAACTGATAAGTCTTCATCGTTATAGAGGATTGTGTCTATTTCAATTCCGTAATGGTGAAGCTGCCGGTGCTCAATGTATCCGAGTACGATGTCTAGATCAGCAGCTTTTGCAGGAAGAGATGGCGGCCACTGTTGGATACCTTTTTCCCATCTAAGAGCAGGAATGTCTTTGATTCCTCTATGTGGCCGAAATTGTAAATAATCAATAAGGAACTTATGAGTGATCTCGTCGAGCTTATCTGGTGTAATGAGTGCATTCTTTTGGGGGTCATAATCTGCCCGGTCAAACACATCCGAGAAAGTTGTCCCCGGCTGACTATGTATTAATCCAGTATTAATGATTCGGAAGGATCTTTCGATTGTCGGCCTGTACCACGCCTTCCCCTTTTGACCATATTGAATATTTATTCCAAGTTGACGACAAGCGTCCTCCAAGTGTTTTCCCCAAAACTCTGGCGCGTTATCAAGGACAAGTTTGCTCATAACACCATAGGTGTTCCATGTCTGCCTGATTCTTGGATATTTCTTCCGCACATATGTTTTTGGTCGGATGGCATGTTTGAGACATTCCAGAATGGCAAGAGAACCATATGGGTTAAAGCTGATGTAAAAGCCCAAGACCATCTTGGTATAGACGCAAACAAGCCACGTCAAAATGGGCCTGCCAATGGGTAACATCATTATTGGATCAATCACAAACATATCAAGCTTTGTGTGGTCAGCTTCCACTCGCTCAAGGGGCATGGAAGGGCGTATGCCGCGACCAAATGCTTTGTACTTCTCCTCAGCTATCTTCACTCCGTAACGCGCTTCAAGAACGTCATAATCATCGAGTTTATTTACGACATAATAGATGCTGCTCCTATGCGGAATCGGAAGTTGATCGTCTGTAGTACGCATCTCATTCTCATCGGCAACCTTGACGACCACTCTGTCATATACATCTTCTACAGAGAAGCGTTGTTCACTCAAAAACACTTCATCAATAGCTTCATCAACTATTTCCCCGACTCTTTCTGCCTGTCTCTGGGCTTGTACTTTTCTTCGCTTTCGCGCCATTTCATCCACGCCGTCTGCCCCTTTATTGTTCCCCCGTGGCCCTGCAAACTTGCGCTCTCGGTTTCCTCGCGCCTTCGTCGCTGGTATGAGTGCTCGCGTATCTTCTCCTGATTTGATATATCTATTAACCCATCGGATAAGCGAAGAAACAGACGGCTTAGATTTGAGCTTAGCTTTCTCTGCTTTTGTAAGCTTCTTGTATTCAGCCAACTCAATATCACCGCGTTCGGAGCCTATCTTATCTATGATTGGCTTGAGAGTTTCCTTAGTAAGCTTACTAAGACTTTCCCTCATCACCTCTAGAACGTAAGCACAACGACGTTCTACCTCAGCTCTTCGTGGGTCATTTTCTTCGAGCAAAGTGAGATCGCTGATGCCGGTCTTCTTCAGCAATTCTTTAAGGTAGACTTGATTCCGATTGCCCCCGAGCAATTCGATTTCATTACTGAACAAAGCTTCGATAATCTCTCCTTCAGGCTTCGCCGTGTGTTTATTAGTGACGCTATCTTTAATCTGTATCTCGCCAGTAGGAAGGCGCTTTAAAATCTCATACTCTCGTCTACCGGCTATGAAATGCATTCCTCTACTAAGAGTGTGTCGCGGCATTACTCCACCACCTTCCTTAACTCGGCTATCCTGCTGCCTGGTAGATAAATTCTGCTATTCGGAGTGAGAGGCTCAGCTAGATCAAAGTCCATAACGCCCCAGAAGAGAAGGGCATATACCACCTGCTTGGGAATATTTTTAGCATGTAGAAATTCAAAGACTTCTGCGAGACTAACAATCTGCTTATCTCGCAAAAACTCTTGGCAGTAGATTTGGTGCTGCGGTTGTAGTGGCGTTCTAGCGTGACGCCAAAGAGCTTTGACGCTGTTGAGTCGGGGCTGCTGCATGATCGTATCTTCAGTAAAAACCTTGAACTTGCATCCTTCCTCTTCACATATAGGAGTGATAATGCGAAAGAGCAAACTGTACCTCTCTGTCATAACCTTCTTCTTAAGCTTCACTTCAATGAGGTGTCTTTCGTCTTCCCTTTCGACAAACAAATCTGGTGTATAACGACGTATTTTTCCGTCCAATATGTAGCGGATTGCGCAGGGTTGCTCTTTGAACCTTTTGACATCAGGATCAAAGTCAAGGAGATACATTAAAGACTCTTCGAGTAAAGATTCGAACCAGAGCATGATGTTCATTTTGACACTAAAGAATTTGCCAACATTTTTGCCTCGTATTCCGCGGCTTGGTGGTTTCCGCACGCTCATGGCTAAGTGAATCTCCTTTACTGATTTAGCAGTTTTAACTCTCCAAATATGAATCGGTTTGTAAATAGCCGTTAAGCACCTCCCCTAAAATTGCTTGACAAGCCTGCAAACAGGGGTACAATGCAATCGGCCTTTGAATACACGAAGAGCCGCCTCGCCAAAAAGCGAGTTATAGATCCGACCTGGAGCGAACGGCGACCAACCTAGAACGCTTCAGGTCGATTTATTTTGGGCACGTACAATGCCCAGAAAAACGCCACAGTTATAATACTTTTCGTTTTATCTGTCAAAGGGAAAGTTTCCGCTAAGTGCTTGATAAATATGAACTTAAGAGTACATATTTATACTTCACATGATTTAGAAATTCAGTTTTTAATGAGGATGGATAAGGCTCAGCCTCTACCTGGTAGTCTAGCTGGAAGCGTTAATGAGTCGTCCACCAACATTTCCAGATAATCACCTGCGCCTTGCTTTGCTTTCCTGGTTCCGGCAGCAGCACGGGCATACTCTAAAAGCACATAAAGTGGCGGTTGACGAATCCCGCGTTCAAAGGCACTAATCTCAGCTTGGGTTAGTTTGTTTTCAAGCCCCATACATCTAATCATACCGTTCTGAGACAGATTAAGCTTCTTCCTTATCTCAACTAACTTTGCCGCTAAACGTGACGGGCGCGGACGTGTGGCTCGACCCATCAGGATTCACCTCCTGACAAATCGCCACTTGTATGTTTGAGGTTGCGGCTAAGATTGGATAATCTTAGTATGTAACGGGATGCTGGCGGCGCGGGGAGTTTGTACCTCCTAAACTCCTCGTGCGCGTGAGTCATTCGCGCTCTTGAAGCAAATCAGGCATAAGCCGCCACTCTCAAATAAACAGACGCTAAAGATAGCAAAGCCCGTCGTAGCATTCCACTCTGTTACGAGACAAAAGCGTAGCAAGTGAAAACCGGAGAGATTTTGTGGATGAACAATTAATAAGTAAAGAGAAGAAGCTTACTCTGATACTACTTTGCTGGCTCTTTGGCTTGTTCGGCGTCCATCGCTTCTATACCGGTAAATACCTCACAGGCGGTCTCCAACTTCTCATGCTTCTGTCGGCCGTAGTATTGGGCCTCTTTGAAGCGGAAATCCTTCCGTATATCCCCGCTGGCATACTTCTCCTTTGGTGGGTCATTGATATTCTGCAAATCATCATGGGCAAGTTCAGCGATAAAGAGGGGAAGCCCGTCATTGACTGGGTGTGAGTCGCTAGAGCACAGAGATGCAGACCATTCCCTTAAGCGTTATCGTTAACTCTGACCTAATTACCAACGAAGAATCATATCTACTGATCGGAGCCTTCTCACAGCGCCCCTACCTCTCAGCGGAAGAGATTCTTGCCTTAGACCTGCCGGCAAAAAACCGCGTCGAGGCATTACTGCGCCACGAGTTCTTAACGGAGAAGCAACTGCGCAAGTCGGCCTGCGACTTCGCCGAGCATGTGCTACACGTCTTCGAGGAATTAGCGCCGGAAGATTTTCACCCACGCGCCTGTGTTCAAGCGGCACGCCTTTATGCAGACGGAGTAATGAACTTTGAGATGTTGAGAATCGCGGTCAATGAAGCTAGACCTTCAATGCAACGATTCAGAGGAACAGAACATATCGGGGCCTTTGAAGTGGGTTGGGCGGTGATATCCCTGGACGGCGAGGATGCCATGCTAATGGCTCAGGAAGTGGCTGTGTGCGCTCAGAAGGCAGCGCACCGTAAGGTATGGGAGAACAGAAAGTGCGACTTGGAGACTATGATAGAAAGAGAGAAAGAAGCTGTATGGCAATTGAAGCAAATAGTAGATACGCTTGGAATGTAGCTTGCCTCATCTCCGGCCTGCGCTGCTATTAATATATCCCTAGCTTACCGGGATGAGAATCTTAGACAACTGCCACAGAGGATAGGTAGAGATTCTCAGGACAGTGCTCTTTGGAATAGCAGAGGCAATCCGACTTTGCATGTCACTTCCTAGCTTATAGAACGTCCTCCCTCAATAAATATCCTGTAACTGAACCTCTCTCTACCAAAAAATTCAAGATGACAACAATCTGGCTTTTTGTTTTTGTAGAAACTTTGATTTTCCTGCGATTCTTCAAGAGGTATTTTCTTGTAATGCTTTCTAAGTAATATATCGTATTCACCTCTAACTCATCTGAAAACAAATTTTCGTTTCTTTGTAGAATATCACTTATCCAAAATATGCCATCTTCTAGATAATTACTGCCCACTTCATTGAGAAGTTTTGAAAGTGAATACAACACCGCAGGATGCTGCCCCATATCATGAGACACTTTCTTGAAGAACAATTTTTCTCTTTCTTTTAATGTATGCCATTCCTTTGCATCTTCTTTCCAATATTGCCATGCTAGAAGATAATTATGGATGATCTGTTTAGTTTGATAATAAGAACCCCGCTCCTTACATAGCTCAACCATCTTAGGATAGAAGATATCCCAAACTACCCAAAATTCTTCATATTGGTTTAGCCTGTCTTCAGCAGAAACAAATGCGTGAAGAAGATCGGCTATATATTCGGCTTCATCAAACTTATCAAGGAATGGCTTTAGGTACGTCTCGATATCATTTTTTCTAGAGTTCAATACCAGATATGCCAGCTTCTCCAGAAATCTTGGTGGAAGGGTGAAATCAGTTTTATCATTCCTCTCTAGTAATTTTTCGGAGAATATAGAACATATCTTCGTTATAAGTGTTTTATGGATTTCGTTATTAGTCTTTAGAGGTAAAAGCTCAAATGCAGTATTCCAAACTTCTAAACCTAAGTCTTCTAAATGTCGTAACTCCTCATAAGAAATATTGTTTGAGATTATATTTTCCAATTCACTCTCATAGCGCTCTATAAAACGGTTCACTACTAAATTGGTTGGCACTCCTGAGAATTCAATAATTTTGTCTGCGTAATATTCACTGAGTATTTCATGTGTTAGCTCCTGATATTCTGGCTTTAGAAGTAAAAATCCTAAAAGAATTGATTGAGCGTCTTCAAAACTCGCTTCCCATAGGTCATTAAGAACACTACGAATCGCAAAGGTTGATATTTCCCTCCAAGGACTTAGTAATAGTAGGAATAAGAAAGTTTTGACATTCTCTTCGCTTTCGGGAAAGTGCTTTATAAGTAAAGAGAGACTAGTGATCGCCGGTTCAGTACCGTCGGAAATTTGATAATAATATCTCTCAACTCTAAGCGGAATAGTAGCAAATCCAAGTATAACTTCTTTACAAAATTCTTTGTCTTCATCGCTTAGTTTATCGGCGAAGTCCCTTAATAAAACAGCACAAGCATATGCCGGAATGTGACGATTGAACAAAGGAAATCCTTTGGTTCTCTTCTCTAGTGCGTCAATAATTTCTTTAGCTTCTTTGACTACTAACTGCGGGTTACTTTCATACTGCTGATACTGCTTATATTCATTTTCCTCCCGTTTGAATCTATAGTCCGACCATAATTGCAGTGAGGTATATTTCAGCGCGTCAGAACTTTCTTTGAGAGAGTCCTCGCTATACTTCTTCAGCTCTGGATCGAGTTCGGGATTAAATGTTATTAACAACTGACCATCTTGTTCTTTCACTTCAGGTGTCATTTTTCTTCTATCCATTCGCGCTAAATATAATCTCCATGTTTTGTCAGCCTCAGTTTCGTCAGCTTTGGGTGGAAACTCTGCATAGTATTTATCAAATACCTCCCACACAGCTTTCTGCCTAGCTTCAAACAACTCATCAGTTTCTTCTTCTTCTGATTTGACAAACTGATACTTGAAGGCGAGGTGTTCTAGCGAAAGCTTTCTATGTGGGTCATCGCATGTTTTGATTCTTTCGTCATCATAGATTTTATTTCGGTAATTTAATCCATAGCCCATAGAATAAAGACTTTTAGCTCTACGGTCAGAGAGCAATCTGCTTGTGTCATAAAGAAAGAACTCTCTGGTTTGAAAAAGTATGTTGGCAACGTTGAAGAGTTTAGCAGGATGAGCTAGGGCGACGCTTACGACAACGGCAGTTATAGAAGCAGATTTTGAATGTTTGATGAGATAGGTGCATATATCTTCTAATTCTATCTGGGAAGCGACCTTTGCATATTCAAGTAACCACCTCTCTAATGCCATATGAATTGATTGAAGAAGGCATGGGGAGACTTGCGTACCCCGATATATCTGCCAAAGTCTGTCGCTTATATACTGCTTGGTGGTTTCATTCTCGCCGATAAATACCTCAATCTCTTCAACCTCATCCTTAAATTTCGATTTTGAATGGCATTCAACAGTTCTATTCGTAAATAAGAGAATAAAATCAAATGTCGCTCTCGGAGCAAACCTTAGAAGCTGAAAGACAGGGGTTTGAAATGCACTTGCAGGATAGTAGTCGAGATGACTCGATGAAATACAGAAATGGCCTTCAATATCAATCATCTCTGAGTATCTGTATTCTTCCTCAGATAGTTCTGCGGGATTTTGAAACCAAAACAGATCCGCAAGCCTGATTACTTGTTCGGGTAGGTTCTTAGCTATTTCAAAACCGTCTGTTGCCGATGATAATGCTGTCTGTACTAATTGATAGTGTTTGTCTCTATAATTCTTCTCCTTTTTGGATACAACTTCGTCAAAAATGGCGTTCAACTCATCTTTAATTTCAGACGAACCATTTAATATTACTTTGATTAATTGTTCCCTTTCTTCATTACGATGGCTGTATCTGAATTCATCATGTTTACTTTCTTCTTCGTAATAGTAAAGACCCATTAGACTTGCCAACTTTGTCGTGGCCCCATCCTTATTGTGGCTCGTCCAATCTTCTAATAATGGAAGGATAATATTTGTATTGGATAGACTGATGGCTTCCTTATGCTTGTAGAGGAAAGCCATTATGCAATCCCAGCCTCTACCCTTGGGTTTTGTAAAGATAGTCTTTAGAGAACTTAAATCTTTTCTACTGACCCCAAGAATATTTAAGAGATGTTCATCGATCTCCTTACAAGCTATTCTAAGTAGAAAGATAGCTCTCATCAGTAAATTCTGATTGTTCTCTAAAAGAACCTTCTCAAACATCTGAAAGAAAGCTTCCGAATAGTCTGACAGTAATACTGAAACAAGTAGTTCATCTTTCCAGAAGTGTGCGATCTCGTTACTGATAAAAGACTCTTCTATTAAGGGTTTAATTTCATCTCTGTTATTGAACAACTTTTCGGATAACCAATTCCTAAAAGCCCTGCGAATGGGTAGAGAACTTCCTAAAGCATCGAAAAAGCTTTTGTGAGTCGCCGAATTGTGGAAAGTCCTTTCAATGAATTTATCTAACGCCCATTCCTCATAAATATCGTGTGTAATAAAATATCCACCGCTTTTAGAGTCATGTTTAATGACATCATCTGCTTCAAGGCTTCGTAAGATGTCATCGGCACAATCATCTGCATTGATGAAAAATCCTCCTGTCTCCGCTCTTCTCTTTGCAATGCTTAAGAAACACCTTTCCCTTCTAAGGTGCATATTGTTAACACGGTATGAAGATTTAACGATTTGCTTCTCCCAGAGAAGACTTTTGAAGTCAGATAAATTAGCAGCGTCACGTAAGGTTCTATAGTTTTGCAGATATTCATTAAGATAAAAAGGATTCCTCAGAAGTTCTAAGAATCTTTCATCTTTGGGAAGGATAAAGTTGTATTTGGTCGAAAGGTTTTCTAGCTTATCAGGTTTAAGATTCTCAATGTCTAATACTCGAAAACTAAGCCGATAAACCTCTACAAACTGAAATTTCAGATCATCTAGATAGCTGTATCTAGTCGTGAAAATAACTTTCCAATGATGTTGGAGCAAGGTTGATAAAAATTCCTGAAATGCGTCTTGATAATCTAAATCAGATAACTTTTCAGCAGAGTCAACGACTATATACTTTTCGTCAATATCCTCATGTTCTTTAACAAAATCCAGTAACGTAAAATTTCCGTAATTGCTGAAAAGCTCGTTGATGTGAGCAATATTGAATTCAGTAGCCTTAAAAATGAAAAGAGGTGTGTTTTCTCCAATGGAGTTGTGGAAGTCTTTTACTAAAGCTGTCTTTCCGACACCTCCAACTCCACTTAGAATTACTAGCGGAGATTCATCTAAAGTAGCCTTGAGTTCGTTGAGCATATCTATTCTATCAATTTTTATCTTTGTCCCATTGAAATCAATTTCTGAATGGATTGGCTTTAAGATTGCTAGGGTGTGATTGTTTAATTCAATAATTAAATCTATTAGCCCTTTTTCAAGACTAAAAAAGTATTCAGCCAAATTTCTATTATTATCTAGAGATAACTGTACTTCGATATGGCTAGGTACTCTCCATTCAATCTCTAAGCCTTTTGACTTTGCGAATTCTTCGATTTCTATTTTTTGTTGAGGCTCTTTCTTATCCCGTTTACTGCTTTCTGAAAATTCTTGATTGATATAAAGGTAAATTTTATTAAGCTTTGGGTTTTTTATTTGTGCAGTTTCAATAGAGTCCTTTATTTCCTGCGGATTTATTTTTACGTCAAAGAATTTTGATTGAAACCCAATCAACTTATCCTCAACTTGGATCGGTTCTGTTTCTATACCAGCTTGGTTTTTATAACGAAATATCCCTGTATCCAGCCCAAACTCACGGCAGAACAGTAAGTAGCAAAGATACTCGAAGGTCTTCGGCTCTTTGCCATTAAATTTAGCCCTGAAATTGTTCCAGTTGATTTCTTTCATTTGTGATACTTAATTAGATCATTGCGAGATTAAACAGTAAACGGCGGGCCTCAACCGGCCCGCCGCGACGAGACAAATCTTTCGATATTCAAAATTTGCGTCAGTCTAACTGACGCGCGATCCAGCCCCCTACACCTACAGCAGTGACCAAAAGCATACCGACCGCAAGCGCACCTGCTAATTGATTAAGGAAGCTGCTTGCTTGAGGGCTATATGGCTGTATCGCTTTTGAGGCCGCACGCAGGACATTGATCTCATGTCTGCAACCGGGACAATAAGCGTCAAATGCCCTGTTAACCCCGAAGTCGATTAGAAGCGGCAACCATTCTGGCTCTGACTTTTGTAGGCCACCTAACGTGGCGTGTTCAGTAGAGCAGTGGTGTGCCACCCATCTTTTACCGCAGGTCAGGCATTGTATGCCCGATCCATTTTCAAACCTTACTGGTTGAAACAACGTCGTCAAGCCACAGTTGCCACAACCACGTAGGTGAAGTTGATTAGACATAATACACTTCACTTTCTGTGCAAACGATGGCATATCCTTGCACGGGTGAATTATAGCACCGGCGACTCAAGCGTCAAATAATTCTTTAGGCAGGTTTTCAGGCAAGACCTATTAGAACATCCCATACCACCAGCGCACCAAATCTCTGCCCTTACTAACTCTATTTTAGGATAATACCTGATACTCACAATTTCACTTTATGCCAGACGAATTTCATTTTATGAGCGACAAATATCACTTTATGCCCGAACCTAGACCGAACCCGCACCGATCCGCCGGCGGCCCGCGGGGCCCTCAGCCCTTGCTGAATGAATACTCATTCAGTATGATAGGCAGTCCTCGTCTGACCCTCTTAAGTTGAAAGGTACGTAAACATGCTTCGGATTGAAAAGGCGGCCGTGCTGGGCGCGGGCACGATGGGCGCGCAGATCGCGGCGCACCTGGCGAACGCGCGGATTCCGACGGTGCTGTTGGATATTGTGCCGCGCGAGCCCGCGCCGGAAGAGCAGGCCAAAGGTTTGACGCTCGAATCGAAAGAGGTGCGCAACCGGATCGCGCGCGCCGGGTTCGAAGCCGCGAAGAAGGCGAAGCCCGCGGCGTTCTTCACCTCCGACCTCGCGTCGCTCGTCACGGTCGGCAACTTCGACGACGACATGAAGCAGTTGAAAGACTGCGACCTCATCATCGAGGCCGTCGTCGAGAACCTGGAGATCAAGCGTAAGCTCTACGAGCGGGTCGAGGAGTTCCGCCGGCCTGGGTCGGTCGTCGCGTCGAACACGAGCGGCATCCCGATTCGCCAGCTGGCCGAGGGGCGCTCGGAAGATTTCAGAGCGCACTTCCTGGGCGTGCACTTCTTCAACCCGCCGCGCTACCTGCACCTCGTCGAAATCATCCGCACCGAATGGACGAAGCCGGAAATCTCCTGCGCGATGGCCGGGTTTTTGGATCAGCGCCTGGGCAAAGGCGTCGTGCCCGCCAAGGACCGGCCCAATTTCATCGCGAACCGCATAGGGACTTACGGCGCGATGGTGACCATCAAGACGATGCTGGACGACGGCTATTCAATCGAAGAGGTTGACAAGATCACGGGGCAGCCCGTCGGGCGGCCCAAGACCGCGACCTTCCGCACGTTCGACCTCGTCGGGCTCGATGTCTTCGGCCACGTCGTCAAGAACCTTTACGAGGCGCTGACCGAAGACGAGGAGCGCGAGGTCTTCGTCGCGCCGGAATTTTTGTCGCAGATGATCGGGCGCGGGATTCTGGGGAACAAGACTAAGGGCGGCTTCTACAAGCGCCAGAAGGGCGAGGGCGAGAAGCAGGAAATCTGGACGCTGGACCACGCCTCGCTCGAATACAAACCGGCCCAGAAAGTGAAACTGCCCGCGCTCGACATGGCGAAGAACATCGAAGCGACGCCCGAGAGAATCAAGGCGCTCGCCTGGGGCAAGGACCGCGTCGGGGCTTTCCTGTGGAAGACCATGTCGCGCACCTTCCGCTACGCCGCGAACCGCATCCCGGAGATCGCGGACACGGTGGTCGAGGTCGACCGCGCCATGAAGTGGGGCTTCAACTGGGAGTTGGGCGTCTTCGAGACGTGGGACGCCATCGGCGTCGAAAAGTCTGTCGCGCGGATGAAGGAAGAGGGCCAGACCGTGCCTGCGAACGTGCAGGCGATGCTCGACGCGGGCGCGACCTCCTTCTACAAGACAGAGGGCGGGCAGAAGTCTTACTTCGACTTCGCGTCGAAGGAGTACAAGCCCGCGGGCGAACTGCCGGGCGTCATCATCCTGAAGTCCGTCAAGGACCGTACGGGCGTCATCAAGAAGAACGCG
>Ga0196977_1000361_pt1 | contig 25159 bp, 22 predicted proteins | sample S3v_1013CmetaG_FD_148634 | JGI IMG/M metagenome (GOLD analysis project Ga0196977, IMG submission 148634) | Soil microbial communities from Anza Borrego desert, Southern California, United States - S3+v_10-13C | ecosystem: Environmental > Terrestrial > Soil > Desert | place: USA: California...
GCCAGCGCGCGGCCATTGATCTCCTTCGCGACGTCACTGAGCGAAGGATTCTCGGGGGTTATATAGGGCCACCAGACATTTAAGATCGGGTCAGGAAACTTGCCACCTTCTGCTTTGTACAGATCACGCACCTTCAAAAAGATGCGCGCAAGTATCTCCTGGTCCACTTTTGCCTGACCCGGTGGCGGAAGCGCCGGATATTTCCACTGCAGCCAGCGTGCGGAGTTAACAAACGTTCCATCCTTTTCCGAAAAGCTTGCACCCGGCAAACGATAGACCGTCGTATTGATCCGCTTCATCTCCTCTGGCGTCGTGCCTGGTGCTCGCCAAAATTCGGCCGTCTCTTCGGGGTAAAGATCGCACACCACGAGCCAGTCCGCCTTCTTCAACGCGTCGATGTTCTTGTGTGAATTCGGACCGATCGCGACGCCATTCATGCCAAAAGCAAAAAGACCTTTAACTTTGCCGTTGTACATAAAGTCCCACATCTCGGTCCATGAATACTTGCGATCGATCTTCGGTAGATAGTGGTAGGCAAAATCGTTCGACTTCTGCGCGGCATCACCGTAAAGCGCCTTTAGAAATGAGACCATGAACTTCGGCGTGTTGGACCAGTAGTTATAGGACTGCCATTCGCCCGGCTTCGATGCCGTTGGTGTCGTGCGCTTCAGGAATGTCGCGAGGTCAGTATCGGTCGGAGCGGGAATCTTGAGATAGCCGGGAAAAATATCAAAAACACCTCCCATATCGGTGGCGCCTTGAATATTGCAGTGACCGCGCAAAGCGTTGACGCCGCCGCCTGAGCGGCCAACGTTACCCAGCAGCAGTTGCAGAATCGCGCCTGTACGAATGATCTGGGTACCGGTCGTGTGCTGGGTCCATCCGACGGCGTAGATGACCGTCGCGGCTTTCTTCATGTCTCCGCCTTTGCGCACGGAGGTGAACAGATCGGCTGCTTTGAGGAATTGATCTTTGGGAATGCCCGTGATGCGCTCTACCATCTCGGGCGTGTAGCGCGAATACTGTTTCTTCAGCAACTGGAAAACGGAACGTTCGTGTTGCAAGGTGAGATCGTAGGCAACATTCTCGGGCATGGTCGGCGGGGGTTCCGTGCCACCTTGTCCCTCTGCTCCGGTACCACCTGCGGCCTGGTGACCGCCACCTTCCGGGCTTTCCATTACTCCGCCCGCGGCAGTCTTCGATTGGCCACTCGGCTGTGGCGTTTGCGTTGGGCCCGAACCACCCTCACCGCCGCCGATTTTTTCGCCTGGTTCAACGCGACCGCCGGCTTCGTAATTCCACGTGTCTTTTACGTAATTCGAGTCGCCGTCGAAACCGGAAAACAGACCATCTTCCGGTAGTTTAAAACCTTCCTTAACAATGAACGCCGCGTTGGTGTAATTGACGAGATAGTCTTTGGCAATCCGATCGTTTTGGATTGCGTAGTTGATGACTCCACCGAGAAAAGCGATATCCGTCCCCGGCCGAATCTGGCAGAAAAGATCACTGGTCGCAGCGGTCCTCGTGAAACGAGGGTCGACAACGATCATTTTCGCATTGCGCTTCAACTTGGCTTCGATGGCCCACTTGAAGCCGCACGGATGGTTTTCCGCCGGGTTGCCGCCCATAATCAACATCATGTCGGCGTTCTTGATGTCGATCCAGCCATTTGTCATTGCGCCGCGTCCGAAGGTGGGCCCCAAACTGGAGACCGTCGGACCGTGTCAAACTCGGGCCTGCGTTTCGAAGTAGCAGACCCCCATGCTGCGCATTGCCTTAATGGCAAGGTAATTGAGCTCGTTGGTGTCAGTGCAGCCGCCGATCCAGCCGATGCCTTCACAGCGGTTCACCGTCAACCCCTTTTCGTCTTTTTCTACGAACGTTTCATCACGAGTCTTTTTCACCCAACGTCCGATCTCGTTGATCGCGTCGTCCCAGGAAATATCGTCCCAGTGATCTGAGCCAGGGCGCCGTACCTGCGGTTTCAGCAACCGCCGGTCGTTCGCAATTTCCTGTTCGAGTGATGCGCCTTTCGGGCAGAGCGTGCCGCGATTGATCGGGTGGTCGGGATCGCCTTCAACGTGCACGACCTGCGGCGTAACGTTTTTTGCTCTGTCGCCGATCGTGTGAATGATCACGCCGCAACTTACCGAGCAATACGGACACGTACTGCGCGTTTCAGTCGTGCGATCAATCTTCAATCCGCGCGCCTGCGCATAAATCGGCGCAAGTGAGAAGCCGAAAGCCGACACACCGGCGCCAGCGACGATGGTTGTTTTTAGAAACGTTCTTCTGGAGACATCCATTTCTAACTCCAGTAGGTATGAATACAGTTCAGAGCCTTGGGGGATTTCGCGCGTTTGCGGCTAACACAGGAGGGGCACTAAAAGACTAGGACTAGAGATGTCGAATGTCAACTGCTTTTAAAGCCCGACGAGATTCAGTTCGATTTTTGCGTAGCCGTGCTCGGTGGCCCATAAATCGAGTGCGGCACTTGCAATGTCATCAATCAAAGGCACAGCGAGACCAAGACGAGTCAGATCGATGCCTTTGATGTACTGCTTGCACGACTCACACGTTTCGATTCTGACGTGATCGTATTCGTCACTCTTAAAGTATTCGAGTTTGAATGGCCGCTCTTCGCTGCACGAGGCGCACACCACGCGGCGGAACTCCCACGACGAGAGACAGGTCGCACAGAGCAAATGTCGGCTGCCGCTTTCCGAACCCGATTCAACTATGCGGAGAAAGCTGAGTTGCGGTTTGCCGAAACAATGCGGGCAACGATTTTCGGCTGAAGTTTGTTTTGTTAAGGCGCCGGATTGCACGGACCACTGCGCGTAAGGCTGTAAAAAAGCTTTGGGGAAAAACAGTTTGTCGGAGCGGTTGTCCCAGTATTCGAGTAACAGTTCGTCACTAGCGTCCGCCTGTTCAACTAAAGCCGGAGGCGCCACGGGCAACACTGATTTTAAAAAGAACGGTACGTGTTCGCGCAGAACACCTAGATCGTCTTCCAGCGAACCTGATGGAAGCCACTCACGACGCCCGCGCAACGACTCAAAGATCTTTTTTTGAGTCGCCAGGACAGTCGCGTAGAAAGTCAGTAACTCTCTCGCTGGTGTTGAACTCTCAGCCAGTTGAAGAGCACGATTTATTGCTGCATCCCAGGAGAACATTGAATCATTTGCGCGGCGCGCAGACCGGAGTGAATCGCACCGTGCACCGTGCCGTGATGTCCGGCAGTGTTTGCGGCCTCGCCCGCGAAGTAGATTGTATTCTCGATTGGCTCAAACAACTCAGCCTGCGCGTCGAGTCCCCCGGCAGGTATGTAACTGTACGCGCCCAATGAAAACGGATCTTTGGTCCAGTTGTGCGTGAAAGTGTCAACCAACAAGTCTTCCAGAAACTTACGCGACGTCGCGAAGACCCGCGATAACCCTTCGAGTGATTGGTCGCGAAGCGCGTCCGGGCTAAGCGTCAACAACTTTTCAGCGCGTGTGCCGCCGGCCCACCCAACCAGCAAAGGCGAACGCACCGGAAGTTGTGTCCACCACGTCGGCGGCAATTCATCCGGCGCGTGGATGAACGCGAGGTCCTTCAAGTAGCCGGGTTTGCCATCGTCCGTTGGCAGACTCAAGTCTTCCCAGAACGGTTCGCGAAAACGCAGTAGTACTTTCACGACCTGGCCCATCGCGAGGTGTTGCGCCGCTTCTTCTTTTCCTTTCAGGCGTGGCGCGAAAGTCAGGTCTCCGCTCTGAAGCACACCAAGCGGCAACGTCACTAACACCCTTCGCGCTTTGAATTGCTCGCCGCCCGTTGTTGTAGCCGTGACGGCGCCCGCACTCCATGCGATTTCGCGCACCACTGTTTCAAAGCGAAAACTCGCACCCTGCTCAACTGCTTCATCGTATAGCTTTCGCGCGAGCGTCACATAACCGCTCGACGGTCGAAATTGCTGTTCGTCGTGGATCTCGGCAGCCGCTCTGTTGGTTTTGATCAAACCTTTAACACTGATCCTGTCTGCGTGCGCGGCGTGGAAACCTTCGACGTAGAGCGTCGCCATCGACCGAGCATCAGGGATGTCGTGCCGGCGAATATAACTATCGAGAAACTCCTCGAATGACTCGTCCGGACCTTTGTAGTCCGCGAGTTCGTCCATGGCCTCTTCAATGTTTGACCAGAATTCGTTTGACTTGGAAAGCACCGCGTTGTGGAAGTACCAGTGAACGTTTGGCACGTCCAAAAGCGTCACGCGCGTGCGTTCCGCGAGCTTGAGAATCTCAGGCGCCTTGCCGTGAACAAACTCAGCGCCGAGTTCGATCGGCCCCGCAAATTCGTTCTCGAAATGCGTGTTGATGCGGCCGCCGATTCGATCGCGTGCCTCGAGCACGATGACGCTGAGTTTGGAAAAGCTGAGTTCGCGCGCGGCCGCGAGTCCTGCCGCGCCCGCGCCAACGATCAGAATGTCCGTCTCATTCGTCATCTCGTTTTTGGTCGCCGCGATCACCCTGTCCTGAAGGAACTGTGGTCTTCGCATGCTTGCGGACGTCCTGGGCCAACGATCTGCCGACGTCATCGACCTCGTCGAAACGACCCTTTTCGTCACGGCGAACGAATCGCTTATCTGTGCCCGTATCGATCAGTTCACGCTTGCTGCTATCCTTTTTTTCCGCCATTTTGCAGTCCTCCGTTCAGTTTAATCTGGCTACGAAAGCAAACAGAGGGCCACTCGTTAGCCATAAAAAGGCGGCTGAAGTCAGACTAAGTCGCTGCGGTGCGTATCATTCCCCGACACGCTAGAACGACTTCTTGAGTGCCACTCGTGCGGCGTGATAGCCGCACATGCCGTGAACGCCGCCGCCGGGAGGAGTTGATGAAGAACAGATGTAAACGTTGTCCAGCGGCGTGCTGTAAGTATGAATGGTAGGACGCGTGAACATTTGCGCGAGAGTTTGTGCGCCGCCGTTGATATCGCCGCCGACGAGATTCGCGTTGCGACTCTCGAGTTGCGCGGGTGTCAGGACGCTGCGCGCAATTATTCGCGAGCGAAAGCCCGGCGCAAATCGCTCGATCTGATTTTCAATTCGTTCGCTCATGTCGACGTCAGAACCGTTGGGAACGTGACAATAGGCCCACAGCGTGTGCTTGCCTTCGGGCGCGCGTGAGGGATCGAAAACACTCGGCTGCGCAACGAGCACGAAAGGCCGGTCAGTATACTTCCCTTCCCAAACAGCGGACTCCGAAGCTTCTATTTCCGCGAACGAACCGCCGAGATGAACCGTTGCTGCTTGCGCGCACTCACGCGCGCGCCACGGCACTGGACCATCAAGCGCCCAATCCATCTTGAACGCCGCCGGACCGTAACGATAGCTCCTTAGTTTGTCACTGAAGGCTGACGGAAAGCGTTTGCCGGCGATCTGTAAGAGCTGACGCGGGGTTAAATCAAACAACACACAACGTGACGGCCGTAAACTCTCGATCGACTCAACTCGTACGCCCGTTATGATCTCTCCACCAAGTTTTTTCAAGTACGATCCAAGAGCGTCCGAAATCTTTTGCGTTCCCCCGCGCGGTATCGGCCAACCTACTGTGTGGCCGAGCGTCAGGAGCACCAACCCAAACGCCGTTGTGCCTGCACGATCGAGCGACAAACACGAATGCGCCACCGCACCCGCGAAGAAGGCGCGCGTGCGCTCTTCGTTAAACCGGCTCTTTACGAAACGCGTCGCCGAGCGGATGGCATTTAAGCCGAATCGCGTCATGGCGTAGGGATGATGGGGGAAGTGGATTGGCCCTAGAAGTTCAGGCGCTAAAATCTCCCAATCGCGAACGAGAGGTTCGCATACGCGCCGGTACGAGCGCGCATCTGCGCCGAGTTGCTGGCTTGTTTTCTCGACGGATCGATGAAGCAAAACGGCGGCGCCATCATCAAACGGATGCGCCACCGCTGCAGGTGGGTGAATAAACTCCAGACCATACTCCGCCAGCGAAAGACTCTTGAAAAACGGCGAACCAACCGCCAGCGGATGGACCGCGGAACACGTGTCGTGAACAAAACCCGGAAGAGTTAGTGCCGCGGACCGCGCACTGCCGCCGATAACCTCGTTCGCCTCATAAACGCAAACGCTCTTCCCTTCTTTCGCAAACTCGATTGCCGCCGCCAACCCATTCGGCCCAGCCCCCACGACGATCGCATCATACTGTTTGCTCATCCAGAATGAGACGCGCTAGGACGCGAGTGTTTGATGTGACGCCAGATCCACCAACCGACCGCCAGAACCCCAATAATGCCGATCACGAAATCAAACCGGTGAAACCACGTCTTCAACGTGTCGTCTTTGTCCCACTGCTCGCCAAGCTTTTGACCGACGTAAGCGAGACCAAGACACCACGGCAACGATCCAGCGAAGGTGTAGATCACGAACCGTGTCAGGTTCATGCGCGCCACGCCCGCGGGAAACGCGATGAACGTGCGTATGGCGGGCAGTAAGCGACTCACAAAAACGATCGCCTCGCCGTACTTCGCAAACCAACGATCCGCAATATCCAGATCGTGTCGTGAAAGCAAAATGTACTTACCATATTTCTCGGCCATTGGCCGCCCCCCGTACATGCCAACCCAGTACGCGACCAGCGAACCAAGCACGCAACCAACAGCGCCGGCGATACCCACCCACCACAGATTCATCTCGCCTTTCGAAACGAGATACCCGGAGAATGGCATGATGATCTCCGACGGCAATGGAATGCATGCCGATTCGATGGCCATCAACAAAACAATCCCCGAATAACCGAGCTTTGAGATCGTGGCTATGATGAACGTCGAGAGTATGCCGATGATTTTTGCAACCATATTTGCGTCAGAAACAGAGGTGGAATCAACGATCTTGCCAGCCGTGTTGGCCGATTAGTGGGACAAAGGCGCAGCCACCGTGGTCTTCTTCACGGTAACCAGTTTCCGTTTTGATCACTCGTATTAACCGCTGTGCTTCACGCGATTCACCAACTGGCACTACTAGACGCCCGCCGATCTTGAGTTGCGCTACCAACGGATCCGGAACAGTTGGACCACCCGCGGCCACGAGAATCGCGTCGTAAGGGGCGTGCGCGGCCCAGCCGAGCGTGCCGTCGAAACATTTTACCGTGGCGTTGTAGATGTCGAGTTGACGAATTCGCGCTTGTGCTTCGCGTGCGAGATCGCCGATGCGTTCGATTGAGTAGACCTGGGCGGCGATGAATGCCAGTACCGCGGTTTGATAACCGGAGCCGGCGCCGATCTCCAACACGCGACTGTCGCGGTCGAGTTCCAGCAGCTCCGTCATGCGAGCGACAATGAAGGGTTGTGAGATTGTCTGATTCGCGCTGATCGGCAAAGCATGATCGCCGTAAGCACGGCTCTGCAAAGCTTCGGGCACGAAGAAGTGGCGCGGCACATTGCGAATCGCCTCGAGCACTCGCGGATCTCTGATGCCGTAATGCTCGCGCAGACGCGCTACCATCCGCTCCCGCGGAATGGAATATTCATATTTCCGATTGCCAATTGCCAATTGTTGATTGCCGATTCTCGATAGCTGACCGTCCATTATTAGCTTGAAAATCGGCAATCGACAATCGGAAATCGACAATGCCCTAACTCTTATGGAGTAACTCGGAGTCTTTCAGGTAATTCCACGTTTCGAGCGCCGTTAGTGCACGATGGTCCGTCATGTCGCTGCGCAGCGGGGTCACGGAAACGTAACCTTCTGTCACCGCGTGGTAGTCAGTGCCTTCGACCGAATTACCATCGAAGTACTCTTCACCAATCCAAAAGTAAGGCTTGCCGCGTGGATCGATGTGCTCGGTAATTACCGGACGGGCGTTCTTAATGCCCTGTCTCGTGACCTTCACGCCTTTGATCTCGCCGGGAGGGATATTAATGTTCAGCAGCGTTCCTTCGGGCAATCCTTCGTCGAGCACCTTGCGCGTGGCAACGACGGCGAACGCAGCGGCCTCTTCGAAATCGAAGTTATCGCGGGCCACTAAACTCAGCGCGATACCGGGAACGCCGAGGATCGCAGCTTCCAGCGCGCCCGCAACGGTGCCGGAGTAGGTGGCATCATCGCCGAGATTTCCCCCGTGGTTGATTCCGGAAACGCAGATATTGGGGAGTTGATCTTCGGAAAGGATTTTGTTGAGTGCAAGCGTGACGCAGTCAGTGGGAGTGCCGTCGATGGCCCAGTGGCGCTCGTCGAGTTGTCGGATGCGCAGGGGCCGAGCAAGCGTCAGACTGTGCGAAGCACCGCTCATCTCTGAAGCCGGCGCGACGACATAAACGTCGCCCACTTGCTTGAGAGCTTCTTCGAGTTTGATAAGCCCGTCGGAGTGGATGCCGTCGTCGTTGGTGATCAAAATGCGCGTCATACTCTTCACTGGGCAGTTCGCGTCGCACACACTCCACTTTCGGCTGGCTCACTCACTCAGGAGCCTCCGGTTTTTGATTCCTGGTTAAGACGACTGGTGAGATAAGAGTACGGCCGTGGCGTGTGTTAGCGGAGAAACCTAATCGCGCGGGATGCGCATTCGGCCTTTTTTCTTGTTGCGCTTGCGGGCCAGGGCTGATTTCAATTTGGCCTTTTGACCGGGCGGAATAAAGAAGGCGTGCTTTTTGGCGTCCTTGATGATCTCCTCGGTCATCACTTTACGCTTGAAACGCCGCAATGCGCTTTCAATCGATTCACCCTGATTAACAGTAACTATTGCCATTCGATTCTCTGCTTTCCCTTTCTTAGATCCTTTGCAGGTCAGGTATTTAACCACAAAACGCACAAAAGGCACAAAAGGCGGGAACCGGTTTGAACTCGTCCGTACCTTCTGTGCCTTCCTGTGGCTAAATCGAGGTTAAACCAACACTGCTTCCGCTTCCGCGGGTTCCTCTTTCTTCCGGCCCAGACCCTTGATTTGCACCGGCTTGTCGGCTTCGTTCGTGTTCAGTTGCTTTTTCAATACCATTTCCTGGTAAAGCTTCCGCATCATGACGGCTTCCTCGTGGGCCGTCTTCGGTCCCTCCATTTGCGGCTTGTTCGGCCGCGCCAAATCAACTTCGTTCAAAATCAAACCATGCGACTTGTCGGCGAGATGAACGTCCTTGCCGCCCGCGAAGATCTCGTGCCGGCCATGCTCCTGGTACCACTTCGCGACGGTCGCGTTCTGGTGCATGTTCTCGATGATATTTCTCCAACCAATACCCGTGTTGTAAGCGCAGAAGGAAATTTCACCTTCCTGCGTGCCGTACGGGATGATGCACATCTCAGTGCGACGGAAGTCGTAGTTGAAGAGATCCTGGAACCACATGCCGGCGATAAACAGGAAGTTCCAACGATCGGAACGACGCGCCTGAATGTCCCGCTCTGTGCGGTCGCCACTCACCTTGCCGTAATCCTTGCCGGTCAAGCCGAACGACTTGTCAAACTTCTTGAAGAGCTCGTAAAGCGTGAAGTTTGTCGGCGACTTGTACGGGTTGTAGTGCTTCAGGAGTGTGAGACCCATCATCAAGTTTGACATCCACTTGCCGCGCGCCGCGTCAGTGATCTTCTGCATGTCTTTGACGAGACCCGGGATGTTCAGGAACTCCGGTACCGGACTCATCTCTTTCGTTTCCTTGTCGATCATCACCGCGGTGCCGACGCCGCAGTTCGGATGGCAACCGCAGGACACCTGGCCCCACTCGGCCTCCGGACCGTGAACCAAATCCGCGAAGTCAGCGAAGGCGCCCATCAACGAGAGCGGGAACCAGTCGCGTGTCGGTTCAGTGATACCAACCTGGTTCTTCACGTCATGCGCGAGGTGCGACAACGTGTAGCGCTGTTGCAAGCGACGCTGTTCGGTGATTTCTTCGTCGCGGCCGGTGAATGAAACGGGCTGGAACGAAAGGAACGCAATCTTCTTAGGATTGTCGAGAGCGAAGCGAATAATCGAACCGACCTGATCGTTGTTGATGCCGTTAACGAGCGTGGTGACGAGCACGATCTCAACGCCTGCTTCGTGCAGGTTGTTGATCGCCCTCATCTTCACGTCGAACAAGTTGCCGACCTGGCGATGGCTGTTCGCATCGTTGCCGATGCCGTCAAACTGGAGATAGACGTAACGCAGCCCTGCGGCAGCAGCTTCGCGGCAGAACTCTTTGCTCTTGGCAAACTCGATTCCGTTCGTCGCCGCCTGCACGCTGTTGTAACCGACTTTGCGCGAGTATTTGATCGCTTCGATGAAATGCGGCGAGATCGACGGTTCACCACCGGAGAACTGCACTGACATCTGGCGGCGCGGTTTGATTGTGATCGCGTTGTCGAGAATCTCTTTGATCTCTTCCATGCTCAGTTCATGAACAAAGCCAACCTGATTGGCGTCCATGAAGCACGGGTCGCACATCATGTTGCAGCGATTGGTGAGATCCACTGTCAGCACGGCGCCGCGGCCATACTTAACAGTGCTCGAACCATGGTTATGAAGTTTCTCGTCGTTGTGTGCGTCGATGTCGCGACCGGGGAACATCGCTTCGATGTGCGTCAGGAAGGTGGCATCGATGGCCATCATGTCTTCGAAGTGGCCGTGAACCGGACAATCCTTGATCATCCAGATCTCTCCGTCGCGCTCGACGATCGTCGCTTTGATTTCGCCGACTTTCTCGTTGATCAGAACGCTGACGTCTTTCTTGCCGCTAAGAATCTCTTCCCGGGCTTCAATCACGCAATTGGGACAAAGCGAATCAGTCGTGCGCGGCCAACCGAGCGTTGGCTTGCTCTTTTGCCACGATTTCAGAAGGGGCTTGTCGGACCATTTGGGAGTAAAAGAAGGATTGGGTTTATATTTATTTACCGATTGAATTGCGTTGAAAAGGCCTCCCGCGATCAGAGTCAATCCTCTTTCCGCGTGCTTGATTGGTCGCATCGTTTGTCCGTCCACTCTCCTCAGGTGTGAATATTGCGTCTCGGCAGACTTCAACATCGCCAAAACCGTGTCGCTTCTTGGCAATGACTGTGCCGTCGCTGAACCAGCAGCTAAGTTCAATTATTTCTTTGTTTAGGTTTTAGGTGAGGCAAGGCAAAACGTATCCACCTGCTACAGACGCCTTGGCGTGTGTCGTTTGGCTACGGGCTGGTGAGCTTCAGGGCTTTGGATCGACACCCATAGCCGCGCGCATTGCGACGATGATCGGGTCCGTAACGCGGCGTTTGTAAAGCTCGTCGACCTTCGCGGGCGAGAGGTCGAAGTCGACGGGCGACTCCTCGATGCGCTTGATGATAGTACCTTCGGAAAAGCCGGCTTCGACGAGTTGGATCACGCCTTCGTTAGTCAGCGTCGGTGTCTTCTCGAGTTTTGGTGACGCCGCGCCGCCTCCTTCCGCCGGTGGCTTGAGAATGCGAACCGCGGCGGAGCCGGTGACGTTCCCCTCGTTTTGATTACCTCCGCTACTGCCACGTGACTCGGTCTTCGATTGAGAGCCTCCACTCGAGCCAAATAGATCGGTTCCACCTCTAGAGCTGTCAGCGCTGCTGCCAGGTCGTTTGAGTCCTTTGAAGAATTGTTCGTCAGACGCCCACTGCTCGTCATCGTTAACAATGAACGTGGCGCCCTGCGTCGCAAGCATCGCGAGAATGATGTTTTCGCTGACGCCCTGACGTTTGAGTTGGATGAGTTGTTCGGGATCTAGGTCGAAGATGTTGGGCCGATTGCTGATGATCGTGACGACGGTTTTCTCTTTGAAGCCTGCCTTAACGAGCTTGACCACAGAAGCGTTCGTTAGCAACGGTTCACTCGACTGCTGCGCGGACGCAGCGCCGGCAAAAACTGAAAGAGCTAAAAACGTAGCGATCAGGAACCGGTTCATTGCCCACCCGCGTTTGTTGCCAGTCGTTTCGTACGTGCGGTTGTTCGCTTGTAGCGATAACCGATCTTCTTCACGTAGTTGCGCGTCTCGCGGTAGGGCGGCACGCGCTGGCCAAACTTAGCGACGGCGCCTTCTCCGGCGTTGTAACTCGCCAGGACCAGATCCACGCGATTGTTGAAGCGATTGAGCAGCTCGCGTAAATAACGCGTTCCGCCCGAAATGTTTTGTGCTGCGTCGTGCGGACGGCGCACGCCGAAGCGCGCCGCGGTTCCGGGCATCAACTGCATCAATCCACGCGCGCCTTTAGGTGAAACAGCGTGTGTGTTGAAGTGCGACTCCTGTTCCATCACGAGAAAGATCAGGTAAGGATCGACGTTGTACCGGCTTCCGTTCTGAAGGATCAGTGTGTCGAGACCCGGCCGCCCAGTGCTCCAACCACGTCCTTTTTTTGGTGAACTGGCGAGCGCTGTCGATGGATCTTCGAGTTCGATGCGATCGATACGACTACGATCGATGAAGATCGACATTCCTCCGCGTTTGTACCAAACGCCCCCGGGTTCTTCAGTGGCGCTTTCCGTTTCAACGCGCGCCCCACCCTTGAGAAATATCCATGCAGGACTGTCGTATACACGTTTGCTTGCCAGCGGCGCTGCTGCGACTACCTCAACCGCGTCAAAATGGTCGTCGTCGTTATCGGACGGCTTCGGCGCTGCTGTCTCCGTTTGCGGCTCGATGCGCTCGATCTTTTTGACCTTGTCCTTGGGCAGGATGTTGTTAAGTCCGCCGCGGCGATACCAAACTCCCTGCGGCGATTCCCACGCATCATCGACCGCCATGTAAGAGCCGTCGGCGAGTTTCAATCGCACCTGTGTCTGGCCCAGGGCCGCACTGACACAGATCAGAATCAATAGAATCCCAAAAGGCAGTCGCATGATGTATTCAATTACAGTTCCAAAGGATCGGCGAGCGTGCGTTCGATCTTCGTTTCCGGTGTTTGCGCAGGCGCGAACGAATGCGATGTACCGAAGTAGTTGCGCCACGCGACGTCGATGATCTGCGGTGTCAGATGAACAGATTGTTTCTCAAACAAACAAATGTCCGTCGCGCGATCCAGCAGGTCACGCGGCTCGCAACCCTTCATCTGCCGGTGCTCCATACGGTACTTGGTCAGCACATAGTCCAATAACGACTCCTGAACAGCAATTCCCCGTTTGCTTGCCTGGTATTTGAAAATGGCTGAGTAAGCACCCGGCGTTGGCGGCTCCACGCGCGCGCGATAACCCATGCGGCGCAGGAACGCCTGGTCGGCGAGATCCTTCTCCTCGAGATTGGTCGAAAAGACAACGAGCTGTTCGAAAGGAACTTCGATCTTCTTGCCGGTGTGCAACGCGAGATAGTCAACGCGACGTTCCAGCGGCACGATCCAGCGGTTCAAAAGGTCCTGTGGCGCCACGCGCTGGCGTCCGAAGTCGTCGATCACGAGCGTGCCACCGTTTGATTTCATCTGGAAAGGTGCTTCGTAAAACTTCGCCGCCTCACTCCACGTCAGGTCCGCATTCTCGAGCGTCAACTCACCGCCGACGACCACGAGCGGCCGATGAATCAGGATCCAACGACGATCGTACTCCACCGGTACTTCGTCAACCGGCATCTCTTCGTGACAGTGCGAGTCGAAGACGCGAATGATCTGTCCGTCGATTTCAACTGCAAATGGGATCCAAATGCCGCCGGCCAAAGCGTTGTTGATACGTTCGGCGACCGCGGTCTTTCCGGTTCCCGGTAGGCCCGTGAGAAATAGCGAGCGACGCGAGTTAATCACGCAGCCGAGTGTTTGCAGCAGCGTCTCCGGCAACACCAGGTCATTAAATGCCTGCCGCACTGTGTCCATCGACGCCGTGTTTGATGGGATCGACTGAAGCTTCATCATGTGCGTGTAGTCGCGCAGCGAAACCGGCGCCGGTCCAACGTAGCCACACACTGATAGCAAACGCACGAGACGATCCCAACCGTGGTCCAACATCGCGTAACGCGTCGAACCAATCGCCGACTGCATCTTCACTTCGATCAGCTTCTCGCGATAGAGCTTTTGCAGCAGATCTTCAGTCAACGTGCGCGGCAGATTGAGCCTTTCCGCGACTGAGTTCGTCGTCGGCTCGGGCAACATGGCGACGTGTTTCAACGCGAGGTCGCAGAGAAACTGATCGGAGATGCCGGTTTCGGAGAGTTCCTCCGGCAGTGGCGGTCCCATGCTCTCAATTTCCGCGCGGGTCAGGATCGTCGTGTGGGACATGTGGGTGCTCTTTTCTTTTATCTGCCGCTATTGGCGGCGCTGTGATTTTGCGCGAGGGCGAGTGCTGAGCGAGCGGAGTCAGCTTCCGAAGCGCGGCCGACGCGTTGATAAAGATCGGAGAGCCGGCGCAGCGCGATGGTATTCATCGGATCGATCTGTCGCGCGGTTTCATAGTAGCGGATCGCGTCGTCTTCACGTCCGAAACGTTCCATCATCTTGGCCGTGTTCAGGTTCCCGGTTAAGGGACCTCCGGCACGGGCAAACGCTTTGTAGGCTTCGTCGACCTTGCCCAGGCGGCAATACGCGAGACCGAGATTATTCAGAATGCGCTCGTCGGTCGGCGCGAGTTTCGCGGCGCGTTTCAAACGATCGACCGCCGCGCGGTAGTTGCCGTTTTGATAAAGCGAGAAGCCCAGGTTGTTCAGTGTCTCAGCATCTTCTTCGAGTTTGACGGCGCGTTCAAACGAATCTTTTGCACGTTCGCCAAAGCCCTTCTTGTCGTAAGCGACACCGAGCAGGTTGTGTGCTTCGGTCAACTTCGGATCGAGTGACACGGCGACCGCGAGCTCGGAGATCGCTTCGTTGTAACGACCTTCCAAAAGAAACTCACGACCAGATTCCATGTGTTCGCGTGCCGAACCGTCAGCGCGCACTTTCCTGTCGTTCTGGTTGCGCGCGTCTTCGATCTTCGTGACTCCGACTGACGCAAACCGTTCGGCATCCTTCTCGGTCATGCGTTGCAATCTGTTGTCGTCCTTGCCGCCGAAGAGCCGGCCGAAGGCCTTGAAAGGCGCCGCGAACACTTTGACGATCTTGTTGCCACCTTTTTTGACGGGCTGGGCTTCCCCTGCGTCCGAACCCGAATCCTCGAGCACGATGGCATCGGGATCGCCTTCGCGCTGGATCGTGGAAGCACTCCACATCGCAGTGCCTGCGATGGTCAGTACAAAAGCGATAAAAATTGCCAGTATTCTACGTTTGTTCATGGTCCAACTCCTCTACATCTTGTCGAGAACGTCCATGAGGTTAAGGGCGGCCGGGCCAAGGATCGCGATAAAGAGCGTCGGGAAAAGGAAACACGCGAGCGGGAACAGCAGTTTTACTGCCGCCTTCTGTGCTTCCTGTTCGGCTCGCTGGCGACGTTTAGTTCGCAGCGAATCGGAGAACACGCGGAGTCCCTTGGCTATCGAAGTACCAAACTTGTCAGTCTGAATCAGCATCGCAACGAGGCTGCGTAGATCGTCAACACCCGTTCGCTCTGCGAGATTACGTAATGCTTCGTCACGCTCGCGTCCGACTCGAATCTCGAGGTTCGCGAGTTCAAACTCAGTCGCGATCGGGTAATGCACATCTCTCAATTCCGAGGCGACTTTCATCATCGCCGCATTCAAACCCAGACCTGCTTCAACTGAAACCACCATCAGGTCCAGCGCGTCGGCCAATCCCCAACGCAGCTCCCGCTGGCGATTACGAATAGTTCTTTTCAGAAAGTAACGAGGCAGGAAGAAACCAACGACAAACCCCAGGATGATGTAGATCAGCGCTTTCTCTAAAGGTCGCGCAGTCAAAGCACATACGCCCGCGACAGCCAACGGAAACCCGGCCATCGAAAGTAATTGAATCGCGCGATAGATGAACGGCGCTTCCGCCGAACGAAAGCCGGCGTGCATTAGTTGTTTCTGGAGTCTTCGTGCTTCGGTCGCCGACGCGGGCAGTAACTTGTTCAACGGCTTCGCCAACCGCTGCGCGATATCCGTGGCCGGGCTTTCGTCGGGCAGGACCACCGACTGCGCGTTTCCGCCGGCGGCGTCCCTGGAACCGAGGTTTCGAAGTCGTTCAGTCGCGGCGCTCTGCGGTTTGTAGAGCCACCAGTAAACACCCAGCGACGCGAGTGAGATAGCCACGAAAGTGGAGATGGCGATGATTATGATCATTGCTCGGCCTTTTCGTTAGTTAGATCCTGATCTTCAAAATCTTACGAACAATCAACATACCGGTGATTTGCAGCAACAGAGCAGCGGCGATCAGGTAATGACCGCGTGGGTCTTTCCACAACACGCTCATGTAATCCGGATTCATCACCGTGACGGCGACGGCCACAAAGATCGGCAGTCCGCACAACAGCCACGCAGACATGCGCGAGCTGGTAGTCAAAGTCTTCAGGTCGCCCATGATCCGGAACCGCTCGCGAATCGTGTAAGCAACCTTCTCGAGAATCTCGGCGAGATTGCCGCCCGTCTCACGTTGAATGAGCACCGCGGTCACGCACATTTTGAGATCGAGTAGCGGCATGCGCTGCGTCAGGTTCTCCAGCGCGAGTTTCACTGAAAGACCGAGGTTCTGCTCTTCGTACGCTTTGCGAAACTCGGTGGCGATCGGCTCCGGCATTTCCATGGAAACCATGTGGAGTGCTTCAGAAAATGCGTGACCCGCACTCAGCGCTCGGCTGATCAGATCGAGTGCATCGGGAAGCTGTTCGAGAAATGAATCAAACCGCTTTTTACGCCGCCACCAGACATGAATCAGTGGTATCGCCGCGCAGATCAGACCAGCCATGACCATCAGTGGAATAAAGATGGTGAGTACTGATGCGGCCAAGGCTCCCAACATTCCCGCCATGAACGAAAACATCAACAGGCGCGAAGGAGTGATGTGCAGGTCCGCCTGGTCTAACATCCGTTTCAACTGCAACGCCGCCTGGATGTTGACGAGGGTGCGGTTGACCCACGGGATCTCGCTCATCAACTCGTTGCGAGCGAGCAACACGTCGATGTCTTCGGTCTGCGCGGAATGGAGCAGGGCTTCGTTGAGCCGCTTTTGCAGTTTTGCGCGCTTCTTCTCTGTTCCGTGAGTCGCCAGCACATAGGCGCCCAGGACCAGGAACAGCGCGAACACGAATACCAGGAACGATATCATCATGGTGAGTTACATCTCCTCAAAGAAGACGCGTGGCAACTGCAAGCCGCAAGCCTTCAATCGTTCGGCAAACCGTGGGCGAATACCAGTGGGACGGAAGCGGCCGATCACAACACCTTGCTGATCGACGCCGGTGCGCTCGTACATGAAGATTTCCTGCATGGTGATCGTCTCGCCTTCCATGCCGGTGACTTCTGAAATTGACGTGACGCGGCGCGAACCGTCGGACAACCGCGCAACCTGGACCACGAGGTTCAACGCGGACGCGATCTGTTGGCGCATCGCTCTATCGGACAAACGCATGCCCGTCATCTGGATCATCGTTTCGAGACGGGACAGCGCGTCGCGCGGCGTGTTGGCGTGAACCGTGGTTAAGCTGCCGTCGTGACCGGTGTTCATAGCCTGAAGCATGTCAATCGCTTCGCCGCCGCGGACCTCGCCGATCACGATGCGATCGGGTCGCATACGGAGAGCGTTTTTAACGAGATCTCGCTGCGTAACTTCGCCTTTGCCTTCGATGTTTGGCGGACGCGTTTCGAGTCTGACGACGTGCGGCTGTTGCAGTTGCAATTCAGCCGAGTCTTCGATCGTCACAATACGTTCATTCTCGGGAATGAACGCGGAGAGCGCGTTCAGCAGTGTCGTTTTACCGGCGCCGGTTCCGCCCGAGATCAAAATGTTCAAGCGCGCGTTCACGACCATTTGCAACATATCGGCGATGTCTCTGGTCAGCGCCTTGTTCTCGACCAGTGCGGCCATGCGTAACGGATCCGCGCCGAACCGGCGAATCGAGAGCACCGGTCCATCGATCGACAACGGTGGAATGATCGCGTTAACACGCGAACCATCCTGCAAACGCGCGTCGACCATCGGCGACGATTCGTCGATGCGGCGGCCGACTGACGACACAATACGTTCGATCACGCGCATCAAGTGTTCGTCGTCTTTGAAGCGAACCGTAGTCGCTTCGATCTTGCCGCGCCGCTCGACGTAGATCGTGTCGTGCGAGTTGACCAGGATGTCAGAGACCGTCGGATCTTTCAGCAACGGTTCGAGTGGTCCAAGACCGAAGAGTTCATGCTGAACGTCGTTGACGAGCCGCTCGCGTTCTGAGACGGACAGCGGCATGGCTTCCTGCGCTAGTACGATCTCAGCAAGACGCGAGACTTCAGCGTGCACCTGTTCCGCAGTGAGACTCGACAACTTGGTCAAGTCCATGCGGTTGATCAGCGTGCGATGAAGGCGGGCCTTCATCTCCTGGAAAGAGTTTTGACCGGTACCATCCGAGCCGTTACCGGGAGCATTTGCGTTGCCAATCAATCTTTCGCGTAGGGCCATGATGTTTTTCAGTCGCGGAGGACCGCGTTCCTAGACCTTTTCCATTGAGGTTTGCAGATTGAACTGTGCCTGTGCCTGTGCCGGCTGTTTTTTCAGGAACGAATTCCAGAAGGCGCGGCGTGGTTTCGCTTCGGCAAGCGGCATGACGCCGAGCGATATCTCCTGCGCGATGCGCCGGATTTCCATCGCGATCTTCGTCGTCGGTTCCGATTGGACCAGCGGCGTGCCGAGATTGATCGAACTGACTGCCGTCTGGTACTCACTCGGCACAAATCCAACCACCGGCTCGCCGAGAAACTTCTCTACTTGCCGCAAGTCGAGATCAATCTGTTTGCTCCAGCGATTCACCACGATACGGACTTTCTTTCGCGGATAGCCGAGGCGATCGAAGATCTCGAGCGCGCGTTGCGTGCTGCGGATCGCTGGTATGTCGAGGGTCAGAACCAGGACGATCTCGTCCGATTGATCGAGAGCGGCCAAAGTGATCGAATCGAACGTGTGCTGCGGATCCAGCACGATGTAGTCGTAATGCTCGCGTAGTTTTTGGAGCACTTCAAAAACGTGCTGCGGCTCGATCTCGTCAGCCGAGTCGGCTTCACGTGGCGCTGCCAGCAACGAAAGGTGTTGCGAGTGTGGCGTCACGAGGGTGTTGATGAGCGAGTCGTCGAGACGATTGCGTTTCTCGACCATGTCGGCGATCGAGTATTTCGGATCGACTCCGAGAAACAACGGCAAGTCGCCGGCTTGCAGGTTGAGATCGACTAGAACGGTTTTCGCGTTCGTGGCCGCGGCGAAGTTTGTCGCGATGAACGAAGTGCCGCAGCCGCCTTTGCTGGAAAAGACTGCGATCATGCGCCCCTGCTTGCGCGGCGCCTCAACCGAATGCTTGTTACTAAAATCGGAAACCCGATCGAGCACGGTGCGCAGTTCCTCCGCGCTGATCGGAATGCGCAGAAACTCTTTCGCACCGGCGCGCAAACTGCCGATGATCAGATCCGATGACGCGTTCTGCGCCGCGGAGATGATCGTGGTCTTCGGACACTCTGCAGTGAGACGCTCGATGAATCTGACGGCCTGATCGGCGTTTGGACCAAGCGCGATGATCGCCGCGTTTGGTTTGAGGCGAACGATCTCGTCGTAAAGTTGATCGGTATCGTTGCCGCCGGCCAGCAGCTTCACTCGCTCTTCCGCGGAGAGAGCACGGCGGATGTCTTTGAAGTTATCAAGCCCGGTGCTTAGGACTACCACTGAGATTGGTTCGGTCATTTTTTCCTCGTCGTTTTCAATTCGAATCCGACTGCCGGCGGCTCTCTATGACTAAAACTTTTGAAGAGGCGCGGGGGATTCACGGAAGGTACCGCGTCGCTACAAAGCTGGGTTCACTTCACAGCGACGTTCATTTGGCAGGCGTAACCGGCGCCGCCTGGCAGTCGAATCGAAACTTAAACTGGCATTTGCTGCTGCCACGATCGAAATTCCTAAGCTCCCCGATTTCAACCTGGAGTTAGATGTTGGGCGGTATCAGTCCCGCACACTCAGCCGTTAACGTGGTCTTGTAATTCGGCATCGTGATCGTCGTGCCGACCACGGGGATCACGAACTGAAACTGGTAGTCCGTGATGCTCACCGACACAGTTCCATCGTTCAGACCAAAACCGCTGTAGGTCACGTCGACGTTTGTAGTACTCAGGTTGTTGAGCATCGGCGAACCGGTGCCATTCGGATTGCCATAGACCACGACGTTTTTGACTTGCGATTCGTTTGCGGCTGTATTCAAAGTTGCGTAACGCGCGCCGCGTCGGGCGGCGTCCGTCAGCGCATTGTGCACCCACAGCGCTCGGCCAAACTCCAACACCGCAAACATGACCGTCATAAACACCGTGGCGCCAATCGCAAACTCGACCAGCGTCGATCCTCGTTCGTTGTTCCTGCACGTTTTCATGCGAAGCATAGTTGTTGCTCCTCAGATGGAAGGCGTTGTGAGCAAATAGCGCATCGTTACACTTGGTTCCACGTCGATGTTGAGTGACAGTGAAGGCGTGTTGAGCATTTGCCCGATGTCGAATAGCGATTCGTGCTCGTAGTTAACGATGCTGACCTTCACCAACTCCGGCACGGCCGCCACGCCGCCCGAATACTGCACGTTGACGTTTGCCGTGCTGAGCCCCGGCAAAATCGGCGTGCCGGTACCGGCCGCGTTTCCGTACACAACGATGTTCTTCGCATTGGCTTCCCAATCAGTGCCGGTGCTGGTGACGGATTTCGATATCAGATACCGCGCGCCGGCACGTGCGCCTTTCGCTGCGGTCGAGTACTCGTAAAAGTAACGGCCAAACTCCGCCACGACGCCGAACATCAACAGCAGAAGTGGCAACACTATCGCCAGCTCGAGCAGTTGCACGCCTTGCTCGTCGTGACGAAAACGATTGAACCAATTCATGCGACGCGAACGCCGCACGTGTCGGATTTTTCTTATGCGATGGTGCATCATGGTCGCCGCCTTATCTGTAAAGAACAGGGACTGCCATCTGGTTGTTCACGGGCCCGCCATTAGGATTGAAACCACCCTGGCCCAACACGATGTCGTCGATGTATTCGGCAACCAAATCGCCGCCGTTACCGTTGCCGACTTTGTTTTGCAGGAAGAAGATCCCGAAGCGATTGAACTTGACCGTGTTGCGACCCTGGTCGTACTCCGCTTGCTTGACGATCGGAATCACAACCACGCGGCGGCCATCAACACCCGGATGTTTCGGAGCAGTTGATGGACTGCCGGTTTTATACTGGTCGTAAGTGATGTTCTCTTTGATGTTCTTGTCAGGCGGCATGTCAGTCGGATTCACCTGCGAGCTTTGATAGTCATCAAATCTCGTGTTGATTCCCTGTCTGACTGGTCCCGACGTGACACCGGGTTTGGTATCAACGTCGTAGACGGCGCCGGGTTCCGCGCATTCGTCCACACCCTGGGCCAATCCGACGCGAACGTCGGAACCGCCGCGTCCGGCCACCGCCAGAATCTGGTAGTTGCCCGGAGAGACTGACCCGCCCGGACCGGAGCGGAACGTGTACAGGTTGCCCGGAGAAATCGGAGTGTCGTAGTCGATCACGGAAACCGGCAGCCAGTTACAAAACATATTCAACGGCACTGACAGACCCGCTGTCGCCGTGGCCGACAGGTTCTTGCTGTTGCCCAAAACTGAAGCTGCGAATGAGACACCCACGGCTGAAGGTGGCGTAGTGACTTTGACGAAACGAATCTTCGCGGCCTGCGCCTGCGCTGAGCCTTCGCCCATGTATGGACCATTGAGATTGACTGCAAACTCGACGTTAGCCCGCGGGAAAGTAACGCCCGTGTGATTGAAGTCATACTTGTTCATCGCAGCCACTGCTCGATCCGCCGCCTTCGTAATTCCCACAGGCGCCGTATTGAGCGCAGACGCGCCAGCTAATGCTGCCGCGTCCGCTGCGTTCTGCAATTCGGTTTTCGCTAAGTAGAACCTGCTGATATCAACTCCCAAACCAACTGCAAGTAGAATTGACAACATCCCGATTGCTGACGTCGCCAGAATTGATCCTCGCTCCCGGTTGTTTTGTCCCGCTTGTTGCATCCTTTGGTTCTTCATGTTTTCCCCCTCTGCGAAATGACGAACTTATTTTTCGATTCGAGGAAGTTGTTACCAGGGGCGAACTGATTCCGGATTGAAGTCAAACTTGACCGACTTCGCGACGGGAAGCACGGTGTTGTTGTTGCGAACACTGCTTACCGCACCAGTGGTGCTGGTCTGCGTGTTGGTATCGACAGCTTTGGTCTTGGGTTCTTCAGCCTTCGCGGGAGCAGCCGGAGTCTGGTTGTTCTGACCGGAGACTTTGAAACCGGTATCGCCGGAGATGCCTTCGCCCTTCGGCTCGACGCCTAACGGCGAGCTGCCCTTCAGACCATCCATACCACGCATGTTCGGCAGCTCGTCGCTGTTGACGGGCTTAACCATGTGCGCAGTCACGAAGAACATCAGTTCCGTCTCTTTCTTCTCGAAAGATTTCGATTTGAAGAGCGCGCCGATGACGGGAATGTCACTGACGATTGGGATTCTCGACAAAGTCTTGGTTTCGGTGTTGTCGAGCAAACCGGCAAGCGCGAACGACTGGCCGTCCCGCAGTTCAACGCCCGTCTTCGCACGGCGAGTTCTCAAAGCGGGAACTACGAAGCCGTTGAAGCGAACCCCGTTATTGAAGTCGATCGTGGAGACTTCGGGTTCGAGTTCGAGACGGATGTGATCCTCGTCGACGATGGTGGGTTTGAAGTTCAGGCGCACGCCGTATTCTTTCCACATGATCGTGATCGCGCCGTTGCCGCCGCCGAGGTTCTGAATCACCGGAACCGGAAACTCACCGCCGGCGAGGAAGCTCGCCTGCGCGCCGTTCATCGCGATCAGGTTTGGTTCGGCCAACTCACGGAACGCGCCTTCCTGGCGTAAAAGCTTGAGCATCGCCAAAGTGTTGAGTGAGTTATTGAAGAGCAACACGTTAAGGGCCGGTTGCAGCAACGCAGTGATACCAGCGTCGGTTGAGTCGCCGATCGTGCTCGGCCCGCCGCCGCTGTTTAAGTAACCGCCGCTTCCTCCACCGGTCATGTAGGAGGTGCCGTAGTCGCGCAACTTGTTGCGGTTGACTTCCGCAACGCGGACCTGAAGCTGAATTTGCGTCGCAGCCGAAACCGGCGACGTCAGCATGTTCACGACCTTGAAGTTCGCGGCTTCCACCACGCTCTGAACCTGGGCCGACGTCGCGGCGTTCGCGACGCTGCCGGAGATCACGACTGATCCGTTAGCCTGGCTGAGACGAATGTCTTCTTTCGGAAACAGCGCGCGGATCTGAGAATCGATCAGTGAAAGGTTGGCCCGAACGTAAACGTCAAAAACCAGGAACTGGCCACCGGTCTGTTCCCAGGCGATGAAGTTGACCTGACCGAACGCCTTGCCGTTGACGAGCACCTGATCCGGCGTCACCAGCACAGCTTCCGCGATTTCAGGATTCGAAACTGAGAACCGTCCTACCGGCCGATCGAAATTGATCACGCGCGACTGGCCGACGAGAACGTTTACTGCGATGGCCTCTTTGGTTTGGCCGAACGACGCCTTGTAGGAAGTCTCCTGGGCGCTCGCGATGGAATTAGCAAAGATTGTTATCAACGCCGCCAACAAAAGACTCATTCGGCGCGAAATTGGGGAACGGCTCTGCATGATTCTGTGCTCCTTTGTTTCTAGCGATCGTCAAAGCGATCAACTTCAAGTAAGTAGATTTTGGTGACTGAGTGATCTATGGAAACTCGACACTGCGCTTCTTTGCGCCTTCGATCATTTCCACTGACGCACGCGGTGTGGGTTGAGGAGCTGCGGGGGCCGCTGCGGCCGGTTTCGCCACTGGCGCCGATCGACGTACGGCTGGCTTGGCCGGTTGCTTCGTTTGTTCGCTCTTCAGTGCGCCGGGTTCCGGAGCTTGCGTCGCCGTTTCACCACTCAGCAAGCTGCGCTTGTTCACGCCGGGTGTCTGTTCGTCGCCCTGGTCGATCTGGTTGCGCATGACGAGTTGCAAGCGGCCTTCGCTCGTGGCGAGCGCGAGTTTCTCGGCCTGTTCCGGTGTGACCTGAAGTGTCACAGCCTTGACGCTGTTTGCTTCGCGTTCATCCTTCGGCTTGTCGATGTTCTGACCGTTGGCCAGGACCTTGATGTTCTGCAACACGATCTTCGAGATCGGGTCCTGCATGCCCGAACCCTCGCGCGGATCGATCACGACGACGACGTCAACCAACGTTCCCGGCATGATGAAACCGGAGATACCTGCCGCGTCGTCGACCTTGACGGTCATCGCGCGATAGCCTTCGGGAATCACGGCCGACAAACCGGCAGCCGTTCCTTCCGGCGCCAGTCTCGCTTCAGTGATCGGTTCGCGAGCGGCGATGTTTACTACTGCCACGCGGCCGGCGAGTTTTTCAGGCGAGTCGAAAGCTCCGTCGGGCGTAGATTCCCTGGGAAACTGGACCACCGTGATCTGCTCGGGAATGATCTTGCTACCCAGCGGGATCGGGACCTTCGCCACGGCAACCTTGTTCAGGTTCTTCGTGTAAGCCTGCGCGCTCGACAAGTACTTGCTGACTGACACGGCAGCGAGCACGCCAAAAATCAGTGCTCCTACCAGGACTATCAAGAAACGTTTGTTTCGCATGGGAATCAACTCTCCGTTCTGCCAGGTCAAATGCCTGATTGTTGGCCGCTGTTAGGGATGAAAGATCGCAGTTGCGATGATGGCGCCGATGGTGATCGCCGCGCCGTAGGGAATAGTTAGACGGCGATCAGCCGGAACACTGAATTTGGGCATCTGCCATCCGGGCAGTAAGCCGACGAGAATTTGGAGCACGCGGTGCATGGTGGTTGCGAAAACTCCCGAGCGCAGGATCGACACGAGCGCCAGCAAGCCGCCCGTCAGCACCACCACGAAAAAAGTCGGAAGCACGATTTGAACGCCGATCACAGAACCGATCGCGGCGAAGAGTTTGACGTCGCCGGCGCCCATCGCTCCGAACACGTGCAGAATGAACATTAGGATAAAGGCCAGAAGACATCCGCCGATGCTGCTTAGACCACCGTGAAGTCCGCCAACGGCCAGGTTCAGAGTTAGTCCACTAATCAGAGTGGCCAGCACGAATGGATTGGGAATACGGCGGTACCGCACGTCGTAGTAGATAATCAGCACGG
>Ga0196977_1000362_pt1 | contig 25110 bp, 16 predicted proteins | sample S3v_1013CmetaG_FD_148634 | JGI IMG/M metagenome (GOLD analysis project Ga0196977, IMG submission 148634) | Soil microbial communities from Anza Borrego desert, Southern California, United States - S3+v_10-13C | ecosystem: Environmental > Terrestrial > Soil > Desert | place: USA: California...
ACAACGCTCGCGCACCCGCCGAACAGGCGCTGGCCAAACATTCCGCCACCCCGGTGGCGCAGCACCGGCGGCGTTTTTTCTGCGGGCTCTCGGTGCGCGCGCCGCGCAGGTTGGGGCGCCACAAACCATAAGTGCCGTCCTCGCGTAGACATGCGCAAGGAGTGCATCCCCATGAAAAAGCGTCGAATCCCCGAACCGGTTGCGGCCGAGCCCCACGTCGGGCGCGCCCTCGAATCGCTGGAGCCGCGCATCGTGCTCCACGGCGACTGGACAGCGCTCGAAGGAGCCGGTGTGTTCGCGTCGCTCGCGGGCGGCCAGTTCATCACCGCCACCACGATCGATCTTGACGAGGAGCCGATTGTCTTCGAGCAGACCGAGGACGATGGCGGCACGGGCTTCCTCGAGTGGAGCCAGGTCGCGATGCTCCGCGCCGACGACGGCACGAGCAACGGCGAGAACTTCGAGCCGCTCGGGCGCCACTCGCTCGCCGTGCACGGCGAGCGGCTGATCGTCGGTGCGCCCAACGCGAACTTCGGCTCCGGCGAGGTGGCCATCTACGAGATGGACAACCGGGGCGAGTGGGTCTTCCAGACCGTGCTGAGCGTGCCGGGGCTGGAGGCCGGCGACGGCTTCGGCTGGTCGGTCGACATCCACGGCAACACCGCGGTCATCGGCACGCGCAGCGGAAACGCGGCGTACGTGTTCCGCGACTCCGACGGCTGGTCGCTCGGGGCCACGCTCCTGCCCACCGCCGACCAGGAGGGCCGCTTCGGCTCCTCCGTCGCGACCGACGGCTCGGTCATCGCCGTCGGCGCGCCCGGGGAGGAGATGCTCGACGGCGACGCGACGCGCACCAGCGGCGCCTTGTACATCTTCGAGCGCGACGGCAACGATTGGGCGCTCGCCACGCGCATGGACGCCCCCGAGTCGGCCGCGGACGGCGAGTTCGGCAACGCCGTCGCCGTCCACTCGAACACCGTCATCGTCGGAGCCTGGCTGGACGACGACATGGGCGAGGAGTCGGGCTCCGCGTTCGCGATCGGGCGCCACGGCGGCGATTGGCTGGTCGAGGGCAAGTTCACGCCCGACTCCCACGCGCCGGGGACGCGCTTCGGCTACGACGTCGCCGCGAGCGGCTCCCGGGCCGCGATCGTCGGTTCCGGCACGGAGGGCGGCCCGGGCGAGTCGCTGGCGGCGGTCTTCAAGCGCCGCGGCGACGAGTGGTCGCGCGAGGCGATCCTCGAGCCCGACGGCGCCGAGTTCGCCTGGCGGTCCGCGGCGTTCCACGGCGACCGCGTGGTGCTCGGCTCGGCATCCGGCGGCGGCGCGGCCCATGTCTTCGTCCGCACCGGGGACGACGCGTGGTCGCACGAGACCACGCTTACGCCCACGGAAGAGGAAGGCAGCGCCTTCGTCGGGTTCGACGTCGCGGCCCACGATCAGACCGTGGTCCTCGGCTCCGGCGGCGACCCGGTCGCCGTCAACGCCGGGGCCTGGGTCTTCCGCGCGCCGACGGACGACGGCACGGGCGGCGGTGGCGGCATGAAGTGGATTGTCCGGAGCCTCGGGACGCTGCCCGGCGTGAGTGATCCGCTCAGCGACCTCGTCACCTGGACCGACGTGAAGGACGGCCAGACATACGCCGCGGTCGCGACCGTGGACGGGCTCATGCTCTTCACCCGCTCGGCCGACCGCACGACGTGGACCGTGCGCAACCTCACGGACGAGATCGGTGGCGCGGAGAACATCGTCAGCAACATCTCCGTGTTCGGCGAGCGCGGGAACCGCGTGCTCATCGTGGGCTACAACGACGAGGACGAGCTGCTCATCTACCGCCAGCCCAACACCGGCGAGCCGGGCAACTGGGACTGGGACTTCGCCAACATCACCGAGCGGGACCTGCGTCCGCAGGGCCTCGACACGCCGCGGTTCGTGAGCGCGATCTCCAGCTTCGCGACGCAGTGGAACGCGCTCAACATCACGGGCCTGGACTCCGAGGGCAACGTGCGGGCGGTGTGGATCGCTCCCGGCATGGAGCAGTGGAAGGTCGCGAACCTCTCCGCCAACGCGGGCACGCCGCGCCTGGCCGGCAACATCGCCACGTTCGTCACTTCCTGGGGCGCCATGAACCTCGCCGGCGTCGATCCGGAGGGCAAGCTCGTGGTCACCTGGTGGGTGCCGGGCTTCGAGCGCTGGGTCGTGAGCGACTTCAACGCCCTCTTCGGCGGGCCCGAGATCGAGCCCGAATCGGTCACGGCCTTCACCACCTCCTGGGGAGCCCTGAACATCGTCGGGCGCGACGAACGGGGCGACGTGGTCGTCTACTGGTGGGTGCCGGAGTTCGCGGAAGAGTCCTCCACCGACCGCTGGCACATCTCCAACCTCACCAGCAACATCGACGACCCGGAGCTGCCGGTCGGCACGCTGCGCGGGCTGATCACCGACGACGGCCAGATCAACCTCTTCGGCACCAATCAGGTCAACGACGTCATCCGGTTCTTCTGGGAGCCCGAGGACCGCTGGCGCACGGAGAACCTGACGCACACGGCCGAGCCGGCCTGACCCCACACACACCGCACTCTCCCTCCGAGCGCGGGCCCTTCGCGGTCCGCGCTCGTTTCGTTGGACGGCGCTCCGACGCTCGCCGCCGCCCTCCCGGCTACGCTGCACCCGGCCGATGGGAGGGAAGCACGTGCACGCCGCCTGGTTGATACCTCTCTGCATGCTCGCGGGGGCGTCGCTCTGCGGCTGCGCGTCGGGCCCGCCTGCTCCGGCGCCCGCATCCGCCGCCGAGCCCGCTCGCGGCGCCTGGGAGCCCATCGGGCGCTCCGTTTCCGGGCGGAGGATCGAGGCGTTGACGCTGCCCGCGCCGGGTCCGCGGGCCCTCATCGTCGGCGGCATCCACGGCGACGAGCCGGAGGCTCAGGGCGCCATCGACGAGCTCGCCGCGCACCTCGCTTCCACCCGCCCGAACGCGACGATCCGGATCGTGCGCGACGCGAACCCCGACGGCACCGCCGCGGGCTCGCGGGCCAACTCCCGCGGCATCGACCTCAACCGCAACTGGCCGGCGCGCAACTTCACGCCCGCGCCGGACCGGGGGCCCGCCCCGCTGTCGGAGCCCGAGACGCGGGCGCTCCACAGGGAGATCGTGCGCTTCGGGCCCGACCTCGTCATCGTCTGCCACTCCTCGCCGCGCGGGCCCTTCGTGAACTTCGACGGCCCCGGCGCCGAGCTTGCGGCGGCGTTCGCCACCGCGGCGGGCCGCACCGATGGGCGCTGGCGTGTGGTTCCCGAGATCGGCTACGCCACGCCGGGCTCGCTCGGCTCGTACATCGGGATCGATCTGGGGGTGCCGATCCTGACGGTCGAGCTCGCGCGCTCCGGCGCGCCGGAGGGCGCGCGGGCCGCGTTGCGCGAGGGCGTGAGCGCGGTGCTGCGCGAGTGGGGCGCCGGCCCCGTCGGCGGGGGGCCGGCGCCGTTCCGCGGACGCCCGGACGGGCCGATCACGGGCAGCCGAGCGCCCACTCGTTGAGGAAGAAAAGAAAGTCGAGGGTGTTGATCGATCCATCGCCGTCGAAGTCGGCGGATCCATCCTGCGCGACGAACGCGTTCAGGTAGGCGAGGAAGTCGAGCGTGTTCACCGCGCCGTCATCGTTGAAATCGACCCGGCACGGGTCTCCGAGGTCGGCGAGCAGGACAGCCTGGACATCGCCGTTCAGCTGCGCGACGAAGGCCAGCTGATTCTCTTCGTTGAAGGCGCCCGAGCGGGTGTCGCCGGCCTCGTCGGGGTGCAGCAGGAAGAGCGCCTCGATCGTGCGGAGCGCGTCGAGCTCCAGCGTGTCGCCCGTGCGGGCGACCAGCCTCAACTGGCCGTCACGATCCGTTGCCCAGAGCGCGCCCTGCGCCCCGGCCGGGACGTTCGGCCCCTCCACGCCCGCGACGAACGCGACCTGCCCGGTCTCCGCGAGATGGATGAACTGGATGGCCTGCTCGTCCCCGAACACCGTCCCCTCCTCGGTGTCGGGCGCGGGAGCGCCGCTGGCGGCCACGACGCGCATGATCCCGGCGCGACGCACCACCGCCGCCCAGGGCCCGCTGCGGTCGTCGTCGATTCTCGCGATGAACGCGACGTCCCCGGCTTCATTGAGCCAAGGGGAGGACAGGCCGTACGCCGTGTAGCCGCCGGGCAGCGACTCCTGGTCGCGCATGATCGGCTGGAACCCGCCGGGCGCGCCGAGCCACAGCACCTCGCCCGCCTTGTAGGTGAACCCTTCGAGGTTGAGGTCGGACTTGAACGCGATCGTGCCGGACGCGTTCACGTCGGGCTCGCCGATGATGCCGTAGTTCACCCCGTCGCCCATGCCCGGCGCCGGATCGCCCCGGCGCGCGATCACCGTCAGGTCGCCCGGGGCTCCGCGCACGAGCGCCATGTCGTCCTCGGGATGCACGTTGGGGCCCGCGAGCCGGACGCTGAAGTACGCCGCGCCCGACCCGTCGAAATGGATGTGCGGCGTGCCGTCGCGCCAGTCATAGGGGGCGACGCCCGGCAGGTCCGCGGAGAGGTCGGCCCCCTCGCGCACGAGCAGGCGGGCGTCCAGCCCGTCATGGACGAACGCCGCGATGTCGTTCGTGCTGTCCACGCCCTGGCCCGTGAGGTCTGTCGAGAAGGCGAAGCTGGGCGCGGGCCCGAAGCGGAGCTGCCTGAGCAGGCCGCCGAAGTGCACGCCCTCGAGCCCGGAGACCGGCGTCCCCTGCCATATCACGACGCTCTGGTCTGGCGCGGGACCCACCCAGAGCGTGTTCGGATTGCTCCCGATGAAGGGGCCGTACAGCGTCGCGTGGAAGCCGAGCCGCCCGTCGTCGGCGAGATCCGGGAAGGGCGCGACGCCGTCGAACCAGGCCTGATTGAACCGGGGGGCGGGGTCGTCCTCCTTCACGACGACCGAGAGCTCGCCACCGGACCATCGCCAGATCGACGACTGGAGCCAGACCTGCCCCTGCGGATCGTGCAGGTCGCTGTACAGCGAGACCTCGCCGGCCCCGTTCATCTCGCCGGGCACGGGGGACAGTCCGAAGTAGCCCCCGATCGGCGTGGGCTGCCCGGTGTACGCGACGATCTCATACGCCGGACGGCCGCGGTCTTGCATGGCGAGGGCGACGAGACAGCTCGCGAGCGGCAGCATGGGATACATGTCTGGTTCCCCTTTCCTCGGCGGGAGCGGGCGGGCAGCGACCCGCGAGCATACCTGAGAGAGGTGGACCAGCGGAAGAGAAAAACCCGGCGGGGGAGGCCCTGCGCCGGCCCATCCGCTCGGGCGGCACTCAGCCGCCGAGGCGCGCAGGCCGCTCCACCGTGCGTCCGTCCCGCACGTTGCCGGTGTTCAGAGTCCCGGCGGGCTCGAAGAGCACCACCTCGACCTCCTCCGCCGCGCAGGGTCGGTGCTCCACGGTGCGGGGGACCAGGACGAACTCGCCGGGGTGGACCAGCACCTCCCGTTCGCTCGCCGCGTCGCCCGCGATGTCACGGTATTGCATCCGCAGCACGCCCCGATGGACGAGGAAGAGCTCGTCCTCGTGCTCGTGATGGTGCCAGACGAACTCGCCCCTGAGCTTCACCAGCTTCACATGCTGGCCGTTCAGCTCCGCCGCGATCCGAGGCGACCAGTGCTCCGCAAAGCTCGCGAACGCGGTGTCGAGATTGATCGGCCGCATCATGGCGTCAGCTCCTGCATCGAGATCGGGGCGATCCGGGGCGGGGCACTCCGCGCCCCGCCTCCCCATGTCAACTCTCCGCGCCACCCAGCACCGCATACACAAACCTCTGCACCGCCCCCCACGGCGTGACATGCTCCTCCCGCTCCTCCTTCACCAGCCGCAGGCCCACCGCCGCCGCGATGCTCGCCCCGTCGTGCCGCGCAACCTCGAGCCCGCTGCACTTCTGCGGCCCGTCGGGCGCGAACGTCGCGATGATCGCGTGCCCGCCGGGGGCGAGCGCCGCGCGCAGGTTGGCCGCGTACCGCTCCCGATCCGCGGCGTCGGTCAAGAAATGGAACACCGCCCGATCGTGCCACAGGTCGTACGGCCCGCCGGGGATTTCGTCCAGCACATCCCCCACCACCCAGCGGACCAGCCGGGCCCGCTCGCCGAGTCGCGCCCTCGAGTGCTCGAGCGCCGCCGCGGCGATATCGATCGTCGTGATCCTCCGAAACCCACGCGCGAGCAGCTCATCGACGAGCGAGGATGCGCCCGCCCCGACATCGATGATCGCGCCCTCGGCGCCGAGCCCCAAGCCCCCGATCAGCGCCAGCGACCGCTGCGGCGAGCGCTGGTGCCAGCTCACTTCATCAGCGCGCTTCGCCGCGTAAACCTGGTCCCAATGGCCCCGCCTGTCCATCTTCTGACTCCCTCCACGGGCCCCGCATCGTCTCCCGCAGCATGCTAAGGGGCATTCCCGATCGCGGCACCGCGGCCGAACCCTGCGCCGCGCGTGGCCCCGGGTTCGAGCGGGGGGATTTCCCTTGCGGGGGCCACCCGTTCGGCCGATACTCGAGAGCGCCGGCACGCCCAATGGACTCACCTCATGCATAGACGCGGTCACATCGCTCTCCTTGCCGCGGTCGTGGCGTACCCGGTCCAAGCGCAGCAGCGCGCCTCCCGACTGGTGACCGTCGACCTTTCGGGGAACGCCGACTACGCGACAATCCAGGCCGCGATCGACTCTGCCAACAGCGCTGCGAACGCGACGACAATCCTGATCGACGCGGGCACCTACGCCGAGGCCGTCACCCTGGGGTCGGCCCGAGACCATGTCGACCTCGTCGGCGTGGACCGCGACGCCGTGATCATCGCCCCGCCCGCCGACAGCGACGGCGTCACGATCCAGGGCAACGGGGCTCGCGTGAACACCATCCGCAATCTCACCATCCACACCAACGACGCGACCGCCGGCGAGGGCCGCGGCATCGTGATCAAGGACAACGGCGGCTCCGCGCCCGCGGACATCGGCATCTACGACGTGACGATCCGCATCGACGGCGCCAACAGCGACGGCGTCACGATCGAGGACCGCGCCCACCGCATCGACATCGGCGGCGTCACCATCTTCGGGGCGGCGCAGAGCACGATCGTCGGGCTCCGGATCGCGGGCGGCTCCGCGACCGATCCCTCCACCGAGATCTCGCTCTCCGACGTCGTCATGCTCCTGGACGGATGCACCAACAGGGGCGTCGTCGCCTCCAACGAGGTGGAGGACATGACGATCGCGGGCCTGGTCGTCCGCAAGCCCTCCTTCGGCTCCGCCTCCGTCGAGACCAACCTGGTCACCAACCTCACGCCCGTCGATTGCGACATCCTCGCCCACGATGGCGACGGGCTCGCGCTGGGGCCGAACACCGTCGTGCGCGACTCCTCCATCATCGTCCGCGACTCCTACGGCTCCGACGACGGGTGCGGCTCGTCGGCGGACGACAAGCCGGCGGTCACGATCGGCGACATCGACGGCGTGCGCATCGACAACTGCTACCTCGAGGGCCGCCTCGCGGGGATCAAGGCCGGGTCCGGCGCCGCGGACGTCGTGATCACCGCCAGCGACGTGCGCGGCGGCGTCAACGGCGTCCTGATCAGCGGCGCGTCGGACGTGTCGCTCGTGAACTGCCGCATCGGCGCCGACTCGGCCCTGGGCGAGGACACCGGCCTCCCCCCCGATGAGCACTACGGGGTCCACGTGCTGGGCACGACCTCCGGCATCGCCGTCGTGTCGTCGGAGGTTTCCGCCCGATCGACCACGGCGCGCGACGCGATCGGGGTGTACGTCGCGGCGGCGCCCACCGACGGGCCGGCGCGGGTCTCGGACTGCACGGTGACGGGGCAGGTGACCAGCGCGGCCTCCGGGGTCGCGCGGGGGGCGATGAGCGCCGCGGCGTCGGGGCTGGCGCTGGTGGGCGGCTCGGTCGAGGCGGCGGACGAGGACGAGCGGCAGACCGACCTGTACGACCTGTACAGCGAGTCCACAAGTCAGTCGCGAATCCTGGCCAGCGGCACGCAGTTCAGCCGCTGGAACGGGGCCATTGGGGGCGCGGTAGGACAAGAAGCGACAGTCATGCGAGTGGTAGGTCTCGAGAGTGCGGGAGCGGCGGCGGTGCTCGCGGCCACTGCGCTGCAAGCAAGTGAACAGGAGATCGATAACCCAGCGCTGTTCACTCAGCCGGACAACTACCGCGTGCTCTCCGTCACCGGCAACTTGTCGAGCGTGTCTGGCTCGGTCATCATCATCGGCCGCGATTGGGGCCTACGTCGGATTGCGGACTCAATCATCCTCAATGGCACCAGCACCGTCAACGGCGTGAAGCCCTTCAGGCAGGTGGACAAGGTCGTGCTGCCACCAAAGGCTCAGAATGGGGAAACGGTCTCGGTCGGCACGACCACGCTGATCGGCCTGCACTCGCCCGTTTCAGTGTCTGGCGATCTCCTCCAGATCGGACGCAAGACATCGGCCGGCACCTCCTACACGATTTTCGGATCGATTCCATCTCCCAATGTTGATCGGGGCACCGTGGACATCTCTACCCTTAGCCCCAACAACAGTGACGCCTTCGAGTTCACCTATCGGGCGAGTAAGTAGCTATGCGCTCTCGCGCGACCAAGCTGGTTTGCCTGCACTCGCTATGCGTTGGCGCTATCGGCGCAGCACAGCCTTGTGAACCGCATTGGGATGTCACCATAGGAAATCCGGGAGTCTCGTCGGCAGTTGGGGCACTTCGCGAGCATGATCTCGGGGACCGGGTGCGGGTTCTTGCAGGAGGGCTCTTCTGGGAGCCATTCGAGGGCAAGGCTGCATGGAACGGATCAGAATGGGAACCAGTAGGGCCGGACCTTGGCGGGATAGTCAACGACTTTGAGGTGTATGACGATGGGGCAGGCGCGAGACTCTACGTCTGTGGCAACCTGTTCGACGGCGCACAGTTCCATGTCGCAAGACTCGATGACGATTCATGGACCTACCTCGATGTAGGCGGGGTTTACTCCGTGAATGACATGACGGTCTGGGATGATGGGAGCGGAGAAGCGCTCTATGTGACCGGGGATTTCGACTCGTTGGACGGCATGACCGCTCACAACAGCATCGCCAAGTGGGACGGCACAGAATGGAAGCCGCTGAATCAGGGGATTAACGCCGGCGACTTCAGGATCGGAGTGGCCCTGCAGGTCTTTCAAGACGGGTCCGGGGAGAAGCTGTACCTCGGCGGCACGTTCACCCGCATCGACGGCAAAGCGCTGCCTTACCTCGCCCGGTGGGATGGTGAGGTATGGGGGGGCGTCGGGGGCGGTCCGAACAACAGTGTCTATGACCTGTGTGTGTATGACGCCGGCGGCGGGAGCGCCCTGTACGCGGTCGGACCCTTCACCGACGCGGGCGGCAAGCGCGTGTACCACGTCGCCGAATGGGACGGCATCCGATGGTCGGACCTTGACGGCGGCACACTCCCCGGCGATAACGGCCACGTCAAGAGTTGCGGCGTCTTCGACGACGGCTCCGGTCCTGCTCTCTTCGTGAGCGGATGGATCGAGTCCGCCAGCGGCAAGTCCATGTGCAACATCGCCAAGTGGGACGGGACCGAATGGCACGACCCGGCCGGAGGTCTCGACTGCGAAGGTGCGCAAAGCGCTGGAGCGCTCTTGGGCGTCCCGGCGGGCTCCCCCTTCGGCCCGTCCCTCTTCGCCGGCGGCTCCTTCCGCCAGGCCGGCGGCCAGCCCACCAACTACATCGCCGAGTACCGCGGGTGCTTCTGCGCCGCGGACTTCGACGGGAACGGCGTCGTGGACACGCGGGACGTGATCGCCTTCCTCAACGCCTGGACCAGCGGCGACGGCTCGGCCGACACCGACGGCAACGGCGCGATCGACACGCGGGACGTGATCGCCTTCCTCAACCTGTGGGCGGCGGGGTGCTGAATCCGCCCCGCGCCGGCGGCGGCCCGGCGCGGATCGACGCGGGCGCTGCATCGATGCACGCGCCGCCGTGCTCCCCGGCCCCCATGCGCCGACGGCGCCGCGCTCGGTCTCCGCTCTCCGGTCCCCGCGTCTACTCCACCATGTGCGCCGGCTGCGGCAATTCGTCCGTGATCGCCTGGCGCACGGGCTCGGCGTCCGGAGCCGCCAGCGTCGTCAACGTCATCTCCTCGTTCACGCGGGCCTGGAGGTGCACCGGCCTGCTCCACAGGCGGCAGAGGGCCCTGAGCGTCTCGATCGCCTTGGCCGCCTCGATCTCCAGGCCCATGAACTGCTGCGCCAGGTACAGCTCGCCGCGGTTGGCGTAGTTCGCGTCCGCCACGTACACGAAGGGCTGCCCCATGTTCGTGAGCTGGAAGAGCAGCGTCTGCTTGATGCGGTGGAAGTCCCGCGTGACGATCTTCACCTCGCCCGACTGGGGGTCGCGCCGGAACTGGTACATCTGGTGCCGCTCGACGAACTCGGGGGTGAGGTACTCGTCGATGAAGTTCACGTCGTTGTAGATGCGGCGCACCTCGAAGATCTTCTCCCGCCCCCGCATGCTCCTGTCGTCGTAGCGCTCCTTGGCGCCGATGTCCTCGAGCCGGTCCCACTCGGGGCCGTGCTGGCCGCGGTCCCAGCGCCGCTCGATGTCCTTGAACATCTCGACACCGATCTTGTAGGGGTTGAAGCCGCCCGGGGGCATGTGCACGACGCCCGAGTGCTGCTCGGCGTAGTCGATGATCTCCTTGGCCTCGAGGAAGTGCTGCGTCATGAGCTTGGAGTGCCAGTAGGTCGCCCAGCCCTCGTTCATCACCTTGGTCATGCCCTGGGGGGCGAAGTAGTACGCCTCGTCGCGCACAATCCCGAGGATGTCGGCCTGCCAGTCTTCGAGCGGCGCGTGGCGGAGCAGGAAGAGCAGCACGTCCCGCGTGGGCTGCGCCGGGAAGCGTCGCCGGCTCTCGGCCCGCTCGCGCTCCCACACCTGGCGCTGACGCGTCAGCTCCCCCGCCGGGTTGATGAAGGGGTCCATGTAGTCCTTCGCCGGGAGCTTGTCGGGGGTGAAGCCGCCCGCGCCGGTCTCCTCGGGGCGCGAGCGCTCGGGCTCGCGCGACATGAACGCCGAGTGGGGATCGATCAGGTGCTCCAGGCTGAGGCAGTCGTCGAGGAAACGCTCGACCACGTCCTGGCCCTGGCTCTCGATGTGCCGGCGCACGCGCGTCGCGTGGTTGGCCATCTCGTCCATCATCTTGCGGTTGGTCTTGCCGAACCAGAGGTTGTTCTTGAAGAAGTCCGCGTGGCCGTAGACGTGGGCCATCACCAGCTTCTGGTCCGTCACCGAGTTCGACTCCTGCAGGTACGCGTAGCAGGGGTCGTTGTTGATGACCATCTCGTAGATGCGCCCCATCCCGTAGGCGTCGCGCTTGCTGAGCCGGTCGTACTCCATCCCCCACCGCCAGTGCGGGTAGCGCACGGGGAAGCCCCCGTACGAGGCGATCTGGTTCATCGTCTCGAAGTCGAGAACCTCGAAGACCACCTCCATGAAGTCGAGCCCGTACTCCCTCGCCTTGGCCTTGATCGCCTGCATGTGGGCCAGGAGCTCGGGCGAGAGGTCGGTATGTGGCGTGCCCCTGGGCATGAACGCTCCTATCGGCGATCGGGCCGACGCCGCCCCACCCTCTCCCCGTACAGGAGCCTACGCACGCCCGCCGCTGCGCGTTCCTGTCCTAGAGCAGCAGGAGGAACTCAGCCCCCGCCACGCACAGCCCAGACCACATCCAGCAACCGATCGCTACGCACGTGAGCGCCCCGCAAGGGAGGCTCCGCAATCGATGGCGCTGAGCGATCCATACCGCCAGGGGAGCGCCGCACGCGCATGCGCCCGCGACGAACGGCAGGTCTCGCCGCAGGATCTCGGGCCAGTCATCTGAATACCCGGACCAGAACAGCGGGCCTACCACGGCCGATACGACGAACCATCCAGCGCCGAACGAAAGCCCCAGCAGCCCCGCGATGAACGCACTCATCCGCGGCTCCGCGAGACTCACGCGCAGACACAGCGATTCGCCACATTCCGGGCACTCCGGCTCCTGCAGCCCGCGGAGCGAGTATCCGCACCGGGGGCATGGCTCATCCACGTGCTCCAGGAATTCACGCAGCAACCGAGTCGTCCCTTGATCCTCCATGCCGGCCGAGTCTACCGACCCTGCCCCTACACTCGGGCTCCATGTCCCGGGTCCAAGTCGAGCAGATCTTCAGTCTTCTGCAAGCCGGCCGCCTCGCGGAGGCCGAGCAGCGTTGCCGACAGGCCCTCAATATCACCCCCGCCGACATTCAATTGCTCAAGCTGCTCGGCCGAATCACCCGGGAGGTCGGCAAAGCCGAACAATCCGTCCGCATCTTCCAGCAGCTCTCCCAGTCGCGCCCGACCGACCTCCAGCTCGCCGGTGAGCTCGGCGCGAGCCTCGTTCGCGCCGGGCGGCAGCAGCAGGCGATCCCGCTGCTCCAGCGGGCCGCGGAGGCCATGCCCCAGCGGGCCGAGTGGCGGCAGTGGCTCGGCCGCGCGTACATGCGATCGCTCCGCCATGGCCCCGCCGTCGCTCATCTCCGCGAGGCCGCGAGGCTCGAGCCCGGCAATCCCGACCACCAGCTCCTGCTCGCCAACGCCCTTCTCTCCGGCGGCCGCGCCCTGGAGGCCAAGGCCGTGCTCGAGCCGCTCATCGCCGCCCGGCCCGATTGGCGCGGCGCGCAGATCGCGCTCGGGCAAGCGCTCGAACAGCTCGGCTCGCTCGACGCCGCGGCCGCCGCCTTCCGCCGCGCCCTCGCCGACGACCCCGGCGGCCTCGCGATCGCCGGCCTTGTGCGCTGCCTCCACGCCCTGCACCGCTCCGACGAAGCCGGCGCCCTCGCGCGCGAAGCCCACGCCGCCCGTCCCTCGCCGCATACCGCCCTCGCCCTCGCCCGTGTCCTGCTGGCGGAGCGCCGCCCGGCCGAAGCGATCGCGCTGCTCCAGCGCACCCTCGACGCGGGCGGCCACCCGCCAGGCGTGGAGATCGCCATCTTCTTCGCTCTCGGCGAAGCGCACGAAGCGATGGGCGATGTCGATGCCGCCTTCACCGCCTTCACCCGCGCCAACAGCCTCTTTCCTCTCACCTTCAGCCGCGAACGCCTGGAGGCTCGCTACCGCGCCTGGACGGACGAGGTGCACCCGGCGCTCCGGGCCCGCGACGCCAGGGCGGAGGTCGACGCCTCGCCCTGCATCCTCATCGTCGGCATGCCCCGCTCGGGCACCACGCTCGTCGAGCAGGTCATCGCCTCACACCCCCTCGCCCACGGCTGCGGCGAGCTGCCCACGCTCGCCTCCGTCGTGCACGACCTCGCCCAGAGCATGGGCGGCCCATACCCCGGCGTGCTCGCCATGGCCGGGCGCGAGCAGCTCACCCTCGCGGCCGACGAGTACGTACAGCACCTTCGGCGCTTCGATCCGCAGGCCGTGCGCCTCACCGACAAGATGCCCCACAACTTCGAGCTGCTCGGCATGGCCGAGCGCATGCTCCCCGGCGCCCGCGTGATCCACTGCGTCCGCAGCCCGCTCGACACCTGCCTCTCCTGCTTCACGACGCAGCTCTCGCCCGCGCACGACTACGCGACCAGCCCCGAGAACCTCGGCGTCGCCTACGGGCACTATGAGAAGCTCATGCGCCGCTGGCGCGCCGCGCTCGACCTCCCCATCCTCGACGTGCGATACGAGGACGTCGTCGCCGACTTCGAGACCCAGGCCCGGCGCATCATCGAGTTCACCGGGCTTGCGTGGGACGACGCCTGCCTCACGCCGTGGGCCTCCGGGCGCGCCGTCGCCACCGCCAGCGTCGAGCAGGTGCGCCGGCCGATATACACGTCTTCGGTCGCGCGGGCCGCGCGATACGGCGAGCGCCTCCGGCCGCTGATCGATTCGCTGACGCGCGAGGGCGTCGCGCCCGAATGAGCGATCCGCAGCCGGCCGGGCGTCGGCGCGCTCTCTCCCTATACTCGCCCCATGCAGCCGCAGGTCGACCCGCGCATCCAGCAGACGTTCGCGATGCTCCAGCAGGGGCGGCTGCCCGACGCCTCGCGCCTCGTCGCGCAGCTGCTTCGCGAGCAGCCGGAGAACCCCCAGGCCCGCTTCGCCTCGGCGCTGATCGACCGCCAGACCGGCCGCCTGCCGCAGGCCGTCGCCGCCCTCGAATCGCTCCATGCGCAGCTGCCGCAGAACCCCGCGATCCGGGCCGAGCTCGCGGCGACCCACGTGCTCGCGGGGCATTTCGACAAGGCCGTCCCGGTGCTGCGCGAGCTGGTTGCCAAGCAGCCCAACCAGCCCTTCGGCCACTACTGGCTCGGCCAGGCGCACCTGCGCAACTTCGAGGGGACCGAGGCCGCCCGCTGCTTCGAGCGAGTCCGCCAGCTCCAGCCCACCGACAGCAATGTGCTCCAGCCGCTCGCGCGCGCATACCTCTCCTGCGGCCGCGCGCCCGCCGCAGAAGCGGTCCTGCGCGACCTGCTCACCGTGCAGCCGCACCACATCGAGGGGCTCGACACACTTGGCGCCGCGCTCGAGCACGAGAACCGCCTCCCCGAGGCCGGGGAGGTCTTCCGGCGCGTGCTCGGGCTCGCGCCCGACAATGGCTCGGCCCTCGCCGGCCTCGCCCGCGTGCTCCAGAGCGAGGGAAAGAAGCCCGAGGCCCGCGCCCTGCTCGGGCGAGCGCTCGGCGCCGAGCGCGTCCCGGCCGTCGTCATCTCGACCTACGCGAGCCTCTGCTCCACGCCCGAGGAGCGCCGCGCCTGCATCGCCGCAGCCAGGGCCTCGATCGCCGACGCGCGCACCACCGCGCAGGACCGCGCCGGCCTGCACTTCGCCGTCGCCCGCCTGCTCGACGCCGAGGGCGATCCCGACGGGGCCTTCGAGGCATACCGCGCCGCCAACGACCTCTACCCCAAGCTCTACGACCCCGCCCAGAAGCGGCTCTACACCGACCACATCATCCAGACGTTCTCCGCGCCCGCGATCAAGTCGATGCCGCGGGCGATGACCGACTCCCGCCGACCGATCTTCATCCTCGGGATGCCGCGCTCGGGCACCACGCTCGTCGAGCAGATCCTGGGCGCGCACCCCGACGTCCACCCCGCGGGCGAGCTGCAGGAGATGCGCCGCATCTGGCGCGAGCTCGTCGGCCGCCTCGGGCGCGGCGTGGTCACCGGGCTCTCGCGCCTCACCCAGGCCGATGTGGACACCGCCGCGCAGCGCTACCTCGACCACCTCGCCTCGCTCGACGCGCACGCCCCCCGCGCCACCGACAAGATGCCCCACAACTTCGAGCAGCTCGGGCTCATCAACCTGCTCTTCCCCAACGCCCGCGTCGTCCACTGCATGCGCAACCCCGTGGACACCTGCGTCTCCTGCTACACGGTGCAGCTCAGCATGGCGCACCCCTACTCGACCGACCTCGCGCATCTCGGGCACGCCTACGCCGAGTACCACCGCCTGATGCGCCACTGGCGCGCCGCGCTCGACATCCCCATGCTCGACGTGGTGTACGAGGACGTCGTCGCCGACATCGACACGCTCGCGCGCCGCATCGTCGATTTCGCCGGCCTGCCGTGGGACGACGCCTGCCTCCGCTTCTACGAGGCCCGGCGCGCCGTCACCACGGCCAGCTACGACCAGGTCCGCAAGCCGATCTATACGTCGTCGGTGGGGCGATGGAGGCGTCACGAGCGCCAGCTCCAGCCGCTCATCGCCGCCCTGCGCGACGGCGGCGTGCCGATCGACGAGCCCGCGCCCGATCCGGCCTGACGCCCGCGCGCGCCGCCGTCCGCGCGGGTCGCGCAGGGCCCTCGACCTATACTCGCCCCATGCCCACGGCGAACGATCCGCGGCTGCGGCAGGCGATGTCGCTCTACGGCGCGCGCCGAGCCGCCGAGGCCGCCGCCCTCTGCCGCCAGGTCCTCGCCGAATCTCCCGCGGAAGCGGGCGCCTCGCTCCTGCTCGCGCGCATCGCGCGCGAGAGCGGCGCCGCCGAGGAGAGCGTGCGCATCCTCCAGGCGGCGCGGAGCGCCGCCCCGGCGCACCCCGCGATCGAGCCCGAGCTCGCGATCAGCCTCGTGGTCGCCCGCCGCGCCGCGGACGCGCTGCCGATCCTCGCGCCGCTCGCCGCGGCCCAGCCGAACCTCGCCGTCGCGCAGTACTGGCTCGGCCAGGCGTACCTCCAGCTCGCGCGTCCGGCCGAGGGCGTGGAGCGCCTCGCCCGCGCCCGGGCGCTCGATCCGCACAACCCGGAGATCTCCTACGCGCTCGGCGCCGCGCTCATCGCCGCCGGACGCCCCGGCGAGGCCGAGCAGCACCTGCGCGCGTATCTCGGGGCCCGCCCCGCCGCCCCCGCCGCCCTGGTCGCCCTCGCCTCGTCGCTCGAGCTCCAGAACCGTGCCAACGAGGCCGCCGCGATGTACCGGCAGGCGCTCGAGCGCTCGCCCGGCAACCCGGGCGCGCTCACCGGCCTCGCACGCCACCTGCAGGCCAAGGGCGACGCCGCGGCGGCGCTTGCGCTGCTCGAGCCCGCCGTGGCGGACCGCCCCGACCCGGGTCTGGTCTCGACCTACGCCGCGCTCTGCGTCGCGCTCAATAAGGGCGCGGCCGCGCGCCCGCTCGTCGAGAGCGCCCTCGGCGCCGATCGCCTCCCGGCACGCATCGAGTCCGCCCTGCGGTTCGCCCTCGCCCGCATCGACGACGCCTCCGATCGCTGCGACGAGGCCTTCGCCAACTACCGGCGCGCCAACGACCTGGCTCCTCACACCTTCGACCCCGCCGCCCGGCGACGCTTCACCGACGCGATGATCGCCGCCTTCCCGCGCGACGCCTTCGGCTCCATGCCCCGCGCCGCCGTTCGCTCGGACCGGCCCGTCATCGTCTGCGGCATGCCGCGCTCCGGCACCACCCTCGTCGAGCAGATCATCGCCTCGCACCCGCAGGCCTTCGGGGCCGGCGAGCTCCCCCACCTCCGTGCCGCCTTCAACGGCGTGATCGCCGCGCTCCCCGGCCGCGCGCCGGCCTCCCTCGCGGGCGCCCCCGGCGCGGTCCTCGACCGGGCGGCGGAGGGCTACCTCCGCGAGCTCGCCGCCCTCGCCCCGGACGCGGCGCGCGTCGTGGACAAGATGCCCCACAACGCCGAGATCCTCGGGTTCATCGCGCTGCTGCTCCCCGACGCCCGCATCATCTCGTGCGTCCGCGACCCGATGGACACGTGCCTCTCCTGCTACACGACCGAATTCTCCGCCGTGCACAGCTACGCCGCCCGCCTCGATCACCTGGCGGTCGCCTACGCCGAGCACCACCGCCTCATGGAGCACTGGAAGGGCCTGCCCGGCCTGCGCATGCTCGAGGTCTCCTACGAGTCGCTCGTGGACGACCTGGAGCCGGCGGCGAGGCGGATTCTCGAATTCCTCGGCCTTCCCTGGGACGACCGGTGCCTCCGGTTCTACGAGAATGCGCGGCTGGTCTCCACGGCCAGCGTGGACCAGGTCCGGCGGCCGATCTACAGATCGTCCGTGGGCCGCTGGCGGCGCTACGAGCGCCACCTCGCCCCGCTCCGCGACGCCCTCCGGGCCGCGGGCATAGAAGCATGAACCACCCGGGCCCCGCGCCCGCTGAGGCCGCACCATGTCGCAAGCCACCGTCGCCGGCGCCCTCGAGCTCTACAACCGCGGCCAATTCAAGGAGGCCGAGCAGACGTGCCTGGACGCGCTCCGCTCCGATCCCACCAACGCCGACGGCTACCGCCTGCTCGGACGCATCGCCCGCGACGTGGGGCGGTACGAGCAGGCGGTCGAGGCCCTGAAGTTCGCCGTCCGCGCCCGCCCCGGCGATCCCAATCTCGCCGGCGAGCTCGGGATGTCCATGGTCCTCGCGGGCAAGCCGGAGGAGGCCACGCCCCTGCTCGAGCAGGTCGCGGCGGCGTTGCCCAACGACGCGCTCTCGCACTACTGGCTCGGGCGCGCCCACCTCGCCCAGTTCCACGGCGCCCGCGCCGCCCGCCACTTCCGCACCGCGTACGAGCTCGCCCCTCAGAACGAGGAGATCATGAGCATGATCGGCGCCGGTCTGCTCAGCGCTGGGCGCGGGCGCGAGGCCGAGCCCTGGCTGCGCGAATACGCCCGCAAGCACCCCGAATCCGCCGAGGCCAAGCTCAACCTGGCCTCCGCGCTCCGCCAGCAGACCCGCTTCGACGAGGCGGCGCAGCTGCACCAGCAGGTCCTCGCCGCGGATCCCGACAACGCCGGCGCCATCGCCGGCCTGGCGCGCTACTACCGGTCCCAGGGCAAGTACGACGAAGCGCTCCGGCTCGTCACCGGCGCGCTCGACCGCCTCGGCCCCAAGGCCGATATCGCGACCTCCTACGCCATCCTCTGCGAGCGCGGCGACCGCGTGCAGGACGGCATCGCCATGGTGGAGAGGGCGCTCGCGCAGGGCCCGCTCGTGCCCCAGGCGGCCCTCGGACTCCACTTCGCCATGGGGCGCCTCCAGGAGAAGGCGGGGAACTACGACGGCGCGTGGGAGGCCTTCTCCCGCGGCAACGCGCTCTACCCCAACACCTACAACGCCCAGCGCGCCGAGTTCGTCACCAACGACCTCATGAACACCTTCAACGCCTGGACGTTCAGCGGCATGCCCAAGGCCCGCATCGCGACCGACAAGCCCGTCTTCGTCGTCGGCATGCCGCGCTCCGGCACGACTCTCGTCGAGCAGATCCTCTCGTCGCACCCCGAGTGCTTCGGCGCTGGCGAATTGCTCATCCTGCCGCAGCTCGGCGTGGAGCTCGCGCGCCGCCTGGGGGGGCGCTGGCCCGCCGGCATCAACGCGATCACCCCCGAGCTCGCCGACGAATACGCCTCGCGCTACCTCGAGCACCTCAGCGCCGTCGCGCCCGATGCGAGGCGCGTCGTCGACAAGCTCCCCCACAACTTCACGATGATCGGCCTCATGTGCGTGCTCTTCCCGCAGGCCCGCGTCATCCACTGCATCCGCGCCCCGCTCGACGTCTGCGTCTCGAATTTCGCCACGCCCCTCTCGCCCGAGCACAACTACCGCCCGCGCCTCGACACCCTCGGCCACGCCTACAACGAATACCGCAAGCTCATGGAGCACTGGCGCGACAACGCGACCATCCCCATCCTCGACGTCGTCTACGAGGACCTGACCGCCGACGTCGAGAGGCAGGCCAGGCGCATCGTCGAGTTCGTCGGCCTGCCCTGGGACGACCGGTGCCTCAGGTTCTACGAGCACTCGCGCGCCGTCACCACCGCGTCGACCGACCAGGTCCGCCAGCCGATCTACCAGAGCTCCAAGGAGCGCTGGCGCCACTACGAGAAGCACCTCGGGCCGCTCATCGCCACCCTCAAGGAGGGCGGCACGAACATCGAGCGGCCCTTCGTCGTGCAGAAGGCCTGACCGGGCGCCGCGCTCCCCGGGGCGCCCCGTCCGTCGCCGGGCCCGCCACGACCTCCGAGGCGGCCGCTCGTCAGCCGGCCTCGCGCTGGTTCCACGGCAGGAGCCCGATCATCACCAGCATCGAGCCCGCGGCAATCAGCCAGAGCCGGCTGCGCTCGCCACGAGCCCACCCCGCCAGGCGCGAATCGACCAGCTCGAGCTCGGGCAGCACGATCGGCGCCGGCTCCAGGCTCGGGAAGACCGAGGCGTCCTCCATCATCGGGTCGATCGGGCGCAGGGCCGCCGCGCGATCGGCAGGGACGAGGTTGAGCTGGCTGGCGGCGAGCGCCCTCACCAGCGACGGCTCGCGCGACTCCAGGGCCGCCAGGTAGCGCTCGTGCTTGAACAGCCGCTCCTTCCGCTGCGCCTCGATGGCCAAGGCCCGGTCGCGCTGCCAGCGGGCCTCCGCCAGGTCGGCCTGGGCGGGGATCACGACGGTCGCGAAGAGCAGCACCACCCCGGCGGCCAGAAACAGCCACCCGGGATCGAAGCGGTCGATCGGCCTCTCCACGCGCGCACCCATCGCTGGCGCTCTCTATCGGGTGGATCCCCATGCCAGGGTGCAGACTTTGCGCCCAGCGTCCCCCGTACAATCGACCCTTGGACCGCCACACCCACACGAGCCCCCACATGAGCCGCCGCGTCGTGATCACCGGACTGGGCACGGTCTGCGCCCTCGGCGCGGGCGCCCGCGCCCTTTGGGAGGGGCTGCTCGGGGGCCGGTCCGGCCTCCGCCCCATCACCGCGTTCGATCCGTCGGGCTTCCGGGCGCGGCTCGGCGGCGAGGTCGAGGGATTCTCGGCGCGCGAGTTCGTCCCCAAGCACTACCGCAAGGCCGTCAAGGTCATGGCCCGCGACACCGAGCTGGCCGTCGGGGCGGCCCTCCTCGCCGCCGAGGACGCCAAGCTCTCCACGCGTGCGGCGGGGGATGAATCGGTCGCCCCGACCTATCCCGGAGAGCGGGTGGGCTGCCAGATCGGGGCCGGATTGATCGCCGCCGAGACCGCCGAGCTCGCCTCCGCCGCCGCGACCGCGGTGGACGCACACGGCAGCTTCAGCACCCGCCTCTGGGGCACCGTCTCGGAGGCCGGCGGGGCCGGCGGGATGGACAACCTCCAGCCGCTGTGGATGCTGAAGTACCTGCCGAACATGCTCGCGTGCCACGTGACCATCATCCACGGGTGCGAGGGACCCTCGAACACGATCACCTGCGCCGAGGCGTCCGGCCTGCTCAGCCTGGGCGAGAGCGTGCGGGTGATCCAGCGCGGGGCGGCGGACGCGTGCTTCAGCGGCGGGGCCGAGAGCAAGATCAACCACATGGGCATGATGCGCCTCGACCTCGCGGGCCGGCTCGCGCCCACGGGCGACGCCACCGACGGGGCCGCGGTCGTGCGGCCCTTCGATCCCGCGGCACGGGGAACCCTGCTCGGGGAAGGCGGGGGCGTTCTCATCCTGGAGGAGGCCGAGTGCGCCGCCCGGCGCGGGGCCAGGGTGTATGCGCACGTGGCGGGCTTCGGGGCGGCGCACGGCGGCCCCCCGTTCGACGCCATCGACGACAGCGCGTCGGCGGGGGAGCAGCCGTCCGACGGCCTGCGCTGGGCGATCGAGGCCGCCTTGGCCGACGCGGCTGCGCACCCCGACGAGATCGACGCGATCGTGCCCACGGGGTCGGGAGTGCCCCGAGTGGACGACGCCGAGGCGGGGGCGCTGCGCATGGTGTTCGGAGCTCGTCTGGAGCGGATCCCGCTGGTGACGATCCGGCCCAATGTGGGAGATTGCCAAGCCGGCAACGGGGCGCTGCAGGCCGCGGTCGGGGCGATGTGCCTCTTCGAGCAGCGCCTGCCCGCCCGCCTTCATCACGGCGCGCCCGCGCCCGGTCTGCAGGCCGGCCCCGCCGGGGCGCAGGCGGCCAAGCTGCGCTGCGTGCTCGTCTGCACGAGCTCGCTCGGCGGGCAGAATGCCGCCCTCGTCCTCCGCGCTCCCGACGGCGCGGGAGCGGCCGGCCAAGGATGATTGAACGACGGTCCCGCTCTCGTGTGAGAGCGCCCGGGCTACGTGTTCTTCCAAGGAGATTCAACGATGTACGACGAGCGAGATGAAAGGGGCGGGCGCGGCCGGCAGGGTGGGGCACAAGGCGGCCGCCCCGGGCACGGGGGCGGCTACGGCGGGCAGGGCGGCGGCCAAGGCGGGGGACGGGGCGGCCAAGACCGGGGCCGCGGCGGTTACGCGCGGGGCGGCGAGCGTCGCGGGGGCATGCCGCTCTCGGAGCTCGACCCGGCCCTGACCGACATGAGCCGACGCGTGATCGGCTGCGCGATCGAGGTCCACAAGGCCCTAGGGCCGGGCTACCCCGTCGAGGCGTACACGCAGGCGCTCAGGAGCGAGCTCGACGCCAACGGCATCGCCTACAAGGCCGGCCACCCGCTCGACGTGATGTACAAGGACAAGAAGATCGGCACGGTCAAGGCCGATCTCTTCGTGGGCGACCGCTTCATCGTCGGCATCCTCGCGCGCGTCGGCGAGGTCGGCACCATGGAGCGCAGCGAGCTGCGGGCGCAGCTCCGCTCGGCCGACCTCGAGCTGGGCCTGGTCATCAACTTCGGCGAGCGCCGCCTCAAGGACGGGCTCGTCCGCGTGCTCAACCCCGACAAGCTCAACGCCATGCGCGACGAGCACGAGGAGGAGGAGTACGAGGACGACGACGAGTACGAGGACGACGACGAAGAGGACGACGACGAGTACGAAGACGACGAGGAAGAGGAAGGCGAAGAGGAGAAAGGGAAGTAGCCTCGTCGGTGCGCAGCGCCCTCATTCACCGCGGAGAGCGCGGAGCACGCCGAGAGGGATCGTCTCTGGATCCAACTCCGCGAGCTCCGCGGTCTCATGTGGCTGATCGTGCGGCGGGGCATTTCGGGTAGGCTCGTCGGCCCATGCGGATCCTGCACATCTCAACGCGGCTGATCCTCGGGGGCAGCCAGGAGAACACGGTGCTCTCCTGCGAGGGGCAGGCCCGGCTGGGGCACGAGGTGCACCTGGCCTTCGGGCCGATCTACGGGCCCGAGGGCAGCCTGCTCCAGCGCGTTGAGGCTTTCAACGAGCGGTGCGCGCGGGGCGAGGAGCGGACCGGGGCGGGCGAGCCCTGCCGGCCGATCGGCGTCCACGTCGTGCCCAGCCTGGTCCGCGAGCTGAGCCCGCTGCGCGACCCGCGCGCGTTCGGCGAGCTGAAGCGCCTCATCGACCGCCTCAAGCCCGACGTGGTGCACACGCACTCGAGCAAGGCGGGCATCCTCGGCCGGGCCGCCGGCGCGGCCCTGGCGAGAGAGGGCATGGCGATCTGCCACACGATCCACGGCCCTCCCTTCATGCCCGTCGAGGGGGGCGCCGTGCGCCGCGCGAAGATCCGCCTCAAGAACCGGATCTACACCGTCGCTGAGCGATTCGCCGCCAGACGCTGTCACGTGATCATCTCCGTCGCCGACGCGATGACCGAGCAGTTCCTCGCCCGCGGCATCGGGCGCGAGTCGCAGTACGTGACCGTGCGCAGCGGCATGGAAACGGGCTCATTCCTTGTCGCCGCTCCGGGCGAGGACCGCGCGAGTGTCCGGCGCGAGCTCGGCCTCGACGAGCGCGACTTCGTGATCGGCACCGTCGCCCGCCTGGCCGAGCACAAGGGCCATGACGACATCCTCGACGCGCTCGGCGACGATCTGCGCGGGCACCCGGACTGGAAGCTCCTGTGGGTCGGCGACGGCTGGTGGGGCGACCGGCTCCGCGCCCGCGTGCGCGCCATGGGCTTGGCCGACCGCCTCGTCACCACGGGCCTCGTGCCCAACGAGCGCGTCCCCGCGATGATGCGCGCGATGGACGTGCTGGTCCACCCGAGCTATCGAGAGGGCCTCCCCCGCACCGTGCCCCAGGCCCTGCTCGCCGGCGTCACGCCCATCGCCTACGACGTGGACGGAACCAGGGAGGTCTGCCGCACCGGCGAGACGGGCGTCCTCGTGCCGCCGGCCGACCGCGCGGGCCTCCGCTCCGCGGTGCTCGGGATGTACGAGCGGCCCGACGAGCGCGCGCGGCTCGCGGCGTTCGGGAGGGCCGAGTGCGCCCGCGAGTTCGCCGCCGAGCGCATGGTCGCCGAGCTCGAGAACGTCTACGCCCGCGCGCTGCGGAGCGCCCGCGCCGCATCCGCCCGCCGGCCCACCGGTACACTCGGCGCATGAGACTCCAGAGAGCGACCGTGCTCGCCGGCCTGCTCGCGGCCGGCTCCGGCGCGGCGGCGCAGCGGCTCAACCTCGGAGAGAGTTCGATCACGCCAAAGGCCGGCGAGGGCCGGGCGGCGCTCGCCCTCGCCGAGCTGCTCGAGAAGGAGGCCGCGGAAGAGGGCGGGATCGACGGCGCCGGGCGCGCCGCGCGCCGCCTCGGCGCGACGCTGCTCCGCCAGGGTGAGGGCGGCGGGCCCGAGGGCGCCGAGGCGGTGCTCGCGGGGCTCACCATCGCCGCGAAGCGCAAGAGCATCGACGGGCTCCTCCAGTCCGCCCCCGCCGGAGCGCGGCAGGCCCTCGGGCATGGCCCGGCAAGCCCCGCGTCGCTCGCCCCGCGCGATATCGATCTCCTGCTGCGCGACTCCTTCGGCGCCGGCGCCGCCGGGGAGGAGTGCGGCTGGCTCGGCGGCCCGGCCGGCGCGCAGCCGCTCGGGCTCTCTCTCGAGCAGTGCTCCGCGCTCGCCGCGAGCCGCCACATCGACGACAAGGCCGGCGCGGCGCTCCGCGAGATGGTCGAGATCATGCGCCTCGCGCCGACCTACCCGGGGTATCAGCGGAGCGCGCTTGGCTGGGCCCTCCTGATCACGGAGGCGGGCGGCGCCGCGGGCGAGCTGCCGGACTGGCTCCCGATGGACGCCCGCGACCGGCTGCGCGCCGACCTCTCGATCGGCCTGGAGCTCTGCCTCGAGAAGCCGGAGCAGTCGCGCGCTTCGCTCAGGCGCACCGCGACATACCTCCGCATCCTCCGCGCGTGCGACGAACTGCCCGATGCGCCCGCCGCCGCGCGAGAGGCCGCGGCCGCGCTGGTGCTCGCGCCGGAGGGCCAGCCGCTGCGCGATCCCGCGGCGGTGGAGCGCGTGGGGGCCGCGCTGCGGCGCGCGACCGACCTGCTCGCAGCGCCGCAGCGCGCGCCGGATCCCGCGACGCTCGTCCGCCAGGTCAGGCCGATGCTCGGGCACCTCGCCGCCGCCCACGCCCGGGCCGCGGAGCCGGTGCGCCGCGCCCTTCCCGCCATGCTCGCGAGCCCGGACCCGCTGACCGACCCCGGGACGCTCGCGCCCGTGGAGGCGCTCGCGCAGGCGACGCGCGACCTCGGGATGCCGGCGAGGCTGAGCCGAATGCTCGCGGAGTGGCCCGACGCCGGCGCCGAGCCGTTCGAGCCGGTGCGCGAGCCGGCGCCCGCGAGGGCGATCGCGCCCGTGGCCGAGCAGGTCCGCAAGCTGGGCGTGTCGCTCGGGCGCGACGGCGAATCCGCGTCTGCCCTCGCCGACCTGCGCGAGATCGCCGCGCTCGCCGACGACCTGATCGCCCTCCCCGGCGAGGCCGACGTGCGCGCCGACG
>Ga0196977_1000363_pt1 | contig 25043 bp, 19 predicted proteins | sample S3v_1013CmetaG_FD_148634 | JGI IMG/M metagenome (GOLD analysis project Ga0196977, IMG submission 148634) | Soil microbial communities from Anza Borrego desert, Southern California, United States - S3+v_10-13C | ecosystem: Environmental > Terrestrial > Soil > Desert | place: USA: California...
AGACCGCCGCGCTCGACGAGCTGCGCGGCGTCATCGGCGACGACCTCGCCGCGGCCTACAAGCTGACCAACAAGGCCGAGCGCCAGAACGCGGTCAACGCCGCGCGCACCAAGGCCCGCGAGCACTACGAGAGCCTCGGTCACGACGACCCGGCGGCCTACATGGGCAAGCTCAAGCTGGTGAAGAAGCTCGAGGGCGACATCGTCCGCAAGGCGATCCTCAAGGACGGCACCCGCATCGACGGCCGCAAGCTCGACCAGGTCCGCCCGATCGAGGCGACCGTCGGCTTCCTCCCGCGCACCCACGGCTCGGCGCTGTTCACCCGCGGCGAGACGCAGGCGATCTGCACCACCACGCTCGGCACCAAGGACAGCGAGCAGATGATCGACGGCCTCGGCGGCCTGTCGTACGAAAGCTTCATGCTGCACTACAACTTCCCGCCCTATTCGGTCGGCGAAGTGGGCCGCTTCGGCGCCCCGGGGCGGCGCGAGGTCGGCCACGGCAAGCTCGCCTGGCGCGCGCTGCGCCCGATGCTGCCGCCCAAGGAGGAGTTCCCCTACACCATCCGCATCCTCTCCGACATCACCGAGTCCAACGGCTCGAGCTCGATGGCGACGGTGTGCGGCGGGTGCCTGGCGATGATGGACGCCGGCGTGCCGATCGCGCGCCCGGTCTCGGGCATCGCGATGGGCCTGATCCTCGAAGTGGATGCCAAGGGCAATCGGGACTTCGCGGTGCTTTCGGACATCCTCGGTGACGAGGACCATCTCGGCGACATGGACTTCAAGGTCGCCGGCACCGAGGCCGGCATCACCTCGCTGCAGATGGACATCAAGATCGCCGGCATCACCCAGGAGATCATGTCCAAGGCGCTCGAGCAGGCCAAGGCCGGCCGCGCGCACATCCTTGGCGAGATGAAGAAGGCGCTCGGCACCGCCCGTACCGAGCTCAGCGCCCACGCGCCGCGCATCGAGACGATCCAGATCGACAAGTCGAAGATCCGCGACGTCATCGGCACCGGCGGCAAGGTGATCCGCGAGATCGTCGCCGAGACCGGCGCCAAGGTCGACATCGACGACGAGGGCGTGATCAAGATCTCGTCCAGCGACCTGACCCAGATCGAGGCCGCCAAAAAGTGGATCCTCGGCATCGTCGAGGAGCCCGAGGTCGGCAAGGTCTACACCGGCAAGGTCGTCAACATCGTCGACTTCGGCGCGTTCGTGAACTTCATGGGCGGCAAGGACGGCCTCGTCCACGTCTCCGAGATGAAGAACGAGCGGGTCGAGCGGCCGACCGACGTGGTCAGCGAAGGCCAGGAAGTGAAGGTCAAGGTGCTCGAGATCGACCAGCGCGGCAAGGTCCGCCTGTCGATGCGCGTGGTCGACCAGGAGACCGGCGAAGAGCTGCCCGACACCCGCCCGCCGCGCGAGCCGCGCGAGGGCGGCCGTGATCGCGGCGCGCGCGGTGACGGCGACCGTCGCCCCGGCGGCCGCGGCGGCGACCGCGACCGCGGCCCGCGCCGGGAAGGCGGCGGCGACCGTGACCGTGGTCCGCGCCGTGACCGCGACGATCGCCCCCCGCGGCGCGACCGCGAGGAAGGCGGCCGTGACAACGGCAACGAGGACCGGGGCCCCGCCCCGGACCACATCCCGGCGTTCCTCAAGGACGATTGAGGTTTGTGAGTCCCTGCGCAGGCAGGGACCTCGTGCCCCATGTCAGCGCTGGCCGCCCGCTGCATCGCTCGCGCCGGGGCTCGCGAAAACAAGGCCGTGAGGAGCGATCCTCACGGCCTTTCTCATGCTCCCGGGTTCGCCCGCTGCACCGCAGGCCGCCGGCGGCGCCGCGAATTTCCGCCGCTCGGCGGCTTCGTTGCGCCGCCGAACTTGATTTGCGCCCGGCCCTTGCCGCACAGTGGCGGCGGATGGCGATTCTCGGGGACATGGGCAGCAACGACGCACCCGAGGTGCCGGCGACGCTGGGCGACGTGCTCTACGCGCGCCCCGGAGCGCGGGTGCCCGAGCGCGAGTGGGCGGCGCTGGTCGATGCGGTTGCCGCAGGCGACGAGGCCGCTCTGCATGCTCTCTACGAGCGGGGCAACCGCGTGGTCTTCACGCTGGCGCTGCGGATCACCGCCAATCGCGAAACCGCCGAGGAGGTTACCGTCGATGTGTTCCACGGCGTCTGGCGCGGCGCCTCGGGATATGATCCGGCGAACGGCACGGTGCTCGGCTGGATCATGAACCAGGCCCGGTCGCGCGCGATCGACCGCGTGCGCTCGGACAACCGCAAGAAACGCAGCCCCGAGGCCGGCAACCCGCCGCCTGAGGAGGAAGTGGCCGACCCGCGGGACCTGTTCGAGCAGCGCGCCGAGCGCCGGGCCGTGCGCGAAGCGGTGGCGGCGCTCGCCCCGGGCGAACGCGAGGCCATCGAGACGACGTATTTCGCCGGGCTGACCCACGCCGAGGCGGCGGCGCGGCTCGATCAGCCGCTCGGGACCATCAAGACCCGCATTCGCTCGGGATTGCACAAGCTGCGGCACACGCTGGCCGCGGAGGCGGACAGCCCATGAACCGGCCCGATCCGAACCGCTGCTCACACGTCGACACCACCGCCGCGCATGCGCTGCAGGTCCTGCCGATGAGCGAGCAGGCCGCCGCCGAGGCGCACATCGGCGCGTGCCCGGAATGCCGCAGCGAGCTGGCGGCGCTGCGCCCGCTGGTCGCGCGCTTCGCCGCCTGGCCGACGGACGTGCTGCGCCCGCCGGCGGCGCTGCAGGCGCGCCTCGCCGAGCGCATCGCCGGGGACACCGGCCGGGACGTGGTCCACCCGCGGCCTTCGGGATGGACCGAGCCGGAGTGGGAAGCGGTCGCGCCGGGGATCGAATGCAAGCTGCTCGCGGTCGACGACGAGCGCGACCGGATCAGCATGCTGGTGCGGCTCGCGCCCGACGCCAGCTACCCGCCGCACACTCATGCGGGCGTCGAGGAACTGCATCTGCTCGACGGCGAGCTGTGGATCGACGAGCGCAAGCTGTTCCCCGGCGACTACAACTACGGCCCGCCCGGAGCGAGCGACCAGCGCGTGTGGAGCGAGACCGGCTGCACGTGCGTGCTGGTCACCAGCACCCGCGACACGCTGCGGTGAACCTTTGATGGCTTGATTTCACCGACCGCGCCGGACAGTCCCTCGGCGCGGGTCACAGGCCGGCCCATACCGGCACGCGAAGCAGCGACACGGTTTTTTCTTGCCTGCGCACGCTCTCGACCAATCCAAACGCCTGCGCTTGACGTATTAGGGATGTGAGCGAAGGCCCGATCCCAGACCGCTGCGCGCACGGCGACACCACCGCCGCCTACGCGCTGCAGGTCTTGTCGACGAGCGAGCAGGCCGCGGCCGAGGCGCACATCGGCGCGTGTGCCGAGTGCCGCAGCGAGCTGGCGGCGCTGCGCCCGCTAGTCGCGCGCTTGGCGGAGTGGCCGAGCGACGTGGTGCGCCCGCCCGCGGGGCTGCAGGCGCTACTCGCCGAGCGCATCGCCGCGGACACTGGCCGCGAACCCGCCCAGCCGCCGCCTTCGGGATGGACCGAGCCGGAGTGGGAAGCGGTCGCGCCGGGGATCGAATGCAAGCTGCTCGCGGTCGACGACGAGCGCGACCGGATCAGCATGCTGGTGCGGCTCGCGCCCGGCGCCAGCTATCCCCCGCACACCCATGCCGGCGTCGAGGAGCTGCACCTGCTCGACGGCGAGCTGTGGATCGACGAACGCCCCCTCTCCCCCGGTGACTACAACCACGCCGCGCCGGGCTCGAGCGACCAGCGCGTGTGGAGCGAGACCGGCTGCACGTGCGTGCTGGTCACCAGCACCCGGGATGTCCTGCGGTGAACGCGCCGAAGCTGCCCAACCTGACCCATTGCGGCTTGCCGGGCATCGACCTGGTGCCGGTGGGCATGCACGCCTGCCACTTCTACAGCAATCGCGAGCAGCTCGTCGGCGCGGTGGTTCCCTACATTGCCGCGGGGTTGCGGGCCAACGAGCGCTGCATCTGGATCACCGCGCCGCCGCTGCCTGCGCGTAAGGCCGAAGAGGCGCTGCGAGCGGAATGCGACGGCGTCGACGGCGCCCTCGCGGCCGACGCGCTCACGATCGTCGACTTCGACGAGTGGTACGCCAGTTGCGAGGGCCTCAAGGGGCTCGATGTCGTGCGCCTCTGGCTCGAGTCGGAAGAGCGCGCCCTTGCCGACGGATACAAGGGCCTTCGCATAACCGGGAACATCAGCTTCCTCGAACCGGGCGAGTGGAGCGATTTCGTCGAGTACGAGAAGGCGGTCAGCGCACGGCTGACCGGCCGGCGCATCGTGGCGCTGTGCAGCTATCCGCAGGCGCAGGCCAGGGGCCATGGGCTGAGCGATGTCCTCCATGCGCACCATTGCGCGTTCGAGCGCTCGGACGCCGATTGGCAGGTTGCCGCGACCGCTCCGCGCTAGCGCCGTCGATGGCCGGCTGGATGACCGCGACGCCCCGGGGTGACCGGCGTGCGCTTCGCGGGTAAAGCCGCGAAGCGATGATCGCCCGCGAGCTTCTCGGCACCGCGCGCGCCCCCGGCGGCGAGGAGCTGCGGCTGTTCGCGCACGGCCGCGACTTCATGATCGTGCTGGGCCAGAACGAGCTGATGAGCACGCGCATGCGCGGCTCGGAAGAGGCGCTGGCGACGATGACGCTCGATCGCCTCGCCGCGCCCGCGCCGCGCTTGCTGATCGGCGGCTACGGCATGGGCTTCACCGTGCGCGCCGCGCTCGCCGCGCGGCCGCGCGTGCGCGTCACCGTCGCCGAGCTGGTCCCCGAGATCGTCGCCTGGGCGCGCGGGCCGATGGCCGAGGTCACCGCCGGCTGCCTCGACGATCCGCGGGTGACGCTGGGCATGGGCGACGTGCTGGCGTGGATCGACGACGCCGCCGACGGCACCACCGCGCCCTACGACGCGATCCTGCTCGACGTCGACAACGGCCCCGACGCGCTGGTCCACGAGCAGAACCGGCGCATCTATTCGTTCGCCGGCCTGCGCGCCGCCAAGGCCGCGCTGGCGCCGGGCGGGGTGCTGGCGATCTGGTCGGCGGCGCGCGATCCGGCGTTCACCCGGCGGCTCGACAAGGCCGGCTTCGCGGTCGAGGAACTCGAGGTGCGGGCCCGGCCGAACAACAAGGGCCCGCGCCACACGATCTGGTTCGCGCGGGCGGCCTAGGCAGCCGGCCGCTGGAAGCGCAGCGCGCCGAGGTAGTCGATCTTGCCGATGTCGAGGCCCTTCGCGCGCAGGATGCCGTAAGCCATGCTGGCGTGGAAATAGAAGTTCGGCTGGCTGAAGCTGAGCAGGAAGTCCTCGGCGGTGAAGTCGAGCCGCTTGGCGCCGATCTCGAAGCGCATCGGCCGGCCGACGAAGCCTTCGAGCTCGTCCTCGGCGACGCTCTCGAGCACCGCGACCGCGCCGTCGAGCCGCTCGCGCATCTCGGCCAGGGTCTGCGGCAGGGCCTCGCCGAAATTGGGCGAGAACAGGCCCTGGCGCAGCGCCTCGATCGCGCCCTGGCTGTGCACCGCCATCGACTTCACCTGGTAGGCGAACGGGAACATGTCCTCGATCAGCCGGGCCTCGACCAGCTCGGCTTCGGGAATCCCGGAGCCGGCGGCCTTGTCGAGCCAGTTTCGCCCGGCGCCGAGGATCTGCAGCCAGCTGGGAACGACGGCGGCGTGAAGCGACAGCGGCATCTCGAAGGTCTCCTGGCGAGTCGGTTGCGCCGCCCATAGACGCGCCCGCGCGCCTCTGCCAAACCGCGCGCAAAGGAGGAACGGGCGCGATGGAACAGCTCACCGGCAAGGTCGCCTTCATCACCGGCGGGGCGAGCGGCATCGGCCTCGGCATGGCGCGGGCGTTCCTCGAGCAGGGGATGAAGGTCAGCCTGGCCGACTGGAACGACGCGCACATCGCTCAGGCGCGCGAGCAGCTCGCCGGCAGCAACGCGGTGCATTTCGTGCGCTGCAATGTCGCCGAGCGGGATTCGCTGCGGGCCGCGGCGGACGAGACCCTCGCCGCGTTCGGCAAGATCCACGTGCTGTGCAACAACGCCGGGGTCAACGGCGGCGGCACGGCCGCGTCACCCGACTTCGACGAGTGGGATCGCGCGCTCTCGGTCAACCTCGGCGGCGTGGTCAACGGCGCCAAGATCATCGCCCCGATCATCCGCCGGCAGGGCGAGGGCGGGCATGTGGTCAACACCAGCAGCATGGCCGGCGTCGTGCCGCTGCCCGGCCTCGCCGCCTACTCGACCGCCAAGTACGCGGTGCGCGGCTTCTCCGAGAGCCTGCGGATGCAGCTCGCCAAGGACGGCATCGGCGTCTCGTGCCTGTTCCCCGGCGCCACCCGCACCGCGCTGGTGCCGCTGCCCGAGGACGATCCCGAGCACGTCAAGGAGGACGGCGCGCCGCAGTTCCTGCGCGACCTGTGGGACGCGATGCGCGCGGCGATCGATCCGCTCGAGACCGGCCGCGCGGTGGTCGAGGCGATCAAGGCCAACCGGTTCTACGTGTTCACCAACCGCGAGTTCCTCGACGAGGTCAGGCAGCGCCACCGCGAGATCGAGGACGCCTTCCCCGAGCAGGATCCGCCGCCGGGCCGCGTCAGGTTCGAGACGATGCGCGCGGAGATGGTCCGCAACCTGATGGCTCCGGGCAACCGTCCGGTGCCGCAGCAGGGCGATAAGGATTTCGCGCTCGACCTCGGCTCAGCGAGCCCGGCCGGGGGCCAGTAGCCGGGGCGAGGGAACCGCCGGCCGCGCGCGAGGTTCGCAGCGCCATGGCCGATGAGACCGACAGCGCCGCGATCCTCCACGTCGGCAGCTACGCCAAGGCGGGCGGGCGCGGCCTCTACCGCGTCGCGCTCGGCGCCGACGGCGCGCTGAACCTCGGCGAGGCGTACGGCGGGGCGGCCAACGCCTCGTTTGCGGCCGAGGCGAGCGGCCGCTGGTACGTCGTCGACGAGATGGCCGGATCGCTCGCGGTGCTCGGCCGCGGCGACGCCGGCTGGCGGATCGACCGACGCAGCGCAACCGGCGGCGGGCAGCCGTGCTACGTGGCGATCGATCCACAGGCGCAGCGGCTGGCGGTGGCCAACTACGGCAGCGGCTCGCTCGCGCTGTGGCGGCTCGACCGGGACGGCTGGCCGGCCGATCCGCCCGACGTGTGCCACAGCCGCGGCAGCGGCCCGGTGGCCGGGCGGCAGGACGGGCCGCACTGCCATTGCGCGGTGTGGGCTCCCGACGGGCGCTCGCTCTACGCCACCGATCTCGGCGCCGACGCGATCCTGCGTTTCACCCCCGGAGCGAAGGGCGCGCTCGGCGCGGCCGAGACCGCCTGGCGGGCGCCGCCCGGGTCGGGCCCGCGGCACGTGCTGTTCCACCCGACGGCGCCCCTGGCGGTGCTGGTCAGCGAGCTCGCCAGCCGGCTGACGACGTTCGCGCTCGCCGACGACGGCTTGCGCGAGATCGACAGCCGGTCGACGCTGCCCGAAGGGTTCGCCGGCGACAGCCTCGGCGGGCACCTCGCGCTCGGCGCGGGCGGCGCGCGGGTCTACGTCACCAACCGCGGCCACGACAGCATCGCCGTGTTCGCGCTCGACCGCGCGGGGCGCAACGAGCTGCTGGAGCACGTCGCGAGCGGCGGGGCCTCGCCGCGCCACCTGCTGCTGCTCGAGGACCTGGCGCTGGCGGTGGTCGCGCACGAGCACGACGGCACGCTGGCCTCGTTCCGGATCGCGGAGAACGGCCGCCTCGCGGCGACCGGCCATCGCGCCACCGTGCCCGGCGCTTGCTTCGTGCTGCGCGCCTAGCGAGCGGCCGCGCGCATTCGCGCTTCCCTGCGGTCGGCGCGCATGGCATCCCGGGCCAGGCACAGCGGGGAGGGACGGCGTGGCGACATCATTCAGCGAGGCGATCGCGCGCCAGCCGCTGCGTCCGTTCCAGTGGATCACGATCGCCATCTGCATGCTGATCCTGGTGTGCGATGGCATGGACCTGCAGCTGCTGGGCATCGTCGCGCCCCTGGTGATGGCCGATTTCGGCGTCGACCGAGGGACGTTCGGCGTCGCGATGATGGCGGCGCTGATCGGCTTCGGCCTCGGCGCCTGGGCGGGCGGCTGGCTCGGCGATGCGATCGGGCGGCGCTACACCCTGGCGATCTCGGCGGCGGTGTTCTCGCTCGCCACGATCGGGGCGGGGAGCGCCGACGGGGTCTGGTCGATGGCGTTCTGGCGCCTGCTCGGCGGGCTCGGCTTCGGCGGCGCTTATGCCAATGCGCTCGCCATGGCCGGCGAATGGGTGCCCGACCGCTGGCGCCCGGTCACGGTCAGCACGCTGTCGGTGGGAACCCCGGTGGGCGGCACGATCGTCGGCTGGATCGGCCCCGATATCGCCGCCGCGCGGGGCTGGGACGGGACGTTCACGATCGTCGGGCTGGCGACACTCGCCGTGGTCGTGATCGTGCTCGTCGGCCTGCGCGACAGCCCTTCGTTCCTCATCGCCCGGGGCAAGCGCGCCGAGGCCGGGAAGAATTCCCGGCTCGTCCTGCGCGAGGACGTCGACCTGGTGGCGGAGCGGCACCAGACCGACAGCGCCGAGGGAGTCTCGATCGGAGTCTGGCACGCCAGCAACGTGCGGCTGAACCTCGGCATCGGCGTGGCGTTCGCCGCCGCGGCGATGGTCGCCTACGGCATCCTGAGCTGGTCGACGACGTTCCTCACCACGGCCGGCTTCACGCTCGAGGATGCGGGCAACGCGGTCTCCATCGGCGGGATCACATCGATGGTCGGCTCGATCCTCGTCGGCATCGTCATGCGGCAGTTCGGCTCGCGCATCGTGATGACCTCGCTCAGCGCGATTCTGGTCGTACTGATGATCGCGCTCGGCATGGCGGTCGAGGCGTTGCCGGCCGCCCCCGATGCCGGGGAGCGCCTGCTGGTCACCTCGCTGATCGGCGCCGCCGGCGCGGTGTTCAGCGCCTGCATTGCCGGAATGTACGTGATGATGACGGCGGGCTATCCGCAGAGCTGCCGCTCCGCCGGCATCGGCTTCGGTATCCTGATGAGCCGCGTGGGCGCCGTGAGCGCAACCGGGCTGGGCGGCGCGCTGCTCGAACTGGGCGGCGACAGCGTGATCCCGTTCTTCGCCGTGCTGACCGTCAGCGCGGCGCTGATTTCCGCCGCCGCGTTCGTCGTCGACCGGCACGTGCCCCCGGCGCGAACGGACCGGCGCGCGGACGCCGCGGCGTAGCCCGCCTTATCGCACCCGCGGCCCGCCGAACGGCAGCGGCGGCGGGGGGCGGCGGGCGCCGCGCGGGAGCTGCGCCTGGTAGGCCCGGCCGCAGTGCTCGACGCAGTACGGGAAGCCGGGGTTCACCTTGTCGCCGCAGAAATGGAAGTCGGCCTCGCCCGGGTGGCCCATCGGCCAGCGGCACACGCGGTCGTTGAGGTCGAGCAGGCTGGTCTTGTCGGCGATGTCCGGGCTCGGCTTGGCCGGCACCAGGCGGCGCGGGGGGGCCGGCGGGATCGGCGCTTGCTGGTCGCCGGGGCCCTGGCGCAGGAAGCCGCCGGGGCCGACCGAGACGACGCGCGGCATGTCGGGCGCGGGATGCGGCAGCGGCTGGCTCGGCGTGGCCTCGCCGGCGGGCGCGTCGTCGTCATCGGGCTCGCTGTCGGGCAGCGGCGCGGGCGATTTCGGCCGCGCCTTGGCGACCGGGCGCGCCTCGGGCTCCTTGGGCCGCGCGGCCGGCTTGGGCTCGTTCGCCTTGACCGGCGACGGACGCGCCTTGAGCCCCAGCCGGTGAGCCTTGCCGATCACCGCGTTGCGCGACACCCCGCCGAGCTCGTCGGCGATCTGGCTCGCGGTCGCGCCGCCTTCCCACATCTTGGTCAGCGTGGCGATGCGTTCTTCGGTCCAGCTCATTCGCGTTCCATCATTCTTGGCCCAATCGTTCGTCGCGCGGGCCCCGGCGATCCCGAGCTTCCGCACAAGGTGTTGCCAGCACGAGGAGGGACCGATACTCGGCCCGCATGGTCGATCAAGCCTCAACCGCCGTGCCGGAAGCGCCCGGGCAGGCGTGCGAATTCATCGACCCCAACGCAAGTGCCGGGCGCAGGTTTCCGCCCAAGGGGCAGCCGCAGATCACCGGATTTAACCGGATCGGGCTGTGGAGCCTCTATATGAAGGAGGTACGGCGGTTTCTCAAGGTCCAGACGCAGACGATCTGGGCCCCGGCGGTGACCACGCTGCTGTTCCTGGTGATCTTCACCGTGGCGCTGGGCGGCGCGGCGGGGCGCGGCGGGCGCGAGGTGCTCGGAGTGTCGTTCGCGACATTCGTCGCGCCGGGCCTGATCATGATGGGCATGATGCAGAACGCTTTCGCCAACTCGAGCTTCTCGCTGCTTGCGGGCAAGATCCAGGGCACCATCATCGACCTCCTGATGCCGCCGCTGAGCGAGGCCGAGCTGATGATCGGGATCATCGCCGCGGCGGTCACCCGCGCGCTGATGGTCGGCGCGGCGGTGGCGCTGGCGATGGCGCTGTGGCCGGGGGTCGACCTGATGGCGGCGCACTTGTGGGCCATCGTCTGGTTCGGCCTGATGGGCTCGACGATGCTGGCGCTGATGGGCCTGATGGCCAGCGTGTGGGCCGAGAAGTTCGACCACGCCGCGGCGGTGACCAACTTCGTCGTCGCCCCGCTGTCGCTGCTGTCGGGCACGTTCTACGTGATCGGCAACCTGACCCCGGCGTTCCAGGCGGTGAGCCGGGCGAACCCGTTCTTCTACATGATCTCGGGCTTCCGCTTCGGGTTCATCGGCGAAAGCGACATCGGCAACACCAACGAGGCGGTGATCGGCGCCGCGGTGGGCGCCGGCGTGCTCAACCTGGTGCTCGGGTTCGCGGCCTACCGGCTGCTCAAGAGCGGCTGGAAGCTGAAGAGCTAGGGGCGGGTTCTTCGAGACGGGCTTTCAGCCTGCCGCTTCAAGCCCTCCTCAGGACGAGCGGAAAGCAAACAGTCCTCCCCCGTTCGTCCTGAGTCTCGAAGGCCTAGTGCGTCAGGCTGCGGCGCAGGCGGTAGCGGCCGGAGACGAACGTCTCGAACAGTTGCGGCACGCTCGGGTGGTCGATCGGCCCGCCGGCGGTGTCGGCGAGCAGGTTCTGCTGGCTGACATAGGCGACGTAGGACGAATCGTCGTTCTCGGCCAGCAGGTGGTAGAACGGCTGGTCGCGGTCGGGGCGCATCTCCCGGGGGATCGCCTCGTACCATTCCTCGCTGTTGGCGAACACCGGATCGATGTCGAACACCACGCCGCGGAAGTCGAACAGCCGGTGGCGGACCACGTCGCCGATGGCGAAGCGGGCGCGCGCATGCAGCGGGGCCTCGATCCGGCGGCCGGCCTGCGGCGAGTAGAATTCCGAGCGATCCATGCGCGTGAGATATGAAGACAGCGGCCGGGGGACAAGGTTCCGGCCGGGACAATCCCCAGCCCGGCGACGAGCCGAGGCGGCGGGGGGTTGGCAAGCCCAGGAGCTTCGGCTAACCGCCTCGCTCCCGACCGCCGGGGCGCCTCGTTGCGCCCGACGCGCCTTTACGGAGAGGTGGCAGAGAGGTCGAATGCGCCGCACTCGAAATGCGGTTTACGGGCAACCGTAACGTGGGTTCGAATCCCACCCTCTCCGCCAGCCCTGGGTTCAAGCGCGCGGGGGGAACTGCGCCACTTCGGCGAAATCCGCGAGGTTCTCGCAGCCGATGACGTCGTCAGTGCCGGCGCGGACCCAGGCGTGCGCCTGGAGGCCGCCGCCGGCCCTGGCGACGCCGTAGTGGACGACGGCGGGCACCGCGCGGCGCCGCAGCATCCATTGCGCGGCGAAGCCTTGCTCGAGGCACTTGGCGCGCCAAGGCACGCGGCGGGCGCAGGCGGCGACGGCCCAGCGGACCGCGGCGACCTGCCGCAAGCGCTCGGCCTCGCCCGGCGGCGCGCCGTCGGGTCGGCGGGCGAGGGCGACGACGCGGCGGAATGGCAGCATGGCAACGGCGAGCGCGGTGACGGCGAGCGTGGCGGTCGCCTCGACCAGCAACGACCGCTCGGCCGGGGTCAGGCGGACGAACCGGGCGATGGCGGTCCGCATGCCTAGCGGTTCGAGCCGCTGAGCTTGCGCAGGAAGTGGCCCGCGGAGAGGCCGCGAAGCAACGCCAGGCGGTAGCCGTACATCACCTCGGGCCGCTCCCATCCCGCGGTCGGCCACTCGGCCGCCAGCCGCCGCAGCCGCTCGACGTCGAGCGTTCGCGCGGCGGGGCCGCAGGGCGCGAGCCGCTGGAGCTCCTCGTCCACCTGGCCGCGCGCCGCCGTCAGGCCTTCGTGCCAGTCGACCGCCTGGTAGCCCTTGAATCGTTCGTCGAGCACCGCCGGCGGCAAGCGATCGCTCAGCGCCCGCCGGCCGAGCGAGCGCGTCACGCCATCGCGCAGGAATTCCGCCAGCGGCAGCGACAGGCAGAACTCGACCAGCCGCTTGTCCGCGGTCGGGTCGCGCAAGTCGATGCCCCAGCCGCCCAACGTGCCCTTGAGGCTATTGCCGAGGTCGATCCGCCGCAGCACCCACGTGCGCATGGCGAGCCCGCTGCGCCACGGCCGCTGCGCGAAGTCGAGGTCGCGCTCGCGCGCCATCCGGTCGAGGTCGAGCTCGGCGACGCGCCGCGGATGGATCGCGCTGAAGCGGAACACGTCCGACCGTCCGTGGCGATGCTCGTAGAGGCGCCGCCACAGCCACTTGGGCGCGTAGGCGCCGAAAGCGTTGGCCAGCACCGCCATCCAGGTCATCGTCCCGTTGGCGACCAGTTGCGCCCCTTCGCGCCACAGCCGGACGAGCCGGCCGCCGCGAACCAGCTCGGCCAGCCGCTCGACCCCGGCGTAGCTGATCGTCATGTTGCCCATCTGCCCGGTCAGCATCACCGTCAGCCGGCGCTCGCGGGCCGCGGCGTTGATGTCCGACGCCCACACGAGGTTGCACAAGTTGAGGTTGGGGCGGTCGAACAGGTAGAAGTAACGGTCAAGGTCGGCGAGCGGCGAGCGGCCCGCGCCGCGGATGAGGACGTGCTCGATGTTCGCATGCATCGCCGCGGTCGCCGCCGCCAGCGGTCCTTCGTCGCCGATCCGGCCGGTCGGCGCCGGGCCGTCGTAGCCGTCGCGCGGAACCGAGGTGAAGGCGACCACCTTGCCGCCCTCGGCCGCGAGCAGCCGGGCCGCGGTCGCCGCCACCGCTCCGCTGTCGAAGCCGCCGCTGAGGTGCGCGCCGACCGCGCCGTCCGCGCCGCGCAGCCGGGCGCGGGTCGCCTGGTCGAGATGGTGGCGGAAGGCCTCGACATGGTCCCCGGCGCGCAGCAGCGGCAGGTTCTGCCGGGTCGGCTGCCAATGGCGGCGCTGGCTGACGCCGTCGCGCGTGACGATCGCGACGTGCCCGGGCCGGACCGTCTCGATGCCCTCGAAGAAGCTGGCCGAGCCGGCGGTGGGCATCAGCGTCAGGAACTCCGCCATCGCCTGCTCGTCGGGCGCGTAAGGCACTTCGGGCAGGGCGTGGAGGCCCTTGGGCATCGAGGCGAACGCGAAGTAGTTGGCGGCGCGGTGGTAGTGCAGCGGGCGCAAGCCGAGGAAATCGCGCGCCAGCAGCAGGCGCTGCTCGCCCGCGTCCCACAGCGCGAAGGCGAAATCGCCGACCAGCCGGCCGACCGCCGCTTCGCCCCACCGCTCGAGGGCGGCGAGCAGCACCCCGGCGTCGCACAGCCTGCCCGGGTGATCGAGCCGCAGCGCCGCCGCCAGCTCGTCGCGATTGTCGAGGCGGACGTCGGCGACCAGCGTCAGCCGACCGCCGGCGCCGTGCAACGGCTGGCGGTCGAACGCGTCCTCGGGCAGCGTGCGGAACAGGCACCGGCCCATCGCCATCGGCCCGGCCGACCCCTGCCGGGTGTCATGCGGCCCGTAGAGCCGCTGCGCCGCCAGCATCCGGCGGCAGGACTCGGCAGCGCCCGGCCGCTCGTCGAAATTCCAGCACCCGGCGAGCGCGGTCATCTCAGCGCGTGGGCTCGGCGACCAGCCCCTCGCTGCGCATGGCTTCGAGATAGGCGAGCACGTCGCGGCGGCACTCGGCGGGGCCGACGTCGTACTCCTCGGCCAGCTCGGCGCACAGGCTGTCGACCGAGCGCGGCTCCGCCAGCAGCGCCCAGATGCGCGTGCCGACCCCGTTGAGGCCGTAGCACGAGCCCTGCTCGACGCTCATGCCGATGAGCTCGTCGTCGACCATCGTGGTCATCAATTCGGCGTCGTTGCGGACGACGATGTCCGCCCCGGTCAGTCGCTTCGCCATGCCCGCTCCGTCATTCCTCGTCGTCGGCTTCGCTACTAGAGCGCCCGTCGCATGGCAATCAGCCGCCGTCGAGGATGTGCCGCTCGAGCAGCGCGGCCTCGCGCTCGAACACCGCGTAGCCCCACGCGCGGCGGGCCTGCCACACCTCGGCGCCGGCGAGCAGCAGCGCGCACTGGCGGAAGTTCTGCGCCGCCAGCCCCATCGGCCGCACGTAGATGTCGCGATAGGTTTGCGCCATCGCCGCTGCCATCGCCCGGTGCCCGCTCAGCCGGGTGAACGCGGTGTCCTCGCCGTCGTCGGCGCGCGTCAGCAGGTACAGGCGGCGGAACGGGACCGGACGCGGATCGCCGGCGGGCGGCAGGGGAACGTGATACTTGTCGAGGCCCTCGATCGCCCGCTCGAGCGAGGCGCTGTCATGGCCGAAGGCAAGCGCGGCGTCGCCCCACAGCTTGAGCCGGGGCAGCCCGGGCCAGGCGAGCGGCGTGCCGTCGGCGGCAAAGCTGACGACGCAGACGTCGTCGCACAGCACCTCGTAGCCGGCGCGGGCGAAGTGCGCCGCCAGCGTCGATTTGCCGGCCCCGGAATCGCCGGCGAAGGCATAGGCGCCGCCGCGCGCGACGACCGCGTTGGCGTGAAGCGGCAGCAGGCCGCGCTGGTGGCTGAGGATGCCGAGCGCCGAGCCGAGCATGAACAGCCGCAAGTTGCGGTCCGAGCCGCCGGGCACCTGGTCGACGACGATCTCACGCCCGCCGGTGACGAGATAGCGCGCGACCCCCTCGACCGTCAGCAGGACGGCGTCGCCGGCGACCTGGATGCCGCGCTCTTGCGGGCCCGCGCCGGGCAGCATCTCGGGCACCGGCCCGCGGCGGATCGTGACAACCTCGCGCTCACCGTCGTCGCTCGCCGCGGTCAGCTCGAGCGCGAGCTCGGAGCGCAGGCGGAAATCGAAGCACGAGTAGAGGTGCTCCGCCGCCATCGCCTCAGTTCACCGCAGCGCGGTCGAGCGGGCCGCGCATCGCCGCGCCGATTTCGGCCCCGCCATCGGAGGCGCGGCCATCCTCGGCCGCTGCAGGGCGAGTGCCGCGCGCGGCTCGCGGATTCGGTGCGGCAAGCCCATCCTGTTCCATTCGAGTGTCTTTCGTATGCTCGCCCGCTTCACGCAACGGCGAAAGGTGGGGGCAGGGCCGGTTCGTGCGGACGCCGCAGCTACAGGCATCTGTCGCGGCGCTCGTGACGAGCGACCCCGGCTGTGCCGGGAATCAGATTTCCGCCAGCAGCCGCTTCAGCTCGGGCAGGTCGAGCGGCTTGTGCACGATCGGCACGCCGGCGACACGGCGCGTCAGGCTGTCCTGCGGGTTGCCGGTCATGATGGCGCCCTTGATGCGCGGCCACCGCTCGCGGATGGTCGCCAGCAGGTCCATCCCGTCGAGCCCGGGCATGGTGAAATCGGTCAGCACGAACTCGGGCGCCTTGCCCTTGCGCTCGAGCAGCGCGAGCGCGTGCTGCGCGTCGGCCGCGACCGTCACCCTGAGGCCGAGGTCGCGCAACTGCTCCGAGAGGATCTCGCGCACCCCTTCGTCGTCGTCGACCACCAGGATCGAGCCGATCCGGATGTCGGGGTGGTCGTCGGGCTTGACCCCGGCGCCGTTGGTCTTCTCGGCCCGCGTGGCCGGGAGGGTCATGGCGATCTCGGTGCCGTTGCGCGGTGCGCTGTCGATCCGGAACCGGCCGCCCGACTGCTCGACGAAGCCGGCGACCATCGACAGCCCGAGCCCGGTCCCCTTGCCGGCCGCCTTGGTGGTGAAGAACGGCTCGGTCACCCGCTCGATCAGCTCGGGGGGGATGCCGTCGCCCTGGTCGCGCACGCGAATCTGCAGGTACTCGCGCGGCTCGGCGGCGAGGGCAGTGTCAGCGGGCTCGGCGACCCGCTCGATCGAGACATCGATATGGCCGCCGTCGGGCATCGCATCGCGGGCGTTGATCAGCAGGTTGACCAGCGCCAGCTCGAGCTGGGCCTGGTCGACGTAAAGCAACAGGCCGCTGTCGGGAATGTGCCAGCAGATCGTCACCTGGCCGCCGAGCGCGTGGTCGACCAGCCCGGCGACGGCGTCGCACAGCACTTGCGGCTCGACACTCGTCGGGCTCAGCTCCTGCTTGCGCGCGAAGGCCATCAGCCGGCGAACCAGCTCAGCCCCGCTCTGGGCCGCGTGGCGCATGTGCTCAAGGATTTGCTGCTCGCGCTCGCCGAGCTGGAGGCGCGTCTCGAGCAGGCGCAGCCCGCCGAGGACCGCGGCCAGCAGGTTGTTGAAGTCGTGCGCGACGCCGCCGGTCAGCTGGCCAAGCGCCTCGGACTTGCGCGCCTGCACCAGCTGCTGCTCGAGCTCGCGCTGGGCGGTGACGTCGATCAGCGTCCCGACCCATGCTCCCTCGGTCTCGGCCGAACGCACGCACTGGTCGATCACGTGGATCGCCGTGCCGTCCTTGCGCGCCCAGCGATAGTGCGAGGTCACCGACGACGCGCTGGCGTCGGCCAGGCGGCGTTCGAGCGCGTCGGCGTCGGCGCCGACAATGCGGTCGCACCAGCGCAGCTGCCCGGAGGCCAGCCCGTGGGCGTCCTCGCCGACGATCTTGGCCACGTCGCCGCCGACGAAGCGCCGCCTGAGGCGCCCGCGCTCGTCGAAATTCGCTTCGTACAACGCCAGCGGCAGGGCTTCGAGGATCGCCGCCTGGCGTAGCCGCGAGTGCTGCAGCTCGCGCTCGACCGCCAGCCGTTCGCTGTCGGCCTCGAGCTTGGCTTCGCGCAGCTCCTGCTCGGCCCTGGTCTGGTCGGCGATCTGCTGGCGCAGCACGAACAAGTCGACGAATACGGCGACCTTGGACTTGAGAACCACCGGATCGACCGGCTTGAACACGTAATCGACCGCGCCCATCGCGTAGCCGCGCATCAGGTGCTCGGTTTCCTTGTTCACCGCCGACAGGAAGATGATCGGGATGCGCGCGGTCTGCGGCCGTTCGCGCACCAGCTTGGCGGTCTCGTAGCCATCCATCTCGGGCATGAACACGTCGAGCAGAATGACCGCGAATTCCTCCTTGAGCAGCTCGCGCAGCGCTTCGCGCCCCGACGGCGCGGTGACCACGTCGGCGAGCGGCTCGAGCACCTCGGACAGCGCCAGCAGGTTGCGCTCGTCGTCGTCGACCACCAGGATCCGCGCCCGCGCCGATGCGCTGGCGGGCGGCGCATGCAGCGGACGGGCGACGGGAATGACGGTCATCCTCCGCCGGCTCTTCAGGCGGCGTTCTGCACGGGCGCCGGCCGACCGGGCACCGCGTCGGCCTTGGAGCGGCCGATCCACACGCGCATCAGCGCCAGCAGCAGGTCGATGTCGACCGGCTTGGCGATGTAGTCCGAAGCGCCGGCATCGAGGCATTTTTGGCGGTCGCCCTTCATCGCCTTGGCGGTGACCGCGATCAGCGGGATCCCGGCCAGTTGCGGATTCGACCTGATCCGCTGCATCGTCTCATAGCCGTCCATCTCGGGCATCATGATGTCGATCAGGGCGACGTCGATGCCCGGGTTGCGCTTGAGGATGGCGATGCCTTCGGCGCCCCGCTCGGCGTGCATCACCTCGGCGCCGTGCGCCTCGAGCACGCTGGCCAGCGAGTAGATGTTGCGGATGTCGTCGTCGACAATGAGCAGCCGGGTGCCGACCAGCTCGAGCGAAGGGGCCTGCCGCGGCGCGGCATCGGCGCGCGCGGACGCCTTGCGGCGCCGGCGCTTGCCTTTGCTCGAGAAGCTCTCGGCGATCGCGTCGAACAGCCGCGCCAGCTCGTCCTTGCCGGCCGGCTTCTCGATCACCTGGGTGGCGCCGAGGGTCAGCGCGTGCGCCGCCTGCTCGGCCCCGGAGATGACGTGGACCGGGATGTCGCAACTTTCCGGATCGTGCCGCAGCAGGTCGAGCAGCACGAAGCCGTCGATGTCGCTGAGGCCGAGGTCGAGCGTGATCGCGCTCGGCCGCATCTTGCGGATCATCGCCAGCGTGCCCGAGCCGGCGGACGAGATCACTCCTTTCAGCCCGGCGTCGTGCGCCACCTCGAGCAGGATCGAGGCGAACGTCGGATCGTCCTCGACGATCAGCACGAAGCGGTTCTCGCCGAGGTCGTCGCGATCGTCCTCGATGCGGCGCTCGCCGGGCGTTTCGCTGCCCGTCTCCGGCCCGATCGAGGGCAGCGCCAGCCCGGGAGCGACGCCGGGCGCCTTGGTCGGGATGTAGAGCGTGAACGTCGAGCCCTTGCCGGGCGCCGAGCGGACCTGGATCTCGCCGCCGAGCAGGCTGGCGATCTCGCGGCTGATCGACAGGCCGAGCCCGGTGCCGCCATACTTGCGGCTGGTCGTGCCGTCGGCCTGCTGGAACGCCTCGAAGATCAGCCGCTGCTTGTCCTCGGGGATGCCGATGCCGGTGTCGGTGACCTCGATCTGGACCGCGCGGTCGGCCTCGCCGAGCACCGGGTGCGACGGGCTCCACCCGCCCTGGGCCAGCCGCACCGCCAGCGTGACGCTGCCGTCGGCGGTGAACTTGAAGGCGTTGGACAGCAGGTTGAGCACGATCTGCTGGAGCCGCTTCTCGTCGGTGCGGATGGTCTCCGGCAGCGCCTCGTCGAACTCGACCTCGAACCTGAGCTGCTTTTCCGAGGCGAGCTGGCGGAAGGTCCGCTCCATGTGCTGGCGCAGGCCGTGGAGCGACATCTCGCCGATCTCGATCGCCACCGTGCCGGATTCGATCTTCGACAGGTCGAGGATGTCGTTGATCAGGTTGAGCAGGTCGGTGCCGGCGCCATGGATGGTCCGCGCGAACTCGGTCTGCTTCTCGTTGAGGTTGCCCTGCTGGTTGTCGGCCAGCATCTTCGACAGGATCAGCAGCGAGTTGAGCGGCGTGCGCAGCTCGTGGCTCATGTTGGCGAGGAACTCGGACTTGTACTTCGAGGTCAGCGCCAGCTGCTCGGCCTTTTCCTCGACCGCGCGGCGGGCCATGTCGATCTCGAAGTTCTTGGCCTCGACCTGCTTCTTCTCGTTCTCGAGCAGCTGGGCCTTCTCCTGCAGCTCCTCGTTGGTCGCGTGGAGCTCCTCCTGCTTGGTGGTCAGCTCGGTCTGGCGGCTCTGCAGCTCCTGCGTCAGCAGCTGCGATTCCTTGAGCAGCTCCTCGGTGCGCATGGTCGCCGCGATCGTGTTGAGCACGATGCCGACGGTTTCCATCAGCTGGTTGAGGAAGGTGTGGTGCGTTTCGTTGAACTCCTCGAACGAGGCCAGCTCGATGACCGCCTTGACCTCGTCCTCGAACAGCGCCGGAAGAATGTTGATGTTGGCCGGCGAGGCCGAGCCGAGGCCCGAGCCGATGCGGATGAAGTCGCCCGGCACCTGGGTCAGGCGCATCGGGCGCTTGTCGGCCGCGGCCTGGCCGATCAGCCCCTCGCGCAGCTCGAACTTGGTCTTCAGCTCGTCCTGCCGGTCGGCGCCGTAAGTGGCGACAAGGTCGAGGCTGGGCCCGGTCTCGTTCTCGTTGGCGACGTAGAACACGCCGTACTGCGCGTTCACCAGCGGCGCCAGCTCGCTCATGATCAGGTTGGAGATCGTGGTCAGGTCGCGCTCGCCCTGGAGCATGCGGCTGAACCGCGCGAGGTTGGTCTTGAGCCAGTCCTGCTCGGCGTTCTTGAGCGTCTGATCCTTCAGGTTGCGGATCATCTCGTTGATGTTGTCCTTGAGCGCCGCCATCTCGCCCGAAGCCTCGACCGAGATCGAGCGCGTCAGGTCGCCCTTGGTCACCGCGGTCGCCACTTCGGCGATCGAGCGCACCTGATTGGTCAGGTTGGCAGCGAGCTGGTTCACGTTGTCGGTCAGGTCGCGCCACAGTCCGGCGGCGCCCGGCACGCGCGCCTGGCCGCCCAGGCGGCCCTCGACGCCCACTTCGCGCGCCATGTTGGTCACCTGGTCGCCGAAGGTCGAGAGCGTCTCGATCATCCCGTTGATGGTCTCGGCGAGCGCGGCGATCTCGCCCTTGGCGTCGAACGTCAGCTTGCGCTTGAGGTTGCCCTGGGCGACCGCGGTGACGACGTCGGCGATGCCGCGCACCTGGTTGGTCAGGTTGGTCGCCATCAGGTTGACGTTGTCGGTCAGGTCCTTCCATGTGCCGCCGACGCCGGGCACCTGCGCCTGCCCGCCGAGCTTGCCCTCGGTGCCGACCTCGCGCGCGACACGCGTCACCTCGCTGGCGAAGCCGTTGAGCTGGTCGACCATCGTGTTGATGGTGTTCTTGAGCGCGAGAATCTCGCCCTTCACATCCACCGTGATCTTCTTGGACAAGTCGCCGCGCGCCACGGCGGTGGTCACGTCGGCGATGTTGCGCACTTGGCCCGTGAGGTTGTCGGCCATCAGGTTGACGTTGTCGGTCAGGTCCTTCCAGGTTCCCGCCACGCCGCGCACTTGCGCCTGGCCGCCGAGCTTGCCTTCGGTGCCGACCTCGCGCGCGACGCGCGTCACCTCGCCGGCGAACGAGTTGAGCTGGTCGACCATGGTGTTGATCGTGCTCTTGAGCTCGAGGATCTCGCCCTTCACGTCGACGGTGATCTTCTTGGACAGGTCGCCGAGCGCCACCGCGGTGGTCACCTCGGCGATGTTGCGCACCTGGCCGGTCAGGTTCGCCGCCATCGCGTTGACGTTGTCGGTCAGGTCCTTCCACGTGCCGCCGACGCCTTCGACCTGGGCCTGGCCGCCGAGGCGGCCCTCGGTGCCGACCTCGCGGGCCACGCGGGTCACCTCGGAGGCGAACGAGTTGAGCTGGTCGACCATCACGTTGATGGTGTTCTTGAGCTCGAGGATCTCGCCCTTCACGTCGACGGTGATCTTCTTGGACAGGTCGCCGCGGGCGACGGCGGTGGTCACCTCGGCGATGTTGCGGACCTGTCCGGTCAGGTTGCCGGCCATCGCGTTGACGTTGTCGGTCAGGTCCTTCCACGTGCCGCCGACGCCTTCGACCTGGGCCTGGCCGCCGAGCTTGCCTTCGGTGCCGACCTCGCGCGCCACGCGGCTCACCTCCGAGGCGAACGAGTTGAGCTGGTCGACCATCGTGTTGATGGTGTTCTTCAGCTCGAGGATCTCGCCGCGGACCTCGACGGTGATCTTCTTCGACAAGTCGCCGCGCGCGACCGCGGTGGTCACCTCGGCGATGTTGCGCACCTGGCCGGTGAGGTTGTCGGCCATCAGGTTGACGTTGTCGGTCAGGTCCTTCCACGTGCCGGCGACCTCGGGCACCTGGGCCTGGCCGCCGAGCTTGCCTTCGGTGCCGACCTCGCGGGCCACGCGGCTGACTTCCGAAGCGAACGAGTTGAGCTGGTCGACCATCGTGTTGATGGTGTTCTTGAGGTCGAGGATCTCGCCCTTCACGTCGACGGTGATCTTCTTGGACAGGTCGCCCGAGGCGACCGCGGTGGTCACCTCGGCGATGTTGCGCACCTGGCCGGTGAGGTTGGCGGCCATGAAGTTGACGTTGTCGGTCAGGTCCTTCCACGTGCCGCCGACGCCGGGCACCTGGGCCTGGCCGCCGAGCTTGCCCTCGGTGCCGACCTCGCGGGCGACGCGCGTCACCTCGCCGGCGAACGAGTTGAGCTGGTCGACCATCGTGTTGATCGTGCTCTTGAGCTCGAGGATCTCGCCCTTCACGTCGACGGTGATCTTCTTCGACAGGTCGCCCGAAGCCACCGCGGTGGTCACCTCGGCGATGTTGCGCACCTGGCCGGTCAGGTTCGCGGCCATCGAGTTGACGTTCTCGGTCAGGTCCGCCCAGGTGCCGGCGACGCCCGGCACTTGCGCCTGCCCGCCGAGCTTGCCCTCGGTGCCGACCTCGCGCGCGACGCGGGTCACCTCGGAGGCGAAGCCGTTGAGCTGGTCGACCATCGTATTGATGGTGTTCTTCAGCTCGAGGATCTCGCCCTTCACGTCGACGGTGATCTTCTTCGAAAGGTCGCCCAGCGCCACCGCGGTGGTCACCTCGGCGATATTGCGCACCTGCCCGGTCAGGTTGGCGGCCATCAGGTTGACGTTGTCGGTCAGGTCCTTCCACGTGCCGGCGACGCCGCGCACGCGCGCCTGGCCGCCCAACTTGCCCTCGGTGCCGACCTCGCGCGCCACGCGGGTCACCTCGGAGGTGAAGTTGGCCAGCTGCTCGACCATCGTGTTGACGACCTTGCCGATGCGCAGGAACTCGCCCTTGAGCTGGCGGCCTTCGATCTCGACGGACATCGTCTGCGACAGGTCGCCCTTGGCGACCGCGCCGATCACGCGGGCGACCTCGACCGTCGGCTGGACCATGTCGTCGATCAGCTCGTTGATCGCGCGCAGCTTGCTCTCCCAGCCGCCGGTGGCGCCCGCCACCTTGGCGCGCTGGCCGATCTTGCCTTCCTTGCCGACGATGCGCGACAGCCGCTCGAACTCGCCGGTCATCTGCTGGTTGAGTCCGACGACCTCGTTGAACAGCGTGGCCAGCTCGACATCGGCGTCGGTGCCGTCTTCGGACATGCGGACGGTGAAATCGCCCTGGCGCAGCTTGCGCAAAGCCTGGATCAGCTCGCGACGGCTGCGCGAGAATTCGATTTGCGGCGTCTGGATATTCACGCACCCCTCCCGGTCACGCTGGGGCGCCCCCACAATGCCCCCCATCTCAAAGCGACGGCGAGGCGTCGGGTTCCCGGGCGGCGGCGAAAAAGCGTGGGCTGTGGCCGATGGGATACGCCGTCAGCCGGCGAACCCGAGCTCGCCGAGGGCCTTGCGCAAGTCTTTGAGATTGTATGGCTTGCGCACGTAGCGCTCATCTCCGGTGAGGCCATTGGCGGCTTCGCCGAGGCCCGTGGCGTAGATCACCTTGATCCCGGGGATGATCCGCTTCGCCTCCTCGGCCAGGCCCCAGCCGTCGGTCGATCCCGGCATGCGGATGTCGGTGAACAGCAGGTCGAAGCGCCGCCCCTCGCGCATGTGCGACAGCGCCTCGTCGCCGTCGCAGCACGCGGTCACCTCGAAGCCGGCCTCGGCGAGGTCCTCGGACGCGAGCTCGCGCACCAGCACCTCGTCTTCGACCAACAGGACGGTGCTCATCTCGGGCCTGTCGGCATGTGTTTCCCCTCCGGCGCCGGCGCGCACGATAGGAACCAACGGCAAGGCCGACGGTTGGTTCCAAAACCGGGTCGGCCGTCGGCTGCCCAGGGGGAGGGGAATGACGGGTCGCAGCTCACGCTCGCTTTCGATCAATCGCGGCCGCGGAGGCAAAGCCTGCGCGGCGCTGGCCTTGCTCGGCGTGTCGCTGGCCGCGCCCCCCGCCGGCGCCCAGACGATCGACGAGCTGCTCGAGATGTCGATCGAGGACCTCGCGGAAATGAGCGTCTCCTCGGTCAGCAAGACCGACCAGCCGCTGGGCGACGCGCCAGCGGCCATCTACGTCATCAGGCGCCAGGACATCCTGCGCGCTGGCGCCGCGACCCTCCCGGAGATGCTGCGCCTCGCGCCCAACCTGCAGGTCTATCAGCAGAACCCGGCGGAGTGGGCGGTCACCGCCCGGGGCCTCAACGGCAACCTCGAGGCGCAGAGCTTCCCCAACAAGCTTCTCGTGCTGATCGACGGGCGTCCCGTGTACACCCCGCTGTTCTCCGGCGTGTACTGGGACCTGCCCGACGTCCTGCCCGACGATATCGACCGGATCGAGGTCATCAGCGGTCCCGGCGCGACCTTGTGGGGTGCCAACGCGGTCAACGGGGTGATCAATGTCATCACCCGCCCATCTTCCGAGGCGAGCGGTGTCTATGCCGACTTGCGCGGCGGGCCGGACCGGCAGGTCGCCGGGGTGCGGTTCGCGGGCCAGTTGGGGGACGACGTGAGCTACCGCGTCCACGGCGGGTTGCTGCGCGACGAGGCGTTCCTCACGCCCGCCGGGCTCGACGCCGACGACGGGCGCCGGCGCATGGGCGGGGGGTTCCGACTCGACTGGTCGCCGCGCGAGGATGACCTCGTCAGCTTGCACGGCGAGCTGTTCGACAGCCGGATCAGCCAGCCTGGCACCGCGCGCGAGACGAGCTCGGGCCGCAATGTCACCGCGCGCTGGACGCGGCGGACCGGCGCGAACAGCGGGTTGCAGGCGCAGGTGTTCTACGACCACGTCTCGCGCGACGACCGCGCCGGCGGGGGCGTGCGCTTCGACGCAGACACATTCGACGCCGAGCTGCAATACAACTTCCTCGCCGGCGCGAGCCACCGGATCGTCGTGGGCGGCGGCGCCCGGGTGTTCGCCTACGATATCGAGGGCACCCCCTCGATCTTCTTCGACCCCGCCGCGGACGAGCTGCTGATTGCCAACGCCTTCGTTCAGGACAACTTCGCCGTCTCGCCCAATCTGACGCTCACGGCCGGATTGAAGGTCGAAAGCCTGCCTTATGCCGGGGTCTCGCTGCTGCCTGAATTCCGCGTCGCGTGGAAGCCGGCGGCCAACGCGCTGGTGTGGGGATCGGTCGCCCGGGCGGTGCGTTCGCCGACCCCGTTCGACGTCGATGTCGAGGAGCGCGTCGCCAACCTCATCTCGATCAGCGGCGA
>Ga0196977_1000364_pt1 | contig 25010 bp, 24 predicted proteins | sample S3v_1013CmetaG_FD_148634 | JGI IMG/M metagenome (GOLD analysis project Ga0196977, IMG submission 148634) | Soil microbial communities from Anza Borrego desert, Southern California, United States - S3+v_10-13C | ecosystem: Environmental > Terrestrial > Soil > Desert | place: USA: California...
CGGCACGACAACTTCCGGCGGAACAACGACGAGCGGCGGTTCTGACGTCGCCACTTCCGGCGGCACGACAACTTCCGGCGGAACAACGACGAGCGGCGGTTCTGATGTCGCTACTTCGGGCGGCACGACAACTTCCGGCGGAACAACGACGAGCGGCGGTTCTGATGTCGCTACTTCCGGCGGCACGACAACTTCCGGCGGAACAACGACGAGCGGCGGTTCTGACGTCGCTACTTCCGGCGGCACGACAACTTCCGGCGGAACAACGACGAGCGGCGGTTCTGACGTCGCCACTTCCGGCGGCACGACAACTTCCGGCGGAACAACGACGAGCGGCGGTTCTGATGTCGCTACTTCGGGCGGCGCGACAACTTCAGGAGGAACGACAACGAGCGGCGGTTCAGCGATTGCGCAGGACGTTATCAATCCCGCTACCGGGCAGCGCTTCACGCCGGAAGAGCTGACGACTGTGCGCGGCAGCGAGCCGTACAAAAATTACAACGGGCTGAAGCAAGAAGCTGACGCAGTTTCCGCCGAGGCCGAAACGCAACGCAAGCAGGCCGACCAATTCCGCGCGAAGCAGCAGCGTTACATCGAGCAGGCGCAGGAAATGGCCGAAGCCGCCGCCAGCATCACCGATCCCGAGCGCAAGAAAGAAGCCCTGGCGAAAGCCGACAGCTACAACCAGCTCGCGATCGCCAGCAAAGCCAGCGCCGATTCCACGATCGAGCTCGCGGAGAATTCCGAAGCTGCCGCCCGCTCGAAGAACAACGAAGCGAATCTCTTCCTGCAGGAACTCGACAAAGACACGTACGAGCAAGTGAAAACCGTTTCCGACGCCGACCGCGTCGCACGCACGGCGGGCGTCGTGGCCAGCAGCGGCACTTCGACTTCGGGTGGCACAACGACATCCGGCGGTTCTGACGTCGCTGCTTCCGGAGGAACAACAACTTCCGGCGGAACGACGACGAGCGGCGGTTCTGATGCTGCCGCTTCGGGAGGAACGACTTCCGGCGCAACAACAACTTCCGGCGGCACGACTACGAGTAGCGGCGCAACATCAAGCAGCACGGGCCCGAACACCTCCGCCATCGCTGCACGCCTGACGAAAGACGAGAATTACGTGCTGGCAACGAAGTCCGCGTACTCGCCGGAGAAACCGATCCCCGTCAATCCCAGCCTGCCTTCCGGCACGATCTACAAAGTGCAGATCGGCGCATTCCGTAATCCTATTCCGCAAGATCTGTTCAAAGGCATTACACCGATCTCCGGTGAAACCACCGCGCGCGGCATCACGCGCTACACGGCAGGCTTGTTCACCAACTTCGCCACCGCCGACGCAGCCAAAGACGAGATCCGCCGCCTCGGCTTCCCCGACGCATTCGTAGTTGCTTTCCGCGACGGCAAGCGCGTGGCGATCGATCAAGGTGGAACGAGCGGAGGCAGCGTCGCAGCAGGCGGCAGCACAGGCGGAACGACTTCCGGCGGAACAAGCACGAGCGGCGGTACAACTTCCGGCGGCACGACGAGCGCAGGCACTACCGGCGGAAGCACGGCAACAACCGCCGGCGGCAGCGATGCATCGACGGACGGCGCTGTTGCGTCAACCGACGTAGCGCAGATCCGCGGACTGTTCTACACCGTGCAGGTCGGCGTGTATTCGCGACCGGTAGGTGCGGCGCAGCTGTACAACCTCGAAGACATTTTCAGCGAGCGCCTGCCCAACGGCAACCGCCGCTACAGCGCAGGATCGTACAACAAGCTCAGCGGCGCCGCCGCGGCGAAAGACCGCATCGTTTCCCGCGGCGTTCGTGATGCTTTCGTGACGGCATACTACAACGGGGAGCGCATCTCGCTCGAGCGCGCGCAGCAGATCGAAGCGCAGAACGGCGCCGGCGGCGCTGATGCAGGAACGCAGGGAGGCAGCACGAGCAGCGGTTCACAAACCACTTCCGGCGGAACAACAAGCGGCAGCGCCAGTGATGGCAGCACGGGCGGTAGCTCGCAAGCCACTTCCGGGAGCACGCAAGGTGGAACTGCAAGTGGAGGCAACGACGGCGGCAGCACCAGCAGCGGTTCGCAAACCACTTCCGGTGGAACAACAAGCGGCAGCTCCGACGCAGGTACAACTGCGGTTCCCGACAACAGCGCATCGGTTCTCAGCGAGCCCGGCCTCGTATACCGCGTGCAGATCGGCGCGTTCAGCCAGGAAGTGCCGCTGGAGATCGCCAACAAATTCCTGCAGCTCATCGGTCGCGGCATTAAGAATTACAAGGACAATGAAACCGGCTACACCGTTTACGTCGCCGGCAAATGCGCGAAATACGCCGAAGCCGAAACCCTGAAAGCCGAAGCCGTGCAGATCGGCATCAGCGATGCGTACATCGTCGCTTTCCTCAATGGGAAGAAAATTTCCCTCGACGAAGCGAAGCAGCAGAGCGGGGAGTAAGCAGTTCCGCGCATGTTACATTATCCCGATCTCATCAAAACACTCGACCATCGTTCCAACCCGGAGCGGCGCGCGATCATTTTATCCTGGCTGCAGGAGCGCGGGATCGCAGTGGAGAAACATGCATACGCCACCGGCGTGAATCTCATCGTCGATCTCGGCGAACCGGGAAAAAAACGCATCGGTGTTTCTTCGCATTATGATCGCGTGAAGAATACGGCGGGGGCGAACGACAACAGCTCCGCGATCGCAGTTTGCCTCGATCTCGTCAGCAGGCATCGCGCGCTGGGCGATGAGTCGGTCGGTCTGCGGATCTTTTTCTTTGATGAAGAAGAAACCGGCTTGCAAGGCTCGACGGCGTACGTGCAGGCGCACGGCATCGACGAGCTTTCAGGATTGATCAATCTCGAGATGGTAGGGAAGGGCGAGCATTTTGCGCTGTGGCCGGTGAACGATCGAACGCAAAGCAGCCTGCTCGGTACGTTCGAAGCGATCGCGCGCGAAGAAAATAGATTGGCGAAACGCTTCGACCAGATCGTGACGAACACCGCCGATCATCTGCCGTTCCAGCTCGCGGGGCTGGACGATTGCTTCACGATCACCTGCATCTCGGACAAGGACATCGAAGTGGCCGCGCATTATTACAAAGCGCTGGAATTCGACGTCGATCAGCAAACCTTGTTCAGCATCCTGGCGGCCGCGCCCTTGTTCCAGCATTATCATCAACCGACCGACACCTGGGAAAAGCTCAGCGAAGAAAGCCTGCGCATGACTTCTTCAACGATCTGGAGCACGATCCTGCGGATGCAGCGTAAATGAGGCCGGTACTTCGAAGGTGCGGATGAAGATGTTCTCCGGTATCGGATCTCCTATCTGCCTCAGCATCTATGTTTTAGCGCGCTCGCCATGTCATTTTTTTGCCCTACCTTTGTACAGAATTTCAGATAGTAAGTACATGAACAAGCACGTCTATAACTCCGCCACGGAGACCGAAACCGAGCTGCTGCTCGAAGAAGTGGCCCTGGAAGAAGAGCTCAAGGACCTGATCATCTACAATGACGACGTGAACACCTTCGACTTCGTCATCGATTCCCTCATCAAAGTCTGCGGCCACGAAACCCTGCAGGCCGAGCAGTGCACTTTTCTCATCCATTACGCCGGCAAATGCGCCGTGAAGCGCGGCGAATACACGAAGCTGGAGCCCATGTGCACCGCCTTGCTCGACCGCGGGCTTTCCGCGCAGATCGAGTAACGGTGTTCAGGCACGCCGTTTGCAAAACAGCCTGAGGCGCCCGTACGCCTTTAAACGATCCGGATTATGAAACGATTGCAATTGCCGGCCCTCGCGGCCATCCTCCTCCTCAGCTTCTCCTGCACCCGCGTGCCCATCACCAACAGGGCGCAGATGAACCTGTTTCCCGAAAGCGAAATGATGGCGCTGAGCCTGAAGAGCTACAAAGAGTTCCTTGCCAAAAGCCAGGTGGTTCCGCCCTCCGATCCGCAAACCGTGCTGGTGAAAAAAGTGGGGAATAAGATCGCCACGGCGGTCAATGCGCACATGAAGCAGATCGGCAAGCAGAAGCGCGTGGCCGGTTACGTGTGGGAATTCAACCTCGTGCGCGAGGACAAAACGGTGAACGCATGGTGCATGCCCGGCGGAAAAGTCGCTGTGTACACGGGATTGCTCCCGGTCACCGCGGATGAAACGGGCCTTGCCGTCGTGATGGGCCACGAGGTCGCGCACGCCATCGCGCGTCACGGCAACGAGCGCATGAGCCAGCAGGCGGCTGTGCAGGTAGGCGGCAGCGTGGTCGGTGCGACGGCAGGACAGAACCAGGTGCTGTTCGAAAAACTGTACGGCGTAGGCGCCACGCTCGGCACCTTAGCTTATTCCCGCAAGCACGAAACGGAAGCCGATAAGCTGGGCCTCGTTTTCATGGCCGTCTCCGGCTACGATCCCAGCAAAGCCGTCGAATTCTGGCAGCGCATGTCGAAAATGGGCGGCGGCAAAGTGCCCGAGCTGCTCAGCACGCACCCCAGCGACGAAACGCGCATCAAGGACATCCAGAAATTCTTGCCCACGGCGATGAAGTATTACAAGAAGCCGGCAGGCACACCATAACCGCGGTTATGAAAAATAGTCGCGGCGGCGATCCCATGAAAAAGGATCGCCGCTTTTTTATTTCCCGGGACGTTTGAGATTTGTTTCCCCCTGTGCATTTCCTGTTGAAATGTTTATTTGCCCCCGCCTGCAAAATGAAATACTTTTCGGAGCACCAAACTCCTCCATGCGCAAACGCGGCACCGGCGAAGAGAAGAGCAGCAAGGCCATCGCGCATTCGCTTCCCCTGAAAAATAACCAGGCGACCGCCTTGAAAAAAACGGGGCCTGCCGGCGCGGAATCGCTTTCGGAATTTCTCGGTGAAGGCGAGACGCAGATGCAGCCTTTCCCGGCCCAGCTGAAAAGTACAAGCAATGCACCGCCTGTCGTCCAGCGGGAATGGAATTATGTGCCGGCAGGTCCATATTGGGAGGAACCGCTTTTGATGCTGCGCTATTTTCCTGCGACGGACAATATGATACAAGGTCCGGGTTGCCTGGTCACGGTCGGCACCCCGGGCTGGATCGCGGAGCTGGGAAAAGTGAGGGGCAAGGAAACCGCGCGCGCCAACCCGACAACGGTTTTAGGAGGAGGAAGCTTTCCACCGCCGCCGCCGCCACCACCGATGTTAGGCATGCATCCATCTTTTTTCCCAAGTACAATGGGGGGCGCTCCACCGGTGACCGGAGCACATGCTTATCCACCGCCGCCGCCACCGCCAATGTCAGGCATGTATCCATCTGTTTTCCCAAGTACAATGGGCGGCGCTCCGCCGGTGACCGGAGCACATGCTTATCCACCACCGCCGCCACCGCCACCGCCCTGGTTGCAGCATGCGCTGCCCTCTTCAGCCCAAGGCCCTGCGCCGGCTTTCACAGGCATGTTCGGCTCGATGGGGCCGCCGCCGTATGCCGCTATGTTCGGTCCGTTGCCTCCAGGTTCGATGCACCCGCCGCCATCATCGATGCATGGCCCGCCGCCGCCATCGATGCATGCGCCGCCGCCAATGGTGAACATGAGCCACGGTGCTGCTTTTGGAGGAGGCGGGGGAACCGGGCATGGCAGTGGAAAAGGGACGTTCGCCATAATGCCGCCGCCGACCGCTTTTACGGCATCAGGTGTGACCGGTGCTCCGAAGGCAACTGTCACTCATAGCTCGGGCGGCGGCGGAGGAGGAGCTCACGTCCCGCCTGCCCCCGGTGGAATGAGCTGGACGGCCTACAGGGCAAAATTTAGAAAGCGCACGAAGCCCAACAGTAGCTGGGAGTGGCTGCAAGCGAGCAATGGCAATGCCTACAAGGTGCAATGGCATCATATCCTCGAGCACTTGTATGATTATACGACCAGCGGGATTTCCGGGAAGCCGTCGCATTCATTTTTCCCGGCGGGGACAACTTACCAGGACGTATGGAATTATTTGGTGGAAGCCGTCGACAATCACTTGGGGGATTCGAATCCCGTCTTGTCCTGCGGGCAGGTGAACGTTGGCTGGGCTCCCAAAAACGATAAAATATTTTCATTCTATCTCTCATTGCCCGCGACGCATCCGGACAGGATAGATGATCCCGCATTGACGCATCTTGCCGGGCTGCTGTAAAATCAATCATGGGTAGCGCCGGACGGTCTGACAGCTTCAATTTTGATGCAAAATTTCCACACCTCTTCTTTTGCATTTTTTATAATATTTCCTGTATACCTGCTGAAAACGTTGAATTGCACTTGCTTCCCACTTTGCGTGGAATGGTGCTTGCACTTTTTATGTAAAGCTCAGCCATATGAGACGGAACGGGAAAAACGGACATACGGAGAAAGCTCGCGAGCGGTGCAGGAAAAAGTTCCTGCGCTTTTTCCGCGGGGGATTTTCCAGCGAGAAATACGAAGCGTGGGAACGCGGCTATAAATGGAATGCGCACCTCGAGTGGAAAAAGCAGCTCGGGCAAAAAGAATTCGAAAAGCTCCTTGCAGAAGGAAAATATACCGAGATCGCGGCGCGCGCGGTGAAGATCGAGACGCGCACGAATTTGCTTTTTTCCTTCGAGAAGATGGCTTTGCGCGATGCTGTGCGGGGCAAAGAAGGAGCGAAGATCTTCGCGGAAGCGCTGTATTATTACATCTACGGCAGCCTCGATATGGAGGCGCGTTTCGAGCGTTTTTCGGAAGCGCTGGCCTTGCTTCCCCAAAAGCAAACGCGCGTGCGCACCTGGCCGCTGCAAACCGTCTTCGGTTTCATCGCCAACCCGAAAGCGCACATCTTCCTCAAGCCCCGTGTCACGCAGGCCGCCGCCGATGCGTACGAGTACGATTTTGAATACCAATCCCGCCCCAACTGGCAGACCTACCACAACCTGCTCGATTTCGCCGCGCAGATCCGCAAAGACCTCGCCGACCTCAGGCCCCGCGACATGATCGACGTGCAGTCGTTCATCTGGGTGATGGGCTCGGACGAGTACGCCTGATCCATCCCTGGAAAACGCAAGCTCATTTGAACGGGCGACCGCTCGTCCCATTTCCGTTGATATATCAACTGTTGATATAATACCTTAGCTTCGCGTATGGAAAAACTCAGCAGCGTCTTTTTCTACCATTTGGAAAAGGCCATCAAAACGTACAGGCAATACGCCCAGGCCCGGCTGAAAGCGGAAGGCTTCGGCATCACGATCGACCAGTGGCTGGTGCTCAAGGCCCTGGGCGACAGTCCCGACGCGACGCAGAACGAGCTGGCGGAAGCGGTTTTCAAAGACAAAGCCTCCGTCACGCGCATCATCGACATCCTGGTGAGCGAAGGCTATCTCGATCGCGCGGTCAACGGCGAGAACCGCCGGCGCCACAAGCTCAGCATCACGAAAAAAGGGCGGCAACTGCTGAAAGCCATACAGCCGACCATTCTGAAGAACCGGGCAACGGCTTTGAAAGACATCAGCGAAGCGAATGTGCGCGTCACCGAAAAAGTGCTGAAGGCCATCGCTGCGAATTGTTCGAAGTAAATGATAGGTCAAAAGGCAACGCTTCGCGACAAAGGGCAGCGCTGCGCTTGCCTTGCCCCGCTGCCAGCGTGCCGCTGAAGCTTTGGCGGAGGCGCGCAAGCTTCGCGAAGGCGAGTAAAAAATAAAAACGATCCTCATGAAGAAGTGGATGATCAGCTGCCTGCTCGGTTTGCCGCTCGCGGCTCTCGCGCAAAGCAAAAGCATCAAAGGGATGATCACCGACGAAGAGCGCAAAGCGGTGCCGTACGCCACGGTGATGCTCAAGCACAGCGCGGATTCTTCGCTGTACAAAGGCGAGCTGGCGGGCGAATCGGGCGAGTTCACCTTTTCCAATGTGAAGAACGGCGTGTTCTTCCTGCAGGTGCAGGCGATCGGCTACCAGCCATTGGTGAAAATGGAGATCACGATCGGCGACAGTACGGGTGCGATCGACTTGGGAAAATTGCAGCTGTTCAAAAGCGCGCAGGAAATGGGGCCGGTGGTCGTGACGGGAGAGAAACCGTTCATCGAGCGGCAGGCGGATAAAACCGTGGTCAACATCGAGAACAGCATCGTGCAAACGGGTTCCTCGATCATCGAGGTGATGGAGAAATTGCCGGGCGTGATCGTCGACCAGGACGGGAATATCCGCCTGCGCGGCAAGCAGGGCGTGATCATCATGATCGACGGGAAACCTTCGGCGCTGTCGGGGCAGGAGCTGGCGAACCTGCTGCGCGGGATGCCGTCGAGCAACATCCAGAAAATCGAGATCATCACGAATCCCTCTTCGAAGTGGGATGCGGCCGGAAACGCGGGCATCATCAACATCGTGATGAAGAAGAACCGCATGGACGGCTACAACGGCAGCGTGAGCGCGGGCTACGGGCAGGGGCGCTACGCGAAGTACAACACGGCGTTCAGCCTCAGCTACAAGAAAAAATTCTACAACCTCTTCGTCAATTACAGCTACGCGAACCGCATCGGCTTCAACAACCTGATGCTGAACCGCAAGTTCTACGAGAACGACACGCTGCGCACGACTTTCGAGACGAACAACTACATCGTGCACCCGTTCACCACGCACGCGCCGCGCCTGGGCGCAGATTTCTACCTCTCGAAAAAAACGACGCTCTCCGTGCTCGCCACCGGCTCGGCCACGCACTTCCAGCCCACGGCCAACAACCACACCGACATTCTCGGCGAGAACGGGGAGAAGGTGAGCAGCAACAATTTTTACAACAACTCCAAGGACCGTTTTTACAATTACGCGATCAACACGCAGCTCGTGCACCATCTCGATACGGCGGGACAGGATCTGTCCGTCGATCTCGATTACGCGCGCTTCTGGAGCAAGACGGATCAGCTGTTCACCACGGTGTACCGCGATGAATTGTCGGGGCTCGAAACGACGACGTACCTCGTCGGCCGTCCGCAGGGCTCGCTCGATCTCTACTCGGCGAAAGCGGATTACACGAAGCCGCTCAAGAAGGAGTTCAGCCTCGAAGCCGGGTTGAAAAGCAGCCTCGTGGATTCGGACAAGGACATGCGCTTCTACAACCGAGTGAACGGCACCGACCTGTTCGACAGCGCGCGCAGCAGCCATTTCCTCTACCGCGAGAACATCAACGCCGCTTACGTGTCGATGAACAAGAAGTTCAAGAAGCTCACGCTGCAGGCGGGCTTGCGCGCGGAGCACACGGCGGCCGACGGCGAGCAGCTGCTGGACGGGCAGAAGTTCCGCCGCAATTACGTGCAGGTGTTCCCCACCGCGTACGTGGATTACAAGATCAACGACAAGCACGGCGTCAACGTGAACCTCGGCCGCCGCATCGACCGCCCCGGCTACGAGCAGATGAACCCTTACCGCCGCCTCATCGACGCGAACACGTACAGCGAAGGCAATCCCTACCTGCTGCCGCAGCTCACGTACAATACGGAGCTGACGTATGCGTACAAGAATTCTTTCTTCGCCACCGCCACGTACAGCTACACGACCGACAACATCACCGACGTGCTCGTGCAGGACGCGGAGACGCGCATGACGAACCAGACCGTGGTGAACCTCGCCGAAGTGAATTACTACAGCCTGAGCCTCACGTACTCGAAGCGCATGACGAACTGGTGGAAGACGAACACGACCCTGCTTTCGTACTACGGCATCTACACCGGCACGGTGAACAATTACGCGATCGACCAGGGCACGCCTTCGTTCTACGTAAGCTCGAACAACAGCATCTCCATCGTGGACGGCTTCTCGATGGAATGCAACCTGCAGTACAACCATCGCAACCTCTACGGCGTGACGCTGATGAAAACGACCTGGAACCTGTCCGCGGGCTTCCAGAAAAGCGTCCTGCAGAAAAAAGGAACGGTCACCGTGAACGTCACCGACATTTTCTGGAAAGCGTATCCCAGCGGCATCACGGATTTCGGCAACGTGCTGGAGCATTGGAAATCGCGGCGGGACACGCGGGTGCTGAACGTAAACTTCTCGTACAAGTTCGGCAAAGGCCAGGCCGGGAAGATGCGGAAGAACACCGGCGCGGACGAGGAGAAGAGCAGGGCGCAGTAACGGCAACCTCTCGACTCCGCTCGAGTTGACTGTACTTAAAAAAATATGAAAACATTCCTTCTCGCACTCGTAGTTTTATTCGCGGCTGAGACGCCCGGTCCGCGCGTGCTGTTTTCAATGGAAGACGTGGAAGCGGCGTATCCGCGCGTGTCGCGGGATGGGAAAGAAATTCTTTACCAGACGAACGTGTACGGCAAATGGCAGCTGGCGATCCTGGACGTGGAGACGAATACGCATACGCGCGTGACGGAAGATACCGCCAACAATAATTTCCCCGACTGGAGCGCGGACAATCGCACGATCGCGTTCGTGAGCGACCGGCACGGCAACGAAGAAATTTATTTGATGGATCGCGACAGCGCGAAGCTGAAGCGCATCACGAAAACGGCGGCGCGCGACATTCACCCGTATTTCAGTCCTGACGGGAAGTTCATTTTGTTCAACTCCACGCGCGGCAACGGTTCGCTGGATATTTTCCGGTACGAAACAGCGACGGGAAAAACGGTGCAGCTCACGAATACGCCCGAGCACGAAACCTGCGCGCGCTACTCGCCCGACATGCAGCAGATCGTTTTCCTGCGCAACAGCGACAGCAGCGACGACGTGTTCGTGATGAACGCGAACGATCTGAGCATAACGAACATCACCAACACGCCCAAGGTGCGCGACGGCTGGCCGATGTACAGCCCGGATGGAAAATGGATCTATTATTCGTCGATGGAAAGCGGCGTGTTCGACATTTGCCGTATTCGCCCGGACGGCTCGGGAAAAGAGCAGGTGACGCGGGCGGGGAAGGGCGAGGAGGATGCGCGCGTGTACGTGTCGCCGGACAATCGAACGATCATTTACAACAAACGCGTGGGACGAACGATCCGCATGATGAGCTGCGCGGTCGACGCGTGAAAAGAAAGTACGCTCACTGGCAACGACGAAATCGTGCAAAGAAAAAATCGTTGACAGGGAGCGTTGTGCAGGGAGGGAAAAGGAGAGCGCCGGTGCTTGGTCCGGCGCTCTTTGTTTTTTTATTCCTTCGCCCCCGGCTTCCTGATCCGTTCGAAAAAAGTTTTCTTGTACGTCTCCGAGATCGGGATGATCGCGTCGCGGATCATGATGCGGTCGCGTTCCACGGCGTCGATCTTGTCCAGGGCCACCATCCAGGATTTGTGTACGCGGCAGGCGATGTGCGGCGGGATCTGCTCTTCGAAATCGCTGAAGGTCTGCAAGGTCATGATGCGTTTCGCCGTGGTGTGGATCCTGCGGTAATCGCGCATGCCTTCGATGTAGAGCAGCTCGTTCAGCATCAATTTTTCGAGGCGGTGCTCGGTTTTCACGAAGATGAAATTCCGCGCGGGCTCCTTTTTCTCCGCTTGCAGGCGCGTCACGGCGCGATCGACGGCGGAAAGGAAACGCTCGAAGGTGAACGGCTTCATCAAATAATCCGTCACGTTCAGCTCGTAACCTTTCAGCGCGTATTCGTGGTGCGCGGTGGTGATGATCACTTCGCTGGAGATGTTCACCGCTTCGAGCAGCTGGATGCCGGACAATTCGCCGAGGCTGATGTCGAGGAAAACGAGATCGACCTTGTTGGCTTTCAGGAAGGCCAGCGCATCCATGCCGTTGTCGAAGGCGGCGAGCAAATTTAAAAACGGGATCTTCTGCACGTAGCTTTTCGTGCGCTCGAGCGCGAGGGGCTCGTCTTCGACGATGATGCAGTTGAACTTCATGCGCGTTCGATCACCAGATATACTTCATACTGCTGCGCGTTCTTCGCGGCGCTCAGCGTGTGCCTGCCGGGATACAGCAGCTGCAGGCGTTTCCGGATCAGCTCGTTCCCGAGCCCGCCGGCTTTCGCCGGCTGCGCCGTTTCGCTGTAGCGGTTGCTGCAGGCAAAGGTAAGCCGCTGCGCTTCGATCACGATGCGAATGTGAATGGCGTTCTCCGCTTTTTTCGCTTCGGCGTGCTTGAAGGCGTTCTCGATGAAAGGGATGAACAGCATCGGCGCGATCATCCACCCGGCCGCGTCGCCTTCGACGGCGTACTGCACGTAGTTCTCATTGGCGCTGCGGATCTTTTGCAGCGCGAGGTATTTTTCGATGTAGGCCAGTTCTTCCGCGAGGCTGATCTGCTCCGCTTTCGAGCCGTAAAGCATGAAGCGCATGATATCGGAAAGCCCGTTGAGGTACGCCGATGCTTTTGCGGGATCTTTCATGATCAGCACGTCGATGTTGTTGATCGTGTTGAACAGGAAATGCGGGCTCAGCTGCGACCGCACCAGCGCGAGCTCCGTCTCGTGATTTTTCCGGCTCAGCTCTTCCTTCAGGCGGATGTCGCCGTACCAGCTGATGAAGCCGCGCATCACCGTGCCGACGATGCCGTTCATCATCACGCCGAAGCCGATGATCACCGTCATCGGTCCCGCCGCGTCCTCGGCAAATAGATTCTGACCGATCATCAGCGAGATCATCGACAGCCCCAGCAAGCCGCCCGTGCCCCCCGTCATCAGCCCGAAAAGAAAAAACAAGCCGATCTTTTTTCGCGCGAGAAATTTCGGGAAGAGAAAAAAGTAAGACGTGTAAAATCCCATCAAGCCCGGCACGATCGCAAAGCCGATCATCACGCGAATCCAGTCGCCCAGCTCTCCGAATACTTCGTTCTCCGGGAATTTCGGCGCAGTTTGCGCGACGAGCAGGAAGAACAGGAACAGCAGCAGCAGGAAGAGCAGCCAGTAGCCGGCATGCAGCAGGATGATAACGGGTCGCTTCATGAAGAAGTAAAATTCAAAAAATAAATTCACTGTCACGCTGAACGCAGTCGAAGAGGGACTACGTACTCAAGCGATCGCCCCGGTACTTACTCGTCCCTCTTCGACTGCGCTCAGCGTGACAAGTAATATCAGCTTTTTTCTTTTCGCGTGATGAACAGCACGTACGCCGCGATGAAAAACACGGCCGCGTATCCCGCGGCCCACCAATGGATCGGCGCCGACATGCCTTCGTTGCTGCCGATGACGTTCAGCGGGCAGTACGTGTACGGAACGGTGTAGCCGTATTCCCAATTGATCGCGATCATCGACGCCACGAACAGCACGATGCCTGCGCCGAAGGGCACGAGAAAATTCCTGAACTGCAGTCCGAGCAAATACTGCAGCGCGACGATGGGCAGGCAGTCGAGAAAGAACAGCGCGCTGCGTTCGAGGAAAAGCGCGATGGGGAAGGGCTCGGGCGGGTAGGGCACTTCGCTGAGCAGCAGGGCGGGCAGCGCGCCGGCGAGGTAAATGCCGATGTTGAACAGCAGGATGCATTGCAGCAGCATGACGAGGATGAGCGCCAGCTTCGCGACGAAAACGGTGGAAAGCTTTTGCGGTAGCGTGAGCACGTGCTTCCAGGCATTGTTGCGGAATTCGAGCTGCGTCACTAAGCCGGTGGCCATGATCACGCCCAGCGGCAAAAGAAAAATGCCCATGAACTGCCAGCTTCGATGCAGCAGGATCTCCCAGCCGTGGCCGGACGCATTTTCCGCCTGCGCGGCTTCCGGCTTCGCGAACTGCGCGATCATCAGGATGAGCGGGATCAGCAGGCCGCCGATGAGAACGAGCCAGGAAGCGGCGCTGCGTTTTTTCTTGAGCCATTCGCTTTGAAAACTGTGGACGAGCTGCATCATTCGCTGGTGAGGTTCATGAAAATGGTTTCAAGATCGTTCTTCATCCCGCTGATCTCGTACACGCCGACGTTTTCCTGCACAAGCCTGCGGTTGAGCGCAACGACCGTTTCTTTCGGCGCGGGTGAAATGATCAGCCTGCCGTTCTCGAGGCAGGCGGGCAATTGCTGCTGTTCCGCGATGCGCAAGGCTTTGGCGGGATCATCGGTGTCGAAGGCGACGAGCGAGGAGCGGCGATCCATCAGCTCCTGCAAAGTTCCCTGGAACACGAGCGCGCCTTTGCTGATGATGCCCACGTGCGTGGCCAGCTTTTCGACCTCCACCAGCAGATGGCTCGAGACGAGAATGGTGACGCCGTGCTCGCGGTTGAGCGTTTTCAGCAGCTCGCGCATTTCCACCATGCCGGCGGGATCGAGGCCGTTGGTGGGCTCGTCGAGGATGAGCAGCGAGGGATCGTTCAGCAGGGCCATCGCGATGCCCAGGCGCTGTTTCATGCCGAGGGAAAAACGTCCCGCTTTTTTCTTGCCGGTATTGCCGAGGCCCACGAGCTGCAGCGCGCGCGGGATGTTCGCTTCCGGGCAGCGGTAGAGGCGCTGCATCACCGCGAGATTCTCTTTCGCCGTGAGCTGCGCGTAGAAGGAGGGGCTTTCGATCAGCGAGCCGACCTTGCGCAGGATGTCGACGCGATGGCTGTGAAACGGTTTTCCGAAAATGCCGATCTCGCCTTGCTGCCGCGCGAGCAGCCCGAGCACGAGCCGCAGCGTGGTGGTTTTTCCCGCGCCGTTGGGCCCGAGGAAGCCGTAGATGCTGCCTTCGGCGACCTGCAGGCTGATGGCGCGCAGCACGGGCTCGCCGGAGGAGAAATGATGCGTGAGGTTTTTTGTTTCGAGGCAGAGCATGCGTGGAAATTGATCTGCGGCGAAAGTAGATCACTTACGCGCGGGCGTAAAAAGCATTATGCGTATGCCGGGGATTTGTCTGCGAAATGGGCGGAAGGGGCGGTGAGTGGGGGTGGTTAAAGTGGAGCTGAATATTTTATTACCGTTCTTTCACTAATTCCTTTTTCACCCAATGCTTTCCCGTGAATATCGAGCAACTCGCCCTCTAGCGGCGGATCGAAAATCCAGTAAGAAAATGTTCCCAGGCCGCTTTCACGGTAAAATATCTCAACGGGTGTTGCGCGGTAAATTTGCGTGGTATTGATAACCTTGCAATCCACGGCGGATAATTTTCCGATCAGCGTCTCGAGCGTTTGCCGCGACCAGCCCAGCTTTTTCAATACTTCTTCCGTCTCCGGAGAATCGACCGAAAGATCGGCGCCGCCGATGACGGGATTTTTTTCGCTTACGGAACCGTTCAACGGATAGCAGCTGAGATCAATGCTGGACCTGCCATGCAGTACCAAGGTGACCAGGTACAAACTGTCCTGCGGCTTCGTAAGCGAATCAAAATAAGTCGCCAATTCCTCGAAATCCTTTTCATGCTCGAAAAAATGCGCTGCGACTTCTTCGCGCGTGTATTCGGGAAAACAGCTTGAAAAGCATCCTGTCGTTGCGGCGAACAAGATCACGAGCGGCAGCAGGTATTTCTTTTTGTAATTCCTCATTGTTACAAAACAAAAGCGCCGGCTCATAACCGGCGCTTTTTCGCATTATCATTTAACGAACATCCCTGTGCTCATTCGGATCCATCAGCTTGTTGATCGCCATCAACTGCTTCATCGTCTGCTGCATGCCTTCGGCCGAGCCGTCGAGGAAGATGATGTTGCCGCGGCCGTTCTCGGCGAAATGCTTGATCGATTCCGTCCACATCGAGAAGAGGATGGCGGACGTGTCGAGGTTGGCCTGCACCATTTCCCTGGCGGCGCCGGCCATGCCGCGGGCGACTTCCTCGCGGAAGAGGGCGATGCCTTGTCCGCGCATCTGCGCCGCTTCGCGCTCGGCGTTGGCGGCGATCTTGATGGCGTTGCCGTCGGCTTCGGCGGCTTTCGTTTTCGTGATCAGCAGGGCCTGGCCTTCGTTTTCCGCAGCGGCTTTCAGGTTGTTCGAAGCTACGACCTGCGCCATCGATTTCATGATCGCGTCGTCGAAGGTGATGTCGTTCAGCTGCAGGTCGAGCAGGTGGTAGCCCCATTCTTCCAGCAGGTGGTCGAGCTGCTCTTTCACGTGCTCGGTGATCTCGCGGCGCAGGCCCAGCACTTCGGATTGCCGCTTGGTCGCGACGTAGCCGCGGATCACGCCTTCGATCGTGCGGATCAGCGCCTGCATGAAGCTGCGCTCGTCCATGAATTTAAAGGCTACGTTCACGATCGTTTTTTCCTGCTGGTCGATGACCGAATACAGCAGCATGGCTTTGAAATACACGTTGGCCTGGTCGATCGTGATGGCCTGGAACTCCAGCTCCACGGAGCGGTTCTGGATGGAGACCCGCCGGAATACTTTTTCGATCAGCGGAATTTTAAAGTTAAGCCCCGGCTTCAGGATGCGGCTGTATTTGCCGAAGATCGTCGTGATGCCGATCGTGCCTTGCTGCACCGTCACGAAGCTGGTGATCAGGATGAGGAAGGCGAGGAAACCGAGAATGGAGTAGAGGATCAGGTCATTCATAGTTGTAGGGTGTGTTTTCGTAAATATATAAAATGTAGTAACTGGAGTATTTCGGATTTACGATTTCGGATTTCGGATACCCGATTTGATATTATCGATTCATTTTGCTCGATCTCCCGTCGCTGTGAAATAGCTGATCAGGTGAATAAATGAAAATATCCGAAATCGAAATCGTAAATCCGAAATGAAATCGATCAGCGTTTGATCACCTTCTTTGAAAAGCGCTGTCCGTTCACTTCCAGCTCGAGCAGGTAAATTCCTGCAGCGGCATTGATGGTAAGGTTCTTTCCGTCAAGATCGCCATTCACCACGCTGCCCAGCATATTGCGCATGGCCACCAGCTTCACAGGCTGCTCACTGTCGATGATGATCGTCTCGTTGCTGTAAAGAATATTCACCTGGTCGTGCAACGCAGCAGCTTCAATGCCCGTCATGACGGAGCCCACCAGCCGGATGCTGTCGATCGAAACGGAAGGATCGCTCCCTGTGCCGTCATCGTTGTTCGTCCAGTTGAAGCCGATCTTCACGTTGGAATTGTTGTCGGCGCTTGCGGGAAGGCCTACCGACAGCACCGTCCATTCGCCCAGCGGGCAATTGGCGAGGGACGTTTTGCCGGGGTTCACCAGGAAGCTCCATGTAGCTCCGCCGTCCGGCGAATAATAAACGCTTGCATCGTCATTGGAGCCGTCGCCGTTTTCCATGTAGTCGAACATCAGCGTGATGCCCGTTCTGCCGGTGCAGTTGACGGCGGGGCTCTCCGCCCGCGTATTGGTGGTGGCGCAAATGCCGAAGCCGCAAAAGCCGCCGCTGACGTACGAGGCGCCGCTGTCGGCGGCCAGGCCGATGAAGGCAATTGCAGGGTTGCCGATGTGAAGCGTGCCATCCGTGAATGTGCTGCTGATGGTGCAGTTGCCGCCGCAGTTGCCCGTGCCCGTGTAGGCCGAGGTTGCGCTCACAAACCAGAGGTTGGCTTCCGGATCGTTGGTGCCCGTGCTGCTCACCGTCCATGTTCCGTTGGAGCCGGTGAAGCCGTTGGCGCTTGTGCCGCGGTTGCAGCCCGTGCTGAAATCTTCGGTCCAGAAAACGGACTGGGCGTTCGCTGAAAATACGTAAGCTGTCAGGGAAAGGAGTAAAAGTTTTCTCATGTCGATAGTGTTAGTTCGCGGAAAGTTAAAAATTTGAACGGATTAGCACCGTTTCTCCAGCAGTACGATGTTCTCCACGTGATGCGTATGCGGAAACATGTCCACCGGCTGAACGCGTGTCACTTGGTACACGTCTTTCAGCATTCCGAGATCGCGCGCCTGTGAGGCGGGGTTACAGCTGACATAAACCACTTTTTTCGCCCCGCTGCCCGCGATGCAGCGCACCACGTCCTCGTGCATGCCCGCGCGCGGGGGATCGGTGATAATAACATCGGGCGCACCGTTTTGTTCGAGGAAGGCGGGCGTGAAAAGATCTTTCATGTCGGCGGCGAAGAACTCGCAGTTGCCGATGCTGTTCATCGCCGCGTTGGCGCGTGCGTCGATGATGGCGGCTTCCACCTGTTCCACGCCGATCACTTTTTTCGCGTTGCGCGCGACGAATTGCGCGATGGTGCCCGTGCCGGTGTAGAGATCGTAAACCGTTTCGTTCCCGGTGAGGCCGGCGAATTCGCGCGTGATCTTGTACAGCTCGTAAGCCTGCGCGGAATTCGTCTGGTAAAATGATTTCGGGCCGACCTTGAAGCGCAAGCCTTCCATCGCTTCGAAAATATGATCGCGGCCGGAGAATAACCGGATGTCGAGATCGCCGATGGTGTCGTTCGCCTTTTCGTTGACGACGTACATCAGGGAAGTGATCTGCGGGAATTTTTCTTTCAGCGCGTTGAGCAAACCTTCGCGCGCGGCTGTGTCTTCGCGGAAGAGCATGAGCAGCACCATCGTTTCGCCCGTGGAAGCGGTGCGGATCATCAGCCCGCGCAGGAAGCCCTGCTTTTCGCGGATGTTGAAAAATTCGAGACGGCTCGCATCCGCATATTCTTTCACGAAAAGGCGGATGCTGTTCGAAGGCTCGGGCTGCAGGTGGCATTCGTCGACCTGCATCACCTTGTCGAAAGCGCCGGGGATGTGGTAGCCGAGCGCGTTGCGATCCTGCTGCGAGAACTGCGCGCCGCTTTCCACTTCGGCGAAGCTGAGCCAGCGCCTGTTCGAGAAGGAATAATCGAGCTTGTTGCGGTAGAAATAAATTTCCTTCGAGCCGAGGATAGGCTGCACGCCATTGAGCTCGATGCCGCCCAGGCGCTGCAGCGCATCGATCACCTGCTGCTGCTTGAATTCCAGCTGCGCCGCGTAATCGAGGTGCTGCCACTTGCAGCCGCCGCACACGCCGAAATGAATGCAGCGCGGCTGCACGCGCTTGTCGGAGTAGCGGTGGAATTTCACCGCCTGTCCTTCCATGAAGCGCCGCTTCTTCACCTTCACCTGCACGTCGACGAGGTCGCCGGGAACGGCGTTCGTGACGAAGATCACCATGTTGTCCACCCGCGCCAAAGATTTTCCCTCGGCCACCGCGGCCGTGATCTCGACGTTCTCGTAAAGCGGAAGATTTCGTTTGCCCATTGCGGGCGCAAAGGTAGGGGCTGGAAAGCACAGTTTTGCAATGTATCTTGCAATCAAACATAAGACGATGGGCTTTTCACTTTCCATGCTTGCCGTTAAAGGCAAATCCAAGGCGGAGCTATTAAATGCGTTGCAATTGTTTGATACAGGAGAACGGGAGGTATATCCAGACGCGCAGATCGCAGGAGCCCAATTTCCAGGAGACTGGTATGTGCTTGTGGACGATCATCTCAGTCAGCAATGGAGCGAAACTCATGCTGCCGCACAACTTTCAATGAATGCGGAGGTTATTGCATGGGAAGTGGAAGAACATGTAATGGTTTCTAGTGCGACAGCCTGGAAAAATGGTCAGAAGCTCTGGTCGGTTGTTCATGACAGCAACTATGATGTAATGCATTTGGAAGTAACGGGTGAACCTCCGGAAATGCTGACGCAGATAAAACAAAAACTTTTCGATCAGCAGAAAGCTGCAGGAAAAAAAGCCGATGTAGATTACATCATCGAGGTTCCTTTGGAACTAGCGGGAGTATTGACAGGATTCTATCATGATCGCCTTTCAGATACGGATGAGCCGCGTTTTGAAATACTTCAAAAGATCAATGCGCAACCTGCGATCGCGCCAAAAAATCCGCCGGCTTCATCCGCTTACTTTTTTCCAAACGGGTAAACTACCAGCACCGCATTCGCATTCATCCGCAGCATGCCGAACAGGCTGAACGATCCGCGCGCATTGATGCTGCACGGCATTTTACCCAGGTGAAATCCATAACCGAGCTGCAGGCAGGGCCCGAAGATACCCGGCCCGGTGATGCGCTTATTGATATAGCTTGTATCGACATCGGCAGGCGCGTGCATCGCATGGCTGTAATATGCGCGCCCGCTCGCTCTCGCCGAAACGCTGAATAAAATTTCCGCCCCGATGGAAAGATGGAGTTTTTGCGTTTTCAGCCTGTGAAAAAGCATGATGATCTGTACGGCTGACATGTGTACCAGGTGATCTGTGCCTTCATGGACGTGCCGCGAGGATTCTTTGCGCACATAGTGCAGATCATATTTTCCGAAGGCGAGATCGATCTGCATCGGGCGCGTGTCCCTGCTTTCGAAGAATAAGCTTGCGCCTGCCGAAAATCCGGCCCGTGAAGTGATCGTAGTGAAGTTCCCGTAGTAGGGATTGTCCTCTTTGAATAAATGCGGTTACCGTACATCGCATTCGTTCCCGCAAAAAAACCGAAGCGCAGGCTGTCGGTGCCGGCGGAAGCAGGTATTACAATGAAGATGAGGAAAACAGAAACCAGCGCGCTTCGCAGCATGGGGATTCGGGTTGGTTGACACTGCAAGAACGAAAGCCGCCGTGAAAACGTTGCATGAAAAAAGCCGGAATCTTACGCGTTGACCGCGAAAATTCCGGCTCGTTCGGTTGAAGATGCTTACTGCACGACTTCGATCACCGGTTTCAATTGATAGGTGCCGTTGCCCTGAAGCACGACGGAAGTTTGCGCGTTGAAGTCGATCAGCACGACCGTCGTCGAGTTGGCCTGGACAAAGATCGGGTTCTTGATCTTGATGCCGCTTTCGCTGCCGCTGGGCGTGCTGAGCGGGTAGACGATGTTGTCCACCATCACCGTATTGTTGCTGCCCAGCACCAGGCGCATCTGGTCTACTTTGCCTGCCGGCGCCGGCGTAGCGGCTACGAGCGCGGTCTGCACGCCGTTCTGCAAGGTGAGCAGGTTGTACACGCCGCTGTTCGTCGGCAGATCCATCCAGCCTTTTTCCGTGTGCACGCGCACTTGCCGGATCTCCACGTTCACCTGCTGGAAAACACCCGGCGCGTCGGTCATCATCACCATCATTTTCCCGTCCGCCTCGTCTTTTCTGCAACCCGTCGCGAGCGCTACGCCCATGACGAGAAGCATGCTGCAAATCAGTTTCGTTTTCATCGTTTTTGACATTTTAGCGTCACTGAAAAAGAGGCAAATACCGGGCCCGCGGTGAGGGAGAGGAAAGAGGCGGGTTATGTCAGGCGTGTGTCACAAAAACGAGAGAATGTGGAAGGAAATCCACGTTCATGCCCCGTGCGGAAAGGGCAACGGGTTCGCCGCAATACAACAACGCTTCGCGCAAAAAAATAAAGGACAACGTTTCGCATGCAATGAGGATGTGAGGGAGAACAACGATGATTTATTAAGCGCAGCATTTTGCGGCGAAGCGCTGCCTTTTGTCGCGAAGCGTTGCGTTTTCGCGTACTTACTTTTTCATTCGCTTCTTCATGTACACCGAGCTCAGCATCGTGATCACCAATATCCCTGCGATCACGCCCAGCGCCAGCCCGGTCGGGATTTTATAAATATCCGTGAGGCAGATCTTCACGCCGACGAAAATGAGGATCAGCGAAAGCCCGTATTTCAGGTGATGAAAATAGCTGTGCAGCCCCGCCACCGCGAAATACAGCGAGCGCAGGCCGAGGATCGCGAATACGTTCGAGGTGTACACGATGAACGTATCCGTGGTCACGGCCAGGATCGCGGGGATGGAATCGAGCGCGAAGATGAGATCGCTGACTTCGATCATCAGCAGGCAAAGGAAAAGAGGAGTGACGTAGGTGCGCGCATTTTTCCGCTCGAAGAAATGATCGTTTTCCGTCGTGTGGCTCACGGGCAGAACTTTTTTGAAGAAGCGCATGAGCGTGCTTTCGCCGAGATCTTTATCGTCTTCTTTCCGCACGAACAGCCGCACGCCGGTGAACACAAGAAACGCCGCGAACACGTAGATCACCCAATGGAAACGCTCGATCAGCGCCACGCCCGCGAAAATGAACAGCAGGCGCATCAGCAGCGCGCCGAGAATGCCCCAGAACAAGACTTTGTGCTGGTATGCGGGCGGAATGCGGAAGTACGAAAAGATGAGCAGGAAGACGAAAATGTTGTCCACGCTCAGCGATTTCTCGATGAGGTAGCCGGTGAGAAATTCCAGCGCTTTTTCCCGGCCGTAGAAATGGTACACGCCGTAATTGAACACCAGGGCCAGCGTGATCCAGCCCAGCGTCCACGCGATCGCATTGCGAATGCTGACGACTTTCGACTTGCGATGGAACACGAACAGATCGAGCAGCAGCATCAGCAGCATGAAGGCGTTGAAGCCGATCCATTTCCAGGTGTCCATGCGCGTTTCCCCGCAATCGGCGGGCCGTTCTGCTTTTTCCTATTTTTAAAGCATGATCAGCCTCGAAGAGTACCGCAAACTCGCTCTTTCGTTTCCCGATACGGAGGAAGCGCAGCATTTCGAGTTGTCGTCTTTCCGCTGGAAGAAAAAGATCTTCGCCACGTACTGGCCGAAGGAGCACCGCGCGATGCTGAAGCTTTCGCTGGTGGATCAATCCGTTTTCTGCGCGTACGACAAGACCGTTTTCTTTCCCGTCCCCAATGCCTGGGGCAAGCAGGGCGCGACGCTCGTGGAGCTGAAGAAAGTGCGGAAGGACATGTTCAAAGATGCGCTGACGACGGCGTACAAGGGTGTGGCGGAGAAAAACGAGAAGAAAGCAGCCAAATCCAAAAAGCGCTGACAAGACGCTGACCCGCTGCAGGATTTTTCTTTGCAGCTTCGCAGCATGTTCACCACTTTGCTTTTCCTGCATTCGCTCTTCCGCTGGCTGCTGCTGGCCGGGCTGCTCACTTCAATCATCCGCGCTTATCGTGGCTGGCTCGGCGGAAAACCTTTTACAAAGCTCGACAACACGCTGCGCCATTCTACCGCGACGCTTTCGCACCTGCAATTGTCGATCGGATTCGTTCTCTATTTCAGCAGCCCGCTGGTCAGGCATTTCCTCGCCAACGCCCGCGAATCGTTGTCGAGCATCCACCTCACTTTTTTCGGACTGATCCACATCTCGCTGATGTTCTCCGCCGTGGTGCTGATCACGCTCGGCTCCGCATTTACAAAGCGGAAGGAGAATGACCAAGCGAAATTTAAAACGGTCGCGATCTGGCTTTCCATCGCGCTGTTGCTGATCCTGGTCGCAATTCCCTGGCCGTTCTCGCCGCTGGCTGCGCGGCCGTATTTCAGGGAGTTTTAGAAAAACGGCGAGCGGCTCTCGACGAAGAAGCGCATTTCCAGCATCACACCCAACTAACTCCTAAACACTTGCACATTTCCCCATAAATCCCGATATTTGCCGTCCGCAAAACGCGGATAGAATCTTAACTAATTAAAAACCAAACAAATGCCTGCGAAAATCAGACTACAACGTCACGGTAAGAAAGGCAACGCCTTCTTCCACATTGTAGTAGCCGACGGTCGTGCACCTCGCGATGGAAAATTCATTGAGAAGATAGGCACGTACAATCCGACTACTAACCCGGCTTCGATCGACATCAATCACGACGCCGCTTTTAACTGGCTGAAGAACGGCGCGCAGCCCAGCGACACCTGCCGCGCGATCCTTTCTTACAAAGGCGTGCTCATGCGCTACCACCTCTACAAAGGCGTGCTGAAAGGCGCCCTCTCGCAGGAGCAGGCCGACGCCAAGCTCAGCAAGTGGATGGAAGAGAAAGAGTCGAAAGTCGAAACCAAGAAGACCCGCCTCGCCGACAGCAGCCGCAGCGATTACCAGAAGCGCATGGATGCCGAGAAAGCCGCCAAAGAAGCGAAAGCCGCGAAGATCGCCGCCAAGAACGCTGAAGTCCTCGCCGCTCCCGCCGCCGAAGAAACGGCCGCCCCCGCGGAAGAGAACAAAGAGAACACGGAAGCATAAGCTTTTCGTTCATAAGCAAAGAAAGGGTACGGAGCGAAAGTTCCGTACCCTTTCTCTTTTGTCGCACCCGCCCCGCAGATCGTCGCGATCGCACGCGCACGTAATTGAAAAAGCGCCTGATCTTTGCTGCAGAATAACACACCAAAAACTTACGGTCATGGACAAAAAGCAATTCAAGATCACGATCAACGCCCCGAAAGAAAAAGTATGGGAGGTGCTCTGGGGCGAAACCTCGTATCCCGAATGGACCTCCGCGTTCTCGCCCAGCTCCACGGTGAAAACGAATTGGGAAAAAGGCAGCAAAGTCCTGTTCCTCGACGGAGAAGGCCGCGGCATGGTCTCTACGATCGCGGAAAAAATTCCCAATGAGTTCATGAGCTTCAGGCACCTCGGCGAAGTGAGCAACGGCGTGGAAGACACCACCAGCGAGCGCGTGCAGGCATGGGCCGGCAGCATGGAGAATTATACGCTCAAAGGCACGAACGGAACCACGGAGCTCGTCGTGGATGTGGACGTGAGCAAAGATTTCGAAGAGTTCATGTCGACCGCTTTCCCGAAGGCGCTGGATAAAGTGAAAGAACTCGCGGAGAAAAAATAGCAGCCGCACATTCGCCGCGCAAAACGGCAACGTTTCTTTCTGCCCGCATATTCGGCGCGCAAAATGCAACGGCTGCGCCGCAAAACGGCAAAAGGCAAAAGCAAAAAGTAAAAAGTAAAAAGTAAAAACAGCTTTCTGGCCATAGTCCGACGCCCAAACGTAAAAGCAAAAAATCGTTTTTAGTGGCGTGCTTGGCGCAGTTACAGGAGCGGGCGTGACAGCAGGCATACGATGATTGGTTAAGCGCAGCATTTTGCAAGCGGAAGCGTTGCGATTTTCGCGGCGCAGCCGTTGCGTTTTCCCGCCGCTACTTTTCCCGTACTTTTGCACACTCATGCGCAAGGACGATTGCTTTTTCATCGGCATCATTTCCAAAACCAGCGGCCTCGCCGGGGAGCTTGTGCTGCAGCTCGACGTGGAAGATCCCGATAAGTACCGCAAGCTTGAATCGGTGCTCCTCGAGCTGGGCGGCACGCTCACGCCGTTCTTCGTGAAAAGCATCCGCCTCAGCGGCCGCGCCGCCCTCCTGCGCCTGGAAGGCATCGACACGCCGGAGCGCGCGGCGGACCTGGTGCGCGCGGAAGCGTACCTGCCGCTTTCCATGCTGCCGCCGCTGAAAGGCAATCGTTTTTATTTTCACGAGATCGAAGGCTTCGAAGCGATCGATGCGGCGTACGGGTTGGTGGGAACGGTTAACCACGTGCTGGAATTTCCGCA
>Ga0196977_1000365_pt1 | contig 24959 bp, 24 predicted proteins | sample S3v_1013CmetaG_FD_148634 | JGI IMG/M metagenome (GOLD analysis project Ga0196977, IMG submission 148634) | Soil microbial communities from Anza Borrego desert, Southern California, United States - S3+v_10-13C | ecosystem: Environmental > Terrestrial > Soil > Desert | place: USA: California...
GCGGGTCTTTTGCCGTAGCGCGCTACAACACGAATGGGAGCTTCGATAGCACTTTTGGTGGCACCGGAGTGGTTCAGACTCCGGTGAGCACCGGAAATGACGTCGCGTGGGACGTTGTCGTACAACCGGATGGGCGCATTGTCGTTGTCGGGGATGCAGGCTCGCCTCCGGATTTCGCGCTGGTTCGCTACAACTCGAACGGTACGCTCGACGCGACCTTCGGCGCCGGCGGAAAGCTCACTACCGACTTCGGTACGTCAGACCGCGCCCATGCAGTAGCACTGCAAGCGGACGGCAGGATCGTCGTGGCCGGCGCCAGGTACGATGAGACCGCGCCACATGCGGACTTCGCTCTCGCGCGCTACAACAGCGACGGATCGCTCGACCGGAGCTTCGGTCCGCTCGTCGATTCGCTAGAAGGTGCGGCGACGTACTTGGAGAACGGACCCGCGGTAGTGCTCGATCGCGACGTGCAGATCTACGACGCGGAGCTTGCGGCGCAGGGCAATTACGGTGCCGCGACGCTCTCCGTCGCGCGGCACGGCGGCGCGAACGCGCAGGACGTCTTTACTGCAACCGGAAGTCTTGCCGGTCTGACCCAGGGCGCGGCGCTTGTTTACTCCGGTGTCACGCTCGGCACTGTCACCGTAAATTCCGGTGGCACGCTCGTCCTCACGTTCAACAGCAGCGCAACGCAAACGCGCGTTAATGGCGTTCTGCAATCGATCGCGTACGCGAACAGCAGCGATGCGCCACCGGCGGCCGTGGAGCTCGATTGGATCTTCACAGACGGGAACACCGGCGCGCAGGGTACCGGGGGTGCAGCGTCTGCGCTCGGCAGCACCATCGTAACGATCGGGGCGATTAACGACACGCCTGTGTTCGCTGCGCTCGGTGGCGGCGTTTCATATACCGAAGGCAATGCGCCTGTCGTGCTTGACGCCGACGTAGGAGTGCTGGACGCGGAGCTCTCGGCGCAGGGCAGCTACACCGGCGCAACGCTCAGGCTCGTCGCGCACTCCGGCGCGAACGCAATGGATGTGTTCTCCGGGACGGGCGCGCTCGATGCGCTTACTGAAGGCTCCCCACTTGTGTATTCGGGTGTGATCGTCGGCACGGTCACAACGAACTCCGGCGGCACGCTTGTGCTCACGTTCAACGGCAATGCGACACAAGCGCGCGTGAACGGCGTGCTCGAAGCCATCGCCTATTCCAACATCAGCCAAACGCCGCCCTCGTCGCGGCTGATCGACTGGCACTTCTCGGACGGCAACACGGGCGCACAAGGCAGCGGCGGCGCACGTGTAGCGAGCGGCAGTACCGACGTGACGATCGTCTTCCAACCCGCCGCGCTCTGGTCAGAGCTCGTGGACGGCCATGTGATCGGCCCCGTCGATCCGGCCTCGCGCATTCTGCGCTTCGACGATACGTCGATCTCCGCCGCGTCGGTCCAGGTCACGCCCGACGGCGCCAGCACCCTGTTCTCGCATCTGGGCAAGACCGTCACGGTGCAGATCGATGTCGCAGCCATCACCGCGCGCAACATCGCGTTCGCCGATGGCAGCATGTTGCTCGTCGGCGATGCAACGACGGCCGTAGCGAACGATGGTGCAGCGAACGCGCTCAGCGGCGGAGCCGGCAATGACCAGTTGATCGGGCTCGGCGGCAACGACGCGCTTTTCGGCGGCGGCGGCGACGATCTGTTGATCGGCGGAGCCGGCGCCGACGATCTGGATGGCGGCGCCGGGTTCGACACTGCGAGCTACGGCGCGGCACCCACAGGTGTCGTTGCACGTCTGTCCGGACCTGCTCAGAACACTGGCGAGGCGCTCGGCGACAGCTACGCGTCGATCGAGGGACTCATCGGCTCGGCGTTCAACGACACGCTGGTCGGCAACAACGGCATGAACCGTCTTCAAGGCATCGGTGGCGATGATTATCTGCAGGGAATCGCCGGCAACGACATCGTCACAGGCGGCGCGGGCAACGATCGCCTCGAAGGCGGAGTGGGCGCCGACATGCTCGATGGCGGCGACGGTTCCGATTACGCGGCCTATTACTACGCCGCAGGTGCGGTGACCGCGGATCTCGCGAACGCGGCAGGCAATACGGGCGAGGCTGCCTTCGACAGCTACGCGTCGATCGAAGGCTTGATCGGCTCGGTATTCAACGACGTTCTTTCGGGCGACGCGAGTGCGAACATCATCGGCGGACTCGCCGGCAATGATCGGATCGCCGGACGCGGCGGAAACGACGGGCTGCTGGGACTGGATGGCGACGACACGCTCGACGGTGGCACGGGCGCCGATCGCCTCGACGGAGGCGCAGGCCTCGATCATGCGAGCTACGGCAGTGCGGCGGCTGCAGTGCGCGCAAGCCTGGCGCAGCCAGCGCAGAACACGGGTGATGCCGCAGGCGACAGCTACCGCTCCATCGAAGGCCTGATCGGCTCCACGCTCGGTGACACGCTCGAAGGCAACGTCCAAGCAAACGACCTGCAGGGCGCGAACGGCAATGACACGCTGATCGGCGGCGCCGGTGCCGATACGCTCGACGGTGGTGCCGGCTTCGATTACGCGAGCTACGCCAGCGCGAACGGCAATGTGCTTGCGCGTCTCGGCGGCGCATCGGTCAACACGGGCGATGCGGCCGGCGACGCGTACCTGTCGATCGAGGGCGTGTTCGGCTCACGCTTCGACGACACGATCGTCGGCAATGCGAGCGTGAACGATCTCCAGGGAATGGACGGCGAGGACTATCTGCAAGGTCTGGCCGGCAATGACACGCTTCGCGGTGGCAGCGGCGGCGACAGGCTGGAAGGCGGCGCAGGCGCGGACATTCTCGACGGCGGAGCGGGCGTGGACTACGCGGCTCACTACTACGCCGCTGCTGGTGTGACCGTGGATCTCCTGGCTCCGGCCGCGAACAGCGGAGATCCCGCGGGCGACAGCTACTTCGCGATCGAAGGTCTGCTGGGCTCGCAATTCGCCGATGTTCTTTCGGGTGACAACGCCTCCAACGTGATCGCCGGATTCGATGGTGACGATCTGCTCGCTGGCCGCGGCGGCAACGACGTCCTGCAAGGCATGAGCGGCGCCGACACGCTCGACGGCGGCGCAGGCGCCGACCGGCTTGCGGGGGGTGCAGGAAACGACGCGTTCGCCTTCACGCGCGGCGAAGCGCATGGCGACGCGCTGATCGATTTCGCAGGAAACGGCGCGGCGGCAGGTGACCGGCTTGTATTCCATGGCTACGGCACGGCCGCGCAAGGCGCGACATTCGTACAGATAGGTGCTGCACGCTGGCGCATCGACTCCGCGGATGGCACCGTGCACGAGATCGTGGCGTTCATCAACGCGGCTTCGATCGACGCTTCGGATTACGCGTTCATTTAACGTCGCTTCGCCCGGCGGTCGTAGCGCAGCCTCGTCAGGCGCGCCGCTTGCTTCCGGCTCGACGCCTCGAATCCAAAAATAATTCGACTGCACAGGGGACACGCTTCTTCCAGAGGAGGAGCCATGTCGTCGAGCCGCAGCTTCGCCCCGCTCACGCGGTGCAAATCTTTCACGCTCATCGTCCTGATTGCACTTTTGATGCTGGCGCCGACTGCGCTCGCGGACCCGGAGCTGCGCGCCGAAGCTTTGCGGCTGTTCGGGCGCCTCGAACCGCCGGCCGCGACGCTCACTGCCGAGGCCGAGCTGGGCCGCGCGCTCTTCTGGGATACGCGGATCTCCCGCGACGGCAAGACCGCCTGCGCGAGCTGTCACGTCCCGCAGGCGTGGGGTGCGGACAGCCGGCGGTTTTCGACGGATGCGCGCGGCAAGCTCACGTCGCGCCACTCGCAGACCGTGTTCAACACGATGGGTCAGCCGGCGCTGCGATGGGTCGGTGATCGCAAGACCGGTGCAGATCAGGCGGAAGGATCGATGACGGGGTCGATGGGCTTCGATTCCAAAGAGGCCGCGGTCGCGAAGATGAAAGAGCTGCAGTACATCGTGCTCTTCCGCAAGGCGTATCCCGACGATCCGGAGCCGCTGAATCCGCGCAATTACGGACGGGCGCTCCAGGCCTATCAGGCGACGCTCGTGACACCCGCCGCATTCGATCGTTTTCTCGCCGGAGATGATGCCGCGCTCACGCCGCGTCAGAAGTCGGGGTTGCGCGCGTTCGTCTCGACCGGATGCGCCGGATGCCACAGCGGTGCGCTCGTCGGCGGGACCGCGTTACACAAGTTCGGCCTGACCAAGGATTACTGGACCGAGACCGGGTCGGACAAGATCGACGAGGGGCGCTTCAGGTCCACGAAGAAAGAGGAAGACCGGTTCGTCTTCCGCGTGCCGACGCTGCGCAACATCGCGAAGACCGCGCCGTATTTCCACGATGGTTCGGTGCCGACGCTAGATCGCGCCGTGCGCGTGATGGCAGCCGTCCAGCTCGGCCGCACGCTCGACGACAAGACGGCGGGCGACATCGTGGCGTTCCTCGAATCATTGACGGGCGAGGTGCCGGCGCACTACGCGCCGCCCAAGGCCCTGGCGACGGCGAACGAGCGGAACTAGGCGCGCGAATCAGGCGTGCTCGCGGCTGGGCATGACGTCCAGCCGCACCGCGATGCCTTCGAGCTCCTTGTTGACGGCGGGGTAGCGCGCCATCACCAGCGGGTCGTGGCCTGGAATGACGTGCTCGGGTGAGGCCGCGAGGCGGCGCAGCTTGTCGTAACCCTCGAGCGTCGCCCCGATATCGACCACGGTCGTGAAGCAGCGGCCCTGCTCGAAGTGCTCGTAGTAGTGCGTCGCGTCGGACGCAAGCACGACCCAGCCGCGCTGCGTGTGCACCCGCACCGACTGCAGCCCCGGCGTGTGCCCGCCGATGTGGTGCAGCGTGACGCCCGGGGCGAGCTCGTCGTCGCCCTTGTGAAACGCGAGCCGCCCCTTGAACAGCACGCGAACCAGCCCGACGACGTCTTCCACCTCGATCGAGTGTGAAAAACGCGGGTGGCGCATGAGTCGCCCCGTGGCGAAGGCCATCTCCTCGTCCTGGATGTGAAAGGTCGCGGCGGGGAAATCGAAGAAGGTTCCGACGTGGTCGTAATGCATGTGCGTGATCACGACCTCGCGCACCTCGTCCGCTTTGACGCCCATCAGCGCGAGCCCGGCTTTCGGCGTGCGGATGTACTCACGCTTGCGCTTGGCCGCCACTTCGGCCGTGAAGCCTGTATCGATCACGATCGTGCGGTCCGCATTGCGGATCAGCCACACGAAATAATCCATGTTCATCGGCGCGTCGTGGGGATCGCCGCCGACGAAATGCTCGTGGCGCCTCGCGTCGCGGCGCGCGTAGCGGATGGCGAAGACTTCGTAAACGGGCAATGACATGTGGACCTCCTGGGATGCGGGAAAAGGTTAGCACGTTATGATCGGAGGACATTCACTGGATCCCGGCCTACGCCGGGATGACGAGCTTGGGATGCTGATCGCACAACCCGGCCGCATGGGGCCGCTCGCGCTCAAGAACCGCATCATCATGGGTCCCATGGGCACGAACTACGGGACCACCGACGGCGTCTCCACCGAGCGCGACAAGCTCTACTACGGCGAGCGCGCGAAAGGCGGCGCCGCGATGATCATCACCGAAGCGATGGTGATCACGCCGGGCGCGCGCAATCATACGAACTCGCTGTGCGTGTTTCACGACCGTTACATTCCCGGCCTGGCGGCGGTGGTGGACGCGATTCATGAAGGCGGCGCGCTCGCCACGGCGCAGCTCAACCATCGCGGCGCGCTCCTCAAGCGCTCGGTGCTCGGCATGGAGCCGGTGACCGCGTCGGACTGGCACAACCCGAACACGAACGAGCCTGCGCGCGCGCTTTCGATACCCGAGATCGGTGAGATCCAGCAGGCGTATCTCGACTGCGCGCGCCGCTGTTACCGCGCCGGCTACGATGCTGTCGAGCTGCACGCCGCCAACGGCTATCTCTTCCAGCAGTTCTGCAGCCCGCGCATCAACCGGCGCGAAGACCGCTACGGCGGGTCGGTCGAAAACCGCATGCGCCTGCTACTCGAGACCGTCGCGCTGATACGCGCAGAGCTGCCCGGCCTGCCGCTGATGGTGCGCGTCTCCGCGACCGAGTACTGCGAGGGCGGCTACAGCGAAACCGACATGATCGCGCTTTGCCAGGCGCTGGAGCGCGCCGGCGTGATCGCGATCGACATGTCCGGCGGCACGAATGAAAGCCCGGAGCTCTCGCGCTACTGCATACAGCCGCCGTCGTTCGCACGCCGCTTCCTGGAGCCGTACGCGCGGCCGATCGCGAAAGCCGTCGGCATTCCGACGATCATGGCCGGCCGCGTCATCGACCCCCGAAGACGCCGAAGGGATATTGCAGGCCGGCAGCGCTGACTTCGTGGCGGTGTGCCGCGCGCTCGTGGCGGACGCGTACTGGCCGCGCAAGGCGTTCGGCGAGATCGCGACGCCGATCCGCAAGTGCATCTCGTGCAACGTCTGCTTCGAGCGTCTCACGCTCGAGCGCGACGTCGCGTGCGTGACGAACCCCATGGTCGGCCTCGAATTCGAGCGGCCCGAATTCGCCGAGCCGCAGCGCTTCGCGCGCGAGAAGCGTGCCGCCGGTCGCAGGCGCGTGCTCGTGCTCGGCGCGGGCGTGGCGGGGCTCGAAGCCGCCCGCGTGGCTGCCGCACTCGGCCATGACGTCGCGATCTGGGAGAAAGCGGACAAGCCCGGCGGCCAGATGCCGCTCGCGCTCGCCGCACCCGACAAGGGTGACGTCGCCGGCGTGTGGACTTATCGCTGGGCGCAGATCGAAAGCCTGCGCGTGCCGGTGCGCACTTCGGTGACGGTCACCGCCGAGGCGATCCGGGACTTCGCGCCGGATTTCGTCGTCGTTGCCACCGGCGCCAATCCGCGGCCGCTGCCGTTTCCGGTGCACACGCGCATACCCGTCGTGCACGCGTGGGACGTGCTCGCGGATCGCGGGCGCGTGGCACGCGGAACGCACGTGACCATCGTCGGCGGCGGCATGGTCGGGATCGAGACCGCCGACACGCTGATCCACTATCGAAGCGTGAAAGCCACGGTGATCGAGGCGCTGCCTGTCATCGCGAAAGAGATGGCGCGCAATAATCGTTACGACGTGCTCGACCGGCTCGGGAAGGCCGGCGCGCGCGTGCTGACGGGCGCGCCCGTGGAATCGATCGACGGCGACACCGTCTGGGCCACGCTCGACGGTAAACGTACTGCAATCGAAGCCGGAGCGCTCATCGTCTCGGCGATCGGTCCGCTGCCGAACCGCGACGTGCTGCCCGAAGTCGAGCGCGCCGGTGTACCTTGGGCGCTCGCGGGCGACTGCAACGAGATCGGCGACTTCATGACGGCGATACGCGACGGCTGGATGCTCGCGGCCGCCATCGACAGGGGCATGGAAAAAACCAGGGGAGGGCACTCATGATTCGCACAAGCATCGCGCTTTCTGTCGTGGCTGCGGCGCTCATCGCGACGCCGGCGCTCGGCCAGAGCTATCCCGTGAAGAACGTGCGGCTCATCAACGCGTTCGCGCCCGGCGGCGCGAGCGACGTCGTCGCGCGCGCTTTCGCGCAGAAGCTCACGGAGTACCTCGGCCAGCAGGTGACCGTGGAGAACCGCGTCGGCGCCGGCGGCAACATCGCCTCGGAGTACGTCGCGCGCAGTGCGCCGGACGGCTACACGATTCTCATGGGCACGCTCTTTCTCGCGACGAACGAGAGCCTCTACTCGAAGCTCACGTGGAACGCGCAGAAGGATTTCGCGCCGATCTCGATGGTGACCGCATCGCCGCTCATCCTGTGCGTGCACCCGTCGCTGCCGGTGAAAAGCACGAAAGAGCTGATTGCGCTGGCGAAGCAGCGTCCGGGTGACCTGAACTTCCCGTCGGCCGGCAACGGCACGTCCATGCATCTTTCCGGCGAGCTCTTCAACATGATGGCCGGCATCAAAACCCAGCACGTGCCGTACAAAGGCTCGGCGCCGGGCGTGCTCGACCTCGTGAGCGGGCGGATTCACTTCATGTTGAATCCGATGCCGGAGCCGATGCCGTTCATCAAGGCCGGGAAGCTCCGCGCGCTCGCCACCTCCACCGCGAAGCGCATCCAGGCGCTGCCCGACCTGCCGCCGGTCGCCGAGGCGATACCCGGCTACGAGACGATCACGTGGCAGGGCCCGGTCGCGCCGGCCGGCACGCCGAAGCCCGTGATCGACCGCTTGCACGCCGAGTTCACGCGCGCGCTCAAGGACGCGGAGTTTGCCGCACGCATGCGCGGACTCGGGCTCGAGCTGTACGGCACCACGCCGGCCGAGTTCGCGCAGATGATCCGCGACGAGAGCGCGAAGTGGGGCAAGGTGATCCGCGCGACGGGGGCGAAGCTCGACTGATGCAGGATGCGGCGACCAGCGCGTTCCCGTCGAAGATTCAGCCTACGCTCGCGCGAGAGCGTTGAACGCGCGTTCGCGTGCCGCGTCGGCCTGCACGAGGCGATCGCGGCGCTCATCGAGCCATTCGCGGTCCGTCGCGACGCGGCCGCGTTCGACGTCGAGCATGCGATTGACTTCGGCGAGCTGCGGCCCGCCCGTGCCTTTGCGCCCGAACACCATGTATTCGGCGCTGATGACTTCCGCGAAATGCGGCGCGCTCAGCGGGAACGGCTGCTGCGTCTGCTCCTGATAGAGCCGCGCAGCCTCCGCGTACGGGATCTCGCCGATCCGCAGGCTGCGGCCGCGGCCGTAATCCGTCAGCTTCGAGGCGAAGTGGTGACCGGTGCGAAACGGCACGTTCGCGCGTTGCATAAGGGCGTCGGCGATTTCGGTCGTGGTCGAGTAGTCCGCACGCACTTCTTCCAGCGCGCGCGCCTTGTTCACGACGATGCCATCGACCACCTGCTGAAAAAGCCTGAACACCTGCAGCGGCCGCGTGCACGGCACCGGGTCGTACATGCGGTAATCGAACATGCCCGTGCGGTTGTTGTGAGCGATCAGAAACACCGTGTGCATCTCGCCGACGAGGATGCTCGACTGTGCGCGCAGCTGCTCCAGCGCAGCCGGGTTGCGCTTCTGCGGCATGATGCTCGAGACGCCCGTCAATTCGCCCGCCGCCAGCATGAACCAGGGCGTGGGCTCCGCGTACTGGGCGTGCATGTCCTGCGCGAACTGGGCGATCTCGACCGCGGCGATCGCGAGCGCCGAGGCCACTTCGAGCGCGCTGTCTACCGGCGCAAGATGGTTCGCATCGTAGGCGTTCTCGACCAGCCCCTCGAACCCGAGCAGCGCCGCGAGCCGCGCCCGATCGAGTGGAAAGCTCGATGTCGCCAGCGCGGCGGCCCCGAGCGGGTTCAGGTTCACGCGCGCATACGATTGCCTCAGGCGGTCGACCTGGCGTCCGACCGCGGAAGCGAACGCGAGCAGGTAATGCGCGAATGTCGTGGGCTGCGCCTGCACGCCGTGCGTATACGCCGGGATGATCGTGTCGATGTGCCTGCTCGCGAGCGCGAGCAGCTTCTCGCGCGCGGTGACGAGCGCCTCGATCTCCTTCAGGAGACCGTCGCGCAGGTTCATGCGCGCGATCGTCGAGGCGATGTCCTGGCGGCTGCGTCCGGTATGCAGGCGCGAAGCGTCGGCGCCGACGGCGGCGGTGAGCTTCGGCTCGTAATCGAGGTAGTCGGCCGAGGTGCGCGCGCCCGACAGCCTTTCGCCGGCGGCGACCTGGGCGATGCCGGCTGCGATCCGGGCCGCAGTCTCACGCGGGACCAGACCGGTCTCGGCCAGCATGACGATCGAAGCCTGATTGATATGGTCGAGAAACTCGACCGAGCGGCCGCCGCCGCGGAAGGCGTCGTTGATGTCGAGCGCTTCGCTCACGCCTTCAGCCGCGCTTGAGATCCTCGATCGATCTCACCAGCTCGCCGTCAGCACGCTTCAAGGCCCGCGTGACCGCACGCGTGTTGCCGAAGGTCGGGATCCATGCCGAGTGCTTGCCCGCGCCGCCGGTGACGATGACGACGAGGTCCTCCGGCGTCTGGGTCATGCGTACCGGCGCGTCCAGCGGTGCCTTCGCATACATGTCGGGGAGCTTGCGCCGGAAGCGGCGCTCGATGCCTTCTTTGGAGAAGCGCGAGAGCGGCAGCGTCGCATGCTCGTACAGCCACTGCTTTACGTTCGCCTTGCTGAAGCCGCCGCCGGCAACCGTCTGTGCGTGCTCGGGACCGAACGCGACGCACGGCTGCCCGCGGTAGTACGCGTTGTTCGATCCGGTGGTGGTCATCGTGCCCGCGACCATCGTCAGAATGCCTTCGGCGCTGATGCTCTCGTGGTCGTTGATATTGTGGGGACCCTCGGCCGCGATGACGGTGACCGTGCTCGCCGCCTTCGGAAAGCCCTGCTCGATGTGCAGCGGCTCCCATGGGCTCGCGTCTTCGTTCTCCGCGACGCAAAACGTGAATTTCGCCGGCGTGCCGGCAGTCGCCATGTCGCCGGTTCCCGGAATGGCAGCGCCAATGTTCACGAGCGACAGCCGCACCGCGCGCCCGATCGCGGCGTTCGCACGGAAGTAGTTGCCCATTGCGTTCGAGCCTGCATTGATGCCGACTTCCTCGGCGATCGGACCGTTGAAGACGAGAAACGGCGTGCACGGATGCGTCGTCGCCTGCGTGCCGTATAGGTTGTACGGCTCTTCGGCCATCGCTTCCAGCGCGAGCAGCACCAGCGGGAAATACTGCGGCTTGCAGCCCGCCATGACCGCGTTCGCGGCGACGCGGATCGGCGTCGCTGCGCCGTAGCGCGGCGGGATCTTCACGACCGGTTGGTCGAAGTCGCGGTCGCAGTACGCGAGCATGCGTTCCACGCGCTCCGGCGTCGGCGGAATCACCGGCAGGCCGTCGCTCCAGCCTTTCGAGCACAGCAGCTCGTAAACGGCTTCCGGATCGTCGTCGACCTCCAGCATCGCGCCGGGGGCGTTCAGCATTTGGACGAGCGAGCTCACGTGAGTCACGTCTCCTTTCAATCGAGCGGCCAGGGCATGGCGACGAGATACTGCAGGAGCCCTCCCGGATAGTCCAGCACCAGGATGTACGAGAGCACGCTCAGCACGATCACCGCGCCCGACGCCGAGAGCGCGGCCTTGTGCCACGCGACGTGCGCCTTCACGCGGAGGAAGACGGTGATGTACACGAAGATGCCGAGCACGAACCCGAACACGGCAGAGGCCGCCAGCAGTCCCAGCATCCAGCCCAGGTAATGCCATACGGAATGCGCGGGACGCTCCTCGGCGCTCCACTCGCGCTCGGCGTCGGTCAGCACGTAGGACGGCTTGCCGCGCAGCGACAGCGCAGCCGCGGCGAGCAGCAGGACGAGCGTGATCAGCGCCACCGACAGCGGGAAGACGCGCGCGAGGAAGGTGAGCTGGGTCATCTCGTAGATCGCGTACACGACACACGCGAGGATCAGCCCGAGGAAGATCATCTGCGGTGTGCGGCCGGCGGCGCCGTGCGGTCCTTCCGGGGTGAGCGGCGTGCGCGCCCGCTTGAAGCGCATGGCGAGAATGATGGAAACGACGATCAGCGCGAGCATGATCTGCACGCCGGTGCGCTCGAGGAAGCTCATGCCGTAGACCTGCACCGACTGATAGACCGAGGCGTCGAGGCGCTTCGCCACGACGAACCCGATGAGCAGCGCCGGCGGCGACCAGCCGAAGCGCTTCATGTAGACGCCGAGGACGCCGAGCACGAACAGCGCGACGAGATCGAGCCAGCTTCGCGTGACCTGATAGGCCGCGAAGTAGACGATCGCGATCATGAACGGCGCGACCATCGCGAACGGCACCAGCGTGATGCGCGAGATCGGCTTCGCGAGCGCGAGGCACAGGCCCGTGCCGATCACGTTCGCGAGCGCGAGCGACCAGATGATCGTGAAGGTGAGATCGAGGTGGCGCTCGAGCATGCCGATGCCGGGCTCGATGCCGATCAGGATGAGTCCGCCGAGAAAGATCGCCATGCTGCCCGAGGCCGGGATGCCGAACATGAGCGCCGGAATCATGGCGCCGCCGTTGTCGGCGTTATTGGCCGATTCCGGTCCGATCACGCCGCGAATGTCGCCCTTACCGAGGTTCTCGCGGTTCCGCACGGTCTGAACCACGTGACCGTAGGCCACCCAGGTGATCACCGGCCCGCCCATGCCGGGGAGCGCGCCGAGCGCCGTTCCGATCGAGGAGCAGCGCACGACCAGCCACAGATGGCGCAGTGTCTCAGCGAAGCCGCGCAGCGTGCCGGAGCCCAGCTTCTGGGTCGATGAGATGCGCACGTGCCGGCGCAGGATGTCCACGATCTCGGGAATCGCGAACATGGCGAGCCCGACGATGACCACGTTGATGCCGTCGCCGAGATAGATCGTGTCGAACGCGAGCCTGTGCTCGCCGGTGGCGGGGGCGGCGCCGACGGAGCCGAGCAGCAGCCCGACGCCGCAGGTCGCGAGGCCTTTCAGCGCGCTCGCGCCGGTCAGCATGCCGACCATGGAGAGCGCGAGGATGATCAGCATGAGCTGCTCGCCGAAGCCCACGCCGAGAATGATCGGCCGCGCGAAGTGGATCGCGAGGGTCAGCACGAACGCGCCGAAGAGGCCGCCGAGCATCGAGGCGGAGAAGGCGGCGCCGAGGGCGCGCGCGGCCTCGCCGCGTCTGGCGAGCGGAAACCCGTCGAGGATGGTCGCCTGCGAGGACGAGCTCCCCGGTATGCCCATGAGCACCGCCGGGAACGTGTCCGACGTGTTGTTCACCGCCAGCAGGCCCACCATCATCGCGAGCACGGGCGCGGGATCCTTGCCGAACACGAACGGCAGGAGGAGCGAGAGCATCGCCGTCCCGCCGAGGCCCGGCAGGATGCCCACGACCATGCCGAGCACTACGCCCAGACCGAGGAAAAGAAAGTGCCGCGGGTCGAACAGCGATACGAGCGCTGCGAGAATTACATCCGGCATTACCGGGCGCCGCTCGTGTGCGGTGCGCGCTAAAGCGTCACGTTATGCTCGGTCTTGAGGAAGTTCTTGAGCCATTCCCAGACTTCGGGCTTGAGCGAGGTCGCGTCCTTCAGAATCGGGCGCGCCGCTTCGCCCACGAACTGTGGATAGCCCTCGATCACCTTGCCGGCTTTCGCGTCGAACTCGGGATCGGCGAGCGTCTTGCGCACCGCCTCACGCCACGCATCGGCGACCGGCGCCGGCGTCTCCGGCGGTAGCACGATCGCCTTGTTCGCCATCACGCCCATCTTCAGGACCGCCTTCCACGCTTCGTACGCGGGACCGGACGGCTTCTTCCCGAGCGCGATCTCGTAGACCTCTGCGAAGTTCGGCAGGTCCTTGAAGTTCGGGTCGCGGACGAGCTCGCCCTTTTCATTGAGGATGCCGAGCGTGAAGAGCGGCACGGCCTTGCCTGCTTTCACGAGCTGCGAGGCGTTCTTGGTGTAGCCGGGCGTCGTGTCGTAGTTGATCGTGAGCTCGCCGCGCTCGAACGCGAGCCGCGCCGGCCCGCGCTCGATGCCCCAGACGTATTTCACGTTGAGCCCCAGCAGCTCGAACGCGGTGGTCACGCGCAGCTCCGCGCCCGTCGGCGTGTTGCCGCCGAACGTGAGCTGCTGGCTTTTGAGCTTGCCGATGTCTTTCGCCGATTTCACGCCGAGGCTGGTCGCGGCGTACACGACGGAGCCCTGCGGCGAAAGGACGATGGGCTGCGCCCTGCTGAGATCGAACTCGAATTTCTTGCGCTGGAACACGTAGTTCATCACCGTGGAAGAGGAGCTGATGAGCACGTAGGTGCCGTCCGGCTTCGCGCGGTTGTGGAACTGGTTCGTTCCCGTGATCGAACCGCCGCCCGGCACGTTGCGCACGACGATCGTCGGATTGCCGGGCAGATATTTTTCGAGGTACGGCGCGAGCGCCCGGGCGTAGACATCGCTGCCGCCACCGGGGTTGAACGGCACGATCATCTCGATGCGCTTGCCGGAGAAATCGACCTTCTGCGCGGCGTGCACCGCCGGGATGCCGGCGGTCAGCGTCGAAACCAGAGCAGCAACGATCCCGAACGAACAAAGCCTGTTCATCTGAATCCTCCTCGCGATCATGGTCAGGCATCTTATGTCGTGCCTTGCGCCGACTATATCGACGTTACTTACGCGCTTCAACGCGCGTGTCGCCGAGGATCGCTGTTCGCGCCGGAGCGTGGAGTCAGCTCAAGACTTCTCTTTCACGAGCGCGAGCAGTTGCGGCAGCGCGACCGAAGCGCGCTCCCGTACTTTGTCCATTGCGAGTCCGCCGAGCGGATGCTGGATCCTGAGCAGCGGCAGATCGGGTACGCCGAACACTTTCGCCTGTGCGCTGCCGAGCTTCATGAACGTGTCGGAACACACCACCGCCGCGATCAAACCCCGCTTCGTGAGCTGTGCCATGTCGTGGACACTCCACGACGTGCACGACCCTCAGTCGGCCATCGCGCTCACGACGAGGTCGGCTTCCTGCGCGAGCTCGTCGAGGAGCTGCGGCGTCGCCGGCGCGCTCGAGGCGGGTTTGCGTTTGTAGACGACGGAGTCGACCTTGAACTCCCGCTTCACGCCGTCGACGATCAGGTTGAGCAGGTGATCGGCGTTCGCCTTGCTGTTATCGAGCACGCCCAGCCGGATGCCGCCGCTGCCGAGCCTGCGGTTCGGCTCGAGCTGCTCGGATGCCTCGAGCGGCGCTTCCGGCACCACGATGAATATCTTCGCCATGCATGGACTCCGGTGATTGAAACTGGATCCGCGCCCCCGACGAACGCCCGCCAAGCTGACGTTTCTTCGGGGGAACGACGACAGCGGAAAGGATACCGGATTCGATGGGCACGTCGGATGCTTGAGGCGTCGGTCACATCGACGCCCGCAGCGTTGCGGGCGCCATTCCATGAGAGGAAAGGAGACTCACATGATGCGAATGGCAATCGTCGTACTCGTTTTTGCGTCCTTTGCAGCATCGGCGTTCGCGCAGAAGCCGGCGAGCCCCGGTCCGGCACCCGCGCTCGGCGACTACAGCGGCACGCTCCAGCAGGAGGGCGGCGGCGGCACCTCCGACGTGAAGCTCACCATCAGGCACGTGACGGCCGACGGCCGCGTGACGGCGCGCGCGCAAGCTTCCCATGCGCTCAAACCCTGCACCGCCGTGTTGCAGTCGAACGGCGTTCTGCTGAAGGAGGGCGGGATGCGGCTGGAAGTGAACGACGGCGCGCCCGAAGGCTGCGAGCGCATCTATCACATCAAGAGCGCGTCGGGCGGCAGGTTGTCCGGCACTTACATCGACGCGATCAAGACCGGCGGCAAGCTCGTCGCGCGCGGCAAGAAGTAGGGTGGGTTAGCAAGGCGTAACCCACCGCCCGCACTCGTGCGAAAGCGGCGGCAGCGCGGCTGCGGCCGCGAAAGCGAAGGAAAGGAGGTAACGGAGGGAAACCATTGGTTTCCCTCTGTTCGTAGGGCGGCCAGGCCCGAGTCGAAGGCGAGCGCCGCCCGTCACGCAAGCGCCGGCATCACTTCGCGCGAGAAGAGCTCCATCGAGCGCAGCACGCGCGCCTGGTCCATGTCGCCGAACCAGAAGCTGCAGTTGAAGTGCGAGATGCCGACGAGTTCCTGTACGCGTTTGATCTGACGGATGCAGGTGTCAGGCGTACCGACAACGAGGTAGCGGTCGAGCAGCTCGTCGATCGTGGGCTCGGATTTGCCCGGCACCGGAATGGCGTGGCCGTTGTCCACGCGCTCGTAGTTGTTGCGCAGCGAGAGTGTCACTCGCATGTTCCAGCGCGCCTGCTCGGCGGCTTCTCGCGCGTCGGCCGCATCCTTGGTCACGTAGACCGCGCGCTGCACGCCGACGAGCGGGCTCTTCGGATGCTTCGATGCCTCGACCACTTTGTTGAAGAAGCCGCCGAATTCCGCGAGCCGCTCGACGGGCACGCCGAATCCGCCCGTCAGCACGTTGAGCCCGCGCTTGGCCGCGGCTTCGATCGAGTACTGGCTCTGCGCCGTCACCCAGATCGGCGGATGCGGCGTCTGCACCGGCTTCGGATAGATGGTCGTCTCGGGAATCTGGAAGAGCTTTCCGTCGTAGCTGAACGTCTTGCCTTCGAACGCCTTCATCAGGATGTCGAGCGATTCTTCCCAGCGCTGGCCGCCCGAATCGAGCTGCAGCCCCAGCCGCTCGAACTCGTACCGCTGGTAGCCGCGGCCGAGGCCCACGTCGGCGCGGCCGTTACTGAGGATGTCGAGCATCGCGACCTCCTCCGCGATCAGCAGTGGATGGTGCAGCGGCACCACGATGACGGCGGTGCCGATGCGCAGCCGAGTCGTTTTCGCAGCGATGTAGGTGGCGAGCTGCAGCGGACGCGAGAGATAGCCGTAGGTGGAGAAGTGGTGCTCGCCGAGCCAGACGTTGCGAAAGCCGAGCGCTTCCGCGGCCTGCGCCTGCTCGACGCCGCGCGCGTAGATCTCCTCGGAGGAGCGCCCCGAGGGCGACTGCATGAGCAGGAACGTTCCGATGTCCATAGCTGTCCTCTATTCGACTTTGATGTTGGCCTCGCGCACCACTCGCGTCCACTTGTCCAGCTCTTTCTTCACGAACGTGCCGAGCTCCGACGGCGTCATGTCCACCGAAATCGCGCCGAGCTGCTCGAGTTGCTGCTTCACGGTTGGCGCCTGCTTGATGTCGCGCATCGCTTCGTTGAGGTGCTCGACGATCGCCGGGGGCGTTCGCGCTGGCGCGAAGAGCGCGTAGAACAGGATGCCTTCGTAACCGGGCACGCTCTCCGCAACCGTCGGCACGTCGGGCAGGTGCGGCACGCGCTGCGCGGTGGCGACGGCGATCGGACGCAGCCGCCCCGACTGGATGTGCGGCCGGGCGGCGACGACGTTGTTGAACGCGAACTGCACGTGACCGCCGAGGAGCGCCGTCAGCGCCGGCGCATCGCCCGGATACGACACGACGAGCATGTCGAGGCCGGCCATCTGCTTGAAGAGCTCGATGTTGAGATGCGAGCTCGAACCGATGCTCGATGCGCCGGGCGTGAGTCCGCCGCGTTTCGATTTAGCCAGCCGGATCAGCTCCGGGACCGTCTTCGCCGGGAACGCCGGATGCGCGACCAGCACGCCCGGCACGTGCGCCATCATCGCGACGGGCGCGAAATCGCGGATCGGATCGTATGGGAGCTTGCCGAACAGCGGCAGCCCGGTGGTCATGACGCCGCCGTAGGTGAAAAACAACGTATAGCCGTCGGGGTTCGCTTTCGCCGCAGCGGCCGCGGCGATTCTTCCGCTTGCGCCTCCGCGGTTGTCCACGACGACCGGCTGAGCCCAGCGCTCCTGCAGCCCCTCCTTGAGCATGCGCCCGAGGATGTCGGTGCCGCCGCCCGGCGGCGACGGAATGAGCAGCCGGATGGGCTTGCCGGGATAGGGCTGTGCGATCGCGATCGAAGACACCATGAGCGCGAGCGCGACCAGCAGCGGTTCAGCCAGATTACGAGTCACTGCCGCCTCCCAGCAGCGGCGGCAGGTCGCGCGCCGCCTGCACGCCCTTGGCCGCTTCTTCGGCGTCGTAGTCGCCGAGCTTGTGCTGCGGATAGACGTAGATGTTCAAGTCCGGCATGTCGAGCGCCTTCGCCTGCGCGCGCGCCGCACGTTCGAAAAAATCGTGGACGAACACGAGCGTCGGCAGCCCCGCTCGGGTGAAAAAGATTCCGTCGCGCACGGCGCCGGAGGTGCAGGACCCTCAGGCGCCGACGCCGACGAGCACGTAGTCGGTTTCCTCGAGCAGCCGGTTTGCGTCCGCGCGCGGCGCCGGCGCCCACGTGTTCGATTTATAGATGCGCGAGACCTGCGATGGCTTCAGCGTCTGCTCGAGCTCGGCTTCCATCGCTTTCCAGAACGCGAGGGCCGAGACGTGCTGGTTGAACACCAGGCCCGCGCGTTTGCCCGCGAGGCTCTCGATGACACGCATCGGTGCGCGCTCAACGGCTTCGACTTCTCCGACAGGGTCGAACAACTGAATGGTCATGGCTCCTCCATGTTGGTCATTCCCGTGAAGGCGGGAATCCAGTGCGCGTCTGTTCTGGGTCCCCGCCTGCGCGGGGACGACGATTCTTTCTCACTCGGGAAACTGGACGCGCCTGCTCACCGTGCGTCCGCCGAGTGTGCCCCACCCCGCGCACACCGCGCAAAAACCGGCGCCCGAACCCCAGCCGCCGCTCACCGCGATGACGAGATTATCGGGGCTACGCACGAACGGCACCTGCGCGTTGTCGTCATGCTCGTCCACGATGTGGCTCCAGTGCTCGGGGTTCGTTTCCGAGATCGAGCTGCGATGACGCGCTTCGTGCACCGGCCGCGTCGCGAGCGCCATGATGCCGCGCTTCACGTCGAGCTTGGTGAGGCCCTCGTCGGCGAGCTTCTTCGCGGCCATGGGGCACATCACGAGCACGATGTCGCCGCCGGTGATGTTGTTGGACCCGAGCAGGTTGATCGAGTCGGCGAGGAGATACAGCACGTCGTGGATCGTGCTGTAGCCGGCGCCGGTCGCCACCGATGTCGGCGCGGTCGTCGCAGTGATCGTGACGACGGTCTCGTCGGCGCCGAAGCCGCGCTCGACCTGCAGCGGCTCCCACGGATTCGACTCGGCGTCCTCGGCCACGCAGAAAGAGAAATACCCCGGATGGCCAAGCGTCGTCTTGCACGGCTCGCCCGGGAAACCGCCGCCGATGTTCCACAGGACGAGCCGGATCGCGCGTCCGATCGTAGCGCTGGGGCGGCAGCCGTGGCCGAGCGCGCCTTCGCGCGTGTTGAAGCCGAGCGCGTTCACGCCGGGTCCGCTCACGACGCAGAGCGGTGCGCACGCGTGCGTCGTCGTCTGCACGCCGTTCAGGTTGAATCGCTCTTCCAGCATCGCTTCGACGGCGGCGATGACGATGGGTGCGTATTCCGGCCTGCAGCCGGCCATCGCGCAGTTGATCGCGATCTTCTCGACGGTCGCGACACCGTTGCGCGGCGGCACGACGCCGACCAGTTCCTGCGGATCGCGCTTCAGGTAGTCGAGAATGCGCTCGATCGCGCCACGCGTCGGCGGCACGACGGGAAGCCCGTCGGTCCATCGGTTGGTGAAGCACAGCTCCACGGCCGCTTCGAGGTCCTCGGCCTCGAAGATGCGCGACGCGAGTTGCATCGGCGAGTCCTCATGGTGAGACGTCGGCGTCGCCGGCGTCGCCGAATCCTACCGCGTCATTGCGCGAGTTAGCGAAGCAACCTCGGGCGCGCGTGGAACCGTTATGGGGACTCGATGCGCAGCAGCTCGACTTCGGGCGGGCCGGTCAGGATCTCGCTGAACGCGTGCATCCACCGGCCAGTCTCGTCTTCCGACTGGATGCCGCGCTCGCGAAACTGCTCGAATGCGTCGAGGCTCGCGAGCTCCACCTCGAACTGCAGCGCGGCGCCGCCGTGGCCGCGGGTGAGCGGCACGAGCAGGCGCGACTTCATGTTCTTGCGCGCTGCCGCTTCCACTTCGCGGTGGATGAAGTCGATGGCGCGCTGGCGGTTGATCGGCAGCACGTGATACGAGAATCGCGCGACGTACATGGCCCGGCTCCTTGCCGCCCGTCCTTCGACTCCGCGGATCGCTATCGGGACGAGCGCTGTTATAAGCTGCTGATTTTTTGGCGGAGTCGAAAGTGGCAGAAGCAAGCGGCGGACCCCTCGCGGGCGTCAAGGTGCTCGAGCTGGGGACGCTCATCGCCGGCCCCTTGTGTGCGCGCATGCTCGGGGATTTCGGCGCCGAGGTGATCAAGGTCGAGGCGCCCAAGGGCGGCGACCAGCTCCGGCAGTGGCGCAAGATGTACCAGGGCACCTCGCTGTGGTGGTACGTGCAGGCCCGCAACAAGAAGTCGCTGACGATCAATCTGCGCGACCCGCAGGGCCAGGAGATCGTGCGCAAGCTCGCGCGTGACGCGGATATCGTCATCGAGAACTTCCGTCCCGGCGCGCTGGAGAAATGGAATATCGGCTGGCCGCAGCTTTCGGCCGAGAACCCGCGGCTGGTGATGGTGAGGCTTTCCGGATTCGGTCAGGACGGGCCGTACCGTGACCGACCGGGCTTCGGCGTCGTCGGGGAGGCGATGGGCGGCATGCGCTATGTCACGGGTTACCCGGATCGTCCGCCGGTGCGCCTCGGCATCTCGATCGGCGACTCGATCGCCGCGCTGCACGGCGTGATCGGCGCCATGATGGCGCTGCACCAGCGCAATGCGAACGGCGGCAGGGGCCAATACGTCGATGTCGCGCTGTACGAGGCGGTCTTCAACATGATGGAGAGCTTCATCCCCGAATTCGACGTGCTCGGCTTCAAGCGCGAGCGGGCGGGCAACGCGCTGCCGGGGATCACGCCGTCGAACACCTATCCCACGCGCGACGGCAAGTTCGTGATCATCGGCGCGAACAACGATTCGATCTTCAAGCGGCTCATGAGCGCGATGGCCCGCAGCGATCTTGCGAACGATCCGGAACTCGCGACGAACGCGGGCCGCACGCCGCGCGCGCGGGAGCTGGATACCGCGATCGAAGCGTGGACGCGCGAGCACGATCTTGCGGAAGTCCTCGACGCGCTCGAGCGTGCCGAGGTGCCGTCGGGACGCGTGTACGACCCCGAGGACATGGTGAACGACGCGCATTACGCGGCGCGCAAGGTGATCGAGCAGTGGCACCTGCCGGACGGCAAACCGATGAAGATCCCCGGCATCGTGCCGAAGCTCTCCGACACGCCCGGCAAGACGCGTTGGCTCGGTCCGCAGCTCGGCGAGCACACCGCCGAAATCCTCACCGGGCTCGGCTACGACGAAGCTGCGCAGCGCCGTCTGAAGGAACGCGGCGTCATATAATTCGCGCGACATCCAGGGGAGACATCAGCATGCGTTTGACGAAACTGCTCGCAGCCCTCATCGCGTTCGCAGCGCTCACCGCGAACGCGCAGACGCTCGAGAAGAAAACGATCACTCTTGCGGTCGGCGGCAAGAACCTCCTGTATTACCTGCCGCTCACGATCGCCGAGCGCAAGGGTTTCTTCAAGGCCGAGGGATTGCAGGTCGACGTCGTCGATTTTCCCGGCGGCGCCAAGGCGCTGCAGGCGATGGTCGGGGGCAGCGCCGATGTCGTGTCGGGCGCATACGAGCACACGATCAATATGCATGCGCGCGGTCAGCCGATCGTCGCGATCGCCTTGCAGGGCCGCTACAACGGCATCGTGTTCGCGGTGCACAAGTCCAAGGCCGCGCAGTACAAGGGCCCGCAGGACATCAAGGGCATGAAGGTCGGCGTCACTGCGCCGGGTTCGAGCACGCACATGGCGGTGCAGAACCTCGCCGTGAAGGCCGGGCTCGCGCCGAACGATTTCTCCGCGATCGGGGTCGGCGCCTCCGCCGGCGCTGTCGCTGCGCTGAAGCGCGGCGGCATCGATGCGATCTCCAATCTCGATCCGGTGATCACGAAGCTCGAGACGGACGGCGATGTCGTCGTGATGGTGGACACGCGCACCGCCAAGGGCATGAAGGAAGTCTACGGCGGCGCCTACCATGCCGGCTGCATTTACGCGCCGGTGGAGTGGGTGAAGCGCCATCCGAACACGACGCAGGCGCTGGTGAACGCGATGGTGCGCGCCGTGCTGTGGCTGCGGACCGCGAGCGTGGACGACGTTATCGCGACCGTGCCGAAGGAATACTACGGTCCCGATCTCGCGCTCTATCGCGGGTCGCTGCTCAAGAACAAGGAAGGCTTCTCACCGGATGGCCGCTTCTCCATGGAAGGCGCGAAGAACGTGCACGCGGTGTTGAGGCAGTTCGTGCCCGAAGTGCAGAAGGCGAACGTCGATCTCGCGGCGACGTTCAACAACACGTTCGCCGATCGCGCGCTGAAAAAGTACGGCGGAAAGAAGTAGCGCTTGCCGATGGAATCGTCATCCCGGCGCAGGCGGGGATGTAGGGTGCGTCAATGACGCACCGCGGTGCGCTACCAGCGCACCCTACGATGCCGTGAGCTCGCGGGAATGACGGCTGTGGCGGCGCTAGCCCTCGAAAACATCAGCGTCACCTTTGCCGCACGCGGCGCGGACGCGGCGGCATACACCGCCGTGCGGGACACGACGCTGGTGATCGAGCGCGGTGAGTTCGTGTCGGTCGTCGGACCGACCGGCTGCGGTAAATCCACGCTGCTCAATGTCGCCGCGGGCCTGCTTGCACCTTCCGCAGGGCGTGTCGCGGTGTTCGGCGAATCGCTCGCGGGACTCAATCGCAAGGCCGGTTATCTCTTCCAGGCCGATGCGCTCATGCCGTGGCGCAGCGCGCGCGACAACGTCGCGATCGGTCTGCTGTACCACGGCGCATCGCGTGCGGACGCGTATGCCAAGGCGGACGATTGGCTCGCGCGCGTGGGATTGTCGGGCCATGGCCACCGTTATCCGCATCAGCTTTCCGGCGGCATGAAAAAACGTGTGGCGCTCGCCCAGACGCTCGTCATGGACCCGCAGATCCTGCTGATGGACGAGCCGTTCTCGGCGCTCGACGTTCAGACGCGCCAGCTCATGGAGAACGAGCTGCTCGAGCTGTGGTCGGCCGATCGCAAATCGGTGGTATTCATCACGCACGATCTGGAGGAGGCGATCGCGCTCTCGGACCGCGTCGTCGTGCTCTCGGCGGGTCCCGCCACACGGCCGATCGGCGAATACGCGATCGACCTTCCGCGCCCGCGCGACGTCGCCGAGATCCGGCTCACGCCGCGCTTCGTCGAGCTCCATCGCGAGATCTGGGACCGCATGAGGGACGAGGTGATGAAGGGCTACGTCCAGAGCCAGAAGGTCGCATGACGCGCGCGCGGAACGACGACGCATGAAGCCGCTTTGGCCATGGCAGGTGCTGCTGTTCCTGGTCCTGTTCGGGTTGTGGTACGGCCTCACCGAAACCGGAATCCTGCCGCCGTTCTTTTTCGGGCGGCCGCTGATCGCGCTGCAGAAAGTGTGGGAGTGGTTCGAGTCCGGCGAGATGACACGCTTCTCCACGTCATGGGTCACGATCGGGCATCTCTGGGTGACGCTGATCGAGACCGTGCTTGCGTTCGTGATCGGCACGGTGCTCGGTCTCGCCGTCGGACTGTGGCTCGCGCTCTCACCCACGGCGTCCGCGCTGCTCGATCCTTACGTCAAGGCTGCGAACTCGATGCCGCGCGTCATCCTCGCGCCGATCTTCGCGGTGTGGTTCGGGCTCGGCATCTGGTCGAAGGTCGCGCTCGGCGTGACGCTCGTCTTCTTCATCGTCTTCTTCAACGTCTACCAGGGTGTGAAGGAGGTGAGCCCGGTGGTGCTCGCGAACGCGCGCATGCTCGGCGCGAGCGCGCGCGATCTGCTGCGCACGGTGTACCTGCCGTCGGCGACGAGCTGGGTGTTTTCCAGCCTCCACACCTCGGTGGGAATGGCGTTCGTCGGCGCGGTCGTCGGCGAGTACCTCGGCTCCGCGCGCGGCGTCGGTTATCTGATCCTGCAGTCCGAGGCGGTGTTCGACATTAACGGCGTCTTCGCCGGCATCGTGATACTCACGGCGTTCGCGCTCGCGCTCGACTGGCTCGTCACGGTGGCCGAAAGGCGGCTGCTGGTGTGGCGGCCGGCACCCGGCGAAACCGAACCGCTATAAAACCTACGACGCGTCTCGAGGCTTTGCCTCTCGACGCAAAAAATCGCTTAGCGCGGCGGTCGCCGCGTCTTTGAAGAAAACTCTACGACGCGTCTCGAGGCTTTGCCTCTCGACGCAAAAAATCGCTTAGCGCGGCGGTCGCCGCGTCTTTGAAGAAAACTCTACGACGCGTCTGGAGGGTTTGCCTCTCGACGCAAAAAATCGCTTAGCGCGGCGGTCGCCGCGTCTTTGAAGAAAACTCTACGACGCGTCTGGAGGCTTTGCCTGCCTACTCGGTTTTGTCGCAGCGGAGATTGACTTTTTCGCAGAACTTTTCGCGTGCCGCGCCGGCCGTGCTGCGGCACATGCGCAGCGCGCCTGCCTCGGCGTCTTCGCGCGAGGTCGCGATCGCCCAGCCCCATCCGGGCGTTCCGGCTTCGGGGTCGAGCGCGACGCTGACGCACTGATTCGTGAAGGTCTCGAGCGTGCGGCACAGATTCCGCGTGGAGAGCGGTGCGTCCTTGAAATCCTGACAGCGCTTGATCGCGAGGGCGCTGGCGGCTTCGGCGCTCTCCTGCCCATACGAAATACCGATCGCCAGACCGTCCTCCGTGACGCTCTGAGGCAGACCGACCGCGATCGCGCCGAAACCCCAGGCGGCATTCGCGAACACGAGACCGGCGCAGGCGGCCATCAGTCGAGTGCGTATCATCACGCCGTATTTGTAACACGGCGTGGCGCTGACGCGGGTTCAGATGCCCACGGGCCTGTGCGGGGTGCGGGTATCGCTCTGGATGGCTGCCGGCGGTGCGTCGGTCGCCTCGGCAGCGGTTCGGGCCGAAGGCCCGCCGAACAGTCCGAGCGCACCCGTAATGATCAGATACAGCGCGATGATGTAGTTCAGCAGCCGCGGGATGATCAGTATCAGGATGCCGGCGATCAGCGCAACCAGTGGGCCGATGCTGAAGCTCATGCTCATGGCGTTCTCCCATGCCGCGCTCGATCGCGCGACCGACGCCGCATGGGAGCAGGCGCCGTGCCGGCCAAAAAACCGCGTCGGAGTACTTTTTCGTCCCACTGATTGAAAATGTAATCCGTCCCCATCTCGGAGGCTGCCATGCACGTGCGCGACATACTGAACCTGAAAGGCGGCGCGCTCTACACCGTCGACCCCTCGAGCAGCCTGGGTGCCGCGGTCGACCTCATGGTGCGTCACGACATCGGCTCGCTC
>Ga0196977_1000366_pt1 | contig 24889 bp, 29 predicted proteins | sample S3v_1013CmetaG_FD_148634 | JGI IMG/M metagenome (GOLD analysis project Ga0196977, IMG submission 148634) | Soil microbial communities from Anza Borrego desert, Southern California, United States - S3+v_10-13C | ecosystem: Environmental > Terrestrial > Soil > Desert | place: USA: California...
TTTTCATTGCTTCCAAGTATATCGCAGTTATTTATAAGCGAGAGTCTCACTGGAACCTTTTTGCCCATTGAAGCGCAGGACGATTAAATCCCCCTGTCTCAGAATTGCCCTTTTCTCATGCGATACTATTTACGTACGGCCGTTTGGCCGCTCTAAACTCATGGGGGAAAACGAACTACTTCTTTTATTGACTGCGATTATAAGCGCGGGAGTTGTATTTGCGGCGTGGCAGATCGATAAGGAGCGCTTGTACAGCGCAATTCTTATCTTTCTTATTCTTATTTCGATACTCGGAGGAAAGATAGTTGAGTTCTTTGGGTACGAGACCAATACTGGAAATATCTTCTATGCCTCGATCTTCCTTGCCACCTATTTCCTCATTGAACGATACGGGAAGCGCGAGGGTATACGCTCTATATGGATTGGTGTTATCGGTGTGGTGTTCTTCTCAGTTCTTCTCGGACTTGCCCTTCTTTATGCAAGCTCACCGAGCACGGTGACGTTAAGCGAAGCGCTTACTACTGCCTTCGCCCCCTTTTCACGCCTGGCGCTCGCTAGCCTGGTCGGCTATGCGGCGAGTCAGACATTGAACGTGTATTTATACCTCTACCTGAAGCAGCGCTTCAATAACGGGCGCTTGTGGTTGCGTGCCAATATTGCAAACGCCAGTGCGCAACTTCTCGACAGCCTCATTTTCTTTACCGTCGCCTTCTGGGGTATCGTACCTTTGGCAAACGTTCAGGAAGTTATGGTGACCGGCTTTGTGATAAAAGTTGTGTTTATGATGGCCGCTGCCCCTCTCCTCTACATGAACAGAGTGGAAGAGGGAGAAGATGCGGGATACGCCTCCATAGCCTTTCGCTAGAGTTCGGTAACCTTCCTATCGAAGAGCGGGTTCTCATTACCATGACCGTTCGTGTCGCATTTCGCCTATTCCTCGTGTGTCTTATCGTCTGCGCCGTGATGGTGCTGGGCGCCATTTGGCTGGGAGAAGGACGCGTTCCGGAGATTTATTTCCAATCAACTGCATCACTATTCGTGATCGGACTGGCTTCCTTTCTGATCTGGTTCTCTCTTACTCTTAAATCTATTTACTCGTTTTTGAAGAGCGGGTAGGTGGGCGGATGCCCACTTGAGACTGCAAACAAGAAGACCGCCCTGTTGGGCGGTCTTCTTGTTTCTAACCCTTGCAGCTAGCGGTTATGCTGCACGTAGCTCACGCACTGGCCCTGGTTCTTAAAGGACGGATTCGTGAAGGTCTGCCAGCCTCCCTTCTTGCACTGGTCCTTATCCGTAGGGACAGTCGGCGCAGGCGGTTCAGGCGTGAAGTCGTGAGTGATGTCGTCTATCTCCACGTTGTCGAACCGAACGGTCTGCTCGCCGTCGCCCGAAGCCCAGCCGGCATCTACGACAAGCGAAACGCTTACGACCGGGTACGAGCCGTAGTCTTCAACGGCATTCTCGTAGGTGTCGTAGAACGTTCCCCCTACTTGGGACGTATCGATTGCGCGCCCGCTTGTAAGGACGTCACCAGAGGCAGTCCAGGTGTCAAGCGCGCAGGTGTTGTAGTTTGGCTCGGGTCCAAGATACGCGAAGATGTTCTTGAACCCGCTTCCTGTATCTACCTTGATCTGGAAGCGCGGAGAGCCGCCCATGCAGCCGTCGTTGGTCACGTGATAGTCGGTACTAAGATCCATGAGTTCGGCGAAAGTAGTTCCGGAAGAAACGTCAAAGGTAGCGACACCAAAGTCGTTGCCGGAGTCCGCGTCCCCGGTATTGGACGAAAGAGTCAGCTCTCCTCCGCTTACGGTTGCGTTTCCTTCATAAATCGTTGCTGCAAATGCGGTTGTCGTGAGCGCAAACGCCGCCAATACTGCTAATGCTGAGATTAATACTGATCGTCTTAATAGCATATGTAGTGATTATGCTGATAATGCGACATACTCTATATAAAGACGTATGGTGAATGGGTGAATTACAAAACCGTTTAGTTAACGGGTTTTACGTTTGCGCAATCTAATCAATATGGAGCTTGGTAGCAACTTAAAGAGCTATCTTGAAGTAACGTTGTGGGCCATATTCTGAATCATTTTCGTAAGTTTCCAAAATCCGGCCTTCGTAGTTCTTCTGAATTTTACCCGCATAGCCGTTACCTATGGCAGCATTCCTAGTAAGGAACTTATATCCACGCTTACGAGCTTCGTTCTCAAGCAGGCTCACTATGGAGGTCACAAGCCCTTTTCCTTGTTCGTCAGGATGAATTTCAGTTGTGTATATATAAACGGCACCCTCCACATCTCTATCCGGGAGAGCTGATGAGAAACCAATAATTTTTCCTTCTCTTTTTAGAAGAACAATGATGCTCTCAGGATTATTGAAAATGCTTTCTAGCTTTGACTCGGGAAAGGCCTGACCACCAAAGCATTCATCCTCTAGTTCCAAAATCTCGCCTTTGATATCTCCCCATGACTGGGTGGAATGATCGATGAGTTCTGTTGTAACAGCTGGTTGGGATTCCCGCGAGGAAGTTTTCTCTGGTTGGAATTCTCGTGGAGAACTTTTCTTATTCATATAGGAATTATAATCCGAATATAAACTAAAACACAAAACCGCCCAGATAGGCGGCTTTGTGGTCTGCGCGGGCTAGTCAACACTGTTGGAACTAAAAGGTTTTCTTACGAACGTACAGAATCTTCGCCTGGTAAATTGTTGCGAAGGTTTGTATGCACCCCATAGCAATAAACAGCGCTTTGAAGGAGAGCAAGGTCACAATAAAGGCGCCGAGAACAATGGTAATCGCTTTAATAATGCTCTGTATTCCTTCATACATTCCCCAAGAGGTTCCATCGACAGCACTTTCAGATGCCTCATCATAAAGTGCATTCCACGTAGGCGTAGCCATGGCAGCAGCGATACCGAGTCCAGCCTGCACCAAGAAAAGCATGGTTGGAGTGCTTACGAAAATATATGCGAAGGTAAAAAGTGCGTTAAGCCCATAGCCGAATACCATAAGCTTTCCTTTATCTAGGTTCCTATCTGAAATAACACCAAAGAAAATGGAAAGGAGTCCATATACGACAAGATAGATAGCCCACGCCCACGAGAGATCCAGAATGGTTCCACCGATCTGTTCCGAGAAATATGCAATTAGAGGTCCGAAAAGTCCTTCTCCGAAATACCAGATGCTTGCGCCAATGAGAAGTATTTTCGACTCTTTACTCATGGAGAAACTATAACACCGCACAAAACCGCCCTATTAGGCGGCTTTGTGTAGTTGCGCGCACTTGTGGACGCTGTTGAAACTAAACTAATCAGCGACAACAGGCTTTTCTAGAAAGAAAGTGCCCTGATTCGTGAGGGGTCTGTATCGACTGTCTTTGTTACTCTCATCCGTAAATTTTCTTTCCAAGCCAAGTTTCTCAAGTCGGCTCGACATGCTGTTATCAAGATTTGTGCCAAAGATAATCCCTCCTGGCTTAAGAGAACGAACTATTTCCTGTGCCAGAGCGTTTTGATACTCATCCGTAGGATCTTGAAGAACTAAGTCATCAATTCCATTGATCATGAAGTTACTTGAATCCGCGGGAAGACGGCTGACAAAATCCAGCATGTCGTCACATACAAGCGCAAATTCAGGTAACTGTTCTATACCATAAGACCTTGCTGCACGCCTTGTTGCTTCTTCCCGATCCTCTATCCACTCTTTTCTCCAGAAAGGTAGCACTCGGTCTCTCACATTAGTAAAAGGGTCAGGGTTAAGTTGCCTACTATTTTCCGAATTAATTGCACCAGTTTGGGGATCAACTTCTCGCTCAGAGAGATACCTGTCAACAGAAAGAGTGGCTGCTGCTCCAACTCTCATCCCCAATCTAAGCACTCTCATATCGTCGCTGCCTCCAATATCAATGAGTGTTCCTCCTTTCAGTTTTTCCTTAATATAGTTAACAATCTCTACTGCCACATCATTCTCATCTTCGGCATCACGAAAAATATCTTCTGTTAGATCTCCATAGGGTGTAAATAAACCATAGCCTTCATTTACAGAGTGATTGGGGAGTCTAGATATTATTTTAGTGTATGGAGTTTCCCCTCGCGCAATTCGAGAAAATAAGTCTTCAAGTATAGGCTCGGCAATTTTTTCTTGAGAATCGAGCAACTCATTATTAAAGGGGTGCCCTGCCCCGGGCATCTCAGGATTCATTAGCCAAGCATATCACGCAAGTGCAACCAAGACGTTGGCGGTTTAGATTTCGAACCATACAGAAAGACCGCCCACAGGACGGTCTTTCTGTTATTGCTGAGTTTGCGCGGTCGACGAGACTTGAACTCGCAACCTCCCGCGTGACAGGCGGGTGCTCTAACCAGTTGAGCTACGACCGCAAACGATGCGAACCTCAGGAATATACCGTTCCTGAGCCTTGAGAACAAGGGTGTCGGGGGTGGGGAATGATCCCACGACCTCAGCGTTATGAGTGCTGCGCTCTGACCAACTGAGCTACCCCGACGTATCGATACCTTACTACGCGTCCTTACCTAATTCAATCAGGGAGCCGGGAGTTCAACGATAAAGGTAGAGCCCTTCCCCGCTCCTTCGCTCTCGGCCCATACCTTGCCTTGGTGTGCTTCGATGATGTTCTTCACGATGTAGAGGCCGAAACCGGTAGACTCGACATTCACTTTGCTGGATTCCTTACCGTGTCCGCCTTCTGTAAAGAGGAGCTTCATATCCTCGGGAGTGATGCCCACGCCCGTATCGCTGACCTCAAGCCGTATCTTTGAATCCTTTCTGGTGAGTGATACGTTCACGCTCCCCTTCAGCGTGTATTTAATGGAGTTGTCGATGAGATTCTTGACCGCATTCGTGAGCTGCAACCGGTCTCCCTGTATCGTAAAATCATTTCCTTCTGAGGTAACGGCAAGAGCGAGACCTTTGGCATCGGCGTTCGGCTTCAAGTCGTTTGCGATGGTGGTAGCGAGCTCCTTGAGGTCAAGGGGTGCTTTTGCATACGTCACCTTGCCGCTTTGAATGTTCGCCGCGTTCAGGATTTCTTGAATGGTATTGACGCCCTTGGTATCCGACCGGAGCCCTTCCTCAAGCATCGCCTTCATGGGGTCTGTAACCGGACCGTAGTCCCCTTCCATGAGCGAGGCGAAGAGGTTGCGGGACTTGGTGACGTATCCCTTGATCTGGTGGGTGATGAAGTGAAGAAGAATGATCTGTTGCTTGTTCGCTTTCTCAAGCTCGCCTGCGAGATGCTCGATATGCTTGCGCTGTTCGATCTCCTTCTTAACGCTGCGGATGAGGACGATGCCGGCAGCTGCGGTTAGAAGGAGCGTAACGCCCACCAATAGTTGTTGGGTCTCCGAGGTAACGAAGGTAAACTGCGAACCGATAAGTATAAGGAGTGCGATGACCAGCGCCTGGGACGCTATGAGGCTCGCATGGAACGTCTTGAACTTCACGAGGAGGATTCCGATGTATACCATGAACACAAGCATGCCGAAGAGGCCGTAGACTTCGAGCTCTGAGTCAGTAAGGATTCCTTGGCCCGCAAGGTACGAAGCAAGAAAAACCGTCGTAATAAAGGAAAAGAGAAAGAGTTCAATGCCCGTACCCATGAGAACGATCTGCTTCTTAAAGCCGGCTTCCGCCTTCCTGTACCGGTGCACAAGAAGTACGAGAATCCAGGCCATGGCAAGGAATCCAAGCGATGTGTAATAGACCTCGTACGCAAAGCCTTCAAAGCCAAAGGCATCACATTCAGTAAGGTTAAAGCCGTTCAATCCAAACGGCGTTGGAGAAAGAGCGAATACAGGAGCAAGAAGCGCAAGGAAAACAAGCTTTACCCTCACTCCTACGTCCTTCTTCTCAAGAAAGACGTGCATGAAATAGATGCTTAGGATTGAGATGAGGGCCGAAAGCGGACCAAAGAGCGACCAGGAGAAGAGGATGAAGTCGCTGTGAATATTCGTCCAGGCGATCAGATTGATTATGTTCCAAAGCACAAAGGCAAGCACTATGAAGAAAAGGAGGCGGTTGAGGAGGAATGTGCGGCCGCTGAAGAATACGAAGAGGCCGACGAGGAGAGCAAGTATCGTTACCGGGAAATGAGCATAGTAAACGAGCGAGAGGTCAGGTACGAAGAGGAAATATGACGGTTCTGGGAAGTAGGGGCAGATCATAGGGGCATAGGTTCGGACTCTTCTTCAGAGGGCTCTTCACTTTCACTATCTTCCTCTGACGCCTCAGGAAAGGATGATTCGTCCAGATCCTCGCACGTCTCCCCTTCGTGAAGAACGTCCTCAGAACAATACGTTATCGAGCAAGCAGTATCTTCCGGAAGGCATACGTTCGCCTCCTCGCATTCAGATATGTCAGGCCCACACTGCTCGTATGCGTTGACCGCATGCTTCTGGACATGTGAATAGTAATAGACTTCCTGACATTCCTCGTCCTCGCACCCCACAAAGCAGGTCTCGGTGGCAGGGTCACACTCTCCCTCGTATTCGACTATGTAGTCGCCCACAACCATAAAGCGGTAGTAGGAGGCGCTCGCAGAAACTGCCAGGAGTAGGACACATACGAGGAAAAAGGCGGAACAGCTGAATTTCATGAAGTACGCGCAGGGCGCTATCACTTAACTATAGCAAGTCTGACACCCCTCCAAAGGCCAGGTGTAGATAAGCGCTACGCGATAAAAAGCAGGTAGGTTCCCAGTCCCGTTACTGCAATCGCGAAGCCCTTCTGCCAAAGATGGTGGGCGTGTATTTTTTCCACAGCAATGCGCGGGAAGAAGATCGTAAGGAAGATCCCTATCGCAAGCACGAAAATAGGTTGATACGATTCCGCCAAGAGAACAAGCGCGATAGGCGCGAGGAGATACGCGAAGGAAAAAGCGATGTTCCCGAGCATATAAAGGGATTCGTTAGCTACGTTCAGTGTGAGGATGCCGCGGGAGTTGGTACGTAGCGCCTCAAGGAAATGGGCGCGATACGATCGCATAAAGATGAATATGCCGATGCCGATGACGGTAAGCATGAGATGCTCCCAGAAGAGAGAGCGTATGACCTCCTCTTCAAGTGCCACTGCTTTGAAGATGACGGACTCGAGGGCCCAGCACAAGGCTGCAAGCGGCATGAAGAAAAGCGTTTTCAAGCGCAGCCTGAACTTGTTCTCCGCATCTATCTCAAAAGAGACGATCGCTGTCCCGAAGATGATGGTGCCCATGGCGATAAGCTGCAGCGTAGTTAGCGTCTCGCCAAGTATGAAATATCCGAGTACGTAGCCGAAAACAGGAACAAGCTGGTAAAAGACTATGGCAATTGAGGCTTCCTCGTCCTGAAGCGCGGTGAGATAAAACCACAGCACAAGAACGTTCAGAACACCTACGGCTGCAAGCGCGAGTATATGCAGAGGTGCCATCGAAAAGGGCGTGGGATCAATTATGAAAAGGAACGGGAGTGCGAGCGCTGAAAGGACTGCGGAGAATATGAGAAGGGTCCCTACACCGCTTTCCTTGAAATACTTCTCGAGAAGGACCTTGTCTATGTGATTCGTGAGCGCGTAGAGGAACGGGCCCACTAAAGCGAGGAAGAACCAAGTCATACGTTCTTGAGCTTATCGCACACAATATCAAGCACTTCCTTCGGATAGCTCATCCAATAGTCAGCGCTCTCAACGGACGTGGGCGTTAGCTGCGTTATCAGCGGACGGCACCCGAACTTCTTTTCGACAAAATCAAAGGCAGGTCGCAGAACTTCCCTAACGAAGCGTCCTTCGTGCTTATCTTCAACCAAGTAATCTTCAAAAAGCACTCCGTGCACCAAAAAGAGCGCAAGGAATTTCTTGTAATGATCGATCAGACTTCCGCGGTGGGTACCATCAATCCAGTCTGCGTCGTCCTCTATCCTCACTGCTCCGCTCGCAACGGTTTTTAGAAGCTTGGTATGAAAGTCAATGAGTCCCTCTCCCCACAATGTTCGTATCGAGGAAAAGGGCTTCCCGTTTGCAGTATTGAAGTCGACAATGGTCACTTTCTGATACCGTTCTCCGTGCGTACCGTCCTTTTTCGTAATGCCCAGGCATACCGGAAGCCTTCCAAGAGCGCGCTTAAGCGGGTTATGCGGAACAAACTTGTCCTTGGTGTCCTGGCCAATCACTACCTGCATCCCCAATGTCTCCACGAGATGAATGAAACGGAGTGTCTCGAAATTCGGCGTAGCGACATGGCGTGCAAGATAGAGAACATTCCCTTCCTTGAAATATGGGGGGAGATTTCCGAGATAGGATTCGACGCTGGCACGTAGCTTTTCATCGCTTGCGCGGCGGTTCAGCTCCTCAACGACCTCCGGAAAGGGAGTTAGTAGGTCGTCCACGCGCGCTGCGCGGGGCTTGAAGACATCAAGTCGAAGCGCCTGGCTTCGTAGCCACGAGATCATGGAATGGGTAAATAATAGCATTCGCGAAGCGGATATATGAGCAAGCCCCGGCCAATGGCATTGGCCGGGGTGCACGGTAGAAGGACAAGAGCTCGTCGGACTCAGCCTGCGCTGAAATTGAAAAAGAAGTGCAGGCCAACGAACCTGTCCTGCCACCACTCGACGGAATCGTGGTTGTGGCGACGATCGTCGGTGGTCGGAGGTTCCTCGTCCTCGACAAGACCGTACGCGATCTTCGCGCCGAAGAAATCGAAGACGCCGTAGGGACCTTCGTCCGGAAGACGATACGAGATCGGCTGCGCCGAAGACTCGTCGTCAACGGGCACCGGCATGCTGCCGAACGAGTCGCGATAGACGACGGCGCGGTCGAACATGGCGCCGAAGGGCCGTGCGGACGCCTCATCGACTTCCCCGACGAACAGGTCTTCGGGGGCTGCCTTGAGATCGGGACCCTGAATTTCCTGCGCGACAGCAGGATTTGCGCAAAGCACTGCTGCAGGAACAAGAAATGACATCAATCGCATGGCTCGCCTCCTCTATTGGGCGGACAGAAAGATCAGAAACCCCGAATGGGTTTCAGCACTTCCTAATATCCATTAGGGCACTGATACGCCTTAGGCGCAAGCCTGGACTGGTACTATCCTTCGAATATTAGCTATCCGCTATAAAGCTGCCTGCCTGGATGCTCCAGAGCTTGTGATACAGACTCCCCTTCTTATCCAAGAGCTCCGAGTGAGTGCCTTCGGCGGCAATCTTCCCCTGCTCGATCACAACGATCCTGTCCATATGCATGATCGTGGAAAGACGGTGTGCAATGACCATGACCGTTTTCCCTTTCATGAGTACTTTAAGCGCTTCCTGTATGAGGGATTCAGATTCGGAGTCGAGACTGGATGTAGCTTCGTCGAGAATAAGTATTGGAGCGTTCTTGAGGATCGCCCGTGCGATGGCAACGCGCTGGCGCTCGCCTCCCGAGAGTTTTACGCCGCGTTCTCCCACGTACGTATCGTATCCGGCAGGAAGCGAGGAGATGAAGTCATGACAACGGGCTTTCTTAGCAGCTTCTACCACTTCCTCGTCTGTTGCGGCATGCCTGCCATAACGAATGTTATCCATAAGCGTACGATGAAAAAGGATCGGTTCCTGAGGAACGAAGGCTATCGCGCCGCGTAGGCTTTCTTGCGTTACGTCCGCTATGTTTTGGCCGTCTATCTCGATGCTTCCCGCATCCACGTCATAGAGGCGCAAAAGAAGTTTAGTGATCGTTGATTTTCCTGCGCCTGAGTGACCTACGAGAGCCACCTTCTCTCCCGGCGCGATGGTAAGAGAGAAATCCCTGAGTACGCCCTGTTCCGTAAACCCGAAACTGACGTTCCTGAATACGATCTCTCCTTTCGGAACCTCGATCGGTCTTGCCTTTGGTGAATCCTGGACGTCGTGAGGTTTCTCAAGAATCTGCACCATTTCATAGGCGTCTGCGAAGGCATCGTACATGCCGCGCACCATGCGACCTATGCCCCACAGACGGTCAACGAGACTTACGGCATACACTTGGACTAGGAGGAAGTCGCCGACCGTTACGAAACCCTGGAGCCAGAAGTAAAGCACGCATCCTAAAAGACCGATCTGGACGGAAATTATCAGGAAGCCAAGCACGCCGTTTATCCAAGTATCGGTGAGCCACGCGCGCAGTGTCACAACTCGCCACTTCTCGGTCGCCTTCCGGAACAGGCCTTCCTCGTACGGCCTTGCGGCAAACTCGGTGATCGTCGACTGATTAGAAATCGCGTCTGACAGCACCCCTGTTACTCGGGTATCTTCCTCTGCGCGTGCAATACGGATCGGCTGGCTCCGACGGATGAGGGTGACCTGAAGCAAAATGAAAAGAACGGTCCATATGAGAAGTGTCGTACCGAGCGCAGTGCTTCGGTGGAAAAGAACAATAATGGCTCCAATTGCAAACACAGCGGTTGAGAAGAAGTTAAATAGGATGGCATCGAATATTTGCTCGAACGAGCGCGCATACCTACCAACTCGGCGCGTCAATGCCCCGGTGAAATTCGATATGAAGAAATGGTGGCTGTGTCCGAGAAGATATGCAAATGCTTGATTCTCTAGATTGGTCATCACCCTCGCGTCAAGATGGGAGCTTATAACGCTCTGTGTATTTGAAGCCACCCAACGGACGAACATGGTAAGCGCAAAGAAGCCGAGAATGCCGAAAAGGGTCCCCGCAGCCACAGCCCCTGGGTCGTTTGCGGCAAGCAAATCTACAAGTTTCTTAAGAAACAGGGGGGCAATTATAAGCCCGAGTTCAGTTACGAGTCCCGTAGCAAAAACAAGCGCCACCCACCCCGGATAGGGCTTCAATGCCCGCGCATATGCGCGGAGTACCGGCCACATTCTCATTTCCTTCTTCCGTACTTCCATAAGACAGTCAGTATGACACGGCAAATAGAGCAGCAAAAAGGCGTCCTATAAGGACGCCTTTTTGCTGAAAGAAGTTACCGCTTCAGCATTCTTCCCAATGCCCACTTCCCCGGACCCGTGATCGCAAGCGATATGGTCGCAGCGAAGATAAGGAGGATGAACTCGAATCCTCCCTCGCTTATGAAGAAGCCTTTGGTCGCATGTACCGTAAGGAGGGCGATGAGCGCGACGAGGGCGAGTATCTTCGATACCCAGTGGGTCAAGACGCCAAGGATAAGGAGAATACCGCCGCCAAGCTCGGCTGCAATGAGAAGCACGGCCATGAGCATGGGTAATGGGAATCCCAAAGTACCAAGAAAGCCCGCTACTCCGTCGACTCCGCCCGCAAGCTTCTGCCAGCCGTGCATGGCGAAGATAAGACCGACTACAACGCGCAGGACAAGGGGCGCAAATCCGCTGATGTTGTCGCCGCAGGTGCATTTAAGTATGTTCATATATCAATTGAATGGTTATGCCCCCATTCTATCCGATATCTGCAGCGTATAGCTGTGAGTTGACAGAAGCAGTGCATAGCTACTGAAACAAGAAAAGGCCGCGGAACTGCGGCCTTTTCTTGTTTGTGCTAGATGACCGAGAGGATGCGCGCCCTGGTCAGAGGACCGAAGTACCCGCTAGAGGGGCTTATGCCAACCTTCGCCTGGTATTCGGCAAGCGCGCGCTGAGTTATCGGGCCGAAGTACCCCGTTGCCCCCGCGCTAAGAAGGGCGTCTGCTGCAGGGCCGCTATCCTCGGCGATGAGGAACGCCTGGAGGGACGATACGTCATTGCCTCGAGAACCGAGCGTGAGGTCGCGGGAGAATGCGCTTGCGCCTGCGAGGAGAGAGCCGGAGACAGTTGCTGTTCCGAGTTCATCCTCTATCTCTTCGGTGAGCTTCACTCCTGCTGCGCGTGCGGCAATGAGAATGCTTCGATAGTCGGCAATGATCTCATCCACATCGTCGTTGTCGGCCTCTTTGATGATCTTTACAAGCGCTTCTCCGCGTTCCTTGGTCGTGAACTCGCGGGTCAGGCGGGGGTACGGATCGGAAGGATCGCGATCTTCGCGGATCTCGAAGTGAAGGTGCGGTGCGCCGCCTGACGCATTGCCCGTATTCCCCACCGTGCCGATGAGATCACCCGGTTCGAGCACGTCTCCGCGCTTCACCTCGATCGAGTCAAGGTGCATGTATGCAAAGCGCTCTCCCCCCGGGTTTGCCGTATATACATACTTTCCCGAGTTTGCGCCACTGCCGGTGCTCGTAACGACGGCGTCCGTAGGGGAAACGATAAAAGCGCCTTTAGGAGCCATGATATCGAGTCCTTCATGGTTGCGGCTTCCGCCGTCGCGCGGATCACCGAAGTTCTTGCTGAGGTTGCGGACGGCTACGCCCGTAAGGATGGGTATGGGCATCTCCTCCACCGGATCGTCGTCAAGCTCGCGTATCTTGCGGTTATCGCTTGAAGACAGACGATAGTAACCGTCGCTGCGCGTCCCAATTGCCGCAAGAAGCTGCGTAAGAGAGGCACTTTCAGCTGCATGTGCGGACCCTGGAGCTGAGCTGAGTAAGAGAACTAGTGCAAAAGAAAAGCCCCCTGCACGGATGAGGTTTGACTTCATGAAGATTGTGTAAGTAATGCTACGCGTATAGAGACGTAGCGGCTCCCCTATTCTTGCATCCCTATTCATACGCACAAGCTGAGCGGTTATGAAGTAATGCTGCACATTTGATGATACGCGGCTTTACTGTCTCTCTTCTAAAAGCAAGTACGTATATGGGATTGTAAAAAGACCCTATGCTAGCATTGCTTTGACTGAGGCTCCTGCATTCGACGAAGCCCTGATTCGCCGAATGCACTTCATTTCGTACGCTGCGGAATTTTGGATATTGTCTTTTGTGTTGGCTGCCGTGGCGGCCATTTTTCTGACATGGTATGCGAGGCGCGCAAGCAAACATTTAGACAGACTTCGGGAACAGCGCGAAAATCAGCACCGGGTGATTGCAGATCTGTCGCACAATCTACAAACGCCGCTTGCCATTCTTAGAGGGAAGCTTGAGAGGCTCGAGCAAACCACGCTCAATGATGGGCAAATAGTTGGACTCACTCAGTCCGTTGATGTAGTCGCACGATTCGTTAGCGACATGCTCGCCTTTTCATGTCTTGAAGAAAAGCTCAAGGTCGCAGAAAAGCACCTGTTCTCCCTGAAGAACCTAGTGCGAAGTGTCTGCGAAGAAGCCGAGGTACTTGCGGAGGCCAAGGACATTTCGCTGGTTTGTGACGCATTTCCTGAGAGCATCATCTTTGGAAGCGAAGAACATATACGAGATGTCGTGACTAACCTGATATGTAACGCGATCAAATACATGGGCAACGGACCGGTCCGTAGAATTCGCGTGTCGCTTGAGAAATCAGGGGAGCAAATAATACTTGCAGTTGCGGACACCGGCATGGGCATACCGAACAACGAACTGGCGCATGTCTTTGAGCGCTTCTATCGCGGAAGCAACCGCGTATACGGATCAATTCCAGGCACCGGTCTCGGTCTTGCGATCGTGGAAAGCGTCGTAAAGGAGCATGGGGGAGCCGTTACTGTGACGAGCGAAATCGGAAAGGGCAGCACCTTCACTCTTATACTTCCCCGTCCGAAGCAAGAACGCTCGCGAAAGAGGTGGTGGTGACAATGATATGATCGACCAGATCGATGCCGAGGAGCTTCCCCGCTTCACGAAGCTGCGCCGTCACGGAGTAGTCGGCAAGGCTTGGCTCGGTATTGCCCGAGGGATGGTTGTGGACGAGTATGACCCCCACTGCGCCATATGTAATGGCCGGGCGGAACACCTCGCGCGGATGGACAATGTTCGAGTCCACCGTTCCAATTGAAATGGTTTCGTCGTGCACAAGCTGGTAGTGGCTGTTTAGATAGAGACCGCGAAGATGTTCCTTCGGAAGACGGCGCATATCGGATACATGTTCGAATACGTCGCTTGCGGTGCGTATCACGACCGCCCCATTTCGAGATCCCTTGAAAAACCTGCGTCCAAGCTCCCCGACCGCCACGATCTGCATGGCCTTCCCTTCAGGGATTGAGAGTTGTTCTGAAAGCGCCCTGGGATCTGCAGCATTCAGGACATTTCGTTCTCCGTACTCAGCCAGAATGCGGTTGGCCATGGTGAGCACTTCCTCGCTTTTGGTTCCAGTCACAAAGACAATCGCCAGAAGCTCCTGTATGGAGAGGGCTGCAGGACCCTGCTGCAGGAGCTTTTCGCGAGGCCGCAGCTCCGCAGGCAGGTCGCGCACCTTGAACACGTACTGATCGAGACGATTGTCGAGCACTAGGTCGTTATTGCGTATCGCGTACGTCGTTGTTGTCATGGGATGAGTATACCTTGGCGGTGATTATCGAATCATAAACTCTTTCTGACGCTATACCTTCTTCGAGAAGACTTTGTACCCGGCAAAGGAGCCGTCCTGGTACTTCGAAAGAATGCAGCTTGCGACTTTCTGCTCGCTCCCGTCGTGAAGCCTGAGCACGGTGTCGGTAAACGAGTAAGCGTGTTCCGGCGCTTTTTCAGGAGCGTCCCGAAGGAGCGGAAGAACCTCGAAAAGGTGCCGGCCTATGAAGTGTTCCCGGCCTGAGCCAAGCACCCCGACAACATTGCCCGATATCTCTACCAAGTTGCCTTTGATATCGCTCTCAAGAACTGCGTGCGCAGGAGCCTCATTGAGTCCTCGCGTTGTGACTTCGCCGCATCGACGGCATTTCACCTCGACGATGCTTTGGTATAAAAGGCCCTTAAAGAGGAGCTTTCCGCAGGCGCACCGGTATTCAACCAGAAGAGTGGAACTCATAGTTCTCGTACGTAGGACCAGTATGCAGAAAGTGTACGGAGTGGCATATCAAGTTTTCCTCAAGATTACATATAAATTTCCTGCCTGGGGATAACTAAGCAAGAGCCTCGAGGAATTCGACGCTTCTTTTCTGCTCTTCCAGTGCTTCCCTTGCTATACGCTCGTTCTCCGTAATGAAGCGTTCAAGAGGAACTATGTTCTCGAGAAAATGAAGTGAATGAAGGGCCGCGCGAGAACGCTCAGTGCATGCAAGGACGGATTCGCACAGGGGCTCGAGAACTCTAAACCAAAAAAGTCGTTCAAGTTCCGGCATATCTTCCTCAAGGTCTACTTCCCCCCGCTCTGGGTGCTCTTCTTTCCATGCCTGAAGTAGCAATGCGATTGCCGTCGATATGTGTCCGCGCCTAAGATCTTCCTTCCAGTCATGTGCATCGTCATTAAGCTGCATGGAAACTAAATATTGTCTGAAGTATTCGATAAGGGCTGAGGATTCTGCGGAGTCGGGTCCGTATCCGAATTCCCCGAACATTGAGACCGGTCCAAGAACGTGGCCGGCAGCGGGATGGAACTTGATCATGAAGTCGCCGTAGTCGGGAAGCTCATCCGGTATGAAGATGCGGCTTCCTTCGCAATGGAGCCTGCACCAGAGCATCTCCCATTCGTTAGCCGCATCAAGTAAGTCCATGAGCTTGTGGAAGAAACCGCCAAAGCCGGACATGGTCTCGAAAAAGCATACATAGTGACGTGCAAACATGTTTGCAATGGGAAGAAGCTTGGGTTCGGCCGCCTCGTCCTCGTCCCAGAAGTCGTCATAGATGATGAAAGCGGTCCAGAAGAAAACGTTTGCAAGGCCGAGTTCGGCAAGGCTTTCATCGCTGAAGTGTTTTCCTTTTTTCCCAAGCGCCTCGCGCACGTAGAGGGGCATGAGCGACATCTGCTTGTCGGTATTCCTGCGTATAGTGCGCTCTACAACTGCCTGTGCGTTTTCGGTAAAGCCCCGGGGAAAGTCCTTGAGGCGCTTCTTGAGAGCACGGCGGACGGCATCAAGCACTTTCTTCTCGGTCGCAGAATAGCGGACCTTTCTTTCAGTCCCCGAGACGGCATTGCGGAGTTTGCCATCATGGCGCATGAGTCTGGCCAGCTCTCTTTCGTCAAGAAAGTCAGAGCTCGATACTCCTTCGGCTATACAGCGGTCCACATAGGCGTCGAGTTTCTCAAGACGTACGCCGTTCTGGCCGAGAAAGACAGCGATGGCTAGATTGAGTCCAAGATCCGCATCACTGCCTCCGGCAGTTGCCGCATATGGTCCTCCCTCTTCAATCTCATGCCTGGCGATGTGTTCGAGCGTACGCGCAAGAGCCACGCCGTTTGAAGTCGGCATGCTGATGGAAGCGAGAAGTTCTGACAGGAGTAGGTGTTCTGAGTTCCGCATAGCAAGCAAGCGGAACTCAGGGTTCTCGTACAGGCAAGTATATCGTGAAGGTTGAGCCCTTCCCAACCTCGCTGTTAACAGAAAGCGTCCCTCCGAAATCCTTCTCGATGATTCGCTTCGCAAGTGGGAGCCCGATACCCATTCCGTTCGGCGCGTTCGTAGTGAAAAATGGTTCAAAAATCTGCGGAAGGTGATCGGGGGCGATGCCGGACCCCTCATCGCGCACGTGTATGTATACCCCTTCCTTCGCATTTTCGAGTTCCATGACAACTTCTCGATTTCCTTCTTTGCCGAGCGGATAAGCGTGTATTGCATTTGAGACGAGGTTGGTCATTACTTGCGCAAAAGCAACAGGATCTCCATATACGTGCGAAGGGGCAGAGGCTCGAACCGAGATCCTGACTCCCCTAGCCTTCGCATATGAAGTAAGCATTTGACAGGTCTCTTTAAGTACCTGTTTTACTGCGAAAAGTTCCTTGCTTCCCTCGCGGCTCAGGTGCTTGCGCATGGACTCCATAAGCTTCTGCATGTGAGATGCCGCCTTCTTGGCGCGGGCTACGTCTTGGGACAACGTACTGCGACCGGCCGTATCGGCAATGCGGTCTATGTTGAGCGAGAGAGCGGCAAGCGGATTAACGAGGTCATGGAAAATGCCGCCGGCAAGACGGCCGAACTCCACAAAATGATACGCCTGGCTCATTTTCTCCATTTCTGCCTGACGAAGTTCGCGAGTACGTTCTTCAATTCGAACTTCGAGCGTGTCCTTTTCTTCTTTGAGTTCGGCCTCCGATTTACGGGCGCGACTCAGCGACTTCTCTATCTCGCGATTTCCGAGCCAGGCGACCGTAGCGACGATGAGGTAGATGAGGATGATCATCGTGACATCGCTCCAGGTCCACAATTCGTTCTTCCAGTACGTATTAACCTCAATGACGCCGGCTTTCTGGAGGTGTCCGGTGAAAGCCATGGTTAGCCCAATGAGGAGAGTCGCAAAGAAGGCCACGCGCGTACTTATGAGTATGCCGGCCATCACGATCACGAGAGGGTAGAAAACGATCTGCGCCGGCACGTCCACTCCCCAGTGATAGCCCATGTATGCAGTGAGGAGAAAGAATGAGCCGAGAAGCAAATATGATGCCAGTGTTACATGACGCTTCCGGGACAGCGCATATAGGAACAGGAAAAAGATCAGAAGCCCATGGATGACGACTGACGGAAGCGAGTTCTCTTCAGGCGCCGCACCTACGAGAAGCGTGACCAAGTCGATTGTCGCGGCAGCCAGAAGAAGAGCGACTGCGCTAAGAAGCAGGATGTTCAAGATGAACTCCCGACGCGCAATGTCTTCGTTCTGAGATTTTGGATGAACGAAAGAAGTAAGAAAAGAGGCAGGCTTGATCGACATAATATTGTAGTCTGGGCGTCGATGCGCCTCAAAATCACACCCTAGTTCCAAGGACCGCCGACGTGTACTGACGTGACCAAGAGAGCAGCAAGTGTGCTGTTATTTCTGGCCGTCTTGTCGGTCAGAAACTTTGCAATGACGTCTCTCATATGCGCAATATGATTTGTCTGCTAATGCTCGACCATCTTTAGTATACCTTTAGGAATCGATGATATATCCCCGGCCGTGTACGGTGCGTATGGGGTTGGATTCTCCAAGCTTCTTGCGTAGGTTCGTCATATGCGTCTCAAGGGAGTTGGAAAAGGGGTCGGCGGAACCGTCCCAGGCATGATCAATGAGACTGCTTTTCGAAACTATTTCCCCACGATGATGAACCAGGTACGCAAACAGGGTAAATTCCTTTGACGTCAGGGGAATGACTCTCCCTTCCCGAGTGACGATGTGCTTTCTTCCGTCGAAAGACAGGTTTCCAAAAGTTGCGATATCGGGCGCCATTCCGCTAGAGCGCCGCAGGAGGGCGCGCATGCGCGCAATGAGCTCTTCGAAGGAAAATGGTTTGGCGAGATAGTCGTCGGCTCCTGCAGAAAGGAGCCTTACTTTCGATTCCGAGTCCCCTACGACCGTAAGCATGAGGATGGGAGGTATCCGTTCTGCCTTGTGTATATCTTCAACGACTGCTTCGCCGCGCATGTCAGGTAGGTTGAGGTCAAGGAGCACAAGATCGTATTCGTTCGTATTCGCGAGCCGTATACCCTCAGTGCCTGTCGTTGCTGCGTCAACTACGAAGCCCTGCTTGGGCAGGTGCGCGCGGAGGAAGTCGAGCATGTCAGCATCATCTTCTATAAGAAGGACCCTCATATGGAGCAAATGATAGCAGTAATAGAAAAGCCGCCCGGAGCCGGCGGCGAGGGATCTCGAGGATCTCGAGCTCGTGCGCCGGCTCAGGACGGCCGTTCAGCATGAAAGCGCCCTCTTTGCGAGGGCGCCTTGCAAGCTGTATTGTATATCACACTAGTCTGAGAACATCGTCAAGTACGGCCTTCAGCCAGTAGGTGTAACGGTCGGGGTGCTTTCTAATCGCTGCTTGAAGTTCCGGCACGCTTATCCAGATCCAGTCGGCTGCTTCTTTGGGATTAGGCTTGGGTAGTGCGTCGCACTTCCCTATAAGGACGTGGTCGTATTCGTGCTCGGTCATGCCGTTATCGAATTCGGCGCGGTACATAAAAGCATGCACTTCCTTAAGTTCTGCGTCGAAGCCCATTTCTTCCCTGAGACGTCTGTGCGCAGCATTAAGGAGTTCTTCCCCGGGACGTGGATGGCTGCAGCAAGCGTTCGACCAAAGGCCGGCTGAATGGTACTTGTCGAGCGCTCTGCGCTGGAGAAGCATGCGGCCGTCGGGGTGGAATATGAATACTGAGAAGGCCCGGTGAAGCTTGCCTTGCCGATGGGCTTCATGCTTCTCCATCGTGCCTATCTCATGGTCGTTCTCGTCGACGAGGATGACGTCGTTCATATGAGGGGTATTGGCTCATAACGAACGAGCGTCAGGCGCTTCACCGGTATCGGGTTCGTGTTAAGGATAGCACCCGGGCGTCATTGGTTTTACAGAACCGCATCACTCTTTGTTTATGAAATGAGGGGGTGCCGGTTGCTAGGCTCACGCCTATACCAGTTAGCGAATTATGTATGGAAATCTCACTCAGCCATGAGCAGTTCAGGGAGCTTCTGGAACTCGTACACATAGGAACATGTGTCAGGAATAGCGTTTTTGAAGACATAGGAGAACTTGACGCTGAAGACAGCGCGCTGGAGCATCTTCTTTCTGAAATTGCCCTAAACGAAGGTTCGTCGGATGTTGAGGAGTGCGAGCACGGCTTTCCTCACCTCTCCGCAGACCTAGAAGAGGGTTGCCACTATATTATCGAGTCGTTCGGAGAGAATTATTTCTGGTCGGAGTTTGCGGCACGCTTTGAAGAGGACGCTGAGAAGAGAAACGAGCACGAGCTTGAGTGCGAATGTAACTAAGGAAGTTCGCTAAGCCATTCTCTCCAAACTGGTTCTAGGTAAGCTTCTTTTCCTTCAATCCGAACAGGCTTCCCCGCAAGCAGCTCTTTTATCTGTTCCTTGCTGCACCAAAGATGACCATGAGTTTCCTCGTCGCTTAACTGAAGATCTCCTGTGGTTTCTGCTCTATAAATCCTCCAGTAATGCCAAGCGCCCCCCCGTCGGCAAGGAGTGTCCTTTCGCCCTTCTGCGACAAGCGTGAGTGATGTGGCGATAAGGCCCGTTTCCTCTTTGAGTTCGGCAACTGCCGCCTTCTCATACCGTTCCTCTTCGGTGTCGTTGGGGTTTCCGTGGTCATCGACATGACCTGCGGGTGCGGCAAAGCCAAAAGGTGGCCGCTTGCGATCGATAAGCAGGAGTTTGTCATCCCTGAAAACAAGAACGCCGACGCTCGTGTGGTCGCAGAGCTGCATGGAGTTACGCGAGCTTCTTTGCCAATTCTTCGGGAGTTGCTGCGTATCCGTCAAAAAGGATGTCACGGCAGACCTCTTCGTCCTTATCTGAAAGAGCGTAGACTGTCTTGCCTAGAGCAACCGCGTATCCTAACTCAAGGGTCGTGCTGTTTCCAATGTACCCGTCTTTATTAAATATAAAGGTCGTATCGCCTTTTCGTATCTTCTGAAAATGGTCGTGCGTGAGACCCATGGCAAGGTATCTTTTATTATGATCATTCACTTCTTCAAGACTCACGTGATGATATGTGTAGAAGTGAGGAGTGAAAACGGTAACACCTAGTTCCCGCAACTTCTCCGCAAATTCAAGTGCCTCTTTCGCAAAACGATTGCTTGAAGATATGGTGACTGATTTCATCGGGTAATCGTAGCACAAGCACAAAAGGCGCTCATAGGCGCCTTTTGTGCAAGATTCAGGTCCTTTTACTACCCCTATTCCACTTCTACCTTTACTTTCGCCTTGCGTTCCTCCTCCGACTTCGGGAGAGTGATCGAGAGAACGCCATTCTTAGCCTTCGCTATAATGCCGTCCTTATTCACACGGGCCGGAAGCGAGAACTCACGACGAAACTCACCGTATTCCCGTTCATAACGGTATACCTTGCCGTTCTTATCCTCATCCTCCACCTCCTTGTCGACGCGGCCGGAGATAGAGAGATAATCCTCGCCAACCTCGATGTCGATCTTGTTCGGATCGACGCCTGGCACGTTGGCCACAACTTTTATCTCGTTGTCGGTCTCTGAGACGTCGACTTTCGGGAATATGCTCGAGACGGACGCGAGACGACGCGTGCCGAAGAGGTTCGGGCTCATAAGCGCGAACGGATCAAAGCTGTCGTCAAAGAACCGGTCTATGAGGGAAAGCGGAGAAAGAGGGGATATCTGCGGCTCATATGCCTGAACCGCGTTTTCGGACTGCTTGTCCCTTTTCATGATGTTTGCCATAAGCGTAGAGAATTAGGCTGATAATCGGCTTCGCGCTCGACAGACGCGAAGAAGCACGAGATAAATCGCGCCCGAGGATGCCGGGACCGGTTATCCCCTCGGGCCAGCGCGATGCGAATCGCACGTATCGGGACGAACCCTTGGCAAGAAAGCACGTATTCGGTTGTCATGCGGAGAGGCCTTAACTGCCGTCGGAGATGGATCGAACGAGCTTCTTCAGGCGGCGCGCAGCCTCTCGCGCGGCAGATGCCCAAAGAACCATATTTTTCTCCAAAGGGAACCTTATAGGCTCCCTATATTTACATAAACGTGGAAATAGCAGAAAGGTGTCAGCGCTTACGGAGAAAGCGTGGGGAGGTGTATTCAGTGCTGGTGTCAGCGAACTTCGCCATATCCTTGAGACGCGGGTGCGCGGCGAGCCGCCGTCTTGTGCGCGAGAGGCTGAGCTTGACCGCGTTCTCGCTCGTACCCATAACCCGTGCAATATCCTTTATCGGCATGTTTCGCTGGTAGTGCATGAGAAGGATGTCGCGTGATGGCGCGGGCAACGTTTGGATGGCGTGCCACAGCGCCTCGGCATCCGACTTCCGCTCTATATCTTGAGTGATCTCGAACGGAACTTCTCCGGCATCCTCAATCGGAACTGCCTTGGGCTTGCGGTAGTGGTCAACGAGGAGGTTGTGGGCGATGGAGAGGAGATAGGTCAGGTAGGAGTAGCTTCGCTGCCGAAATTTCGAAAGGTGCTTGAATGCACGGAGGAATGTCTCCTGCATGAGATCCTCAGAAAGATCCCGATCGTGCCCCGTGCGATACCAGAAATAGTTGAAGACTTTAGGCGCGTACTTTCGGTAGAGTGACTCGTAGTAGAGCGGCTCGCGCTTTGCAAGCATTACCAGTTCCTGATCCTCTGTATTCATACGCTAAAGCGCGCGGTTGAGTACTTCGCGCACGGCGCTTGCGGGAATCGCGAAACCGATATCGTTCCCGGAGCGATCGACCGCGACATTCACTCCGACTGCATTTCCCAAAAGATCGATGAGCGGACCACCCGAGTTGCCTCGGTTTATAGCGGCATCCGTCTGAATGAGTCCCGAGAGCCGTTCAACCGTGCGGCCATCAGTAGCATCGATTGTCCGGTCAAGGCCCGAGACGATGCCCACCGATACCGAATTGTTGTACTCGCCGAGGGCGTTGCCGATGGCGGCAACCGTCTGCCCGAGATCGAGGCTTGCGCTGCTAAGCGCGAGGCTCGAGTATCCCGATCCGTCAATCTTCACGACGGCGAGATCGTGCTCGGCATCGCGGTAAACGACCCGTCCTGATCTCTGCTCTCCGTTCGAGAGGAGAATCGTATACGATGCCTCTTGATCGCTTACGACGTGACGGTTCGTGACGATGTAACCGTCCTGACTGACGAAGAATCCGGTGCCCGCTCCTATTTGCCGTCGTTCCGTACCGACCTGCCGATATACGGGAACTCGTATGCCGGAGCCAAACGAAGGATCGCCACCGAACGGGTCCATATACTGGACTTCGAGTAAGGGTACGTCGCGAGTAATGACGATCGATACGACTGCCGGAGCTGCCTTCGCCACTGCGGAAGTAAGCAGCTCCTCCTGCGAGCGGGCGATAACGCCGCTCCTGTTCGCAAACTCTTGCAGGTCCCGCTTGCTTTCGGGACTTATATCGGCCGATTGGAGAGCCGCTGCGATGAGGCTGTTCTGGCGTTCAATCGAGTCAAGCCGGTCAGCAAGCAAACGCAGCTCGAATAGCGCATACATGCACGTACCGAGCAGGATAAAAGCTAGGGCTCCGAGAATAAGCCAGCGCTTCCGCTTGATAATATTTAATACACTCATGGAGCAATTATAAGAAAGTTGCGTGTGGTTTCAAAGAATTCTCACGCCTTTCGACTCCTTAAGCTGCCGACTCCTGAAAGAATAGTACCGGCTTCAATGCAGTGTTGCTCCGCAATCTTCTGCAATTCAAATAGAATATAGCTTTGTGGTACAAAAGGTGCTCCTCAGCGCCTTTTGTACACGTTCCTGTGTCGGTATGGAACTAAAATTCTGCCTACCGGTCTACTTTAGGTCGCCCAATCGTGTTGCGGGGGCCGGAATCGAACCGGCGTCTGGAGGTTATGAGCCTCCCGAGGTACCTCTCCTCTACCCCGCTAAGAGCGATAATACGGGATTTATTGAAGAATGCAACTAGAGCTCCTCATGCTCTCGAAAGACTGCTTCATAGTTTGCGATCGTGCGGTACGCGATGCGGTCGGTGAGTTCGAATGCCATGCCTCTATGCGCTATCTCATTCCTCACCTTATGCGCCTCCCACGCGTTGTTGAGCGTTTGGAAGTACGTCGGATTCACCTGTTTGAGCTTCTCTCCAACTGAATCGCCAACGTACCCGAGGCGCGTAAGGAGCTCGTCGAGAATGATGTCTGCTTCGATGATGGCCTGACGCCAACTGGCTTCGTTTGTTCCCTGAAGGAGAGATAAGATGTATTGCCAACGCGACGTTTCAAGGCGTTCGTGCTCGTCGTGCTGCGTGATGGTTGCATAGGTAGGGGCTTCCTCTTGGCGTATCTGGAAAATACGCGTGGTGCTGTATACAAGCAGAAAGATCGCAAAGAGCGATATAAGCACGGCAAGTATGGTGACGATCACCCAAAGCTGGGAGAGAAAGACAAGAAATCCCGATATGCTTCCGTCGACTCCCCCTGTGCCGAAGACCGTATCGTAGAGGATACGGAAGAAGTAGGAGAGGTTAAGAAAATGTACGCCGGACTCGCCTTCCATGCGTCTAGTATAGCGTTTCTCCGGTTACGTCCGCGCCGATCCTGAACAGAAGCTCCTCCTGTCCCATATCAGCCGTAAAGTGGATGCCCGTCGGAAGAGCTTTTCCTTCCCGCTCAACTGTTCCCATAGGCACAGAAATGGCGGGCATGCCGGTGAGATCTGCCGTAACGGTGAAAATGTCCTCAAGATACATGGAGACTGGGTCGCTTTTTTCTCCGAATTTGAAGGCAGGCGAGGGAGTGGTCGGAAACGCGACAACGTCGCAGGACTCAAAGGCGCTCTGGTATTCCTGTCGCAATACCTGGCGCGCCGCCTCTGCTTTTCGGTAATAGGCGTCAATATAACCGCTTGAGAGCACGAATGTGCCGAGGAGAATGCGTCGCTGCGCTTCTTCGCCAAAGCCTTCCGTACGTGAGAGTACGTAGTCATCTAGCAGCGTGTTTCCTCTTGCGGCGTGCCCGTACCGCATCCCGTCGTACCGGGCGAGGTTCGTTGATGCCTCTGCCGGCATGACGACGTAATAAGAAGGAAGGCTGTAGGAACTCGTTGGAAGGGAGACATCGGTGAGGGCGTGTCCCTTCTCTTCAAGACGCAAAAGTGTTGCGTTGAAATTCTCGAGCACGTCCTTATCAAGGCCCTCCTTGAGAAGATGCTTCGGCACGCCGATACGAAGCTTCTCTCCTGTTTTCTTTGCTCCGTACATACCATCTGGAAGACTTGTCGCGTCACGCGGATCGTGTCCGCTAAGAACGTCATGCAGCGCCTTACTGTCCGCAACCGTCTTCGTGAGCGGCCCTATCTGATCCAGCGACGAACCGAGAGCAATGGCTCCATATCGAGATACCGCTCCGTAGGTAGGCTTGAGACCCACAAGTCCGCAGTGCGCGGCTGGCTGGCGTATGGAGCCTCCGGTATCAGTACCGAGCGCGCCGAGCGCGAGGCCCGCGGCAACCGCGGCTGCAGACCCTCCGGAAGAGCCTCCGGGTACACGCGCCGTGTCGTGAGGGTTCCTGCTTGGTCCGAACGCTGAGTTCTC
>Ga0196977_1000367_pt1 | contig 24831 bp, 27 predicted proteins | sample S3v_1013CmetaG_FD_148634 | JGI IMG/M metagenome (GOLD analysis project Ga0196977, IMG submission 148634) | Soil microbial communities from Anza Borrego desert, Southern California, United States - S3+v_10-13C | ecosystem: Environmental > Terrestrial > Soil > Desert | place: USA: California...
GCCGAGCGGCAGCGGCTGGCCGATGGCGAAGTCGTCGCCGGTCAGCAGCGCCGCGATCGAGGTGATCGCCGCGGTCTCGGGGTCGATGCGGTAGATCACGTTGTCGGCGTAGCGGTACGAATCGTACGGCCCGAGGTCGTAGTAGTCCGAATAGTACGTCGGCAGCATGACCGGCTCGTAGAAGCCCGGCCAGGCGTTGCCGATCGCCAGCGCCCCGCCGAGCAGCGGGACGTAGCCGCCAATCCGCCCGTCGGGGCCGAAGCGCATCAGATAGCCGTCGTCGTAGACATAGCGCCCGTCGTCGAGCCCGCTCAGGCCCCACCAGTCGGGCTGGTCGAAGGCGAACAGGCGCCGGTCGTCGGCGCGGGCCTGGCCCGGCGGAACGCACGGCGGATTCTTCGTGGCCAGGCCCGGCGGGCAGCCGTCGATGAGCCCGCGGCTGCCGATGCGGATGAACTCGCGGTCGCGGTCGTCGCGCTCGACCACCACGACATCGCGCCGCTCGACCGCGACCGAGCGATCGTTGCCGCGGCCACCATCGCCCGTGTCCGCGCTCTGCGAGGCGCGCTCGGCCTGATTGCCGTTGCCGCGGTTGCCGCGATCGGCGCGGGCTTCCCCGGACCCGCCGCGGTCGTCGCGTATGGCGTTGCCCTGGCCGCGGTCGTCGCGCTGGGCATTGGCGTTGCCGCGATTGTCGCGCTGCGCATTGCCGTTGCCGCGCGCGTCGGACCCGCGCATCGAAGCGGCCATCGACGATCCGTCGCCGCCGTTGCCGCGCGCCCCCTGGTCGCGGCCGTTGCCCTGGCCGCCGCCTTGCGCGGCCGCGGCGGCCGGCCTGCCGCGGTCGCCCTTGCCGTTGCCCTGGGCGAATCCGGGCGCGTGCGCCGCGCCCACCATGAGCACGATCGCCGCGATCGCGGTAGCCAAGCGTCGCATGTCCGGAGCTCCTTCGGTTGCGGCAACGGGACGCGGCCGCCGAGGGTTCCCAACTTGCGTTAAGGTGCGAAGGGCGCCGGAGCGGGCTCCGGCGGCTAGCGGCTGATCCCGTATTGCTCGAGCAACGCCTTTTGCGACGGGTACCAGAACTCGAGGTGGCAATCCTCGCAGACCGCGTCGAGCTGGTCGATCAACAGCCCGGCGCGCGCGACGTCATGCGCCGTCGACGCGGTGGCGAGATCGCCCGCGTGGACCGCTAGCGCGTTGGCGAAGTCGCGCAGCTTCTGCGGGTCTTTGTCGATGTTGGCCTGGACTTGCGCGCCAGTGTCGCCGCCGGGCACGCCTTCGTCGGCGATCCTGACGCCCGGCCGGACGACGACGAGCGGGTCCATGCGGGCGATCTCGAGCGCCCCCTGCCGCACCGCCGCGGCCTTCTCGGCGATTTGGTCCCAGCGCGCGTCGGTCATCCTGGCCGGATCGAGCCCGGCGGCCTCGCCGATCGCCACGTTGCTGATGTCCCACAGCTGGTCGGCGTTGGCGTCGATCGCGGTCTTCATCACTTCGTTGACGGTTGGCGCCGGCTCGTCTGCCTGCCGAGAACACGCGGCGACCACGGCCAGCGAGGCCGCGAGCATCATCCAAGAAATCCGGGGCTTCATCGGCCTCTCCGTCGGCGGTCGGGCGGGAGGTGCCCCGGCGCGGGCCGCGGGCAAAGTAAATTACCGTAACGCAGGCGTTACCGGCGCGTTACAGGCTCGCAATTCCCGCATGCGCACACCATGTGGCGGCCCACTTCATGCAGGAGACGACAGTGACCGAAAGGCCGACCGGCGGCGACAGGTTCCGCTGGATCGTCAAGTCCGGCTGGCTGGGGCTGTGCCCGCGCTGCGGCGAGGGCAAGATGTTCAAGTCGTGGCTCAAGCTGGCCGATCGGTGCGACGCGTGCCAACTCGACTACCGCTTCGCCGCGCCCGACGACGGGCCGGCGTTCTTCTCGCTGTGCATCGTCGCCTTCCCGCTTATCTTCTTCGTCGTGTGGCTGCAGGTGGCGCATTCGCCGCCGTGGTGGGTCCACCTGCTGACCTCGTTCCCGTTGCTGGTGCTCGGCTGCGTGCTGCCGCTGCATCCGATCAAGGGCTGGCTGGTCGCCTCGCAATACGTCAACAAGGCCCAGGAAGCGGGCACCAAAGGGCTGTGGGATAAGTTGCACGAACGGGACTGAAGCAGGAGGACCCGATGGCCATAGAAATCGTCGCCACCCGGAACGGCCCCTATCTCGTCACCGGCGACCTTGCCGCGCTCGACTTGCGCGACGGCGACGGCAACCTCTACGACCTCGCCGGCAAGAAGCGCGTGTTCTTGTGCCGCTGCGGCGCCTCGACCACCAAGCCGTTCTGCGACGGGCAGCATACGAAGATCGGCTTCGAGGCGGCGGAAGCGGCGGTGCAATCCGAGGGCTGACACGAAAAGGGCGCCCGGATCGCACCGGACGCCCCTTCCTGGCCATGCCTGTCCCGCGGGATCAGGCGCTGTAGTACATGTCGAACTCGACCGGGCTCGGGCTGGTTTCCCAGCGCATCACCTCTTCCCACTTGAGCTCGCAGTAGGCGTCGATCTGGTCCTTCGAGAACACGTCGCCCTTGAGCAGGAACTCGTGATCGGCCTGGAGCGCCTCGAGCGCCTCGCGCAAGCTGCCGCACACGGTCGGCACCTCGGCCAGCTCGGCCGGCGGCAGGTCGTAGAGGTTCTTGTCCATCGCCTCGCCCGGGTGGAGCTTGTTCTGGATCCCGTCGAGGCCGGCCATCAGGATCGAGGCGTAGGCGAGGTAGGGGTTGGCCATCGCGTCGGGGAAGCGGATCTCGACGCGCTTGGACTTCTCGCCCGAGCCGTAGGGGATGCGGCACGAGGCCGAGCGGTTGCGCGCCGAGTAGGCCAGCAGCACCGGCGCCTCGAACCCCGGCACCAGCCGCTTGTAGCTGTTGGTGGTCGGGTTGGTGAACGCGTTCAATGCCTTGGCGTGCTTGATCACCCCGCCGATGAAGTACAGGCAGGTGTCGCTGAGGCCGGCGTAGCCGTTGCCGGCGAACGTCGGCTTGCCGCCGGTCCAGATCGACATGTGGGTGTGCATGCCGGAGCCATTGTCGTCCTTGATCGGCTTGGGCATGAACGTCGCCGTCTTGCCGTAGGCGTGCGCGACCATGTGCACGACGTACTTGTAGATCTGCATCCGGTCGGCGGTCTGCACCAGCGTGCCGAAGGTCAGGCCGAGCTCGTGCTGCGCAGCGGCGACCTCGTGGTGGTGCTTGTCGCACGGCAGGCCCATCTCGAGCATCGTCGAGACCATCTCGGCGCGGATGTCCATCGCGCTGTCGACCGGCGCGACCGGGAAGTAGCCCCCCTTGGCGCGCGGCCGGTGGGCGAGGTTGCCGCCGTCGAGCTCGGCGCCGGTGTTGGTCGGCAGCTCGATGTCGTCGATCTGGAAGCCCGAGCCGGCGTAGCCGTCCTCAAAGCGGACGTCGTCGAACATGAAGAACTCCGCCTCGGGGCCGACGTAGACGGTGTCGCCGATGCCGGTGGTCTTGAGATAGGCCTCGGCGCGCTTGGCGGTCGAGCGCGGGTCGCGCGAATAGAGCTCGCCGGTCGACGGCTCGACGATGTCGCAGAACACGATCATCATCGGCGTGGCGCTGAACGGATCGACGTAGACTTCGTCGAGGTCCGGCTTGAGGATCATGTCGGACTCGTTGATCGTCTTCCACCCGGCGATCGACGAGCCGTCGAACATCAGGCCTTCCTCCAGCGCGTCCTCGTCGATCACGCCCGCGACCATCGACAGGTGCTGCCACTTGCCCTTGGGATCGGTGAAGCGGAGATCGACCCATTCGATCTCCTCGTCCTTGATCCGCTTCACGATATCCGATGCACTGGCCATTTGAATTCAACCTTTCGTTCTGATCCCCGCCCCGCAAGTGGGACGAAAGAAACTGCCTAAATCGCCGACTCGTCGCGTTCGCCGGTGCGGATGCGCAGCGCGGATTCGATCGCCGAGACGAAAATCTTGCCGTCGCCGATGCGGCCGGTCTGGGCGGCGGCGGCGATCGCCTCGACCACCTGCTCCGCCTGCGCGTCGGGCACGACCACCTCGAGCTTCACCTTGGGCAGGAAGTCGACCACGTACTCGGCGCCGCGATAGAGCTCGGTGTGGCCCTTCTGCCGGCCAAAGCCCTTGGCCTCGGTCACGGTGATGCCGCTGACGCCGACTTCGTGGAGCGCTTCCTTGACCTCGTCGAGCTTGAACGGCTTGATGATGGCTTCGATCTTTTTCACGTGACCCCCTGGGGCAAAGTCCGGGCGCGCGGGCGCCGGACGGCTCTCACCATCCCCCGGCACGGGTTCTTCAAGAATCGTGCCAAGGCGCTCCGCGGTGGCCTAGACAATCGCATTGCGGCGCGAAAGGGCGGATTCGCTGCGCTGGAAAGCGCACGCGCTGCCCGGCGCAACGAAGGCCCGGCGCGGGTGCGCGCAGCGATGGCTAAATTTCAGGCAGATGCTGCCCGCCAATCGGGCAGCTACAGCCGCAGGCCGGCGGTTTCCTCGACCCCCGCCATCAGGTTGAGCGACTGCACCGCCGCGCCGCTGGCCCCCTTGCCGAGGTTGTCGAGCACCGCCACCAGCCGCGCCTGGGCGCCATCGGGCGAGGCGAACACGTGGAGCTCGAGCGCGTCGCTCGGCGGGGCGGACGCGCGCAGCAGCAGCTCGCCGTCGGGCTGCGCGCCCATCCGCACCACCCGGCCGGCGCCGTAGAACGCGGCGAGCCATTCGCGCATCGCCTCGGGCGTGCCGGCGCCGGGGATCGCCGCCAGCGGCAGCGGCACCTCGACGACCATCCCGCGATGCGCGGGGATGACCGCGGGGCTGAACAGCGGCGCGATCGCGAGGCCACAGCGCAACTGCATCTCCGGCACGTGCTTATGGCCGAGCTCGAGCGCGTAGCCGCGCCAGGCGATGTCGCGGTCGTCCTCGAACCGGGCGATCAGCGCCTTGCCCCCGCCCGAATATCCCGAGACGGCGTGGCAGATGTACGGCCAATCCGCCGGTAACAGCCCGGCCCGCACCAGCGGCGCGAGGAGGGCGATGAACCCGGTCGAATAGCACCCGGGATTGGATACCCGCCGGGCCTGCGCGACGACGTCGTGGCCGGAGATCTCGGGAAAGCCGTAGACCCAGCCCGGCGCCACCCGGTGCGCGGTCGAGGCGTCGATGACCCGCGTCCCGCTGGCCGGGTCGATCATCGCCACCGCCTCGCGCGCGGCATCATCGGGCAGGCACAGGATCGCGAAGTCGGCCTCGTTGAGCGCTTCGCGCCGCGCCGCCGGGTCTTTGCGCCGGGCCTCGTCGAGCGTCACCAGCGCGAACTCGTCGCGGCCCGCAAGCCGCTCGGCAATCTCGAGGCCGGTGGTCCCGGCGGCGCCGTCGATGAACACCGTCGGCGCGCTCACGGCAGCTGCTCCAGCCGGTCGACGCGGATGTAGCCGACCGGCCCCTCGAGCGACAGGCAACCCCAGGCCCAGCCGCCGCTCACCTCGAGCACCTCGAAGCTTTCCCCCTCGATCAGCGTGCACAGCTCGTCGGCGCCTTCGCCGGTGCCGGCCATCAGCCGGGCCCCGCCGGGCATCACGGTGCGCGGCTGCGGCACCGCGTAGTGCGGCACGAAGTAGCGGCCGGCGAGAGCGATGTGCGCGAGATCCCCGCGCAGCGGCGTGCGGCCGGGCTCGGGCCGCGGCTGGGGACCGGTCAGGGCGTAAAGGCCGCGCGCGTTCATCGGCCGCCGCGCGGCGCCCGTGTCCGCCGCTTGCGTCGTGTCGCCGGTGCCTTGCATGGTGGGCGCGTTAGACGCGCGTGTCACCGGGAGCAAGCATCGCTCAGCCGTAGCGTTCGTGCAGCATGTGCCACGCGGCGCGCAGGCCGAGCGCGTCGCCGCCCTTGGGCCGGCCGGGCTTGGCGCTCGGGCGCCAGGCGAACGTATCGAAGTGCGCCCAGTCGATGGGTGTCCCGTCTTCTTTGGCGCCGACGAACTTGTCGAGGAACAGCGCGGCGACGCTGGCCCCGGCGAAGGCGTTGGCATGGGCGTTGCCGGTGTCGGCGATGTCGGACTTGAGCCATTCGGCGTAGGCTTCGTGCAGCGGCAGGCGCCAGCACGGGTCGTCGTGCGCCTCGCCCGCGGCGAGCAGCGCCTCGGCGGTCTCGTCGCGCCGGGCGAACAGCGCCGGCAGGTCCGGACCCACGGCGACGCGGGCCGCGCCGGTCAACGTGGCGAAGTCGAGCACCAGCGCGGGCTGTTCCTCGCTCGCCCGCGCCAGCGCGTCGGCCAGGATCAACCGCCCTTCGGCGTCGGTGTTGCCGATCTCGACCGTCAGCCCCTTGCGGCTGCCGAGCACGTCGCCTGGGCGGAAGGCGTTGCCGGCGATGGCGTTCTCGACCGCCGGCACGAGGCAGTGCAGCCGCAGCTTCAGGCCCGCGCCCATGACCAGCCCGGCAAGGGCGAGCGCGTGCGCCGCGCCGCCCATGTCCTTCTTCATCAGCAGCATGCCGGCGGCGGGCTTGATGTCGAGCCCGCCCGAATCGAAGCACACGCCCTTGCCGACGATCGCCACGGCCGGCGCCTTCGCGTCCCCCCAGGTGAGGTGCAGCATCCGCGGCGCATGGCTGCGCGCGGCGGCCCGGCCGACCGCGTGGACCATCGGATACTCGCGCTCGAGCGCCTCGCCTTTGGTCACCGCGAGCTGGGCGCCGTGCGCCTTGGCGAGCTTCTCCGCTTCGGCCTCGAGCGCGGCCGGGCCCATGTCCTCGGCCGGGGTGTTGACGAGGTCGCGCACCAGCGCGACCGCGCGCGCCTCGGCCAGCGCCGGCTCGATCGCCTTGGCATCCTTCGTGAGCAGCACGCGCGGGCCGGTGGCGTCCTTGTCCTCGCGGTAGCGGGTGAAGCGGTACTGCGCGGTCTGCCAGCCATGCACCGCCGCGGCCGGCTCGCCGTCGGCGCGGCGATAGATACCTGCCGGGAGCTCCTCGGCCAGCTTGGCCATGCACCAGCTCGACAGCTCGGCCGGGTCCTTGACCCCCCCGACCGCGAACCACGCATCGCCGTCGGGCACGATGGCGACCTGGTAGCCGGCGCCGGTGAATTTCTGCGCCGCCAGCGCGGCGCGCTGCGGCCCGCTCAGCGTCTGGGCGAAGGCGGCGAAGCCGTCCTTGTTGACGAGGTGGATCGCGGTTGCCGATTGCCCTTTGTCGGGCCGAAGCAGTTCCTCTTTCATAGATTGCCGCTTGCCCGTTCGCGCGGGTTTTGGGAAGGCAGCGCACGATGAGGCGGCTGATTACGCTGATAGCGCTGGCGGCAGCGGTGGCCGCGTGCCGGCAAGGCGGCGACGACGGCGCGCCGCCGGACCCGAGCGGGAGCGCCACTCCCGCGCCGACCGCCAGCCCGACGGCCACGGCGAGCGCCGAAGCGACCAGCAACGGCGCGCGCTCGGTGGCCGAGGAAACCGACGACTTCCTGTTCGAGTACTCCTACCCGGTCGAGGCCGGGCGCATTCCCGAGTTGGCCACGGTGCTCGACTTGTGGCTGGCCCAGCGGCGCGAGGCGCTGGCCGAGGAATCGGCGGAGGCCCGGCGTGAGGCGCGGGGCGACGGGTTCCCGTACAACAAGCACAGCTACACCGCCGAATGGAAGGTCATCGCCGAGCTCCCCGGATGGCTCAGCCTGTCGGCCGACGTCGCCACTTACGGCGGCGGGGCGCACGGCGACGCGGCCATCGAATCGCTGGTGTGGGACAAGGAGAACGAGCAGGCGTTCGACGCCCGGAAGCTGTTCACCTCGTCGCGCGCGCTGGAGCAAGCGCTCGGCGACCGGTTCTGCGACGCGCTCAACCGCCAGCGCGCCGAACGGCGCGAGGAGCCGGTCGACGCGGCTTCGGACTACGAGTTCGACCAGTGCCCGGGCGTCGGCGAGCTCGAAGTGGTGGTCGGCTCGTCCAACCGGCGCGTGTTCGACCGCCTGACGCTGTATGCCGGGCCCTCGGTCGCCGGGCCGTATGCCGAAGGGGCCTATCAGGTCGACCTGCCGGTCGACCGCGCGATCCTCGATGCGGTGAAGCCCGAGTACCGCGCGGCCTTCGGCGCTCGCAATTGACCGCGCGCATCGCTACATCCGCGCGATGACCGAATACCAGCACGTCACCGCCGACAAGACCGTCTACCGCGACGGCACGATCAAGCTCCACGGACCCGAGGGCTTCGAGGGCATGCGCAAGGCCGGGCGGCTGGCGGCCGAGATCCTCGACGCGATGCCGCCGCTGGTGCGCCCCGGCGTGTCGACCGAGGAGATCGACCGCGCGGTGCGCGAGATGACGCTCGACGGCGGCGCGGTGCCGGCGACGCTCGGCTACCGCGGCTACACCCATTCGTGCTGCATCTCGGTCAACCACGTGGTGTGCCACGGCATTCCGTCGGCCAAGACGCTCAAGGACGGCGACATCGTCAACATCGACGTCACCCCGCTGCTCGACGGGTGGCACGGCGACACCAGCCGGATGTACATCGCCGGCGAAGCCTCGCTGAAGGCGCGGCGGCTGATCGAGGTGACCCACGAGTGCCTGATGATCGGCATCGCCAAGGCGCGGCCCGGCGCGCGGCTGGGCGACATCGGCGCGGCGATCCAGGCGCACGCCGAGCGCCACCGCTTCGGCGTGGTGCGCGATTTCTGCGGCCACGGCCTCGGCCGCCTGTTCCACGACGCGCCCGAGGTGGTCCACGCCGCCCGCGCCGGCACCGGCCCCGAGCTGCGCGCCGGCATGTTCATGACCATCGAGCCGATGATTAACCTCGGCAAGCCGGCGGTGAAGCTGCTCAGCGACGGGTGGACCGCGGTGACCCGCGACAAGAGCCTGAGCGCCCAGTTCGAGCATTCGATCGGCATCACCGAGGATGGCGCCGAGATCTTCACGCTGAGCCCGAAGGGGCTGCACAAGCCGCCGTACGACTAAGATCCCTCCCTGTCGCGGAACGGAATTAGCCCTCCCGCGCGGCCCTGATCGCCGCCCCGCCGGCGAACGGCGCAAGCGCCACCAGCAGCAGGCTCATCGCGCCGGCCAGCGCGATGCCGCCGCCGCCGCCGGCGGCGAGCGCGCCGGCGCCGAACACCAGCAGCGGCACCGCCAGCGGCACCAGCAACAGCCCCGACAGCGCCGCCCCGCCGCGCAGGCCGAGGGTGACCGCGGCGATGATCACCCCGATCGCGGCGAGGCCGGGGGTGCCGGCGAGGAGGCCGAGCTCGACCGTGCGCAGCGTCGCCCCGTCGATCCCGAGCAGCGCCGCGGCCGGGACCGCCGCCAGCATCAGCGGCGGGCCGAAGCTGAGCCAGTGAGCGAGCACGCGCACCGCCACCACCAGCTCCTCGGCGATGCCGCGCAGCGCGAGCTGGTCGAAGAAGCCGTGCTCGAGGTCGGGCGCCAGCAGCCGGTCGAGCGGAAGGATCGCGGCGAGCAGCGCGGCGACCCAGATCACCCCGCCGCCGGTGCGCGCCAGCAGCGCGGGGTCGGGGCCGACCGCGAACGGGAACAGCATCGCCACCGCGAGGAAGAACAGCACCGGCAGCAGCGCGCCGCCGCGCCGCCCGCCGCCGAAGGCCTGCGCCAGGTCGCGCCGCAGCAGCGCCGCCACCACCCTCACGGCGCGAAGTCCCGCAAGTCGAGCCGCCGCAGCCCGGGCACGGCGAACGGCTGGTGCGAGGCGATCACCGCGACCGTGCCGTGCACCAGGCTCGCCGCCACCTCTTGCTGGACGAACGCCGCCGCGTCGGCGTCGAGCCCGTTGAGCGGCTCGTCGAGCAGCCAGACGGGGGTCACCCAGGGGTTCGACTGCAGGAACGCCACCCGCTTGCGCTGGCCGGTCGACAAGAACCGGACCGGAACGTCGGCCAGGCGGTCCAGCCCGAGCCCGGCGAGCTGCGCGGGGCCGTAACCGCCCACGTCGATGCGGTGCCAGAACGCCAGCGCGCGGCCGAGCGGCAAGTGCTCGTCGAGCGGCAGCCGGTCGTCGAGCAGCGCGACGCCGCCCTGGCGGTCGACGGTGCCCGCCGCGGGCCGCAGCAGCCCGGCGAGGATGCGCAGCAGGCTCGACTTGCCGGTGCCGTTGGGCCCGACCACCTGCAGCGCCTCGCCCGGGCCGAGCGCGAACGACAGGTCGCGGAACAGCAGCCGCTCGCCGCGGCGGCAGGCGAGGTCCGTCGCGGAAAGGCGGGCGGGTTCCATGGCGCCCCCGGTTAGGGCATGACTGGAAGGCCGACAATCCTTCGACCCGCGGGCACGCCCGGGGTCGCGACGGGACGAGGAGACCGCCATGGCCGTGCCCCAGCTGACCGAGGCCGAGCGCGCCGCGGCGCTCGCCGCGCTGCCCGACTGGAGCGTGCGCGGCGACGGCCTGGCCATCGCCCGCGAGTTCCGATTCAAGACCTTCAGCGAGGCGTGGGCGTTCATGAGCCGCGTCGCCCTTCTCGCCGAGCAGCTCGACCACCATCCCGAATGGTCGAACGTCTACAACCGCGTCGCGATCGCCCTGACCACCCACGATGCCGGCGGCCTCAGCGAGCGCGACGCGAAGATGGCGCGGGCGATCGACCAGCTGCTCGGCTGAGCCCGCGGGCGCGGCCAGGCGTCACCTTTCGCGTCACGCGATTCGCGGGTGAGGACGCTGAGTCGGCGTGCCCGCGCAGCCAGGATTTCCGCGGCCTTGCGCGGTTCCGCGGCGCCGCGGCGTGTCACCTTCCGACCCGCCCAGAATGGGCCCGATCTGTAACCCTTCGGCGGGCGACGAAAGCGACACCGTGTCGCCCACCCCCCGAGGCCTCGAATCCCAGGATTTCCGCGGCCTTGCGGCCCGAAACGACAGGGCGACACTTTTCCTACACAGCGCGTCGACCAGGCCCGCCGGGGATGTCGTTGCGGCGCGGTGCGAGGGGCGGGTCATCCGGCGAATGGTAGGCAGAATGCCGGCGTGTAGGACAGCGGTTTTTTGTCGACGAGGCCGGCGTTGCTCTATGGCGGCACGATGAGCGACGACTTCACCGACACGCCGGCCTTGCTCGAAGCCATCGGCGAGGCCGCGCTGATCGCTCGCGAGGGACGGCTGCTGGCAGCGAACGCGGCTGCGCGTGCGCTGCTCGGCGACGACATTGAAGGGCGCCACGTCGCCGAGGCGATTCGCCATCCGGTGGCGCTGGAGGTGCTCGAACGCCCGACACTCGAGCACGCCGAAGACATCGAGCTGACCGGGCTCGGCCATTCCAGGCGTCACTGGCTGATGCGCGTGGCCGAGGTTGCGCAGGGGGCGCGGCTGATCCGCTTCGTCGATCGCAGCGAGGCCCGGGCGGCGGAGCAGATGCGGGTCGATTTCGTCGCCAACGCCAGCCACGAGCTGCGCACACCGCTCGCCACGCTGGTCGGCTATACCGAGACCTTGCGCGAGCGGGCGGCGGAGATCGACCCGGCGACCAGCGAGCGGTTCCTGTCGATCGTGCATGACGAGGCGCTGAGGATGCAGCGCATCGTCGAGGACCTGATCTCGTTGTCCCGCATCGAGGCCGAGCGCTTCGTCACTCCGACCGATGCCGTCGAGCTGCCGCCGCTGGTGGGCCAGGTGCTGGCGGGAGTGTCGCGGGCGGCGGAAGAACGGCGCTCCGCGCTGAGCAGCCGGATGGCCGAGGACCTGCCGCCGATTGCCGGCGACAGCGGCCAGGTCCTGCAGCTGCTCGACAACCTGCTGACCAACGCGCTGCGCTATGGCGAGCCCGGCACGCCGGTGACGGTGACGGCCGAGCGCGAGGGCGCCATGGTGCACCTGAAGATTGCCGACCAGGGCGAGGGCATCCCGCCCGAGCACATCGAGCGGGTCACCGAGCGGTTCTATCGCGTCGACACCGGCCGCAGCCGCTCGATCGGCGGAACCGGCCTCGGCCTGTCGATCGTCAAGCACATCGTCGAGCGGCATCGTGGGCGGCTGACCATCGAGAGCCGCCAGGGCGAAGGCACGACCGTGCACGTCCGCCTGCCGATAGCCGAACCGGTGTCATGAAGCTGTCACGCGCGATCGCTAGCGCGCGGCAGATGGGATGCACCCGATGACCAAGCCGAGAATGCTGCTGGTCGAGGACGACCGCGCGCTGGCCGAGCTGCTGATCTGGCATTTCGAGCGCGAGGAGTTCGAGGTCGTCCGCACGGCCGACGGCGACGAAGCGCTGCTGCTGTCCGAGGAGCGGCCGCCCGACGTCGTCATCCTCGACTGGATGATCGAGGGCGTCACCGGGATCGAGGTGTGCCGCCGGCTGCGCCGCCGGAACGCCACCGCGAACGTGCCGATCATCATGCTCACCGCGCGGGGGGAAGAGGCCGACCGCATCCGCGGCCTCGACACCGGCGCCGACGATTACGTGACCAAGCCGTTCAGCCCGCGCGAGCTGATCGCCCGCGTCGGCGCGGTGCTGCGCCGGGTGCGGCCGGCGCTCGCCGCCGAGCAGCTCAGTTGCGGCGACATCGTGATGGACCTGACCGCCCACCGCGTGAGCCGCGCCGGGGAGCCAGTCGCGCTCGGGCCGACCGAGTTCCGGCTGCTGCGCCATTTCCTCGAGCATCCGGCGCGGGTGTTCTCGCGCGCGCGCCTGCTCGACGCGGTGTGGTCGCACGACAGCGACATCGACGAGCGCACCGTCGACGTGCACATCCGCCGGCTGCGCAAGGCGCTCAACGCCGGCGGACGACCCGATCCGATCCGCACCGTGCGCGCCGAGGGCTACGCACTCGACCCGCGCTAGCGCTGTCACAAATCCGCCATTCGCCTGTCACGCGCGAGTCACGCGCGCCGCCTAGCGCCCGCTCCAGCTTCAACAGACCGCGGCATGATGCCGCAGCGGGGACAGACGATGGCCGGACTGATCAGCAAGATAATGCCGCACGAAGACAGCTACTTCGACATGTTCGCGCGCCAGGCGGGACTGCTGGTCGAGGCGTCGGACGCGCTCGCCGAGCTGCTCGCCGGCGGCGACACCGCGGCGGCGCAGGACCGCATTCGCCAGCTCGAGACCGCCGCCGACGACGTCACCCGCGAGGTCATGCACGCGGTCAGGCGCTCGTTCATCACGCCGTTCGACCGCAGCGCGATCACCGCGCTGATCTCGTCGATGGACGATGCGGTCGACGAGATCTGGCACACCGCCAAGACCATCCGGACCTACCGCGCCACGCGCTTCGAGCCGCAGATGGTCCAGGCCGCCCAGCTCGCCGGGCAAGCGGCGCGGCTCGTCGCCGAGGCCATTCCGCTGATGCGCAACATCGGCCGCAACGGGGCCCGGCTGCACGAGATCACCGAGGCGATCGTCCATCTCGAGGCGCGCGCCGACAATCTCCACGACGAGGGCCTGACCGCGCTGTTCGACGCGCACGGGGAGAGCGAGCCGATCGTCTTCTTCGTCGGCCGCGAGGTCTACCGCTACGTCGAACGGGTGCTCGACCGGATGCAGGACATCGCGGACGAGATCCAGGGCATCGTGATCGATCACGCCTGAGCGGGAGAAGGCCTCATGGAACCGACCCTCGCCCTGCCGATGCTGGTCCTGCTGATCGGCGTCGCGCTCGCGTTCGACTTCATCAACGGGCTGCACGACGCGGCCAACTCGATTGCCACCGTGGTGTCGACGCGCGTGCTGTCGCCGCAGCTGGCGGTGCTGTGGGCGGCCTTCTTCAATTTCGTCGCGTTCCTGTTCATCGGCCTGCACGTCGCCGAGACGATCGGCAAGGGCATCATCGACCCGGCCATCGTCGACCCGGCGGTGGTGTTCGGCGCGCTGAGCGGCGCGATCCTGTGGAACGTGCTGACCTGGTACCTGGGGCTGCCCTCGAGCAGCAGCCACGCGCTGGTCGGCGGGCTGGTCGGCGCCGGCACGGCCAAGGCCGGCTTCGGCGCGATCCTCTCCTCCGGCGTGATCAAGACCGCGGTGTTCATCTTCGCCGCCCCGGTGCTGGGCATGATCATGGCGATCGCGATGGTCGTGCTGACCTCGTGGCTGTTCAAGCCGGTGGCGGCCAAAAGCGCCGACACCGTGTTCCGGCGCATGCAGCTGGTCTCGTCGGCGGCCTACTCGATCGGCCACGGCGCCAACGACGCGCAGAAGACGATGGGCATCATCACCGTGCTGCTGTTCAGCACCGGCTACCTGCAGGGCGAGTTCCACGTGCCGTTCTGGGTGGTCATTTCCGCGCAGATCGCGATGGGCCTCGGCACGCTGATGGGCGGCTGGCGCATCGTCCACACGATGGGCTCGAAGATCACCCGGCTGACCCCGCACCAGGGGTTCTCGGCCGAAACCGGAGGCGCGATCATGCTGTTCGGCGCGACCGCGTTCGGCATCCCCGTCTCGACCACGCACACGATCACCGGGTGCATCATGGGCGTGGGCGCGGCGCGGCGGCTGTCCGCGGTCCGCTGGGGCGTGGCGGGCAACATCATGATCGCGTGGATCGTGACGATCCCCGCCGCCGCGGGGATCGCCGCCGCCTCGTACGCGCTGGTGAGCGCGCTCTAGAGCAGCTCCGCCCCCGCGAGAATCTGCGCGCTGCTCGCTTCGACCTCGCCGGCGATCGGCTCGGCCCGCCCGCCCAGCACCGTCGCCAGGAAGTTCTCGGCGATCGCGTTGAAGGCTATCCGGTTGGTCGGCTTGGCGAAGCCGTGGCCTTCGTCGGGGAACACCACGTACGTCACCGGGATGCCGGCGGCCTTCATCGCGTCGACGATCTGGTCGCTCTCGGACTGCTTGACGCGCGGGTCGTTGGCGCCCTGGCCGATCAGCAGCGGGCGGCAGATGCGGTCGGCCTTGTGCAGCGGGCTGCGCTCGACCAGCAGCGCCTTGCCTTCGGGCGTCTCGGGGTTGCCCATGCGCTGGTGGAACTGCTTGACCATCGGCTCCCAATACGGCGGGATCGTCTCGAGCAGGGTCTCGAGGTTGCTCGGCCCGACGATGTCGACGCCGCAGGCGAAGACCTCCGGCGTGAAGGCGAGCCCGGCGAGCGTCGCGTACCCGCCGTAGCTGCCGCCCATGATGGCGATGCGCTCGCGCTCGGCGATGCCTTGCGCCACCGCCCATTCGACCGCGTCGATCAGGTCGTCGTGCATCGCCGCGCCCCATTCGAGGTTGGCGGCGTTGACGAACGCCTTGCCGAACCCGGTTGAGCCGCGGAAGTTGACCGAGAGCACCGCGTAGCCGCGATTGGCGAGCCACTGGTGGGCCGGGTTGAAATGGTAGCCGTCGCGCGCCCACGGGCCGCCGTGGACGAACAGCACCAGCGGCACCGGCGCCTCCGGCACGCCGCGCCCTTGCGGGTCGCTGGCGGGCGGCAGCGTCAGGTAGCTGACCAGGGTGAGGCCGTCGCGCGCCGGGATCTCGCGCGGGTGCATCGGCTGCAGCGGCGCGCCTTCGAGCTCCGGGCGAGTGACGTAGAGCTCGGTCAGCGTGCGCGACGGACGGTCGTAGAGGTAGGCGCGCGCCGGCGCGACCAGCGGGTCGTTGCCGATCACCCAGCGGGTGTCGTCGTCGGTCCGCGAGACGACGAAGAACTCGCCCGGCAGCTGGCTGCCGAGCCAGTCGAGCGAGGACTTGATGCCGGGGTCGAGCGCGACCCACTCGGTCTTGAGGTAGTTGACCGACCAGGCCTCGACCACGCCGGTCAGCGGATGGCGCATCGTGCCGCCGATGTCGGCCTGGGCGTCCTCGGCGATCAGCCGCTTCTCGCCGGTCGCGGTGTCCTGCGCCAGCAGCGCGGCGGTGTCGCGCCCGCGGCTGTCGTACCAGTACAGCGTGCGCCCGTCGGCGGTGAACCCGGCGACGTGGGTGGTCAGCGAATCCTCGAGCCCGGTGCTCTCGCTCGGCGTCCCGGCGACCTGGCCGTCCTCGATGGCGAACATGTCGGTGCCGCCGTCGGCGTTCTGCCGCAGCGCGTAGCGCAGCGTCAGGCTGTCGTCGGGCAGGTAGCCGACGTAGCCTGCGTCGTTCTGCATCACCAGCGTCAGCTCGCCGGTGACGAGGTCGAGCAGGTGGACGTCGTGGTGGCGCGGGTCGCGGTGGTTGAGGCCGACGAGGATCTTGTCCCTGACCTGGTGCGAGCTGCCCATCAGCCGCACGCGGGTGTTCTCGAACGGGGTCAGGCAGCGCTCCGCGCCGCTGGCGAGCTGGACCTGGTAGGCGAGGTAGTTCTCGTCGCCGGCCTTGTCCTGGATGTACAGCAGGCTCCGCGAGTCCGGGGCGAAGAAGTACGCCGGGATCGGGCGGTCGGTCGAATGGGTCATCTGCCGCGCGGCGGCGGGATCGCTCGCCGGGGCGAGCCACACGTTCATCACCCCGTCGTGCGGCGCCAGCCACGCGAGCCACTGGCCGTCGGGGCTGATCTGCCCGCCCGAGCGGGTCGGGTTGCCGAACAGCGCCTCGCGCGGGATCAGCGGAATCCCGGCGGTGCGCTCGGCGGCGGTCGGCAGGGTGGCGAGGTCGGTCATCGGGGAATCCTTCGAGCTGTATTAGAGATATAATACACCAACCGGCGGCCAGACGCAATCCGGCTGTCCTTCGCGGCCGCGGTCACAGCGCCGGGTTGTTGTAGCAATGCCAGGTCAGGATCGCGACCGAGCCGCGGTGCGGGCGCCACGCCTCGGCGAGCGCGCGGGTGGCCTTCTCGCTCGGGCGCTCGGGCAGCGCGAGGATCTTGGCCAGGCCGGCCTGGACGGCGAGGTCGCCCGCCGGGAACACGTCGGCCCGTCCTTCGGCGAACAGCAGGTAGATCTCCGCCGACCAGCGGCCGATGCCCTTGATGCGGGTCAGCTGGGCGATCGCTTCCTCGTCGTCGGCGGGGAGGTTCATCAGGTCGAGCTCGCCGTTGACCTCGAGCTCGCACAGCGAGCGAGCGTAGCCCTGCTTCTGCCGCGACAGGCCGCACGCGCGCAGCGTGTCGAAGTCGGCGGCGAGCAGGGCCTCGGGGGCCATGTCCTCGCCGAGCGCCGCCTCGAGCTTGCGCCACACGCTCGCCGCGGCGGCGACGCTGACCTGCTGGCCGACGATCGTGCGCAGCAACGTGCGATGGCCGCGCTCGCGCAGCCGCGGCCCGGGATAGCCGGCCCGCTGCAATGCCGCCGCGATCCTCGCATCGAGCCGGGCGACGGCATCGAGCCCGGCAACAATATCTTCACTGCGCAAAACCCGCATCCCCTCCGCTTGACCAGACTGGGCCCCGGCCAGTAGCAGCCCGGCGGCGGAAAGGAACACCATGCCCAAGCTGATCGTCACAACCCGCTCCGGCGAGACCCGCGAGGTCGAGGCGCAGCCCGGCCTGACGGTGATGGAGGCGATCCGCGACAACGGCTTCGACGAGCTGCTGGCGCTGTGCGGCGGGTGCTGCAGCTGCGCGACCTGCCACGTCCACGTCGACCCCGAGTTCGCCGCGCTGCTGCCGGCGATGACCGGCGACGAGGACGACCTGCTCGATTCGAGCGACGACCGCGACGCCGACTCGCGGCTGTCGTGCCAGATCCCGTTCACCGCCGATCTCGACGGCCTCAGGGTGCGGATCGCCGAGGAAGACTGATTTCATCCGCAACAAGCGCATTTGCATTGCCTCGCGCCCGCGACCTCGCTTTAACCCGGCGCCTATGACGGCCCCCAACGCCCTTCCCGGCACGCTCGACCTGATCGGCAACACCCCGCTGGTGCTGCTCCAGGGCCCGAGCGAGGCGGCCGGCTGCGAGATCTGGGGCAAGTGCGAGTTCGCCAATCCCGGCGCCTCGGTGAAGGACCGGGCGGCGCTGTGGATCATCCGCGACGCCGAGGCGAAAGGCGAGCTCAGGCCCGGCGGCACGATCGTCGAGGGCACCGCCGGCAACACCGGCATCGGCCTGGCGCTGGTCGCCAACGCGCTCGGCTACCACACCATCATCGTCATGCCCGACAACCAGTCGCACGAGAAGATGGACACGCTGCGCGCGCTCGGCGCCGAGCTGGTGCTGGTGCCGCCGACCAAGTTCTCCAACCCGGGCCATTTCGTCCACACCTCGCGCCGGCTGGCCGAAGAGACCGAGGGCGCGGTGTGGGCCAACCAGTTCGACAACATCGCCAACCGCCGCGCGCACATCGAGGGCACCGCGCCCGAGATCTGGCGGCAGATGGACGGGCGGATCGACGGCTTCACTTGCGCGGTCGGCACCGGCGGCACGCTCGCCGGCGTCGGCCTCGGCCTCAAGGAATTCGACGACGACGTGTGCATCGCGCTGACCGACCCTTACGGCGCGGCGCTGTACAACTACTACGCCCACGGCGAGCTGCGCGCCGAGGGCAGCTCGGTCGCCGAGGGCATCGGCCAGGGGCGGATCACCGCCAATCTCGAAGGCGCGCCGATCGACACCCAGTTCCGCATCTCCGACGAGGAAGGGCTCGAGTGGGTCGCGCGCCTGCTCAAGGAGGAAGGGCTGTGCCTCGGCCTGTCGTCGGGCATCAACGTCGCCGGCGCGGTGGCGCTGGGCCGGCAGCTCGGGCCGGACAAGCGGATCGCGACGATCCTCGCCGACACCGGCTTTCGCTACCTCTCCTCGCTGTTCGACCGCGGCTGGCTCGAAGCCAAGGGGCTGCCGGTTTTCGACTGGCTGCGTTAATCGAGCGCCGCTAGAGTGCCGGCGATGGCACTCAATCCGGTCGATCTCCTGCGCAAGGCGCCGCGCGAGCCTGAGGACGAGCCGCCGCGCGCCCCGCTCGCCGGCACCCGCAGCCAGTCGATGCAGCGGCTGCAGGTCGGGCTGTTCGGGCTCGGGGCGATGATCCTGCTGGTCGGCCTGGCCAACGTGATCATGACCAACGCCCAGCAGAACCAGGCGCGCGTGGTGCCCGAGGCGGCGCCGACGGTGGCGACCGAGGCGGCCGAGGGTCCGCCGAGCGATCCGCTGGCCGACGCCGGGGTGGTCCCCGACCTGCCGGCCGCCGAGCCGCAAGCCGCGGCGTCGCCGCCGCCGGCGACCGGCGATGCGCCCTAGCCTGTGGCTCGCCGCGGCGCTGCTGCCGCTGGCGAGCGCGTGCCAGGCGCGCGAGGCCGAGGCGCCCCAGCGGCCGGAGCTGCCGGCCCTCGGGCTGATGGGCACGATCCCGATCTACTGGGGCGAGGCCGACGCGTTCGGCGACGTGCTCAACGGCCGCAACAGCGTGCACTGGGCGCGCGCGCAGCTCGAGCGCAGCTACCGCCTCGAGCCGCTCGACACGCTGGACGCGGCCAGCCTGGCCCCGCTCGATTTCCTGCTGCTGGCGCAGCCGCGCGCGCTCACCCCGGCCGAGAACGTCGCGCTCGACGAGTGGGTCCGCCAGGGGGGCCGCGTGCTGCTGTTCGCCGACCCGATGCTCACCGGCAACTCGCGCTTCGCCATCGGCGACCGGCGGCGGCCGCAGGACGTGGTCCTGCTGTCGCCGATCCTGAGCCACTGGGGCCTGCGGCTCGAGTTCGACGTCGAGCGGCCCGAAGGCGTGGCGCTGCTCGATGCGGGCGGCGCCCGGCTTCCGGTCAACCGGCCCGGGCGGCTGGCGGCGGATTCCGCAGCGGACGATTGCGCGATCGACGCCGAGGCGGTGCTGGCGCGGTGCCGGATCGGCGAGGGCGAGGCGCTGGTCATCGCCGACGCCGCGCTGCTCGACTTGTACCAGCCGCACCCCGGGTCGGCAGCGGCGCTGGCGTGGCTGACGCGGGAAGGATTCGCCGAAAGTGGGGAAATCGCGGGAAGGGCACCCGCCGGCGGCACCGTGCGGCATTGATTCAAGGGGTTGGGCAGCGACTCATCGGCCTTGGGGCTCGAAGCGGACCGAACTGGACTGGCTAACGCGTCTGCAAATACAGCGAAAAAAATCGCTCCTGCCCACAAAATCCCGCACTTTCCCCTTTCCTCCCGCACAAGCCCGCGTTAGATAGCGAGTCCATCGGACAAGCCGCCCGTTTCGCATCCCGTGATGGGATGACGGTCCGCGCCATCGCGCGCGCCCGAACGGAGAAGGCGTGCTGGCCGCGAGGTTGGGATCGAGCGTCGGGGGTTGAGGGGCAAGTGGCAGGGCCGGGGGCATCGGGTTACAGCGGACAGGGCTTTTCGCCCCGCGGCGAGAAGGGCCGCTATGTCCTGCCGCCCGCCTTCCGCAACGCCATCGCCCCCACCTCCGCCGACGAGCGCGTGCTGTGCGTCGCCAAGCATGACCGGTGGAACTGCCTGACCGGCTTCGGCCTCGGCCGCAAGGCCACCTTCGAAGCCCAGCTCGATCGCGAGCAGGAGAGCGCGCTGCGTCTCGGTCGCGAGTTCGACCGCGAGCTGCGCTCGATCCAGCTGTGGTCGTTCAGCGAGCTGTCGTTCGATGCCAGCGGCCGGTTCAGCCTGCCCGACCACCTGGCCGAGCTGGCCTCGATCGACGAGGGCATCTGCTTCCTCGGCGGCGGCCAGTTCTTCACCCTGTGGGCGCCGAAGCAGCTCTACGCGATGGACCAGGCGTGGGCCGGCCAGCAGGCGCTGTGCCGCAAGCTCGAGGCCGACGCGAAGGGCAAGCGCAAGTGACGCCGCGGCACGATCCCGTCCTGCTCGACGAAGTGATCGAGGCGCTCGCGCCGCAGCCCGGCGACGTCATCGTCGACGCGACCTTCGGCGCGGGCGGCTACACCCGCGCGCTGCTCGACGCCGGCGCCACCGTCCACGCCTTCGACCGCGACCCCGACGCGATCGCCGCGGGCGCCGGCTTCCCCGAAGCCGGCGAGCAGCCGCCGCGTCTCGTGCTCCACCCGCGACGCTTTTCGGAAATGGTCGCGGCGCTCGCCGAAGCCGGGGTCGCGCAAGTCGATGGCGTGGCCATGGACATCGGCGTCTCGTCGATGCAGCTCGACCAGGCCGAGCGCGGCTTCGCGTTCTCGGCCGACGGCCCGCTCGACATGACGATGAGCCGCTCGGGCCCGACGGCGGCCGATTTCCTCAACGACGCGCCCGAGACGGAGATCGCCGACGTACTGTGGCGCTACGGCGAGGAGCGGCAGAGCCGCCGCGTCGCCCGCGCGATCGTCGCCGCGCGGCCCCTGGCGACGACCGGCGAGCTGGCCCGGGTCGTGCGCAAGGCGCTCGGCTACCGCCCCGGCGCGCCGAAGGACCCGGCGACGCGCAGCTTCCAGGCGATCCGCATCCACGTGAACGGCGAGCTCGACGAGCTCGAGGCCGGCTTGCGCGCCGCCGAGCGGGTGCTGCGCTCGGGCGGGCGGCTGGCGGTGGTCAGCTTCCACAGCCTCGAGGACCGCATCGTCAAACGTTTCCTACGCGAGGCCGCCGGGGCAAACACCGGGACCTCGCGCCACCTTCCGGCCACGGCCGCGGGCCCGGCGCCGGCGTTCGAGCGGCTGTCGAAGGCCATCCGCCCGTCGGACGCCGAGACTTCGCGCAATCCGCGCGCGCGCTCGGCCACGCTGCGCGCCGCCGTGCGCACCTCGGCGCCGGCGAGGGAGGCCGCATGATGCCGCACAGCCGCATTCGCCGCATCGGCTGGATCGCCGCGCTGGCGACGTGCACCGCGCTCTACCTGATGCTGCACCTGAAAGTGCACGCGGTGACCAGCGAAGTGGTCCGCGCCGAGCGCCAGATCGTCGCGCTCGAGCAGCAGAAGCTGCTGCTCGAGACCGAGTTCGAGACCCGCGCCAACCAGCTTCAGCTGGCGGCGTGGAACAACGTCGATTTCGGCTACACCGCGCCGAGCGCGGCGCAGTTCCTCGAGAACGAGCGCCAGCTCGCCAGCTTCGGCACCGCGCGCGCTCCGGGCGCGCCGGAGCCGATCCGCGTGGCCGGCGGCGCGGGCGAGGCGCCCGAATATCCGCGGCTCGTCTCCCCGCTGACCGGCAAGCCGGTCGACCAGGCGCTGCTCGAGCCCGAGCGCGCGAGCGGCTTCGTCGCGCCCCGGCTGGCCGGCGGCGCCACGCGCATCCCGCTCGGCGCGGTCGTCGCGAGCGCCGCCCGGTGAACGCGCTGGCGGTCCCCGCGCAGGCCTCCTCGGGCCGCATCCAGCTGGTCGACGTGCGCCGCCGCGCGCTGCTCGTCGCGCAGCTGCGCGTGCTGCTGATCGTCGCGGTGTTCCTCGCCATCGCCGCCGCCGCGCTGCTGCGGATCGCCTATCTCGGCGTGGTCCAGCCGGCGCGGAGCCAGCATTCGATGGCCGACGCGCTGCTGCCGCCGCGCGGCGAGATCACCGACCGCAACGGCGTGCCGCTGGCGCGCGCGTTCCCGGCCTATGCGCTGTGGTTCAACCCCGAGGCGATGGGCGACGACGGCACTCCGCTGGTGCGCCCGGCGCGCGCCGTGGCGGCCGAGCTCAAGGCGATCTTCCCCGACCTCGACGCGGCCGCGGTCGCCGGCCAGCTCGCCTCGGGCAAGGCCGGCTACTTGCGCCGCCGGGTGCTGCCGGAAGACGCCAACCGCGTGCTGGCGATCGGCGAGCTGGCGCTCGAGCTGCCGCGCGAGAGCGACCGCCACTATCCGCAAGGCTCGATGGCGGCGCACGTGCTCGGCTATGTCGAGGACGGCCAGGGCCATGTCGGCATGGAGGCCGCGCTGAACGAGCGGCTCAACGATCCGGCGCTGCGCAGCGAGCCGGTCGCGCTGTCGATCGACGCGCGCGTCCAGGGCGCGCTCGAGGACGAGCTCAGGCGCGGGATGCTCTCGGTCGACGCGGTCGGCGCCGCGGGCATCGTGCTCGACGTCGACACCGGCGAGGTCATGGCGCTCGCCTCGCTGCCCGAGTTCGACCCCAACAAGGTCGACGCCGACGGGCAGAAGCTGGTCTTCAACAAGGTCACCAACCAGGTCTACGAGCTCGGCTCGACGTTCAAGCCGCTGACCGTGGCCGCGGCGATCGACGCCGGCGTGATCACCGACTTGTCGCGCCGCTATCCGGCGACGCCGTTCCCGATCGGCGGGTTCACGATCAGCGACAGCCACCCGCTCGGCGCGTCGCTCAACGCTCCCGAAATCCTGATCCACTCGTCGAACGTCGGCACCGCGCATATCGTCGACGACATCGGCCCGGCGCGGATGAAGCGGGTGATGGCCGACCTCGGGTTCAACGAGCGGCCGTATATCGAGCTGCCGGCGCGCGGCTTCCCGATCTGGGCGAGCGGCGACTGGCCGCGGCTGCGGGCGATGACGGTCGGCTACGGCCACGGCATCGCGGTGACCCCGCTGCATCTCGCCAGCGCCTATGCGGCGATGGTCAACGGCGGCATCTGGCGCCCGGCGACGCTGCACAAGGTCGCGCCCGGCCATGCCAACCGCGGCCGGCGGGTGTTCAAGGCCAGCACCAGCGCGCGGATGAACCAGCTGCTGCGGATGATCGCCGTCTACGGCACCGGGCGCAACGCCAACGCGCCGGGCTTCCGCGTCGGCGGCAAGACCGGCAGCGCCGAGAAGCCGGGCTCGGGCGGCTACAACAAGACGTCGCTGGTCTCGACCTTCGCCGCCGCCTTCCCGATGGACCGGCCGCGCTATGTCGTGATCGTCATGTTCGACGAGCCCAAGGGCACGACGGCCAGCTCGTTCCAGCGCACCGCGGCGTGGAATGCGGCGCCGACGGTCGGCCGGCTGGTGCCGCGCATCGGGCCGCTGCTCGGGGTCTATCCCGACGAGACCCGCGACGTCGACCTGACCGACCTCAAGCCGCTCGTCGGGGACGACGGATGAAGCTCGCCCGCCTGGCCGAGGCGGCGGGGATGGACGCGGGGCGCTTCGGCGAGGAGACCGTCACCGGGTTCGCCATCGATCACCGCAAGGTCGCCCCCGGCACGGTGTTCGGCGCGTTCCAGGGCACCGTCGCCAACGGCGAGGACTTCATCCCCGCGGCGGTGGCGGCCGGCGCGGTCGCCGTGGTCGCCCGTCCGCAGGCCGCGGTCGCCGGCGCGGCGCACCTCGCCGATCCGCAGCCGCGCCGGGCGTTCGCGCGGCTGGCGGCGCAGTTCTTCCGCCCGGTGCCGGAAACGGTCGTCGCGGTCACCGGGACCAACGGCAAGACCTCGACCGTCGAGATGACCCGGCAGCTCTGGCGGATGTGCGGCCAGCGCGCCGCGTCGATCGGCACCCTCGGGGTGACCACGCCCGACGAGAGCGTCTCGACCGGGCTGACGACGCCCGACATCGTCACCTTCCTCGCCAACATGACCGGGCTCGCGCGCGAGGGCGTGACCCACGTCGCCTACGAGGCGTCGAGCCACGGGCTGTCGCAGTACCGCAACGAGGGGCTGCCGGTCGCCGCGGGCGCGTTCACCAACCTGAGCCGCGACCACCTCGATTACCATGCCGACATGGAGGACTACTTCGCCGCCAAGATGCGGCTGTTCGCGGAAGTCGTCGATGCGGGCGGCGCGGCGGTGATCTGGGCCGACGACGCCTGGAGCGAGCGGGCCATGGCAGCGGCGCGGGCCCGCTCGCTTTCCGTCTTCAGCGTGGGCGAGGCGGGCGAGGCGATCCGGCTGGTCTCGCGCACGCCCGGGCAACTGGGGCAGGAGCTCGAGGTCGAATATCATGGACGGCGGCACACGGTCATGCTGCCGCTGATCGGCGCCTACCAGGCGGCCAACGCGCTGCTCGCCGCGGGGCTGGTCCTCGCCACCGGCGGCGAGGCGGAGCCGGTGTTCGACGCGCTCGCGCGGCTGCAGCCGGTCCGCGGACGGCTCGAGCGCGCGGTCATCACCGCGGCCGGCGCGCCGGTCTACGTCGACTACGCGCACACGCCCGACGCGCTCGCCGCGGCCATCGCCGCCTTGCGCCCGCACG
>Ga0196977_1000368_pt1 | contig 24794 bp, 18 predicted proteins | sample S3v_1013CmetaG_FD_148634 | JGI IMG/M metagenome (GOLD analysis project Ga0196977, IMG submission 148634) | Soil microbial communities from Anza Borrego desert, Southern California, United States - S3+v_10-13C | ecosystem: Environmental > Terrestrial > Soil > Desert | place: USA: California...
TTCGCGAACGTGCCCATCGTCGTTTCCAAAGGTTATTTCATTCCCCGCTTCGTCGGCCCCGGCACGCTGTTCATCGCCTCGTCCTATTCGGGCAATACCGAAGAAACGTTGTCCTGCCTCGAGCAGGCTTTGCAGCGCGGCGCGCAGGTAGTATGCATCACTTCCGGCGGCAAGATGGCCGAGATCGCGCGCAAGGAAAAGCTCGACCTCATTCTCATTCCCGGCGGCATGGCGCCCCGCTCCTGCCTCGGCTACTCGCTCACGCAGCTGGTCGCGATCTTCGAGCAGCGCGGACTGCTGCGCGAAGGCAGCCTCGCGCAGGTCGAAAGCGCCGCACAGCTCCTAGACGCGGAAGAGACGCAGATCGTTGCCTCCGCGCAGGCCCTCGCTGAAAAATTGTTCGGCCGCATCCCCGTCATCTACGCCACCAGCGGCAACGAAGGCGTGGCCGTGCGCCTGCGCCAGCAGATCAACGAGAACGCAAAAATGCTTTGCTGGCACCACGTCATTCCCGAGATGAACCACAACGAGCTGGTGGGCTGGCCCTCGGGCAGCGAAAAAATTTCCGTGCTCATGCTGCGCGATCCGCAGGAATACGAACGCAACAATTACCGCATCGAGCTGAACAAATCCATCATCGCCCAATACACGCCGCACGTCACCGACGTATACTCCAAAGGCGCGAACGCGATCGAAAAAACCATTTACCTCATTCACCTCGGCGACTGGATCTCCTGGTTCCTTTCGGAGAAAAACGGCGTGGATGCGACGGAGGTGAAGGTCATTGATTTTCTGAAAGCCGAGCTGGGGAAAAAATAATTTTGGAAACGCAGCACACACACGATCCCGTCCTGGATACTTCGCAGGAAAAACGCGTGGTCGCTTTTCGCGATCTGGGGCTCATTGACTACAAAGACGCCTGGGATTTCCAGGAAAAATTATTCGGTGAGATCGTCTCGGTAAAAATCGCCAACCGCGATCTTCCCGAAGAACAAAAAAAGCTCACCGGCAATCATCTTCTTTTCTGCGAGCACCCGCACGTATACACGCTGGGGAAAAGCGGCGAAGAAAGCCACCTGCTCGCCGACGAAAACTCGCTGAGAGAAAAGCAAGCTGTTTTTTACAAGATCAACCGCGGCGGCGACATCACCTACCACGGCCCCGGCCAGCTCGTCGGCTACCCGATCCTCGACCTCGACAACTTTTTTACCGACATCCACAAATACCTCCGCTTCCTCGAAGAGGTCATCATCCGCACGCTCGCCGAATATGGCCTGCAGGGCGACCGTTATCCCGGCTATACCGGCGTGTGGCTCGACCCGAACGATGCGTTCCGCGCGCGCAAGATCTGCGCGATGGGCGTGCGCAGCAGCCGCTGGGTCACCATGCACGGCTGGGGCTTCAACGTGAACACGGATCTCAGCTACTTCGGCAACATCGTGCCCTGCGGCATCCAGGACAAACCCGTCACTTCCCTGCAGAAAGAGCTGGGCCGCGCGGTGGACATGGAAAAGGTCAAAGAAAAACTGCGCAGGCATTTCGCTGATCTGTTCGGCTGCACGCTGGTGCCGGGCGCCTGAAAATCACCTATGATTGTGAATGTTGTCATCGGATCGCCGAAAGGCGGTATTCAGCATTTTTTAAAGTCAGGAACCGCTGGAAACCGTTCGTGAAATAAACGCTACCGGATATAGAATCAGCCTTCGCGCGAAGCCCTGCTTTTGTTTATATTTTTTCCTCAAATCCCTGAAATGATACCAAGCCGGTTGAGGACTATTATCGTGGACGATGAGGCGCCGGGCAGCCTGAACCTGCAGCGTATGATCGAAACCTATTGTCCGCACCTCGAAGTGACCGGCGTTTTTGACAGCGCGCGGAAAGCCCGGCAATTTCTCGAGCGCGAAGCGGCGGACGCGGTCTTCCTCGACATCTGCATGCCGAACGAGAACGGCTTCGATTTCATCAGCTCTTTTGAAGAACCGCCTTTCGCCATCGTGTTCGTGACGGCTCACCAGGAGTACGCGCTGCGTGCGATCAGGGCCAGCGCGGTGGACTACCTGCTGAAGCCGATCCTGCCGGAAGACCTGCAGCGCGCGCAGGAACGATTGCTGCGGATGTGCAACACCCCGGCCGCTTCTATGCAGGCCCTCTCGGAAAACCTGCCGGCCGACAGCCCGAAGAAGCTGGTGGTGTATCACAGCAAAGGCTTCAACATCATCGAGACCGGGCACATCATTTACCTGGAAGCCGACGGCAATTACACGACGTTCCACCTGCACAACGCCCGCCCGCTGCTCGTCTCCCGCCCGATCCGCGAGTTCGAAGCGATCTTCGATCCGAGGCGTTTCGTGCGCATACACAAATCCCACCTGATCAATCTCGAATACCTCGAGCAATACGTTTCGAAAGATGCGTCATACGTGCTGCTGACCGGCGGATATCATGTAGAAGTTTCGCGCCGGCGCGCCCCGCTTCTCTTTTCACGGCTGACCGAATTCACCGGCCTGCGCAAAAATTACAAACGCTGACGAATGCGTAGAAGTCATCTCAAAAATAGGTTTGGCGGCTTTGCGAATAATTTTTGTCTTCAGACGAGGCGCTTTCGCAGCGCATAAACCGGGGAAGCTGAGCAAAAAAAAGCAACGAAATATGAAGGCGAAAGGCGAAGCAAAAATTCAAAAGCTATTTTTGAGATGACATCCAGGCTGATCGCGGCATTCATCGTCCTCTTCGCGCAGCAGCTGCATGGCCGCGATTACAACATAAAACATTATTCCAGCGCGGAAGGTTTGCCGCACGCCGTCGTCTTCCGCATTCTCGAAGACAGCCGCGGCTACCTCTGGCTGTGCACCGGCACAGGCGTTTCGCGCTTCGACGGGCGGCATTTTGAAAATTACAGCGCGGGGCAGGGACTGCAGTCCGGCGACATTTTCGCGCTCGCGGAAGATGACAGGCAGCAGCTTTGGTTCGCCTCGCTCGACGGCAGCATCGACGTGCTGGCCCCCGGCGACACCACGCCACACCCCTGGCTGCCGCCCGCAACCGGCGGCGCGCCGAAAGGGTTCATCAAGCTGGTGCACGGCGAAGAAGGCAGCTGGCTCCTGAACAAGACCGGCGGATTATTTTTTTTCCGCCGCGATGATCCGAAAAAAGAACTGCAGCGCATCGCCACCGGCGGCAGGGTCCACGATCTGCTGTACACGCACGAAAAAAAACTGCTGCTCGCCACCGATCAGGGACTGCTTGAAGCTGCCGGGAAGATCGTACGGCCTTACGGCTTCAGCTTTACCGGCGTGCTTTATTCGCTCGCGGAAGACAGCCGCGGGCAGATCTGGTGCGGCACGGAAGGACGCATCGTTTGCGCGCGGAACGATGTTCCGGGAAACACGGTGATCACCGGCTTCGCGCCGCCGGTGATGGTAATGAACATCGACCGGCAGGATCGCCTCTGGTTCCTCGTGCCGGAGCACGGCATTTTCTCTGCGGAAGACCGGCAGCTGATCGCGCGCCCGTTCGGAGCCAGGGTGCCGGGCATGCTGGTGAACGTCATCACGGCAGATGCGCAGGGCGGCGTGTGGCTGGGCACCTACGGCGACGGCTTTTACGCGCTGCGCGAAACCGGCCTGACGAATTTCGAAGACGACGTCACGCGCGGCTCCTTTATCACGATGCTGCACAGTGATACGGCCGGCCGAGTGTGGGCGGGAACGATCGACAACGGGCTCGTGCTGATACAGAATAATACGCCCGCGTCCGTGTCCTTCAATTTCCGTTTCTTCTATGAGTCGCCGCGCACGCTGATCCCGCTCGACAGCTCGAGCTACCTGCTGGGAACGGTCGGACAGCTGTACCACTCCAGGGCACTGCTGCAGCAGCCGCGCGTCGTGATGGATTCCGGCGTGATCGCAGCGGCGTTCGAACATCCGCGGAAGGTCTGGCTGGGCTGTTACCTCGGGCTTTACCTCTGGGAAGGCAGCCGCGTCCGGCAGTTCGCGCACCCGCTGCTGAACCGCCGCCGGATCAACGCCATCCGCCTGCGTGCGCCGCAGGAATTGTGGCTCGCGACCGATTCCGGCCTGATCGTGATGAAGAACGGGCTGCCGCGCTTTTTCCGGGAAGGTGAAGCGCCGCCGCAGGGTGCGCTGAATGATCTGTGTTTCGACGCGCGCGGGCGTTTGTGGGTGGCGGCGGAGAACGGGTTGTATTGCCTCGAAAACGATCGCAGCCGCAAGTTCACGGTTGCCGACGGCTTGCGGGATCTGCACTGCAGGTCGCTCGCCTGCGACGTGCGCGGGAACGTCTGGATCGCGACAGTGCGCGGGCTCGCCTGCTTCGACGGCCGCACATTCCGGCACCTCGATGCGGAAGACGGCCTGCCTGCGAACGAGATGACCCGCCTGGCGCTCGACAAAAAGGATCGCCTCTGGATCGGAACCGTCAACGGCCTGGCCAGTCTCGACCTTTCCGTTTTTCGTTTCAGGAATACGCCGCCCCGCGCATTGCTCGAGCAGATCCGCGTGAACAATCGCACGTACGCATCCGCAGCGCTGACGCTGACGCATCGGCAGAATTACCTGCGCATCGGTTTCACCGCGATCGATCTCAGCAATTCGAACTCGGTCGTTTTTTCGTACCGCCTGAACGAAAGCGCGTGGACAGAGACTTCGAACGGGCAAGCCGATTTTCCCGCGCTGCCGCCCGGCGATTACACGTTCAGCGTGCGCGCACGGCACAAGAACAGCGGCTGGAGCGAAGCGGCGCAGTTCTCTTTCGTGATCACGCCGCCTTTCTGGCACGCACCTTGGTTCCTGGCGCTCAGCGGGGCGCTCATTCTGCTCCTGGCGGGCGTGCTGGTGCGCTGGCGGATCCGGCGCGTGCGGCTGGCGGAGCGCGAGAAGCTGGCGCAGGAAAAACGGCTGCAGTGGCTCCGCCAGCAATCGCTGTCGAACCTGCTGAACCCGCATTTTGTTTTCAACTCGCTGAACAGCGTGCAGCATTTCATCAACGAACGCGATCAGCACTCGGCCAACGAGTACCTCGCCCGCGTCGCACACCTCATCCGCCGCACGATGAACGACGGCACGCACCCGCTGATCCCGCTGTCGCGCGAGCTGGAGCGGTTGGAAGATTATCTCACCATCGAAAAGCTGCGTTTCGGACCGAAGCTGAGTTACATCATCCGCATCGACGACGATGTCGACCCCGAAGAGATCCTGGTGCCGACGATGCTCGTTCAGCCTTACGTGGAGAACGCGATCTGGCACGGACTGATGCCGCAGACCGGGGGCGGAAAAGTGATCGTCGTGATCTCTTGCCCGGAACCGGAACGCGTACGCATTACGATCGAAGACAACGGCGCCGGCTACTCCCCGCGCACTTTCACCGACGCTTCCCGCCCGCGCGGAATGGAGATCGCGCACGAACGCCTGGAACTGCTGGGCCGTGCGCTGGGCCGCGCATTCGCCGTGAACATTAAAGCAGCGCCCGCCGGCGGCACGATCGTGACGATCGATCTGCCGCTGCTGACGGAACCTTCGCTGCCGGAATAGCAAATCTTCGCCTTTCGTGAAATGATTGCCGCCATTCGTGAAAAATGAACGGCCATACTAACATTTTGCCGGGAAAGCGGCATTGCTGCAGGCGATATTGGGCTTGGTAAATCAATTAAACACATGTAAAACTTACAACACATGAAAAACAAAAACATCTTTAGACTGCGAGTCCTGCGTTCTACCGCGCTGACGGTATTGGCTGCCGGACTTTCCCTGAGCGCTCCCTGTCAAACGCTGATGGACTATTTCTACGGCATCACCGCCGGCCCGACGTCTTATAACCACGGCGAAGCCCAGCAGGTTATCGTGAATCAGAACGGGGAATTCGTAACGGCGGGCAATGCCTATACGACTACCGGTGCACCCGCGGCCACGCTTTCCAAGTACACCGGTAACCCGGGAGCGCCGGGGATTCCGATCTGGACGAAAATTTTTGAGCTGAAGCGATTCGGCGTCAACATTTGCCGCGGCATGTCGGTGGCTGAAACGGCAGGGCCCGGCATTACGGTTCCGGGTTACGGGCTGGCCGCCGTATACGTGGATTCGGTGCCCAATCCTGTGGATGTCCGGAGCGTACTGATCAGGACAAACGCCAACGGCGGGATGCTGTGGAGCGCACCGCTCGGAAATGCGGCAGTTTCCTCGGTCATTTATGATCCTGCCGACACCTCGTTCGTAGTGGCGATGACGGCCGTCAACCTGAATACGCCCGGCGTCGTCGTGACATCAATTAACGCCAACACGGGAGCGATCAAATTCAGCAGGCGCTACCGGCCCTGGTCGCAATTTGCGCCTTCAACCGCCTCGCGCATTTTCCTGGATCCCGTCACGGGAAATTATTTCGTTATCGGCACCGCGTTCCGGGACGGAACAACCGATATTCTGCTCATCGAAGTCGACAAGCAGGGTGCGCTGATCTGCATGCGCACGTATGGCGATCCGATCATCCAGGAGCAGGGCATCGACCTCACGCTGGCTGCAGACGGCAGCAACCTTATTCTTTGCGGCATGAGCGACAGGCCCGAGGAAGGACCATTCCAACAGCCGCCTACTTACAGCGTGCTGCTGATCGAAGTCGATCGCAACAACTGCCACGAGGTCGTGCAGAAGGGCCAGTACATCAGATTCGGTGAAAGGCTCATCCCGAGAGCCATTACCACGACGCCGGGCGGGGAATACGTTATCGCCGGAACGCGTGAAGCTCTGGCATCCCCGACGTGCCAGCCCTCGGATTATTATGACCGCGACGGGTTTATTCTCGGAGTAAACCAGTATTTCAATCCCGTGTTCCCCTGCGCGCTGTTCGGCAACACGCTCAACCAGGGATTCTTCGGCAAGGATGAGCTCAACGACGTCACGCTTATACCGGGGGGCGGATACGCGCAGGTCGTTGCCTGCGGTTTCAACCAGACGCTGACCAATCTGAATAACCCTTGCGCCGGAAGCACGAATTACCACTGGCTGGTCACGCTCGACCCTTATTTTACCGGTGATCTGAACAGCTGCAACGAAAACACATTCGTTAACAAGCAGGAATACCCGGAAATTTATATCGTCGACTTTTCATTCAACGCCTCTTTTCCGGGCGGACAGAACGTGAACGTGAACGCCATTTCACCTACGCCGGATTATGTCCATAATCAATGCATCAAGCCGAACTATACGCGGCAGGGCGCTCCGCAGGAGCCGGAATTCAGCGCCCGGCTGTACCCGAACCCAGCCACCGGGAACGTTACGATCCAGCTTTCGCACGAATCCGAGCATGAGCTGATGCTGGAGCTCATCAACACGCTTGGCCAGCGCGTGCTGCAGCGCAACGTACCCGCAGGCAGCCGGTCGATGCTGATCGATCTTGAAAACCTGGCGCCGGGAGTTTACGTTTACCGCCTCACGCGACAGTCCGCAGTGCTCAGCCAGGATCGCCTGGTGATCACTGAATAGTTTGCTTTAACGTTGGTGTGGCCGCACAGCTGAAAGCCGGGATGCAGGGTCCGGGCGGCAGGCTGTGCGGCTGACCTTTTCGGAGCGCTGCCGTTCGTGAAACAGAAACTGCCGTTTCGTATTCCTGGTCGGACGGAAAAGGCCTTGCTCGCCATCAAGAACCTATTGGAGGCCGGTTCGTATAAGTAATATGACCCGGCTGAAGAAATTCCTGAAATGGACGCTGGTCGTTCTTGTCGTGCTGAACCTGGTGATCGTCCTCACCGGGCACAGCTATTTATACAAGGGCGTGTGGAACACCTACCTGAAAGGCCGCAGCGGCCCTTCTGTTGACGAGTACGCCATTTTCGACAACCGCGAGGTGAAACCCGGCGCGCCGCAGCCCTGGCCCGTCGGGAAAGATTACAACAAGAAATCCATCCCGAAAAAATTCCTCGACGAGATGCGCGCGATCGAGACCGGCGCGTTCATCGTGATCAAGAACGATTCGCTGCGCTGCGAGCAGTACTGGGAAAATTTCAGTGACAGCTCCTTCACGAATTCCTTCTCGATGGCCAAAACGATCGTCAGCGTGCTGACGGGCTGCGCGATCCGCGAGGGCAAGATCAAAAGCGTGGATCAGCCCGTGGGCGATTTTCTTCCCGAATTCAAAACGGGCGAGAATGCGAAGCTCACCATTCGCCACCTGCTCACCATGAGCTCGGGCATCGACTTCGACGAGGATTATGCGAGCCCCTTCGCATACCCCGCGAAAGCCTATTACGGCAGCGACCTGCACGATCTCACCTGCAGCTACAGCGTGTGCGAGGAGCCGGGAAAAACGTTTCGCTACCTCAGCGGCAATACGCAGCTGCTGGGTTTCGTGCTGCAGAAAGCAACCGGGAAAACGCTGAGCGATTACGCCTCCGAGCAATTGTGGCAGCCCATGGGCGCCGAGCATCCCGCCTGGTGGAGCCTCGACAGCGATAACGGGATGGAAAAAGCGTACTGCTGCTTCAACGCCAACGCCCGTGATTTCGCCCGCCTCGGCAAACTGTACCTCGACAGCGGGCGCTGGAACGGGAAGCAGCTCGTGCCCGAAGATTTCGCGCTCAATTCCGTGCGCAGCACGGAACTGCTCGACGTTGACGGGAAACCGAACAAAACCTACGGCTACTCCTGGTGGCTGATCGAGGATTACAAAGGCCACCGCGTTTTTTATGCGCGCGGGATTTTAGGCCAGTATATTCTCGTGGTGCCCGATGAAGAATTGATCGTGGTGCGCCTGGGACGCAAGCGCGTGAAGCAGGCGGGCGACGATCATCCCAGCGATGTGTGGTATTACCTGGATGCGGCGCTGGAAATGTACGGGAAGCCGAATTCGTAAAACCGTTGTGAACGGCAAGTCCCTTCTACGGCGTCTTCTTCACGATATTCTGCTCGAAGAACTGCTTGTACGCGTCCACGTTCTTATCCTTGAAAAGGATGGGAATATTCTCCGTGGAGATGATGAAGGCCTGGTACGTGTTCGCCTGGAGGTCGACGAAGGTTTGCGGCTTTGATTTGAGCAGGTTGTAATAATCGAGCGCGGCCGTTTTGTTCGGGAAGGGTTTGACGAGCACGAGCTGTTTCGTGGGATCGAGCAGCATGCTGTTCACCGAAAGGTTGAGCGAGGCGTAGCCGGTGTTGTTGTAATCCGAGAGCACGGAGCGGAACTTGTTCAGGTTGCCTTTGTTGTTGTCCACCACCAGCATGTACTGGTATTCCGTGTTGTCGTTCACGCGGAAGCTGGCGTTGCCGAAGGAGCCGGTGTCTTTTTTCGTTTCGGTCTTTACGCCTTTGATGCGGTCGAGCAGGTGCTGCGCTTCGTCCTTGATGGCGTCTTTCGGATGCTTGATGATGATCTGCGTGAGGGCTTTGCTCAGCGCGTCCACGCCCTGCGTATGGCCCAGGCTGAGGGCGCGCAGGTAATCGAAGCGCGAGGAAAGGTAATTGCGGCCGAAGGCGGTATCGGCGTAGTCGGCGCGGCTGATCACTTCCTGGTAGCGGCCGGCGGAATAAATTTCGAAGGTCTCGTTGTAATATTTCGTCACCTTTTCCTTGTCGCCGAGCACGTTGCGCTCGTAGTTGGGATTCTTCAGGATCTGCGCGTATTCCGACTCGGGAAAATTTTTCAGGATGTACGCGCTGTGCACCTCGGCGTTCGCCCGGTCTTTTTCCACGAGGTAAAGACGGTAGAGCTGGTAATGCGAGGGCAGGCTGTACTTGTGTTTCGGGAAACGCTCGGTCAGCTTCTCGAATGAGGCGATGGATTTTTTGTTGTTGCGCAGCTGCTCCTTGTAGATCGAGCCGAGGTTATAGTACGCATCGACGATCCTTTCGTTCGACTTACCCATCTGCTCGGCCGTGAGCGGCAAATTCTTCAGGTAGTACGCACGCGTCTTGTTGTCGCCGGGCTTGCCTTTGTCCTGCGTAGCCACCTGCGACGTATCTTCCTTCGCTCCGCCGTCGCCGGTCTCGAGAATGGTTTCTTTGTTCGAGCGCCTCCAGTTGTCTTCCAGCTTGCGGTTGCCCCATTTGCGCTGGAAATCGCCGAGACCGGAAGCGATCGTGGAGATGTTGTACCAGTACCAGGTGCCGCCGGGATTGTTGTTGTTCGTTCCCGTTCCGCCGCCGGTGCCCGGGAATTGCGTGCTGAAGTTCGAGCCGGGATCCTGCGACTGCTGCTGCTCTTTTTTCTTGTCCAGCTCCTTCTGCCGCTCGATCAGCTGGTCGATGTACCCGTACAGCTTCGTGGTGTCGCTGCCGTAGAGGTTGACGACGTTCTGCACGCTGTCCTCGAAGGTGATCAGGTTGAGGTACTTCACCAGGTTGTTCAGGCTCTTGCGCTTGTCGTCGATCGCGTTGTAATCGGGATAATTTTTCGGGAGCACGCGCATGCTGCTGTCGTAGTAAAGCTGCGCGCTGCTGTACTCGGTGCGGCTGAAATAGATGTCGGCCGCGGAGAGGTACGAGATGGCCTTCTGCCGGTCGTTGCCCATGCTGCTGACCGTGGAGAGCTTGTAATATTTCAGGGCGATGTCTTCCCTCCCGGCCCGCTGCTCGATCTCGCCGAGCGTGAAATAGATCTGGTCGTAATATTCTTTGTTCTTCGGGTCTTTCAGCAATTTGTCGAGATCGCGCTTGGCCTCGTCGCGGGCGGCGGGATCGGCACCGCTCATGCGCGCGCGGTTGATCTTCGCGTTGAACAGCATGGTGTACTCGGGGTTCATGTCGATTACCTTGGCGAAGGAAGTCGATGCTTTTTTCGTGTTGCCGGTCTTCTGGTAGAGCTGGCCGAGGACGTAGGTGAAGCGCACGCGCTCTTTTTTCTTTTGCGTCAGCGCGATCGCCTCTTCGAGGTGCTTGATGGCCATGCCGTAATTGCCCGTGCGCATGTAGAGGTCGGCGTACGTGGCTTTGATGTCCGGCTTCATCTCTTCGGGCGCGGCCTTGTCGTTGGCGATCAGGTCGAGCAGGGGCTCGGCCTGCGAGTAGCCGCCCAGCTCCAGGTGCGTTTTGGCCTGCCAGAGATAGCCGTAATAGCGGATAGGATCTTTCGGGTACTTGCGCGAAACGTATTCGAAGGTTTCCAGGGCCGAGAGGAACTCGCTCTTGTAAAAGCGCGCGCGACCGATGAGCAGGTAATTGTCGTCGATCCACTTGTTCGCCCCGGCGATCTCCGTGCCCCCGCGGTCGGTAATGGCGTGGCGCTCGATGACGGTGCTGGATTTTTTAATGGCCTTTTCCATCTCGGGAAAGATGCCTTTGCCCGCGGGCGTGTTGGCCGATTTATAGAGCGGCAGCAGCTGGGAGTAATCGTCCTCGTAGGTCTGGTCGAGCTTCGTGAGGCCTTCCTTCATGCTCTCCTTGGCGTAGAAGTAGCCGTTGAAGCGGGAAGTGAGGTTGTGGTAGTTGCGGGTAACGACGGTATTCTTCTTCTGCGTGCAGCCGAAGGCCATGGACAGAACGGCAAGAAGGGCAATATGAAGACGGGAAATGCTCACGATCGATGCGGGTTTCAACCCTCTTTAAAACGCGGGGAACACAAATTTACTGCATTTCCAGCAATAAAAAGTCGGTGAAAAGCGCCGAAGGTTGCCTGTTTCAGAGAAATTAACTTCCCCGCGCTTTCCTGCGCGCTTATGCGCGTTTGGCGGGCGGGCGGGGAGTTCCGATATTTGGTTTCTCCCATGGCCGAAAAACCCAGCCGCTGGAAACGCTTTACCGCGTGGATGCGCAACCGCTACCGCCTGGTGATCATGAACGACTCGACCTTCGAGGAGAAATGGTCGCTGCGGCTCACGCCCCTGGGCGTGGTCATCCTCGTGAGCTCGATCAGCATCGTCATGACCATCCTGGTGATCAGCCTGGTGGCCTTCACGCCCCTGCGCGAGTACATCCCCGGCTACGCCGACGTGGGCATGCGCCGCGACCTGGAAAAAGTGCGCAGCCGCGTGGATTCGATGCAGCGCAAGATGAAAGCCGACAGCCTGTACCTCGACAACCTGCACAAGGTGCTCAGCGGCAGCCTGCAGCCCGAGAAACCCGCCAACCCGCGCGACACCACGAAAAAATACCAGAAGCTCGACCTCAAGCCTTCGAAGGACGATTCCCTGTTCCGCTCCGATTTCGAGTCGCAGGACAACACCTACACGCTCACGCTGGGCAACAGCACGCGGCACACGGGCATCAGCGGATTTTTCTTTTTCCCCCCGCTGAAAGGAACCGTGACGAATTCGTTCAACGCCGCCGACGAGCACTACGGCGTGGACGTGGCCGCGCCCGAGAACGAGCCGATCAAAGCCAGCCTCGACGGCACCGTGATCATGGCGGGCTGGACGACCGACGCGGGCTACGTGATCCAGGTGCAGCACTCGAACAACCTGATCTCCGTGTATAAGCACAATTCCTCCCTGCTGAAAAAGACCGGGCAGTACGTGAAAGCCGGCGAGCCCATCGCCATCATCGGCAACAGCGGCGAATACACCACCGGCCCGCACCTGCACTTCGAGCTCTGGTACAACGGCTCTCCGGTGGACCCGCAGGAATACATGGCGTTTTAAAAAGCGCAGCGTTGCCGTTTGCTTTTTTATCTCTTGACTTCCGCTTCTTCACCACTTAACTTCGTGTTCCCCGTTTTCTAAAAACAGACCCGCATGCGTTTCGCCGTTCTCGCTGCATTCCTCGTTCTCGCGTTTTCCGCGCCCGCCTGCACGCATGCCTGGCAAAGCCGCCTGCTCATTCTCGGCGCAAAGGGCGACAGCGTGGTGGCATTGCGGCTCGACGTGACGCGCGACAGCGATCCCGAACGAAGGCCCTTGTACTGGCGCGGCGACCTGAAGCTTTGCGTATTCGCGAAAAGTATGGAGGCTCGTACGGTCGGCGGGCAAACGATATTGCTTAGCGACCAAGATTACGAGGCTGATCTGAAAGACCCGTATCTCTCCTGGCTGAAGGAAGCGCGCAAGCTCCCCGGCTTCAAAGAAGCTAAAGCAAAACAAGGCCTCTTCGCCGATTACAGCGATACGTGCAGCTTCGGATGGCTGGTGAGCGATACGGCGAAGCTGCAGCTGAGCATTCGCTATCGATCAGGAAAAGAATACCCCGTCGCGCGCGTCGCGCAGCCGGAGATCATCCGCAGCTTCATGCAGAACTACGGCGAAGGAGCCACGCCGCTTTCGAAAGACGATACGCTGTACATGATCCTGGCGCCGACGCTCAGCTCCGTGCGTGTTTACGACGTCGGCGGACGAAAGCTGCTGGCTGCGTTCCTTGGCTCAGGTGATCCGGTCGTGCCCGGCGACGGTATGACGTACCGGCCCGCGGAAACTGTTTTCTCCATCGGCCGGCTCGCACGAATAGAACATCATTTTTTTAAAGAACCCATGCGCCACCACGGCCGCGGCTTCGATTTTTTTGTTTGGCTGGAATAGCTTGAATGATCGTTGATTTTGCTTGTTGCTTTTACTATGTACGCCATCGTCGACTGCAATAATTTCTTCGCTTCCTGCGAGCGCCTCTTCCGCCCCGATCTCGAAGGAAAACCCATCGTCGTGCTCAGCAACAACGACGGCTGCATCATCTCGCGCTCGGCCGAGGCGAAAAAGCTGGGCGTGAAAATGGCCGCGCCGTATTTCGAGGAGCGCGAGAAGATCCAACGGCACGGCATCGAAGTTTTTTCCTCCAATTACATTCTTTACGGCGACATGTCGCAGCGCGTGATGCAGGCGCTGCAGGAGCTGGTGGATGAGGTGGAGCCGTATTCCATCGACGAGGCTTTCCTTCATTTGCCGCAAAACGATCCCGCCGAAGCGGAGGCCTTTGCGCGGGAAGTGAAGCGCACGGTGGAACAATGGACGGGCATGCCGGTCTCCGTGGGCGTGGCGCCTTCGAAAACATTGGCGAAGCTGGCCAACAACGTGGCGAAAAAATACAAAGGCTACAAAGGCGTCTTCTGCCTCGACACGCCCGAACGCACGGAAAAAGTGCTGGCCGCCAAACCCGTCGGGGAGATCTGGGGCGTGGGCGGGCGGCTGGCGCGCAAGCTGAGCGGGTACGGCGTGTACACGGCTTTGCAATTGCGCGACATGAACGACGCGCTCGTGCGCCGCGTGATGGGCGTGACCGGCCTGCGCACCGTGCACGAGCTGCGCGGCATCCCCTGCTATTTCGACGATGCGGTGCCCGACGTGCGCAAGGGCATTCTCAGCTCGCGCTCCTTCGGAAAACCGGTGACGGATATCGTGGAATTGCGCGAGGCGGTTTCCACTTTCGTCGCGCGCGCGGCGGTGAAATTGCGCCGCCAAGGCTCCGCCGCTTCGGTGATCGGCGTATTCATCTACACCGGCAAAAGCCGCGACTCCTGGTCGCGCTATCCTTCCGGGCAGGCCGCCCTTCCCACAGCCAGCGACAGCACCGGGGAGCTGATCCGCCACGCGCTGAAAGTGCTCGAACGTTTGCACGAGCCGGGCACAGAATACAAAAAGGCCGGCGTCATGCTCAGCGGTCTCGTCCCGCGCGACACCGTGCAGCTGAACGTGTTCGATCCCGCGCACGCCGAAAAGCAAGGCCCGCTCATGCAGGCCATGGACGCGATCAACGGCCGCATGGGTCCGGGCACGCTGCTGTACGCGGTGAACGGCATCCGCAAACGCGGCGAGAAAAAAAACTGGCTGATGCGCGCCGAAAAACGCTCGCCCTGCTACACGACGCGCTGGAGCGAATTGCCGGAAGTGAAGTGAAAAGCGCGCATCCACAGCGCCCGTTCTCCCGCTGAAATGTAGAGCGGATTCTACAATCGGACTTTTAAGCAAGCTTCGCAGCTCAGCAATAACGCGGGCTCCGGCACACGGCAGATTTTTTGCGGTTCGCTTGGTAGCTTAGCCGAATTCTCAAAGTCACTCATTTAAAATTTCCTGACATGAAAAAACGCTTACTCCTTGTTACGTCCGTGCTGCTGGCCGGTGCTGCTTTCGCCCAGAACCTGCAACGCGCAACGCAAACGCTTTCCGAAAATCCCGCCCAGCGCCTCAACCAGCATGCGTCTGTTGCAGCGGTAACCTGCGGCAACGACACGGTGCTATACCCGCTCGCCAAAGCCACCGCGGCGCAATTGTTCACGCTCGTGGGCAACGGCGGCGGCGCTTTCGGCGAAGGCTTCAGCCAGTATTACGAAGCGCCGTAGGCCGTGACGATCTACGGGCTGGAATTCTTCGGGCGCGGACTGAACAACACGGTGACGGTGAACGTCGGCGTGTTCACGGTGAATCCCGCCGACTCCACTCCCGCCGTGCAGCTCGGCACCACGACGATCGCGCTGACGCAGACCACGACTTCGCTGTCCGCCATGGCGCGTCATGCCGTTTTCTCTTCGCCGATCACGGTGAACGGGCCGTACGCGGTAGTCGTGCAGGGCGTGACGACGAACACAGACACGTTCCAACTGGTCACGAACGATGACGGCGACGGCCAGGGCGAGCGCCTTTCGCAGGTGCGCGTGCTGAGCACGGTATGGCTGAACGTTGAAGACGGATACGGCGTGGATGCGGATTTTCTCGCGCACCCGATCGTGTCGTACACGCTGGCGGCGAACTTTTCCGTTGCAGGCACGCTCTGCGAAGGCGACCCGGTGAGCTTCACCAGCACGTCCTCGCCCATTCTCAACAACCGCTTTTACAGCCAGGCCGCTTTCTTCGCGCAGACCGACGCTTCGTACACCTGGGATTTCGGCGACGCGTCCACGCCCGTGAACCAGGAGAACCCGGCGCACACGTACGCCAACGCCGGCACCTACTCCGTCACGCTGACGGATACGCTCTTCGGCTGGACGATCACCTGCACGGAGGACACCATGGCTTCGCTCACGATCAACGAGCCGCCGACGGCGAACATGACGCTTTCGTCCACGACGGTGAACATAGGCGATACCGTTTCGCTGACGAACACGAGCATCGGCAGCACCTCCTGCGTGATCGATTTCGGCGACGGCACGCCGGTGATCACGTCCTGCGCGGATACTTCGCACATCTACACCGTAGCCGGCACGTACACGGTGACGATCACCGCCACCAACGCCTGCGGCTCCGACAGCTATACGCAAACGGTCACGGTGAACGCGATCACGGGCATCGGCAGTTCCACGTTGGAAAACAGCCTGAGCATTTTCCCGAATCCCGCGACCGATCGCTTCACGCTGCGCACGCCTTTGCTGGCCGGGCGCCCGCTGGCCGCGCTGTACACGATGAGCGGCGAGCTGGTGATGCAGGTGAATCTTGCAGGCGTAACGTCGACGGAGATCAGCACGAGCGCGCTGGCTGCGGGGGTTTATTTCCTGCGCGTGACGGATGCGAATGGAACGGTGGTGAAGAGAGTGGATGTGGTCAAGTAATTACACGTTCGTAATACTTCCCGGCTTCGCTCGGTTGACGGTGGAAGAAAGACGAAAATGATTTCGAATAAATCAGTATAGAGAGAAGAGAGTAAAAATGAAAAGCGGCTGCTTGTGAGAGTAGCCGCTTTTTTAATCAGTCCCTGCCGCTACTTCCGCCCTGTTTCGAATTTCTCGAAGATCGATTTCGAGATGGAGGAGAATTGGTTGTCGATGATCTTCTGGGGCTTGTTCGTGTCCGAGGCGAAAAGCGATTTGGCCTTGCCGGATGCGACGCGTTTGCCGCTGGCGGTTGCGACGATCGTATAATGCACCGAGGCGCTGCGCTTGTACTGCTGTGTGCCGGAGAGGTTGTAGGGATCGTCGCCGAGCTCGTTTTTCAGGTCGAGCTCATTGACGAAAACGATGTAATCGGCATTGTATTTTTTCTTCAGGTAGCCGAGCAGGTTGGGGCTCATGATGAGCGTGTTCATGAATTTTTCCTGGTCGTCGGTCTGCACCATCACCTGCCCGTTCTTCACGCTGGTGGCGCTCTTCGGCGGGTTTTTCGGATCGCTCTGCTTGGCCTGCGCGTTGGCGGTTTTCGCTGCGCCGTTCACCGGGTCGTACGAAAGCGTGGTCACCTCGTACACGTAGGCGAGATCCTTTTTCATCTTCACCGTATCGTCGAGCAGCGAAACCACGTTGCAGCTTTTCCGGAAAGCCTGCATGAGCGATTTGTTCAGGCCGCTGCGGAAGCCGTCGCGGATCTGGCGGTAGTTGAGGCTGGTCTCGCGGTTGATGGTCATGTCGATCTCCGACATGTACATGCGCGTGTTGAACGGGACGAACAATACTTTCGGCTTGCCGGCGACGACAGGCTGGACGGTATCGTTTTTAGCTTCGCCTTTGGTCGTCGCTGTTTGAGCCGTACCAACGCCGGAGATCAGCAATAGCGCAAGCGCAAGAACTGTTTCGGATTTTCGATTTCGGATTTCGGATTTGCGCACAAATCTTCCCACGCGGTTGAGCGCAGCGCGTGCGACAAATCCGAAATCCGAAATCGAAAATCCGAAATCGAGTGCGCTCATCAGCAAAGGATCTTACGGAAATGGAGTTACTATAAATATTTGCTCAGCACCATGCGGTACAGGTCGTTGCCGTTGGAATACAAGAACAATGCCAGCACGATCCACATCCCCACGGTCAGCGCACGCTTCAGCACTTTGTCGGGCACGGGGCGGCGCGTGACCATTTCCCAGAGGGTGAACAGCATGTAGCCGCCGTCGAATACGGGGATCGGCAGCAGGTTCATGAACGCGAGGATGACCGACAAGGTCGCCGTCAGGTTCCAGAACGCTTCCCAGTCCCATTCGCTGGGAAACAGGCTGCCGATGGCCGCGATGCCGCCGATCTGCTTGGCGCCGGCCTTGGTGAAGACGAGCTTGAACTGCTTGACGTAATTCACCAGGCGGTCGAAGGTCTTGTGGTACGCGCGTCCGAGCGACTGGCCGAAGCTGTAATGGATCGTCTTCGAATTCAGGAACTCGCTGCCCAGGCGCGCGTACACGCCAATGGTTCCCGCTTCGTTGATCCAGGTCGGGACCTCTACGTATTTCCCCTCTCTCATAACGCCTATGCGGGCCGTCTTCTTGCGCAGCTGCGACATTTTTTGGCGGAAATCGGAGAAATACAAGAGCTCTTCTCCGTTCACTTTCACGACCTGGTCGCCCTTGCGGAAACCGGCCATTTTCGCCACGCTGCGCGGAGCGATGCTGTCGATGTAAAAAGGATAACGTTCTGCGAAGAGCATGTTGCCCGTCTCCACCATTTTGTATTCGATGTCATCGGGCAATTGAACGGCCACTTTCTGACCGTCGCGCTCCACTTCGAAGGCTTCGCCGTTATCGAGCAGCACCCAGTTGCGCGCGTCCTGCAGGGTGAGCGGCTGCTTGCCGTTGATGGTAAGGATCTTATCGCCGTCGCGCAGGCCGTGCGCCTCGGCGAGCGAATCGTAAGAGATGCCGTACTTTAGGTTTTCGACCGGGAGCACCGTTTCGCCCCAGACGTTGAGGATCATCACGAAGAGCACGTAGCCGAGCAGGAGGTTGACGATGATGCCGCCGCTGAGAATGATGAGGCGCTGCCAGGGTTTTTTGTTGCGGAACTTTTCTTCTTCAGGAACGCCTTCTTCCGCCGCAATTTCTTCCGGCTCTTCCGGCTTGCCGAACATGCCCACGATGTTCACATAGCCGCCGAAGGGAAACCAGCCGAGACCGAATTCCGTGTGCCCTATTTTTTTCTTCAGCAGGGTGAAGCGGAACTGGTTCACATAGGGAAGGAAAAAAATGCTGTCGAAGAACAGGTAAAAGCGCTCGACGCGGGTGTTGAACCAGCGTGCGGGAAGAAAATGGCCCATCTCGTGCAGGGCCACGAGGATGGATAAGCTCAGGATGAGCTGAAGCGTTTGGGTCAAAGTCTGAAAAGTTTAGGGGCAAAGGTACGGGTTTCGCACCAGCCTCGCGCAGGTGCTCAGATTCACCTGAACCTGAACCCGTCGAAGTACGCATTTTGCACCGTCATGTGCGGGTACGTGTTCGGCCCGACGATGTACAGGATGCACATGCCGGTTTTGTTCGCCCAGCCTTTCAGCGACCACTCGGTGCTGTCGGGGCCGTGCCAGTAGTCGATCACGCCGCGGGCGGAGGCGTCGCCGGGCAGGAGCTGGTCGCGGCCGTAGCCGGAGCCGGATTTTACTTTCCAGGCGGTCTTGAGCGAATCCATGTAGGCGATGACCATGTCCTGCAATTCTTCCGCGTTGTTGAACAGCGGATCGCTGAACTTCACGGCGACCACGCCGAACTTGTAGCCGTTGCCGATGTCTTTCGTGCCGGTGTACACGTCGGAGCTGTCGGGCGATTTGGTCGGCGCGTCCCAGGTGAAGCCGGAGGGCAGCTGCGCGGAGTAGCCGGTTTTGCCGATGGCTTGTTTCGAAAGCTCGGGCTTGGGCGCGTCGATCTGCGCGAGGGCGAGCGTAGCGCTGCAGGCGAGGAGCAAAGTGAGGGTAAGGTTTTTCATAGGGTGAACAAGATAAAAAATTGGAGCGATCCTTCATCCGGAATTAATTTCTCATTAGACTTATGAGCTACGACCTGTATTGCTATCATCCTGTAAAAAATGCGCCCGACGTCGACGACGCCTCCGAAGTGCTTGCGCTCGATGATAATTGCGAGACCGTTCCCGATGGAGCGACGACAGAAAAAATGGAGCGCATCGCGCAGGCTTTACTGGATTTTGATTCCCGTCTCGAACGCTTTAAACCTGATTTGGAAGAGATAGCTCGCATGCAGAACAATTCGATCGCTGAAGTGCCTGAAAAATTTCAGCACATCGAATTGAACACGCCGGAAGGATCACTTGCTGTTCAAATTACTGTTTTCCCCAATAACGTCTCGATCACCATTCCTTATTGGTATCACGGGCAAGAAGCAGAAGCCGTTTTCCGGCAGGTGACGGAATATGCGAAGGTCATTCAGAAAACAGCCGGTTATTTTGTATACGATCCGCAGCTCGATCTCGCTTTCGATCCGTCGACGACGCCGTTTTCCGGGCAAGCAGTATATGAGAAAACAGCAAACCTGCTGCCGCAAGAAAAAAAGTCCTGGTGGAAATTTTGGTGATGTTACAACATCTCTCTCGCAATCTTCCGCGCCTCCGTATCCGTCGCTACATAATCCTCGTAGCCGGGCTTCGCGATGAACGAAGCTTTCTGCATGCTCGCTTCGATCACTTCCGCGATGCGCAGAAAACCGATCTGATCTTTTAAGAAGGCGTCCACCGCCACTTCGTTCGCCGCGTTCATCGCGCAGGCTGCGTTTCCGCCCCGGCGCAAAGCTTCGTACGCTAAGGGCAGGCAGCGGAAGGTTTCCGTGTCGGCGGGCTCGAAGGAGAGCGAAGGATAATCGAGAAAATTGAAGCGCTCGAAATCCGCGCGCAGGCGCTGCGGGTAGGCCAGCGCGTACTGGATGGGCAGGCGCATGTCGGGCAATCCCATCTGCGCTTTCATGCTGCCGTCGCCGAACTGCACGATGCTGTGGATGATGCTTTGCGGATGCACGATCACGTCGATCTGCTCCGGTCGCAAATTGAACAGCCACTTCGCCTCGATCACTTCCAGGCCTTTGTTCATCAGCGTGGCCGAATCGATCGTGATCTTCGCGCCCATGTCCCAGTTGGGATGCTTCAGCGCCTGCTGCTTCGTCGCTTTTTCCAGCTCCGCGCGCTTCTTCCCGCGGAACGGACCGCCCGAAGCGGTGAGGTAAATTTTTTCGACGGGATTGTGAAATTCCCCGGCGAGACATTGGAAGATGGCCGAATGCTCCGAGTCGACAGGATACAGGTTGACGCCTTTCTCTTTCGCCAATTGCGTGACGAGATCACCGGCGACGACGAGCGTTTCTTTATTCGCGAGGGCAATTTGTTTTCCCGCTTTGATCGCCGCTAACGTAGAGCGCAATCCCGCATAGCCGACGATCGCGGCGAGCACCATGTCCACGCTTTCCAATTCCACCGCCTGCGCCAGCGCTTCTTCGCCCGCCCACACTTTGATATCGTGGGGCAGCAGCGCCTCTTTCACCTGCGCATATTTGTTCTTGTCGCCGATGACCACCGCGTTCGGCTTGAACTGCAACGCCTGCCTGATCAGCAGGTCGGCGTTGTTGTTCGCCGCTAAAATTTCCACGGAAAAACGCTCCGGCTGCGCAGCGATCACCTCGAGGGCCTGCGTGCCGATGGAGCCGGTGGAACCGAGAAGGGCGAGACGGGTGGGCTGGGACATGGCGCGGAATTGCTGCGCAAAAGTACGAGTTCCGTGCTTAGCAGGAATACAAAATGCATGATCCCGCCCGGGGGCGGGATCATGCAGGCTAACCGAAAAAAAATAGTTGGCTGGTATTTATATTTTCCGGTAGATCGAAACGGATACGACGTCGTTATCGTTCCTCAGCCAGGTATTGAATGATTTGGAATACTTGGAGTCCTTGTCATCCGTTCCGGGCCACACGTCCCATCCTTCCGTTTTCTCCGGGTAAGGCTTCCCGTATTTCGCTGTGAAATATTTGCTCAGCTTTTCATAGTTCTCCTGCGACAGCTTGGCATCTCCGTAGGAATATATTTTCATGTCAATCGTCTTCAGCGTTTTCTCGGGAGTGAACGTATAGCTCAGCTCCAGCGTGGTGACGCTGTCGGCGAGATCGTAGCTGTAGCTTAAAAGCGTGGCGGTTTCCTCGTAGGGCTGGGCTTTCTCAGCGCTCTTCACCTCCTGCATGGTGGCGTCCAGCTTTATTCCCCGCATCGCGCCCTCATCGTTCTTTACGATCTGCTGCATCTTCTCGCTGTACAGCCCGATGATGCCGGTGCCTGCCGTGCTGCCGGAGCTTCCGGAGCTATCGCCCGTTTCATTTTTGCCGTCTTTATTGCCGCAGCCTGTTACGGCAAGCATGGCGAACAGTGCGGGAATCAAAATGCCTGTGGTTTTCATTCGTTGGATTTTTTTTGAACGGCCAAATATAGAAGCGGCCTCGTCCGAAGGGCAAACCGAATTTTGTTCGATTCATTGGTTTCATATTTACCGGTTGATCGTACATTTCCCTGAAATTTCACGCTGTCAAAAAGAGATGCCCGGTTCTATTCCATTGATCTCATGAAGCCCTCCGACGACCTGTTCCAGCTTGTCAGATCCTTATCGCAAACCGAAAAACGGTACATCCGGATCATGATCGGAAGCTTTTCCGAAAAGCAGAACAACTGCCTCAAGCTGCTCGAAGCCATGGAAAAGCAAGAGGTATATGACGAAGCGAAGATCAAGGCCCGGCTGAAGAATGAAAAGTTCTCGCGGCAGCTGACGTTCACCAAGAACTATCTCTACAAGCTGGTCTTGAAAGGCCTGCGCAGCTATCATTCCGGCGCCAGCCCGGAGATACAGATCGCGGAGGCCCTGGTGGATATCGAGATCCTTTACAACAAAAGCCAGCACAAGCCCTGCATCCGTGCGATAGAAAAAGCAAAATCCCTGTGCTACGCTTATGAAAGGTTCCCTTTTATTCTCGAGCTGGTGAGATGGGAAAGAAAAGCGATGTCCCTCGAATCATACACCGGGAACAAAACCGGGCGGCTTTCGAAAATAGCCGGCGAAGAGGAGAAAGTATCCGCCGCCATCCGCGAGATCAACGACCACCGGGAGCTGCTGTATCGCACCGTCGATATCGTCAAGCGCGCCAATACGGTGAAGAACGACCGCGACATGGCGCTTTTGCAGGAGATCGTAAAGGATCGCGTGCTGACTGCGGAACCGGGTGCCAGCTACACGGCGCTCATCTGCAGGTATAATATCCTGGAGCTTTGCTATTTCGCGCTCGGGGTCTATGAAAAGTGCTATGAAAACTCTACGCGGCAGGTGGCCCTGCTCGAGCAGCACATGCACCTGACCCGCTATGAGCCCGTGCGGTACAGCAATGCGCTCAACAATCATATCCTGATCTGCCAGGCGCTCGGAAAAGCCAAAGAAGCGGGCGATGCCATACAAAAGCTCCGGCACGCCGACCGGCGAATGGGTATCGAGCCTTCCGAAAATCTTAAGCTGCGGATGCTGTCGAGGATCCATCGCACCGAAACCGCGCAGGTGGGTCTTACCGGCGAGTTCACGAAGGGAATGGCGCATGCGGCGGAAGCAAAAAAATTTTTGGAGCGCTGGGGAACGAAAACGGATCCCGAAACGCGGCTTGTCTTGTATTACGGCATCGCTTACATCTGCTTCGGCGCCGGCTCCTACAAGGAAGCCTTGTTATGGATATCCAAAATACTCAACGCTGCCGGTGATGGATTGCGCCAGGATATTTTCTGCAATGCGAGGGTGCTTAATCTTTTCATTCATTTCGAGCTGCACAATCACGAGCTGCTGGAGCATCTTTCCAGGTCAACTTCTAATTATTTAGTGCAGCGGGGCCGCCTGAGCAAAGCCGAAACGCTGGTAGTGAGGTTCATCAAAAATTTGCATAAAGCGATCACGAACAACAAGCTCCCGCAGGAGCTGCTCCTGCTGAAAAAGAAGCTCGAGCAGGCATTCGATGATCCTGCTGAAAAAAGATCGCTGCTTTACTTTGATTTTATCAGCTGGATCGAGAGCAAGCTTCAGCACAGGGATTTTGAAGAAGTGGTAAAAGCAAAAAACAGGTCCCGGCAGCAGCAGGCTCCTGCGAAAATGAAGAAGCGGGAAAGCGTGGCATTGGAAATGTGAATGATCACGCCGGTTTTTACTTTGCGCGCCGGCCCTGCGTTTGTAGACCTCCCTCCCCCGTTTTTCCTTACCTTTGCTTCCCTCTTAAATCGCACGAACATGACACAGATCGCCACCGACCGCTACGGCATTGCTGAAGCTTTAGAGCAGCTCGGCATCCGGCCGCAGAACTACGGCGCCTCCACCGGCCTGAAGCATTTCAGCACCAAAGGCCCCCGCATCGATTCTTATTCGCCCGCCGACGGCCAACTGATCGGCAGCACGAACCAGGCTACGGCCGACGATTACGAGCACGTGATGCGCACGGCCGAAGAAGCGTTCAAAGTGTGGCGCATGGTGCCCGCTCCCCGGCGCGGCGAGATCGTGCGGCAGATGGGCGATCAGTTCCGCGCGTACAAAGAGCCGCTGGGCAAGCTCGTCTCCTACGAAATGGGCAAGAGCCTGCAGGAAGGTCTCGGCGAAGTGCAGGAGATCATCGACATCTGCGATTTCGCGGTCGGCCTTTCGCGTCAGCTCTACGGACTGACGATGCACAGCGAGCGCCCGCTGCACCGCATGTACGAGCAGTGGCATCCGCTCGGCATCGTGGGCATCATTTCCGCGTTCAACTTTCCCGTCGCCGTGTGGAGCTGGAACTCCATGCTGGCCTGGGTGTGCGGCGACGTATGCGTATGGAAGCCTTCTTCCAAAACGCCGATCTGCGCCATCGCCTGCCAGAACATCATCGCCGACGTGCTGAAAAAAAATAATGTTCCCGAAGGGGTGAGCTGCCTGCTGCTCGGCAATCCCGTGGGCGATTTGATGAACAACGACAAGCGCGTGCCGCTGGTTTCGTTCACCGGCTCCACGCGCATCGGCCGCATCGTAGCGACGAGCGTGGCTTCGCGTTTCGGCCGCACGATCCTCGAGCTCGGCGGCAACAACGCGATCATCGTCTCCGAGCACGCCGACCTGAGCATGGTGCTGGTAGGCGCGGTATTCGGCGCGGTGGGCACGGCGGGACAACGCTGCACGACCACGCGCCGCCTCATCGTGCATGAAAGCGTGTACGACAAAACGCTCGACGTGCTGAAGAGCGCTTACAATCAGCTGAGCATCGGCAACCCGCTCGACGCGAAGA
>Ga0196977_1000369_pt1 | contig 24784 bp, 30 predicted proteins | sample S3v_1013CmetaG_FD_148634 | JGI IMG/M metagenome (GOLD analysis project Ga0196977, IMG submission 148634) | Soil microbial communities from Anza Borrego desert, Southern California, United States - S3+v_10-13C | ecosystem: Environmental > Terrestrial > Soil > Desert | place: USA: California...
CAGGCGCATGGGAGCTTCACTCGACTGGTCCCGCTACGCATACACCATGGATGAACCGCGCAACCGCGCGGTCGCCACGGCCTTCAAGCGCTTCTATGACGCCGGGCTCGCATACCGCGGTAACCGCATCGTTAACTGGGATCCTAAGGGGCAGACCACGATCTCCGACGACGAGATCGTACATGAGGAGCGGCAGGCGAAGCTTTATACCTTCCGTTATTCGAAGGATTTCCCCATTCCCGTCGCCACCACGCGCCTTGAGACGAAGGTGGGCGATGTTGCGGTCGCCGTGCATCCGGACGATACAAGATATAAGGAGTTCATCGGCAAGGAATATCAGGTAACGTTCTGTGACGTTCCTCTCACCATTAAGGTCGTTGCGGACGCGGCTGCTGATCCTGAATTCGGTACAGGCGCTGTAGGCGTTACCCCGGCCCACAGCATGACTGACTGGGAGATCTCCGAGCGGCATAGCCTTCCCCGCCCGCAGGTGATAAATGAGTACGCAAAAATGATGGTTCCCGGACGTCTCGAAGGTCTTAAGGTCGTCGACGCACGCGAAGCTGTGGCCGAGTGGCTTCGCAGCGAGGGCCTTATGGAGAGCGAGGAAGATATCCTCCAGAATGCATCGCTGGCCGAACGCACCGGAGGGATTGTCGAGCCTTTGCCCAAAGTGCAATGGTTCATTGCTGTTAACAAGCCTTTTAGGCTTGAGAAGTCGGACATTCCCGGGATACCGGACGGTACGACATTAACGCTAAAAGAATTGATGCGTAAGGCAGTTGAGCACTGTGGCGTCAGCATGCCCCAGGAGGGCTTCCGGAATGCGTACTTCCACTGGATCGATAACTTGCGTGATTGGTGCGTGAGCCGCCAAATATGGTTCGGTCATCGCATTCCCGTGTGGTATCGCGGAGATGAAGTGTATTGCGGGGTAGAAGCGCCCGAAGGCGACGGCTGGGAGCAGGATCCGGACGTTTTCGACACCTGGTTCTCTTCGCAGCTCTGGACCTTCTCCACCCTTGGCTGGCCAGAAGAGACCAAAGACATGCAGACGTTCCATCCCACGTCACTCATGTCCCCTGCATACGAGATATTGAATCTCTGGGTATCGCGCATGATCCTTGCGAGCGGTTTTCTCCTCGGCCAGGTGCCTTTCCGTACCGTGCTCATTCACGGTCTGGTGCGTGATGCGCAGGGACGCAAGTTCAGCAAGTCCCTTAATAACGGGATCAATCCGCTTGACGTGATCGACACGTACGGCGCCGACGCGCTCCGGATGGGATTGCTTGTGGGGACAGCAATAGGAAGCGACATCCGCTTTGATGAGAACAAGGTAAAGGGATACAAACATTTCGCGAATAAGCTCTGGAATATCACACGCTTCGTGCTTGAGAATACGGAAGGTGTCGAGGCTGACGGCACGCTTAACAGTACGGACCAAGAGTATCGCGCCGACTTCGAAGCGCTTATCGAGGACGTGACCCGCGATCTTGAGGAATACCGCGTATACCTGGCCGCGGAAAAGATCTACCACTATCTCTGGCACGAGTTCGCGGACAAGATACTTGAGGAATCGAAGCCTGTACTTCAGGGCGATGATCCTGCTGCTAAGATTTCCCGGCAGACTCTTCTTATCGGCGTTCTTACCGACTCCCTCAAGCTTCTCCACCCATTCATGCCATTTGTAACCGAGGAGATATGGTCTTCGATGCCGGGCTCCGAGAACCTCCTCATGGCCGCTCCCTGGCCGCGTTACAATTAGGACGATGGACATCCTCGCCTCCGTGCCGTTCGGGACCCTCGGCTACGCTTTCCTTGGGGGCGTTCTTCCTCCTCTTGTTTGGCTCTATTTTCTCCTCAAGGAGGACGATCGGTGCCCAGAGCCCCTACCCTGCCTTCTCATCGCTTTTATTGCCGGCATGCTTGCCGTTCCCCTCGCGCTTCCGCTTGAGGCACTCCTGCGCGACTACGCGTACATCGCCTATGCCGGCTGCAGCGAGTATGCGCCTCTTTGCGGGCCTATAATCCTTGGGTGGTCGATCATTGAGGAGACGTTGAAGTATGTGCTTGCTGCTCTTCTGGTGCTTTGGCGCGCCGACGTGAACGAGCCGATAGATCTGGTCATCTACATGCTCACTGCAGCGCTTGGTTTTGCGGCGCTTGAGAATGTCCTCTTCCTTATCGTTCCCTTCGCCAGTGGTGACGTGCTCATGGGACTCCAGACCGGAAACCTCCGTTTCATCGGCTCTACGCTCCTCCATGTCATGGCCTCTTCAGCGATCGGTTTTGCGCTTGCCTTCTCATTGAACTTCCCAAAACCCCTGCGGCTCCTTTGCGCGTTCATGGGACTTATCCTTGCAATCGCATTGCACGCACTCTTTAACTTTTTTATAATTCAGGGAGATGGCGCCAATACGCTCTTCGCGTTCCTCATCGTCTGGACCGCGGCCGTAGTCTTCTTTGCGCTGTTTGAAACCCTCCGGTACGCCAGGTACCGCAATTTACCCAAAAACGTCTGCTAGTATTAGCTTATGAAAAAACGCTCATTCTTCGACCGCCTCTCCGGATCCATTCCAGTCGACGACTATGATTTTGACGATGAGATGACCCAGCCGTATCACACACGTAGTGCGGCTCCAGCGCCCGCGCCTTCGCATCCTGTGCATGAGGATTCTGGCGTTGACGGGCAGCTCCCGGTGGACGTATACCAGACTGAAAGCGAAATCGTCGTTCGTGCATTTGTGGCAGGCGTGCGCCCGGACGATGTGAATCTTTCCATATCGAGGGACACGGTCGTGATCGACGGCGTGCGCGAGGAGCGTGAGCAGGTCGTCGACAACGATTACATCAAGCGCGAACTTTTCTGGGGGTCGTTTGCAACCACCATCCACCTTCCCCACGAGATCGACGTGGACGCGGCAACGGCAAGCGCCAAGGACGGGCTTCTGACGCTCGTGCTCCCACGGCTTGATAAATCGAGGCAGACAAAGCTCAAGGTTAAAGCAGGCTAGCTCAAAGGCCCCGGATAGGGGCCTTTTTGCTATTTAACGTCCGTATAAAGCTGGGGCGGCGTACTTACGTTCTCCACCTCGAAGTTCAATCTCCCGACCACCTGCCCTTCGAGCGTCTCTATAGTGACACGCCAGCGCCCGGGACGCGGATCTGACTTCTCGGAGTATCCCCGGTATCCTCCTGCGCGCCCTCCGGAGAGGGTGAAGGCGACCATGGACTCTGTCACCCACTCCTTTCTGTTCTCGTCATACCGCTCCCAGCGGTGGACGATGTTTACAGAGAAGGCCGTGGGCGCGAATATGGCGCTGTATGCGTAGAGAGGCGTTCCGGGTACATGGTGCACTTCTCTCGGCAGGAAACGCGACCAGCGGCTCCATCCTTCGTGCGTCACCTGGTATCCCGCTTCGGTACGGACAACACCGTGATATATACCACTTTCCTTCACCGTGAGAGGGATCGGGGGCACGAGGCCTGAGAAGTAAAGTGCGACAACGGTGACGGTAATCGCAACAGTACCAGCAACGATACGCCCGAGCGTCGCTTCAAGCTGGCGCTTTCCTGAAAGTTCGAGCAAAAGGAGGTAGGCCGTAAAGACGGCGAGCGCAAGTGCCGTGCTCCAAAGGAATATGTCGGGACCGAGCTCGTTCAGATAAAGCGGCAGCGCGAAGATGGAGTACGCATAGAGGGCGAAGAAGAAAAGAGTGGTCTGGAATGCAAGATGGGAGCGGTAGCTGCGGAAGAATTCGTTACCGAGGAAAATAGCAAGAATGAGGAAGAGGAACGGCCAGGACACGGAGAGCGCGGCGCTCTTGGTGTAGAAGATGAGAAAGCCAGAAAGAAGGGCGCCGATGGTGAAGGTCGCAGCAAGGGGCGAAAGCACGGCCACTGCCCTCCTCCAGGCTGTGGGGTGCATGGCATACCGGCGCATGGTGTGCGTAAGAAAGGTGAAGAAGGCCGCGATGACGAGATAGCCGATAAAAAGGAGGTTCACTGCAGGGAGATCAAGCAGCGTGAAGGTAAGGAGGTCGGTCGCAAACCCAACGACAAACACCAGGGTCGAGAACCGATGCTCGTAGCGTTGGATAAGCGATAGGATGCGATCCACGGTGCCTAAAGTATAGCCGGTCACAGGAGGTATACTGAAGGATATGAATCGAAAAACGTACATAACGCTTGCGGCCGTTATTTTCTCCGTCGTTGCCTTGGTGCACCTGATACGCATCTTTACCGGATTCAATGTGGTGCTTGGAGATGTTGAAGTTCCCGCATGGGCAAGCTGGGTGGGCGTCTTGATCGCCGGTTTTCTTGCGGTTTCAGGTTTTAGACTGACTCGGTAGTAGCGGATTTCAATGTGTGCTGCAGAAGAATATTGAAGTCTTTATGCAACTGTGCTAAGGTTTTGTCCAGACAACTGGGAGAACCAATATGGGTGCGTGCATGTCGGTAGATCGGCCGATCATTTCCGTCAGTCTGTTCGCTCAGGGTGGCGAACGAACCAGCCTCAGAGAAGGCGACGAGATCGTCTTCTGGAGCGATACCTGGTCCAGCACTTCAATGCGGGTCGAGCGCGAGGGCAGTCTCTGCCTTTTCGGCGATCGTTCCGACAACAGCGCCGGGTACGTGATTGCCCGCGAGGCCTACAAAAACCACTGCGAAACGGTCAGGATGAATGCAAGGGAGATGGCGAAAGTCATTTCTGTCCTCACCGGCTTCGCTCTCAAGCGAACGGTTGATGAGGACGAGAAGCAAGTCTTCGTCGTGCTGGCCGCTCAATAAGACCTCGGAGGAGCTTCGTGCTTCGGCCGAGGTTTCCTCTTTATCGCTGGCAATTTAGTTTTCGAACCCTGGTGCTTGGAGTCGGGCTCGAACCGACGACCCCTTCCTCTTCAGGGAAGTGCTCTACCAACTGAGCTATCCAAGCAAGTACGGCCCAATATAGCACACGGGCCCCTCTCTTTCTATTGTCCCTGATAGAGATCGAGTGCCTGTTCAAGGCGCTCCTGAAGCGCACTGTCAGGTACGCCGTTTGAGGCAGGAACAAGCTGTTCAATGATGGGCTTGAGAAGGAGGAACGGGAGGATGATGACGGCCGACCATAAGATGATCTTGAAGAAGACGCCGATACGGCTCCAGCGGCGCATGTCCCGGAGCATACTATTCGTCTCCTCGGCGACCTGAAGGTTCTCCTCAAGAAGCTGCTCCACGCGTGCAAGCTGGATCCTGTCCTCGTTCATATACGTTCAGTATATCAGCTGACGATCTTAAAAATATCACTCGCTGTCACTACGACCATGAGAAGTATAAGGAAGGCGAAACCCGCCATGTTCACGCCTCGCACGAAGACTGTCGGAATGGGTCTTCGTATGACCGCCTCTATGGCGACAAAAAGGAGGCGACCGCCGTCAAGCGCAGGGATCGGAAGGAGGTTTATGAGAGCCAGATTGATGGAGATGAGCGCTGTAATGGTAAACAGGGGAGAAAAGCCCTGGTCGTACGCGTCCCCCACCGCTCCCGCAATTCCCACGGGCCCCGATACCTGTGCGAGGTTCGCTGATAGGGTAAAGACGCTCGCGAAGAAGTGCGTGAGCCCGACTGCCACCTCCTTCGTTATCTCCCACGTAAGGACGGCTCCTTCAATGGGGGCACGGTACCAAGGGACCGGTACCGTGCCGACCGTTGCCACAGAAACGCCAAGTGCAGAGCGATCGGGTTCTCCCGGTATGATGCCGATTTCAGGAGCAGCTGCGAGCGTCAGCGTCTCCTCTCCGCGTGCGATCGTGAAGGAAAGCTCTCCCCCTGCCTCTTGTCCTCCTATATATGCAGTGAAAACCTCGGGATCGGTGGATGAGAATTCCTTACCCTCGTCCGAAACCGAGAGCACCCGGTCCCCGGCTAAAAGCCCGGCGCGCTCCGCAGGACTTCCCGGAAGCACGCCGGCAATAACAAGCGAGGCGTCGGGAGCACGTATCGCCTCCTCGGCAGTCAAGGCTCGGGGCGTACCGGCTGCAAGAAGTCCGACGATGATGACATACGCCAGCAGGAGGTTCATGGCCACTCCAGCAACGAGCGTAAGCGCTTGGAGTATGCGCGGGCGGGCGGAGAATGCCCGGGGAGAGGCGGCGTCAGTGTCGTCCTCGCCGTAGATGCTGACGAAGCCGCCGAACGGCAACGCGTTCAGCGTGTACTCCGTCTCCCCTTTTTTGAATCCGGCGATGCGCGGCGGATATCCGACGCCAAACTCATCCACGCGCATCCCTGACCATTTTGCGGCTAGGAAGTGCCCGAACTCGTGCACGACGATGAGAAGCACGAGGATGACTATAAAGAGGACTACGGTCATGCTACTGCGCTATGTCCTCCTGTTTCCGCATGGCGAGGGCTTCAAGCGCCTCCATCCCCTTGTCGATGTGCTTCTGCGCCTCTTCCTTGAGACGCTTAAGCTCGTCCTGTCCCATACCTCCTTCCTTTTCAGAGGCATCGAGTTCCTTAAGAGCGTCTGCGCGGTGCCCGCGGAGTGTCACGCGCGCCTGCTCAAGACGGTCGCCAGCAAGTTTTGCAAGCATGGTGCGGCGTTCGGCCGTGAGCTCCGGGAATATGATGCGGAGTCCTGTGTCGTCGACGGTTACGGAAACGCCGAGATCAGCATCGTTTACGGCCTTCTCGATTGATTTGGACACGGTCTTGTCCCAAGGAGCCACGCGTATCGTCCGCGCATCCTCCACCGTAATGCTTGCAAGACCGTTAATGGGAGTCTTCGTGCCGTACGCGTCGACCTTGACAGAATCAAGAAGCGCGACGGTTGCGCGCCCGGTACGGATGCCTGCAAGCTCGCGCGCAAGCCATTCCTCAGTCTCCTTGATCTGCGTATTCAATTTCGTGAAGTCGTATGCCATGTGCTTAGAGTGTACCAGAAAGGCCGCCCGTGGGCGGCCTTCTTGTCTTTGCGGCTAGGCTCTGCGTATCGCCCGCACGATGGCGAGAAGTACCACCGCGCCGATAAGCGCCACGATGAAGCTGTAGAAGTCGAAGCCTGATCCGCTTGACTGCCCGAGCGCCGTCATGATCCAGCCACCCAGGACTGCACCCACGATACCGACGATGATGTCGACAAGGAGGCCCTGCTGGTTATTCGTCCCCATGATGATGGAGGCGAGCCAGCCTACGATCGCACCGAAGACAATCCATAACACGATACTCATGATATTCAGGAATTAGGGGTAACAGAAGAATATAAGCATCTGCTTGGTAAAGGAAAAGTGAAGCTCTTCCTTGCCTTGACACGTAGATATGCAGACGTATGGTAAAAGAGCTCGTTGTTGAGAGGAGGTCACTTTGGACCAAGAGCACATTCCCTATGCGCTGATCGCGGTTTGGCTCGGGATCAAGCTGTACTACGCCCCGAGGAAGTGGCACCTTTGGGTCATTCTGGCTGCGGTATTCGTACTCGCCGCCGCCTTCTTCGACTGGCGTTTCGAGTCGGTCTGGATCGCCGGCGCTATCGCCGTTGCGGTTCTTATGACCGCGGCGACCCTGATCGAAGCCTTCATCGCCAAACCCGATGCCAGCGACGATCGCTAGGCCGTCACCGACTGGGGAAAGACCGCTGCGGTCCTCGTCCCTTCCGTGGCGGCCTTTCCTTTTAACAATCCACACCATATCCCCAGTATCCACAATTGCCCGCTTTTGCTACCAAAGAGATACTGAACTTCGCCTCAGGCTTCGGCTTAAGGCAGGGTCAGTAGATAAACTAAAAGCTTCGGCCAATAGTCCTACTGATTTTGAAAACCGAGTCTTGTTAGCGAACAGTTGAGACCGGTCCTGTATCAAACCCTCGGGAGCGATACGGTAAACCGCCTCAAATGAAATCGAAGCGAGATAACCGTTTTTCACGACACTACCGCTCTTCGGAGCGGTAGTGTCGTTTACCCCTCGACGGTCGTCGTTTCCGTACGTTCTATGACGACGCCTGACTGCAGTTCCTCGATCATGCGGCGCATGGTCTCGTCGTTCTCACGGAGCTGCTGGTTCTCCTTGCGGAGCCTTCGGTTAACGATGCTTTTATGGATACTTGCAGGTATGGAGGCGAGTATGCCGAGGAGCCCGCCGATTGCGACAGAGAAGATAATGACAAGCGCGAGGGGGCTTGCGAACTGCCAGGAGAAGAACGCAAGCTCCACGACCTCCGTGTTCTGGAGAGCGAAGATGATCGTGCCTGCGCCGAGGATAAAGCCGAGTACGAGAGTGAATACCATGCTGGAATATAGTTACTGTTCAGCTTTATATACTGCTCTTCTGTAAGTGATTTTCAGGTTAAGGCTAGCATTGCGCGTTCTTGACGATGTAATCGTATGCTTCGTCCACCGTGTCGGCCATGAAGAAAAGATCAAGATCAGGCGCATCGATAGCGGCATGCTCCTCGAGGAATTTGAGCTGCATAAAGGCGATGAGCGGCTCCCAGTATTCCTTTCCGTATACGACAACGGGAACCTTCCTGATCTTCTTGGTCTGGACAAGGGTCACAATCTCGAAGAATTCGTCCATGGTACCGTACCCGCCCGGGAAGAATATGTACGCCTCAGACGCAAACGCGAGCATGACCTTTCGTATGAAGAAGTGTTCGAAGGTGTACGAGTCGGTGAGATAGGTGTTGAGTCCCTGGTTCATGTCGAGGCGAATATTGAGACCAACTGACGCACCTCCCGCTTCGAATGCTCCCTTGTTAGCAGCCTCCATGATGCCGGCGCTCCCGCCCGTAATAACGGCGAATCCGGCCTTTGCGAGCTTTCCTGCGAGCTCGGCTGCTTCTTTATAAAAATGCTCCTCGAAGGAGGCGCGCGAGGTGCCGAAGAAGCTCACGGCCAATCCGTACTTCCGTATGGCCTCAAAGCCCTCCACGAACTCAGACATGATCTTGAAGACCCGCCAGCTTTCAAGTTCACGGGGCTTGCAGACCAGCGGAGAGGGGGCTACAGGAACCTCCTGCTTCCCCTCTTCGATGGTGCGCGCGAGTATCTGTCCCATCACCTCGTGGTGCTCGGGGGTATTGGGTTCTTCAGGTGTGGGTACGGGCGGTACTGTTGCCTTTCCGTTTACGTCTGCCATGGGATGGGATACTCAAGGAACTCGGGTAATAGGTTTCTATTATAGACCAGACGACTGAAGACCTCCGCATGGGATAACGCGCCGTTAAGCGCATTGTGGGGCTTCGGCTCCTCAGGTACCCCGGTGTACTTCAGAATGAAGTCGAGGTTGATGGCGGAGCGCTTGTTCTCGACGGGAGGTGTTTCTCCCCGTTGCGTCATATGGAGCCAGCAAAGGCTGTGGGTGTCGATGCTTCGGTACGCGAACGGGAACTCTATGCCAGCTCTGTGGCAAGCGGCAGCAACAAAGTCACTGTCGAATCGCGGGTTCTGTCCGACAAAGGTGTGGCTTTTCGGGCGGTCAAGCGCCCAGGCGACGAAGGCCTTGATGATCTCGGCTTCGCTTTTCTTACCGCTATCTTTCCCAATTTCCTCTCTAGCGAAGTCGGTTATGGCTAGAGACTCCTCAGAAATGTGTGCGCCTTCCCATATGCGGCACTCGTCATAGAACTGGTTTGCGGGATTCTCGATCTCCACTGCGCCAATCGATACGATTGATGCTTTGTCGGCATCAAGACCGGTCGCTTCCACGTCCACTGCGATCATGTACAGAGTATACCAATTGCAGCTCAAAGGCCTTTACAGTTCTTTCCAGGCTCATATCCGGCAGCCGCAGCCTCCTCTTTGGTTGCAAACCATACTTTGTTCTCCTCCTTGATGCGTTTAGCGGTCCCGCACCACGGGAGATAGTATTTGGTGCCGGTCTTCGACCCTACGTACTTCCCGCCGGACGCTGGCGCGGGCTCGTTCTCCTTTGGTTCAGGAGTGGACCTTGCCGCGGCTGCCTCCTGTTCTTGCGGTCTCTCGATAAGAATCTCGCTTAGACTTCCTGTCCCTTCCCGCCCGGCAACAACTCCAAGACCGAAGCTTCCTGTTGAGACCAGGACAAGAACTGCGATAATGAGGGCGTCTTTGGGGATGCGGCGTAGTGCTCCCGCAATTTTCTCATTCTGGCCTGTATCTAAGCCCTTGCTTGTCTTTTCCCTTTCTGCTATAGTCATCTTCTCAACGTAACACTATGGCAAGCACAAAAGCTGGCGGGTCAGCAAAAAACCTGAATACTTCAAACCCGAAATACCTCGGGGTGAAGCTTGGAGACGGACAGGCAGCGCGTCCGGGCATGGTCATCGTGCGCCAGCGCGGCACGAAGATCATGGCTGGCAAGAACGTAAAAGTCGGCAAAGATCATACGCTTTACGCGATGATCACCGGGAAGGTTTCCTTCAGAGACCGCCGCAAGACCAACTTTGACGGGCGCGTAGTCCGCAAGAAAGTTGTAGACGTTCTAGCTACGGCCTAACGCAAAGATAAAGAAAAACCGCCGGACAGATGATCCGGCGGTTTTTCTTTATCTTCGATCTATTCTGCTTCTATTACTATGGTGATCTTTCCGAAGTCCTCTCCTCTGGCAACGGGAATCTCGAATTCTCCAAGCTCCTTAAAGGGTCGCTCGAGGCGGATGGTGTCCTCCGGAAGGCCAGCAGCTTCTGCGATGTCCCTGGCGTCAACGCCGTCATACAGATGACCCTGGTCGTTCGCCTTTTTACGGATGACCACTTTCTCCTCTGCAAGCGCAGAGAGGCGGTCTGACACGAGCTTGCTATCAAGCTCCCGGCGCTCGGCAGCAGCTTTCGCAAGGGATTCTGCTCTCTTAAGGGTAGCAGGCGTGGCAAGCACTGCCATCTTGCGGGGGATGAGGAAGTTCAGGGCGTGGCCGTCGGCGACATTTACCGCGCTCCCAGCCCTGCCCATATCGCGCACGTCCTTGAGTAATACGACTTTCATAGTGGGGGTATCGTACCGTTTTGGGCTTCTTTTCGCAAATAAGCTAGCAGTTGGGGAACGATATTGGAACTTTTTAATACATTTGACTTACGAATCACATAATCGTAAAGTCCAACAGTTGTAGCCAGGGAGAATCCCGATGGAACTCAACTTCTTGAAGGTCATCCCGAGGCGCACGCCTGACGGGATGCTCGTTAGTCGCGAAAGCGTCATTTCAGCAGTGTTCCGCAGGACTTGGCGGAAAGTCGATTATCCGGGCGCACGGCTCGAATACCAGGAGTATGTCGTCAACATTCGTTGGCCGATCATGCTCCAAATCCAGCTCCACGTGAGCCGGTACGGAGTCGGCGGAGAGCTTCAGGAGCACATCGACACAATCCGGGATGGAGAGCGTCAGTTTCGCATCCAGTTCATTCTAAGGAACGCGATCCGCGGCGGCGAGCTGCTCTGCGAGCGGTTCATTGTGAACTGGCGACGGTTCAAGATTTTCGAACCAGCGCGCTACCGGCACCAGGTCACCCGGATTGAAGAGGGTCAAAGAATCCTTCTCAACCTCGGCATTCGTTATGCGCTTCGGCCAATCCGCCCCTGTCCTTTCTAGCTGCTTAGCAGCCCCGCGCCACCTCGGGAATGGGTGGCCTCCTTTTTAATGTAGTTGGCAGACTAAGCTTCGTAACCTACCTTCCGCTCCTCAAAAACTCCACCGCCCTATCCATCTGCGGATCTCTTCCTGCTGCTATGTCCTCAGGAGCACGCTCAATGTTGATGTCAGGCGCAAGGCCGCCGTCTGAAATAGACTTGCCGGAAGGAGTGAGCCAGCGAGCGACAGTCACCTTGAGCGCTCCCTGCCCCACGGAGATGAGTTCCTGTACTGAACCTTTGCCGAAGGAACGTGTGCCTATGAGAGTCGCTTTTCCGTGGTCCTTAAGCGCTCCTGCAACGATTTCCGAAGCTGAGGCAGAACCCTGGTTGATGAGTATCACGATCTGCGTTCCTTCAGGAACACCTCCCCTTCCAGAGCTGCGGTGGATGATGTTCTGTTCCTTGCCTTTATAGTCCTCTGTGACAACGACTTCGCCTCTGGGAAGGAAGAAGCTTGAGATCTTTACGGCTGCATCAAGGTATCCCCCGGGATTCCCGCGCAAGTCGATGATGAGCTTCTTGGCGCCTGATGTTCTGAAGTCAGCAAGCGCGTCATTGAAGAGACTGACCGAAGTACCGGTGAATTCGTAGAGCGCAATTGTGTAAATGCCGGTCTCGTCGTTGAAGCTCGTGTCGAGTGTGGGGACTTGAATAGTGTCGCGCACGACTGACGTCTCGATGCTCTTTCCGCCGCTAAGAAGGGTGAGGGAGACTGACGATCCCTTGGGACCGCGTATCAACTTCACCGCTGCGTCAGTGGTCATTCCCTCGGTCGATTTGCCGTCTATAGAAAGAATGAGATCGCCTGCCATGATACCGGCGCGCTCAGCCGGAGTGTTCTTCAATGGCGCTATGACCGTAAGGACGCCATCCTGATTCAGGCCAATCTCCATGCCGACTCCGCTAAACGAGCCCGATATCTCCTCTTGGAACATCTTTGCTTCTTCGGGCGGAAGGAAGACGGTGTAGGGGTCGCCGAAGGACTCTGTAAGCCCTTGGATAGCGCCCCAGATCTTCTCCTCATGCGTAGGGAGGGTTGTTGAGGCATTTGAAGGAACAAACTTCGCGTTAAGGGTGTTGTAGACCTTCCAAAACTCAGTGAAATCGAGTGTAGGATCAGGAGTTGCGTTAAGTCCGTCTCCGATAAGAGGGAGATTCGATAGCACCCGGGATCCTCCTGCAGCCCCCACCGTAAGCCCCCCAGCAAAGCCCAGGGAAAGCACGAGAGCGAAGAGGACGCCAAGCTTAAGCGTGCGCTTGAAGCGGCGCTTTGATGTTTTTGTATCCTCAAACTCGCGAGGAGACTCGCCCAGCTCGTTCATGCGCCAAGTGTATCACAGGCTATACCCAACCCGTCCCGCATTTCTTACGTCTTGGCTTGTATACTAAGGACAGCATGGTAAAGCGACACGAAAGGAACGGCGTCATCTGGGTCGATATGGAAGCGCCGACGCGCGAGGAGCTGCGAGCAGTGATGAACGAATTCGATATCGGCGAGCGCGTCGAGGAAGAGATCGTATCCCCGACCCCCTATCCGCTCGTCCTCTGTTCCCCTGCCTACACCTATCTCATCCTCCACTTCCCCACCAGCAATCCCCAGGGCGGAGCGAAGAACCAGGAAGTGGACTTCATTGTCGGTAAGAACTTCCTTATCACGGCAAGATACGAGGTTATTGACGCCATTCACAGTTTGCACCGGGTATTTGAGGCTGAGGAGATGCTTGATTTGCCTGCGAGGAAGCATGGTGCGCATCATCTGATCGAGCGTGTTCTCCGCCACCTCTATGGCGCCATTCGCGACCAGGCCGAGCAGACCGCCCGCGCCATGGACCGCATTGAAGAGGAGATCTTCGCCGGAAAGGAGCGAGAGATGGTCTATACCATCTCGCTTGTCGGCCGGGTGCTCCTGCGTTTTGATACGACCCTTGCGCGTCACCAGGAACCGCTCAAAGCCTTCCTTGAGGATCTGGGGAGTCCGACGCTCTTCGGCAAGACTTTCCATACGCATGCGACTCACATCCAGGCAGAGCACGATCATACAAGGGCGCTTGTGGGAACATACCGGGCAGTCCTCGCTGAACTTCGGAATACGAACGAGTCTCTCCTTTCAGCATCCCAGAATGAGATCGTGAAGCGGCTCACCATCATGAGCTTCTTTGCGCTTCCTCTAACGGTGATCGCCTCCATATTCGGCATGAATAACGACCATCTTCCCTTTGTGGATTCTCCGTACTTCATATGGGCCTTTCTACTCATTACCGGCCTCCTTATACTGAGCCTGCTTGTGTACTTCAAGCATCGGAAGTGGTTCTAGATTCCTGGTTTTGTTTATGGTCTAATGGATTAGGTAGTACACGCATTGAACAGGGAGACGACCGGTGCCTTTCGCAGTTATCCTTCCAAAATCCCTTCCGAATCTCGAGGACTTTCGGAGCTGTCCTCTATTCTTTCTTGCTGGCCCTATCCTCGGCGCCGACGACTGGCAGGCGGAGATGACCGAAATCCTCAAGCAGATGACTGGCGGGGACTGCCTCGTGGTCAACCCGAGCCGCTACCCGCCCGAGCATCCGCTCTATGCGCACCGCCTCGACGGAAGCGGGGACTTCTTCGACAGCCAGACTCTATGGGAGCGCCACTATCTGACGGCGGCAGGAGAAGCGTGGCCCCTCGGCTGCATTTTATTCTGGCTCCGGGAGGAGAGCCGCGAGAGGCCGCGGACCGACGGAGAGCCGTACGCGCGCGATACCCGAGGCGAAATCGGCGAGTGGAGATGGCGTCTCAAGATGAACCCGCAGGCGCGGGTGGTCATGGGAGCCGAACCCAACTTCCCCGGCCTGAGCGTCATTCGGAAGATCAACGAGGACGCGGTGCCCGGCAAACTTCCGATCTTGCCGAGCATGGAGGCGGTAGCGAGACGGGCGGTGAGCCTGGCGCTCAACCCGCGCTGACGGTTCTGTGGGGGGCGGACGCGATCAGCGCCCGCCCCTTCGTGCTAGGGTATTCCTATATGTGGCCGTTCACGCCCAAAAAGGCGGGGTTTAAGAGTTCCTCTCCCATCTTTTTCACGAACTCCCTGTCCGGGAAGAAAGAGCCCTTCGCTCCTCTAAAAGCAGGCTCGGCCACGCTCTATTCCTGCGGTCCGACCGTATACAACCGGGCGCATATAGGGAATCTCCGTTCGTACGTGTTCTCCGACCTTATCGCTCGCATACTTAAAGATGCCGAATACCGTGTGCGGCGAGTCATCAATATCACGGACGTTGGGCACTTAACCGGCGAGAACGAGGGCGATCCAAACTCCGGAGAGGACAAGATGGAGAAAAGCGCGCGTGAAGCCGGTACGTCCGCAAGCGCCATAGCTGATGAGTACACTAAGGTTTTCGTGGGAGATCTTGCTCTACTCAATGTCGATACCAAGGATATTCTTTTTCCTCGTGCAACGGAATATATAAAGGAGCAGATCGCGCTTATTAAGACCCTTGAGGAAAAGGGCTATACATACCAGATACAGGACGGAGTATATTTCGATACGGCAAAGTATCCGGGATATGGAAAGCTTGATGGAGTGCCTAAAGAAGGCGTTGGTCGCATAGACGAGAATAAGGAAAAGAAAAGTTCTGCCGACTTTGCCCTTTGGAAGTTCTCCTCTCCGGACGAGAAGCGGCAGCAGGAATGGGACAGTCCGTGGGGACGAGGGTTCCCTGGATGGCACATTGAGTGCTCGGCGATGTCGAAGGCGCTCCTTGGGGAGACCATCGACATACACACCGGCGGCATGGACCACATACCGATCCATCACAATAACGAGATCGCGCAGTCGGAGGCTGCAAACGAAAAGCAGTTCGTGCGGTATTTCATACACCACGCCTTCTTGAATCTGGAGGGAGAACGTTTCGCCAAATCTGAGAACCGAGTCGTATACCTTTCAGACCTGCAAGGAAGGGGTCTCCATCCACTTTCCCTTCGCTATCTTTTTCTTCAAGCTCACTATCGCTCCCCTATATCCTTCTCATGGGAGTCTATTGAGGCTGCGAACGAGGCTCTCACCCGCCTCTGGCGCCTGGCCGGCGACTTCAAAGAGGAATCAAGGGGAGTAGGGGCAGCTTCCGAGGCATCCGCTCGCATCACCACTCTTCTCCGTGGCGACCTTGCGACCCCTGCAGCCCTCGCCCTTCTCTGGGAGACCCTGAGGGACGACCACATACAGGCAAAAACTGCCTGGGGCGTCATAGAGGCGGCGGAGGCAGTCCTTGGCCTTTCCCTCACCAATCCTCCCTTCTACGGGCGCCTTAAGGATACTGATATCCCGGAAGAGGTGCAGCAGCTCATCAGGAACCGGCAGGAGGCCCGCATATCGGGAGATTTCAAGCGTGCTGACGAGTTGCGTATCCACATAGAGAAACGGGGATATGCTGTTGAAGACCGGCCTGACGGCGTAGTAGTCACTAAGAAGTCCAGTTGATACAATCGGTCTACATGGCCGATTTCTCCCGCGTCCCCCCGCAGAGCCTCGACAGCGAGCGCGGCCTTCTCGGTTCCCTGCTTCTGAAGCCGGACGCGATGCACGATGTTTCTGATATCATCCGAGCCGACTCCTTTTACGCTGAAAAGCATAAGCTCATCTTCGAATGCATGCGCGAGCTCTCCGACCGCGGGGAGCCCATAGACATACTTTCTCTTTCCGAGAGACTCCAGGGCAAGGGCACGCTCGAACGGTGTGGCGGAAGGGCCTACATCGCCGAGCTTGCAAACTCCGCTCCCACACCCGGCAACTTCGCCCACTACGCGGAACTTGTCGCAAGAAAGCACATCATGCGCGCGCTTATCGACGCAGCGCATGAGATCACCGAGCACGCATACGAGGAGGGACGCGACCATGCTGAAGTGCTCGACGCAGCCGAAAAAGCCATCTACGCCATTGGTGACAAGTCGGCGACACATAAGTTTACGCCTGTGTCCGAGAAACTCGAGGGTGCGTGGGAAAGAATCGAGACTCTTTCCAAGAGTGACGATTCGATTCGCGGAGTGCCAACCGGCTTCCCTGATCTCGACAATCTTTTATCAGGACTTCATCCTTCGGACCTCGTCATTCTGGCAGCGCGACCGTCTGTAGGTAAGTCCTCGCTTGCGCTTGATATCGCGCGCAATGCCGCTGTGAAGCACAACGTGCCGGTAGGCTTCTTCTCGCTTGAAATGAGCTCGGAGCAGCTTGTTGACCGCATGCTTGCGGCAGAATCGTATGTGAACTCATGGAAGATTCGTACTGGTACCGTACGCGGCGAAGAGGAGTTCGGCCGCATTCGGGACGCTCTTGAGACACTCTCAAAGGCCCCCATTTATATAGACGACAAACCGGGCAACAATATCCTTGCGATGCGTGCCGTTGCGCGGCGCTTGAAGCGAGAACGCGGCATCGGGCTTATCATCGTCGACTACCTTCAGCTCATGGCGCCCTCAGGCGGCCTTAAAGCCTCGGACTCGATGGTGCAGCAGGTGACCGAGATCTCCCGCTCCCTGAAGAGTCTTGCCCGCGAGCTTGAAGTGCCCGTTCTTGCCCTTTCGCAGCTCTCCCGCGCAGTCGAGCAGCGCGGAGGCAAGCCTCGCCTTTCTGACCTCCGTGACTCTGGGTCCATTGAGCAGGACGCGGACGTGGTTATGTTCATTCACCGGGACGACAAGCGGAATCCTGACAGCGACCGTCCGAACATTGCAGAGATCTTGATCGAGAAGCATCGTAACGGGCCAACAGGACGCGTGGAGCTTTACTTCGACGAGAAGCGCACGAGCTATATGCCGATGGACAAGTCGGGGTATGGAGAGCGCGCAAGCGAGTTTGAATAGTATGGACAGGGTCGAGGAGCTTTCACATGCCTTTGAGCGTTTTCCGGGCATAGGGCCGCGCCAGGCTAAACGTTTTGTCTACTATCTCCTTACGCGCGCACCGGGAGACCGCTCTAAGCTTTCCGAACTCATTGCCCGGCTTTCAGATGATGTGCGCCAGTGTTCCGAGTGCATGCGCTTTTGGAGCGGCAAAACCTCCTCCTGCACCTACTGCAGCGATCCTGCACGCGACGACTCGGTCCTTATGCTTGTCGAAAAAGACCAGGACCTGCTTGCGGTAGAGCGTTCAGGGAGCTACAAGGGCAGGTACTTCGTCCTTGGCGGCGTACTTACCCTCTCCGGCAAGGGAGGCATACGGGAGAAGGAGCTTGTGGACCGGGTTGAGAAGCGCGCGAAGGCGGGACTCGAGGAGATTGTTCTTGCGCTTTCTGCAACAAGCGAGGGCGAGCACACGGCAGACCATATCAGAGGACTGCTTCAGCCGCTGCGCAGCCATCTTCGCTTCTATGCGCTTGGCCGAGGTCTTGCGACAGGCTCGGAGCTTGAATACGCGGACTCCACTACCCTCTCGGCAGCACTCCAGAACAGGAAGGAGACATGAACAAGAGCCGCCCAGGAGGCCGGGGCGGCTCTTGGGCGGTCACGATTCGATCAGCTCCCAGTCGGGGGAACCCAGAAGATGGTGCTTGAACTTCTCGAAGTCGACTGTGTCGAAATGTCTGAAATGGACTTCGGTCTCGCCGCCTGGTCCGCCGGCATGGTGAATGACCCTCCTTTTTCCGAAAGAAAGCTGGCCGCAGAGGTCGAACTCCTGGTCAACTTCCGGAGCCATTTTCTGTTCGATAAAACGCCGGAGGCGCCGACCCGATCCGTTTTCCTGGATGATGAGAGCAAATCCTTCCACGCGCTTTCCCCTTGGTTCGTTTTGATTCGTCCGTCTTGGAGAATACGAAAGTTGGTGCCTGAAGTCAAAAACCGCCTTTCGGCGGCTTTTGACTTATTTGATCTTGTCGATCTTAACCTTGATATAGGGCTGACGATGTCCGCGGCGCTTCAGATACCTGCTCTTGGCCTTGTACTTCACGACATCAATTTTGGGAGCGCGTCCTACGACCTGTACGGTACCGGTAACTGCGGCGCCTGAGATGGTAGGAGCACCGATGGTCGTATCCTTTCCGTTATCGACAAGCAGAACCTCGGAGAAGGTCACAGAGTCTCCCTTTTTGAGGTGTTCGGTCTTCGAGCGGCTACCGAGCTTCTCGATAGTGACTACGTCGCCTGGGGCGACGACATACTGCTTGCCTCCAGTCTTGATGACTGCAAATTCCATATAGGGGCTATCCTACGGGTTTTGAGGCCAAAAGGCAAGGATGCGCTTAATCGAGGGCTCCTGGCTTTTCAAGGAGCTCAACCTCAAGCTCCATTTTCTCCTTGGCTATCCGGTATACGTCCTTTTCTATCTTCCCGAGCTCCTTGTATCCGGAGTTGTAATGGGAGACGGTCGTGGCGAGGGAGTTCCCGAGCTTTTTATAGTAGTCCTCGTACGAGCTTATGTGCTTCCCGAGCTCCCCTACCCGCTTCTGTATCTCCTCTGCCTGCTTTTCAATCTGAAGGGCTTTGAGTCCCTGCATGACGGTCTGGAGGTACGCGAGGAAGGACGTCGGGGAGACAATTATCACCTTATGCTTCCCTGCGGCCCGCTGGATAAGGTTCTCCTCCTCCCCTGCACCCACCTGGTTTGTGAGAAGGTCGTAGTAGATGCCTTCTGACGGAATGAACATGAAAGCGAAGTCCATGGTTCCTTCCTCAGGACGTATGTACTTGGCGGTCTCGCTGATGCGGAGTTTCAGGTCGTTCACGAATGTCTTCTCAAGGGCCGCGCGCTCAAGTCCTTCTGCGTGCACGAGGCGGTTGTAGTTATCGAGGGAGAATTTGGAATCTACGGGCACGACTTTTTCGTTCACAAAAACTACGGCGTCAACAACTTCGCCATTGGCAAAGGGGTACTGCATTTGGTACATGCCAGGTGGAAGCACGTTCTTGAGGACGGTCTCGAGATAATACTCGCCAAGGATGCCCCGTTGCTTGGGATTCTTGAGGATGTCCTGGAGGGACTTCAGCTGTTCGGCGAACTTCCCGGTCTCGCGCCCAATCTCCTTTACGCTTGTTATCTCGGCCGTGATCTCGCGGATCAGTTTTGCTGACTCGCCGAGTTGCGTACGCATCGTCTCGTTCACATTCCGGGAAGATTCGTTCATGCGCGAGTCGAGAGCTGACTCCATGTTCTGTATCTGCTTCTGGAGAAGCATGAGGCCGGTGTCGCTCCCCTCAGGCACTTCCTTCAGCTTCCCTTGCCGCTTGAGGATGAACCAGAGGCCGAGCGTCTGGAAGAAGATGAGCGTGAGCACGAGGATGGCAATGAGTAGCGGGTCCATGACATGCAGTATACCGTTTCGTGCTAAAATCGCCTGTATATATGACCATTCACGAGAAAATCAAGGCCGGGATCCCGGACGCCATGCGGGCCAAGGACACGGTCCGTCTCCAGACGTACCGCTCGCTCGTCACCATGATGACGAACGAAGTTGTGGCAAGGAAAAGGAAGCCGGACGAGCTTTTAACGGATGAGGAGGCACTTGCTGTCCTTAAGCGGGCCGCCAATCAACGAAAGGACTCCATTGAACAGTACGAGAAAGGGGGGCGCCCTGAGCTAGCCGTGAACGAAAAGGCTGAACTTTTAATTATTGAGGAGATGCTTCCTGCTCAGATGCCGAGGGAGGAGGTTGAGGCTGTTGTTAAGGCAAAGATGAGTGAGATGGGTGTTACTGACAAATCGGGCGTAGGAAAGCTCATGGGTTCTGTCATGCAGGAACTTAAAGGCAAAGCTGACGGAGGAGTGGTAAAAGAAGTTATCGATTCTCTGCTTTCATAATTTGACACAGCTCAACATCTGGGTGACTATTCCATAGGAACGATTTGAGGGGACGTCTAATGGCCGTGCATAGAGAGTTCTATACGAAGTTTGGTGAGGACGAGGTGCGCAAGGCGAACCTCCTCATCAAAGCGCTGCATGGGTGCGAACTTCCTCCGGAAGTGCTCACCGAGTCCGCAAACGCGCTTGGCAAAACCATCGCCTCAGGATCAACAATCGGGAACGCGCTGCAGCAGGTGGTCGAGGTGGAACTCGGCTATGCCCACGAAGACCGGAGACAGCTGTACATGGACGCGCTCCGAGAGATGGTGTGGATCCGCTACGACTTCGTCAAAGCGTACGCGATGGCCCACATGCACATCCAGCAGCCGGACAAGCCCCTCCGCTATCGCAAGATTGTGAGAGGCGTGAACGACAATGGTCGCAAGCGCGCCGCCGCCTGAGCACTCCGCTGACACCCTGGCTAGGCCGCACGCTGTGCGGCCGCCATTTTTATATACTCAATCAATGAAGGCATATACCGTCATCCATAAGCAGCGCGGCGAAACTCCTCTCGAGGCCATTGCGAGATGGCAGGCTAGCAATCCTGTATATGCTTCCCTTCCCGCTTCGTACGCAGGCCGCCTTGACCCCATGGCCGAAGGCAAACTTCTCGTACTGCTAGGGGACGAGTGTAGAAAGCAGAACGAGTACACGAAGCTTGATAAGGAATACGAGATCGAGGTAGTACTTGACTTCAGTACGGACACAGGTGACGCTCTCGGACTTCCTTCGTACGAAGGCAAAGAAACTCACGCTACTAGAAATTCAATACAAAAAGCGCTTAGCGCGGTCTCCGGCACGCACCGCATTCCCTTTCCCTCTTTCTCCTCAAGAACAGTAAACGGAAAACCTCTTTTCATGTACGCGCTTGAAGGAACACTCGATACTATTCAAATCCCCGAACATGACGAGACCGTCTTTGCGATCAGGATGCTTTCCCTTGAAGAAGTTCCTGCGCCGGAGCTTCTCAAGCGTATCTTACGTGTATTAAAGATAGTTCCTCGAAGCGACGAACCGTCAAAAGCGCTTGGCGCTGATTTCAGGCAGGACATCATTCGTTCGGGCTGGAAGGCTCTTTTTGAGAGGATGCCCGAACGCTCGTTTACGGTCATCCGACTCCGTGTCTCCTGCTCTTCGGGCACGTACATGCGCACGCTTGCAGCGCGAATCGCGAAAGAGCTTGGTACTTCCGGATTCGCTCTTTCGATCAGGCGGACAAAGATAGGCAGGTACGCAAAGATAGGCCCGATACGGTTCTGGAGACGCATTCTCTAAAGATTGGTGCAATTATCGAACCGAAACGTATCCTCCCGGCACCCCATTGGGCGACAATACGATCTGCCAGTCCTGGTTCTTGCGGGCACGGAAGGAGCCTGCGCAACAAAGAAGATAGTATTCCCACATGCGGCGGAAGCGCTCTCCGTATTTTTCCCTGAGATCCGGCCAGGCCTTCTGAAAACGCGCATTCCACTCCATAAGAGTACGGTCGTAATCGTCACCGAAGTTATGCCAGTCTTCCATTACAAAGAGTCCTTCTATGGACTTCCCTATCTGCGCTATCGACGGAATCATTCCGTTTGGGAAAATGTATGTATCTATCCAGGCATCAGTTCTCAAAACTGACTGGTTACCCCCGATGGTCTGAAGTAGGAAAAGGCCGTCTTCCTTTAAGCATCTACGTACGACTTCCATGAAGGTGCGGAAATTCTTGTATCCGACTGCCTCGAACATCTCTATAGAAACGATGTGGTCGAAGGTCCCTTTGGCCTCGCGGTAGTCGTGGACTCTGATCTCGACCGGAAGCCCTTTGCAGCGCTCGCGCGCAAGCGCAGCCTGTTCCTTGGAAACGGTTATGCCGACCACCTCCGCGCCGTACTTCTCAGCTGCATACCCCGCGAAACTCGCCCATCCGCAGCCGATATCGAGAACCTTGTCTCCTTTCTTCAGGCCGATCTTTCGGCATACGAGGTCGAGCTTCGCTTCCTGTGCCTCATCAAGGGTGGCAGCCTCTTTCCAATATGCGCAGGTATATACCATGCGCTTGTCGAGCATTCGCTCATACAAGTCATTCCCGAGATCATAGTGACGCTCTCCTACTTGGAATGCGCGCGCCTTTGACTGAAAGTTGTATAGCGCACCTTGAAGGTTTTGGATTGCTCTATTAAAAGGAGTTAACTTCTTCTCAAGTTTGGAGGAGAGAACGCGAGCGAAGAATTGATCGAGCTCCTTTGCATCCCACCACCCGTCCATGTACGCCTCGCCAAGGCCAAGAGAACCATGCTTGAATACCCGGGCATAGAGTCGTTCGTCATGAACTTGCATGTCCCAGGGGTCATTCCCATTTATCTCAATATCAGCCTTTCTGAGCAGTGCCTCCGCTCTGGATCTGAGACTCATGCGTAAATCATGACACACAGGAGTGGCGGCAAAATAGGGTTTTTGGTATAACTACTCCTACCGGCCTCATCGTCTAACGGTTAGGACAGATCCCTCTCACGGATCAAATCGGGGTTCGATTCCCCGTGAGGTCACAATTTTAGCGCCTTTTCCACTCTCTATCCTGTCGTACTAGGTATTTCTGGTCCGCATAGTCGGCAAGCAGTACTTCGCATATTTTCTCCGTACGGATAGATTGAGATCCTTTTACGAGAACCGCATCCCCCGCTCCAATACGCGCCGCTATTTGCGGTGCTGCCTCTTGCGAGGTCTCAAATGAAAGCACGGATTCTTCATGCATGCCGTTTGAGATGGCTGCGCTCGCCATGGAGCGAGCGCGAGGACCGATAGTGATAAGGCAGTCGGCTGTTTCTGCTGCGTGCTTACCCACTCGCTCATGGGCTTCCTGGGAATACCGTCCGAGTTCAAGCATATCGCCGAGCACTGCCGTGGTGCGGGTACCGGGAAGCTGCGCCTTGATGAGCGCAAGTGAGGTGAGGGCTTCCTCGACTGCAGCAGGACTTGCGTTATATGAGTCATCAATCAAGATCGCGCCATCTTTCCCTTTCAGTATCCTTCCACGCCCCGGAGGAGGTTCATACGATTCCAGGCCCTTGAGCATCTTCTTTAGGTTTAGGTCGAGAGCAAGGGCTGCGGCAAGCGCTGCTGCCGGAGCGAGAAGCTGCTGCGAGCCTATGGCTCCACGCACCCGGAGCATGTGCCTTTCTCCCAGTATCGATATTTCGGCTTCCATCCCTGCCGGTCGGCCGTCTTCCATAAACAACTCCGCCTTTTTGAGGCGTACGTCTGCATGTGGTGCCTGTCCAAAAAGAATGGTTTTTGTTGAGAGCGGGGCTGCTAGCGCGCAGGCATAGTGGTCGTCTGATGAAAGTACGAGTGGAGCTCCAGGGGGCAGTGCATATGCGGGCCTGAACTCCTCCTCACGAACTGCGTCAGGAGTCGCATACGCCTCTACGTGTACAGGCATGTCCGGAAGACGAGTGACAATCACCAGATCAGGAGTAGCGATCTTGAGAATGCGTTCAAGGTCTCCCGGATTGTCCGCTCCCACCTCAAGCACAAGGAGCTTTGGATACGAATTTGGGAGTATAAGAAGGGCGAGCGCTTCCCCGAACACATGGAGCCATCCCGGGATGCTCGTCCAGGGATTCTTTACGCCAAGAATGGTGAGCGGAACGCCGAACTCGGAGTTATAGCTTTTTTCGCTTGCACGGACATAGAAGCTTGTTGAAAGGGCTGCGTGCACCGCGTCCTTGGTCGAGGTCTTCCCCACGCTTCCCGTCACCATGACTATCTGCGGCTGGTATTTGCGCAGCACTCCCCTTGCGAACATCGCAAGCAAGCCTGCAAAGAGGTTCCGTAAGACCTTCTTCATGTTATTCAGCATACTCCGCCCGATCGGGCGGGATTTCATAATAATTGATCAGGAAGTGCGTAAGATCGATGAAGGGCGAAGTCAGGGTCTCTGAGGCGTACTGGACTCCACTAGGCTCCCGGGTATAGAGAAGAATGATGAACTCTGGCTCATAGGCTGGGAAATAGCCGAAGAAGGAGTGGAAGTAGAGGTTCTCGTAGTAGCCTCCTCCGGGAGCAGCCATTTGGGCCGTACCTGTCTTTGCGGCAACCGACATGGAGGGGATCTTCGCAGTTCCCCCTCCGAGTTTCGTATCAACGACCCTGACAAGCATGTCAGTTGCCTCGCGCACTGCGTCAGGACCGAAGACACGCCGGGGATTCCCCCACGACAGCTTGCGCGTTACGCCTAACTCAAGACGGATCGCCGTGGCCAAATGCGGGGTCACGATCTGTCCGCCGTTGGCAAGCGCGCCGAGCGCTCGGATGGCCTCTATGGGGGTCATTGCAATTCCCTGCCCGTAGGAAGCGGTGGCATGTTCAATATCTCGAGGGCTCTCAAGGCTCTGCATGTCTC
>Ga0196977_1000371_pt1 | contig 24618 bp, 19 predicted proteins | sample S3v_1013CmetaG_FD_148634 | JGI IMG/M metagenome (GOLD analysis project Ga0196977, IMG submission 148634) | Soil microbial communities from Anza Borrego desert, Southern California, United States - S3+v_10-13C | ecosystem: Environmental > Terrestrial > Soil > Desert | place: USA: California...
CGTCGACGGGGGCGCTGCCGCCCGGGCCGTCCGAGTCGAGGTACAGCGTGCCGTTGGCCGGGAATGTCATCAGGCTGATGGCGACGAAGCCGTTGGCTGGGCTGTCGCTCACATCGGAGAACCCGAAATCCGTCACGGTGAAGACATAGGCGGCATCCTCGCCGCCCGTCACCGTGTTGTCGGTCCCCGACGGGGCATCGTTGACCGGATTGACAGTGATCGCGACCTGGTCGCTGTCTTGCTCGCTCGTAGCGGTGCCGCTGGTGCCCGGATCGATGCCGGTATTGCCGTTGTCGTTGGTGGTGATCGTCAGGTTAGCCGGACCGTTGTAGTTGGCGGTCGGGGCATAGACGAGGCCGTCGAGCGCGGTGTTGATCGCCGCAGCGGTGCCGGTGAAGGTCATCGTCGCGTCGGTCGTGCCGTCGCCGGCACCGAAGGACAGGCCGGCGGTACCGTTGAGGCTGAGCGTGCCGTTGGTGACCGTGAGCGTGACGGTCAGGTTGCCCGCCCCGACATCCACGTCGCTGACGGTGATCGCGTTGCCGTTGCCGGCGCTGAATGTCTTGCTGGTGTCCTCGTTAGTGCTCTGCGCGCCCGGCACCGTGTTGACCGGCGCCTGGTTGGGCGCGACGAACCCGAAGTCGAGGGTGTCGTTGATGTCGAGCTGGCCGGTGCCGTCGTCGGTCGTCTCGCTGTTGTAGGCGAGCGTGATGGTCTGGCTGGCGATCGCCCCGCCGGTCGCAACGACGCCGTTGTCGTCGTTGTCGACATCGTTGTCCGGATCGTCGCCATCGGCGAGCGTGACCTTGCCTTCGAGCGCCGCCGCGGCGCCGAAGTTGGCCGCGGTGACCACGACGACGTAGTCGCCCGGCGCGAGCCCGGCGAAGCTGTAGGCGCCGCCGGCCAGCGTGGTGGTCGAGGTGACCAGCGCGTCGCCGGCGTTCCAGCCGCCGCTGTCGTCGGTGTCGGCATAAAGCTCGAGCGCGACCCCGACCACGCCTTCGCCGGCGTCGAACAGGTCGTTGCCGTTGGCGTCGACGAACACCGTGTCGCCCAGCGTCAGCGAGTCGAGCACCAGCGTCCCCGCCGCCGTCTGGTCGCCGAAGTTGGTGCCGCTGATGGTCGCGGTGTTGAACGGATCGACGATCAGGCCGTCGCTCTGGCCGAGGATCGTCGCCCTGAAGATGACGTCGACGGCCTTGTTCCCCGGCAGCGTGCCGACCGGCACCGGGGTCAGCGCATAGACCCCCGCGCGGGCCACGCCGTCGGCCTCGGCGAGCTCGTCGGGCCCCGGCAGGTGGCGCTCGCCGGGCGACAGGTAGCCGTACATCAGCTCGCCGGCATCGGCCCGCTGGTAGCTGTCGTCGAGGCCGATCTGGTGGCCGAGCTCGTGCATGATCACGGTCAGCAGGTCGAGCTTGCCCGCGGCCCCGCCGCCGGCGGTCGCCACGAGATGGTCCCCGGCGCCGGCGAACTCGCCGTCCTCGCCCGGCGTCGCATCGACGAACCAGCCGTAGCCGGCGCCGTCGCTGTCGATCGCGATCGCGCCGGCGGTCGAGGCGCCGACATAGATCCCGGCCATGTCGACCACGCCGAACTCGACCGCGCGCATCGCCGCGACCTGCTCGGCCGTCGCGCCGGCCTCGGCCCAGCGCGCGATCGCCGCGTCGACCAGCGAAGCCAGCTCGGCCAGCGTCAGCACGCCGTCGTCGGCGGGGGCCGTCGCCGGATCGCGCGAGCCGCCGGTGTCACCGGTGCCGCCGGGGCCGCCGGTGACGCTGTCGGCGCCGGCCCCCATGTCGCCGTTGGCCTCAACGTCTCCGGACTCGGCGTCGTCGCCATCGTCCTCCGGACCGACAGTGGTCGGCGCGACCAGATCCTCCCAGCCGACCATCGGACCAGGTTGCGCCATCATCGGAACGGCGAGGACGAACGCCTGATTGGTGATTCCGGTGGTGAAATTCGCGTCGACGTCAGAGCCCGCGATCGAGGGGAAGGGTCCGCTGATCAGGGTGTTAGTGGCGTCGAAGAAGGTGTCGAGGCTGGTGCTCGCCGTGCCGCCGCCGCCGGAAGGGCGGAACTCGCCGTGGCTGGTATTGGCGTTCACAGTATAGCCAGGGAAGTAAAAATTGGCAGCCCCGGACAACTGGTCGAAGAACATCGCGCTGCCGCCATTGACCGAGCCGGCTGTGAAGGTGTTGCCGGTGGCGACGAGGCCGAACTTCGAGGCATCCTGGCTGTTCGCCGGGCTGCTGGCGCCGCCGACGATCGCATAGAGGCCGGCAAGGACGTTGCCGCCGACTTCCTGGACCGTGTTGTTGAGGACGGTCGCCTCAAGGCGGGCGGTGCCGGTCGTGCCCTGCATGCTCGAGGTGAGGATGATTCCGCCGAACGCGTCCTTGATGTCGCGGACGGTGTTGCCCTCGATCCGGACTGCATAGTTGAGGTTGCCGCTGCCAGTGCTGCGGCTGAAGCCGACGTCGATGCCCGAGCCGCCGTTGACCGACCCGCCGTTAGAATTGGTCTCGAACACCCCGTTGTTGGTGCCGATCGTGTTGTTGAGGACGACCCCGTTGATGGTGGCCGCGTGACCGGTGTAGATGGCGCGGAAGGCGTCGCCCTGGGCGTTCTTGATTGAGTTCCCGCTAAACGCGTAATTAACGCTGACGTTCGTGCCGGCGTTGAGGTCGCCGCCGAGGATCCACACTCCGCCGCCGCCGCTCACCGTGTTGGAGTGGGCGTTATGAAACGTGTTGTTGGTGATGTTGAGCGTCTGGGTCGTGCTGTTGATCTGGCTGACGCCCAGCTGGTCGCCGCGTGCGCCGTTGAACGTCGCTCCGTTGACGGTCAGGGTGACGTTGCTCGTGCCGCCGGATTCGAGGGTGAGCGAATCGTTGCCGAAGCTGGTGCTGTTGACGTTGAACACCGCCTGGTCGCCACTGGTGGCGTTGTCGCGCACAGTCATGTTGAGCGTGTCGGAGCCCATCACGTAGACGGCGAGGTTGTCCTCGTGGCCGCCGCCGATGACATTGCCCTCGAACAAGGCCGTGCCCTTGAGGCCTGTCGAGACGCCCTGCGTGCCGAAGCGGATCGCGCTCTCGTCTTGGACATCGTTGGTGCCGAAGGCGCCCCGGAACTCGGAATCGCGGAGGGTGAAATTGTTCACGTTCTCACCGCGAATGCCGTAATTGGTCATCGTTCCGGCGTTCTGGCCGAAGATCATGTTCGACAGCGATACGTTGGCGACGTTGTTCATGTAGATGCCCGTGCCGTTTGTCGCCAGGGCCGTCCTGCTGCCGAGATCGCCTCCGCTGATGTTGGTGATGGTGCCGCCCGATCCCGCGGTCGAGCCGTCGCCGGTGACGACGAACTGCCCGCCCGAGCCGGTGTTCTGGAGCCACACGCCGGTGGTGCCGCCGCCCCCGCTGACGTTGACCTCGTTGAGGGTGATGTTCGCGGTCACCCCGTCGATGTTGATCGCCCGGCCCGTGGTCGAGGAGACGATGTTGCCGACGCCGGTGGCGCCGCTGATCGTCAGCGAGCCGGCGCCGGGGGTGGTGCTGGTCGCGTTGATGCCGGTGCCGCCGGTGGTGTCGATGTCGAGCGAGCCTTCGGTGAAGCTGACGTTCGCGCCGGTGCCGTTGGTGTTGGTGAAGTTGAGCGCGTTGTTCGCACCGGTGTTGAGGGTGACGTTGCCGGTGAAGTCGATATTGCCGCCGGTGTTGCCGGCCAGGCGGATGCCCGCGTCGCCGAGGCCGGCGGTGATCGCGCCCGAGAACACGATCGTGCCGCCGCTGTGGTTCGCCACGTCGACGATATTGCCGGTGTTGGTCGAATGGTTGATGCTGGCCGCCACGGTCACGGCGCCCGTTCCGCCGTTGATAGTGACGCCGTCGTTGGCTGTATCGTCCGCCGCGCCGATGGTCCCGCCGTTGACGTTGACCGCATTGGTGGCGTCGACGATGTTGAGGCCGCGGCCGGCCATGCCATCGAGGTTGACGGTGGCGAGCGTGACGGCTCCCTGGGTCTGGCCCGCGCTCCCGTTGATCTCGATGCCGTCGCCGGTGGTGTTGTCGATCGTCGCGCCGGCGAAGCCGAACGTGGCGTTCGAGGCGGTGATGTTGATGCCGTCGCCGCCGAGGGTCCCGGCGATAGTCACGCTGCCGCCGTCGAAGGTTCCCGCTCCGCCGGCGTCGAGGTTGTTGATGTTGATCGCGTTGCCGTGGCCGGCCAGCACCGCCGCGCTGGTGCCGAGGGTCGCGAACTGGATGCCGCTCGCGCCCAGCGTGCCGTCCTGCAGGTTGAGCAGCTGGCCGCTGCTCGTGTTCACGGTGTTCGCCGCGCCGGTCACGCTGAGCGTGCCGCCGCTGGTGAAGACGATGCCCCGGCCCGAGGTCGTGTCGATGTCGAGGCCGCCGCCGGTGATGCTGGTGACGGCGCTGCCCACGGAGGTGTTGTTGGTGATGTTGACCGCGGTGCCGGTGGTCGTGTCGATGTCCTTCACCGCGCCGCTCAGGTTGAGCTGGCTGACGACCGAGTTTCCGCTGAAATTGATCGCCGTGAAGGTGCTCGAATTGACGGTGACGTTGCCCTGAAGGTTGACCGTCAGCCCGGGGTTGTTGGTGATGTCGATGCCGCCGCCGGTGTGGCTGCCGCCGGTGATGTCGGTCGCGCCGGTGACCGTGAAGGTGCCGGTCACCGTGTTGAGGTCGATCGCGGCGCTGCCGTCGGCAAAGCCCGCCGACGCGCTCGACGACGCGCTTTGCAGAGTCACGTCGAGCATGCCGCCCTGGTCGATGTCGATGATCTGTCCGGCCCCGGCGACCGCGACGGTATCGACGGTCAGCGCGCCGACCGACGCGCCCCCGTCGGCGATGGCGATCGAAGTGGCGCTGCCGCCGGTGAGCGTGAAGCCGGAGATGGCGTTGCCGCTGCCAAGCGTGATCGCGGTGCCGGTGACGTTGAGCGCGGTGTTGCCGGCGTTGGCGCCAATTGCGATGTTGTTGACGGTGAACGCATGGCCGTCGCCGAACAGCTGCTGGTCGTTCTCCAGCGTGATGCCCGTGCTGTAAGTGCCGGTGTTGTAGACGAAGATCGTGTCGCCATCGCCATCGGCGTCGGCGCCGTTGTTGTTGAGGCTGGTCAGGCTGGTGAACGGCTTGAGATAGCTGCCGTCCGCAGGACCGTTGGCGCCGCCATAGGTGGCATCGACGTACCAGACCTTGTCGGTCACGGTCATCGTGGCGATGCCCTCGGTGACGTTGTTCAGGCCTTGCGCGTCGGTGACGAAGTACTTGAACGTGGTCACGCCGGTGAACCCGGTGGTCGGCGTGAAGGTGAAGCTGCCGTCCGCATTGAACGCGACGGTGCCTTGCGTGCCGGTGGTATCGACGCTGGTGACGGTCAGCCCGGCATTGCCTCCGGCCCCGTCGGGATCGATGTCGTTGACCAGCAGCCCCTGCCCGGCGCCGATCGTGATCGGCGTGTTGCCGGTCAGGGCGTAGCCTTCGTCATGGGCGATCGGGGTGACCTGGACGCTGCCCGGGACCAGCGAGACCCCGGTCAGCGTGTCGGTGACCGAGATCCCGGTGGCCGGATCGCCGCCGCTGTTGGTGATGCGGATGCGGGTCTGGACAACGTCGCCCGGATCGAACAGGCCGTCGAAGTCGCTGTCGGTGAACAGCGTCGTGCTGCGCGTGGCGCTGATAGTGACGGCCATTGGTCCCCTCCAAATGACCGGTGGCGTTGCCCCGATCGGAAAACTTTTTCCGAATCAGGCACTTCGGCGCGAGCCACACATCACCGGTTAACACGGCGGCCGATATTCCCGTGAATGCGGTGCGCGGGCTATTCCCCTAAAGGGGGATGTCCGGCCGGCACGGCGACATTTATTGCCCGAAACGCCCAATGGGGTTGCTTGCAAGGTCGTTCCAGGTGGGCAACACAAGGCTCGACGCGCAACTGGCTGCGCCTGCACAGGGTTGCGCATGACGCACATTCAGGACGTCACCGAATTCATCGAGGCCTCCCGCGGCGCCTCGTCGACCGCCGAGTTGACGACCTTGCTCGACGCCGCCACGCGTCAGATGGGATTCGATTCCTACGCGGTGTTCCATGAAGTCGGACGAGATCACCCCGAGCCGTGGCGCCACGGTCTGTCGAACCATCCGTGGGACTACATCGAGCTGTGGCTGCAGCGGTGGCGTGCGCACGACCCGATAGCCCTGGCCAGCCACCGCACCTTTCGCGGGTTTCGCTTCGACGAGGCATCGGCCTTCGTCGTCGTCTCGAGGCAGGCCAAGGAGGTCATGGCCGAAGCTCGCCGTGCCGGGGTGACCGACGGGTTTTGCGTGCCGATCCACGTTCCCGGCGAATTGGACGGGTTTTGCACGTTCGTGGTCCGCGGTGGAGCTGCGCTCCCGGCAAAGGCGTTGCCGACGGCCCAGCTGGTCGGCCTGTTCGCGTACGAGGCCGCGAGCCGGATCGTCTGGCCTCAGGCGAGACCGCAAACTCCGCCGGTGGGCGGACTCACCGCGCGTCAGCTGGATTGCGTCGTCCTGGTGGCGCGGGGCCAAACCGATCGCCAGATCGCCGGGTCGCTCGGGATCACCGAGGAAACGGTCACCGCCCACCTGAACGAGGCGCGCCGCCGCTACGGCGTGCGCAGGCGTGCCCAATTGGTCTTGCAAGCGCTCTACCGAGGGGACCTGACCTTCAGCGACGTCCGCTAGCTTCCTGGTCGGATGGAGAGCAGCCGTGCATCGCCGGCACGGATGGGGCAATGCGCGCGCTAATTGCGGACGCCCGCCGCCAGCGTGTCCACGCCATAGATCGTCGCGGCGATGTTGCGCACGCCCTGGGGGGTCGTCCAGTTCTCGCCGCTCGGCGTGTTGGCACCGAGCGTGCCGATGTACAGCGTCCGGCGGTCCGGGCCGGCAAACGTCGCGGTGATGGCGCGGCGCGGGGCCGGGATGATCCCGAGCTGCTGGCCGGCCTGGTCGAACACGTAGATGCCCGCGCCGCCGGTCACGTAGAGCCGGCCCTCGGCATCGACCGCCAGGCCGTCGCCGCCGAAGCTGCCCTGCGGCTCGCCGACGAGCGTCGCGAAGTCGCGGCGGTTCGACAGGGCGCCGTCGGCCGCCACGTCGAACGCGAGGATCGTGGTGCGGTTGGTGACGTACAGCCGCTTGCCATCGGGGCTCAGCACCAGGCCATTGGTGAACAGGCCGCCTTGCTGCGGATTGCCGCCGGCGACGATGGTGTCGACGGTGCCGTCGGCCCTGGCGTGGAACAGGCCGCCTTGCGTGTAGTATGCGCCGCCGTGCCCGTCGGCCGCGAGATCGTTGATGCGGCCCAGCGAGCTGCCGTCGGCGAACTTGTCGGCGACCACTTTGCGCTCGGGCGTCAGCTGCACGATGCGCGAGAGGATGGTGCAGTTCGCCCCGAGCCCGAGGCCCGGATCGGTGCACGAGCGGTCGGCCGCGAAAGCGCGGCCCTGCGAGTCGATCGACACCGATCCCGCGCCGGCGACGAACGGCCATTGCACCCACCACTTGCCGTCGGGCCAGACCTTGATGATCGAGTTGCTCTGTTCCTGCGCGAACAGGATGTTGCCGTCGGCGTCGGCGGTCATGCCGTCGACGATCATCGGGCCTTCCCACACCTTCGACCATTGCGCATCGCCGGAGACGACGCCGGGGATCGCGGTGATGTCGACGGCCACTTCGGGCGCCGGCTGGCCCTGCGCCGCGGCGGGCGAGGCCAGCACCAGCGCCAGCGAAGCGAGGCCGGCGGCCACAATGCGATTGCCCATGCTCAATCTCCCCTTTCGCCAGCCGGCGGCTCGATGGTGTTGACGTTCCCGTCGATCCCCGTGCGGTCGTTGTTCCAGTCGACCTGGATCATCCGGTCGAAGCCTTCGTCGCGAACCAGCGCGAGCTTGGCAACCCACGGGGCCGACAAGGTGACCGGATCCTCGATCGTGAATTCATCATGCAGGGTGTCGCCGTCGAGCCAGATGCGCTCGACGTAATGCGCCTCTTCGCTCAGCGGCGGGCCGCCCTGGAAGAACGCATTGGGGTTGGTCACCATGATCGTGTCGACGACCAGCACGTTGCCTTCCCAGTGGCCGATCGAGTTGCCGGTGACGGACGGCCACAAGTCCTCGAGCGGCGGATGGTCGCGCCCGTCGGTGTAGATGTGGCGCGTCTCGTTGTAGGCGCTGGTGATCAGCACTTCTTCGGGCGTGATCAGGAATTGGACGGGGGTCGCCGAATTCATCATCAGCGGATAGCCCCAACCGAGCCCTTTTCGCCCTCCCTGCGTGCGCATCGCCTCCGCCACCCGGCGCCGGCCTTCGTCGTTCCACGGCGCGTTGTTGGCCCAGATCCCGACCGAATCGCCGGGCGGAGGGACGAGGGTGTCGCCTTCCACGCGGACCAGGATGCCGCTGATCGGTGTGCCGGCCGCCGCTTCGGCGACCCAATAGCCGGGCCAGTATGGCAGCCTCACGAACGCCTCGGCGCGGGCCTGCTGCGCCTGCGCGCCTGCCGGTGTCCCCGCCATGGAAGCGCCGAGCAGCGCGCCGGCCAATGCCCAGCCCGGGCGAAGCATTACTGGCCGTCCCCCTCGTCGGCGGGTGGCTCGATGGTGTTGACGCCGTCCTCGTTGCCGGTGCGGTCGTTCGCGAAATCCATCTGCACCATGCGGTCGAAGCCTTCGTCGCGCACGTGCGTGATGGTCGCGCCCCACGGCTCGGTCAGCGTCACCGGGTCCTCGACCCGGAACTCCATCACTAGGCGGTCGCCCTCGAGGCGGATGCGCTCGAAATAATGCGCCTCCTCCGAAAACGTCGGGGCGCCGTGGAAGTAGGTGTACGGCATCTGCACCTGCACGGTCTCGACGACCAGCGTGTCGCCCTCCCAGTGCCCGATCGAGGTGCCCCACACCGTCGGCCACATGTCCTCCTCGGCCGGGAATGGCCGGCCGTCGGTGTAGATGTGGCGCGTCTCGCCGTAGGCGTTGACGATCAGCGTCTCCTCGGGCGTGATCATGACCTGGAACGGCGTCGCCGCATCCATCATCATCGGATAGCCCCAGCCGTCCGCCCGGCGCCCGCCGCGAGTCCGCGCCGCTTCGGCCTGGCGCGCCTTGCCTTCGTCGTTCCACGGCGCGTTGAAGCCGTTGAGCCGCTGCAACGGCGGGCTGCCCGCCGGACGGGGCGGCGCCGTGCCGCTGATGGTCGTGCCGGCGTACTGCTCGCTGACCCAGTAGCCGGGCCAGTACGGCAGCCGGGCGAAGGCTTCGACCCGGTCGCTGGCGGAAGTGCGCGAGGAATCGGCCGAATCCTGCGCCAGCGCCGGGCCGGCGGACAGCAGGGCCGCAGCGAGCGCGGCGACCAGACCGATTCTCATCGATTCGTGCCGATCGGCTTGCCGTCGGCCCCGGTCACCTCGCGCACCACGCCGCCCGGCCGCCCGTTGCGCAGCGGGTTGAGCGTGACGGTGATGCGCTGCCCGGCCTTCAGCGTCCGCGGCCGCCAGCCCCGCGCGTAAAGGTACATCGGCGCGCCCATCTCCATGCTCCATTCGACGTCGCGCCCGGACGAATCCTTGGCATTCAGCTGGATGTAGGCATGCGGGTTGGTCCACTGGAACTGCTTCACCGTGCCGCTGACGGTGACCTCCTTGCCCATGTCGAACATGGCGAAGCTGTGGTGGGCTTCCGCCGCACTGCCGACCGCCATCAGGGCCAGGGCAGCCGCCCCGGCGATTTGGAACCGCATCAATCTTCTCCCGGCCGTTGTCGGCTTGGCTGCCATAGTGGCATTTGCGAAGCCGTTCGTCATTACCGGAATCGGGCGATGTGCTTGAACGCGGTGTGAATTTGCCCGCGCCCAAAGCCGCGAGGCGATCAGGCCGGCTCGCGCGCCCGCTGGGTGATCGTCTCGGCCAGCTTGCCGGTCACTTCGGCGAGGTGATCGAACTTCGCTTCGTAGGATGCCATGCCCTGGCTCAGCGAACGCAGGTCGACCTGGAACGCATGGAGCTCGGCCTCGGGAATCAGCGCCTCGATCGTGTCCCACCGCGACCAGCCCTCGCGCGGCGTCATGCCCAGCACCCGCGCCCGGTGGCTGGCGAGCGCCGAGGTGATGCGCGAGGTCGCCGTCCCGGGCGCGGCGATCGTCACGTGCATGATCGGCTCGAGCAGGTACGGCGCGGCGGCGGCGAGCGCTTCGCTCATCGCGATGCGTCCGGCCGTGCGGAACGCCAGCTCGGAGCTGTCGACGCTGTGGAACGATCCGTCGACCAGCGCCACGGCCACGTCGACCACCTGGCAGCCGAGCGGCCCCTTCTGCATCGCATCCTTGATGCCGGCCTCGACCGCCGGGATGTACTGCCGCGGGATGACCCCGCCGGTGATCTTGTCCTCGAACTGGAAGCCCTCCCCGCGCGGCAACGGACGCAATTCGATGACGACGTCGCCGTACTGGCCGTGCCCGCCCGACTGCTTCTTGTGCCGTCCGCGCTGCTTGGCGCTCTTGCGGATCGTCTCGCGGATGGCGACCGAGGGCTGGCTGACATTGACGGCGAGCCCGTAGCGGCGCTTGAGCCGGTCGAGCGCCAACGACAGGTGCTCGTCGTTGATCCCGCGCAGCAGCGTCTCGTGGGTCTCGTCGATAGTCTCCCACGACAGGCCGAGATCCTCCTCGATCAGCTTGTTGAGCGCGGTCGACAGGCGGACCTCGTCCTTGTGGTCCTGCACCGCAATCGACAGCGCCGAATTGGCCAGCCGCGGCGTGCGGGGCCCGCGGCCCTTGGGCTTGCGCCCTTCGGACAGGCGATCGCCGGCGTGCACCGCGTCGGCCTTGGCGATGCCGACGACGTCGCCCGGCTCGGCCTTCTTCAGCCGGACGGTGGTGGCGCCGTTGACCCCGAACAAGGCCCCTGCCCGTTGCGTCTCGCCCGCCGAGGTGTTGACTTCGGTGCCTTCGGCCAGCGGCTTGCCGAACACTCGCGCCAGCGCCAGCCGGCCGACCGAGCTGTCGTTCGAGATCTTGAACACTTCCGCCGCCGGCCCGCCGAGGCCGAGGCGCGTCGCGGTGGCGCTCGGCGGCGGGGTGTCGTGGCGCAGCGCCTTCAGCAGGCGGCGCACGCCGAAACCGTTGACCGCCGAGCCGAACATGACCGGCACGACGAGGCCTTCGGCGGTCTCGCGCTTGAGGTCGCCGAACACCGTCTCGCGATCGGGCACCTGGTCCTCGAGCAGCTGCTCGAGGAGGTAGTCGTCGTGGTCGGCAAGCTGCTCGAGCATGTGGAAGCGCGCCGAGCTCTCGGCCTCCTGCAGCTCCTCCGGCACCGGCACTTGCTCGCTGGGCTGGCCGGCGCGGTACTTGAAGGCGCGGTCGAGCGCGAGGTCGACGAAGCCGATGACGTCCTCGCCCTTGCTGATCGGCATTTCGCGGGCCACGAGCGCCGCCGCGCTCATCGGCTGGAGCGCCTCGAGCAGCTCCTCGAGCGTGCCGCGGGCCTTGTCGATCTTGTTGACGAAAATCGCGTGCGGGACGCCGCGCGCCTCGAGCTCGCGCAAGGCCGGCTCGGCCAGCGCGGCGCGCTCGGGCTCCGGCGTGATGACGAGCAACGCGAGGTCGGCGACGTCGAGCGCGCATTCGGTCTCGGCGGCGAAGCCGACCGATCCGGGCGCATCGAGCAGCACGTAGTCGTCTCCGGCCCAATTGAACCGTGTCAGGTTGAGCTCGGTCGAACCCCCCCGCGCGCGCGCTTCGGGGCTGGAGTCTCCTTGCGAGGTCCCGGCCTCGACCGAGCCGAGCCGCGGAATGGCCCCCGCCGCGTGGAGCAGCGCTTCAGCCAGGCTGGTCTTTCCAGCGCCTGCGGGGCCGACGAGCGCGACGACTCTCGCGCCGCTGCCGATGGCATCCATGTTCCTCTCCTTGGTAGCCTCCCGTCGCGGAGCCAAGGCGATCCCGGGCGCAAGATTGACCGATGCCCGCGCGAACGCAAGCGCGATTCGATCAGGCGGGTATCGCTTCGCCGTTCGCGGGGTTAAGCGAGCCGGAACGGGACGGATCGAAAGGAGCCGGCGTGAGCATACTGCAAGGCCGCGTGGCGGTGGTGACCGGCGCCAGCTCGGGCATCGGCGAGGCGTGCGCGGTGTCGTTCGTCGAGAAAGGCGCCAGGGTCGTGCTCGCGGCGCGGCGCGCGGAGCGGCTGGCCGAGCTGGTCGCGCGGCTCGAGGGCCAGGGCGGCGCGGCGCTGGCCGTGGCCACCGACGTGACCGACGAGGCCGCGGTCGACAAGCTCTTCGCCCGCGCGGTCGAGCGCTTCGGCACCGTCGACGTGGTGATCAACAACGCCGGCATCGCCGACAGCACGCCGGTCGACGAGATGCCGCTCGAGCTGTGGGAGCGCGTGCTCACCACCAACCTCACCTCGGCGTTCCTGTGCAGCCGCGCGGCGTTCCGGGTGATGAAGGGCAAAGGCCGCGGGCGGATCGTCAACGTCGGCTCGATCTCGGCGCGCGTGCCGCGCCAGCACAGCCCGGCCTATGCCGCGAGCAAGTGGGGGCTCGACGGGCTGACCCGCTCGCTGGCGATCGACGGGCGCGAGCACAACATCGCCGCGTCGATCTTCCATCCCGGCATCGTCGCCACCGAGATCGCCCCCGGCGCGGTCAAGCTGCCGGACGACTTCGCCGCCTCGCCGAGGGACATCGCCGACGTCATCGTCCACATGTGCGACATCCCCGACCACCTCAATTTCTACGAGGGCATGGTCGTGCAGATCGACCTGCCCTTCCTCGGACGCGGATGAGAAGCGCCGGTGGCTAACCCGACCTTCGTCACTGCGAGGGACCGAAGGTCCCGCGGCAATCCACGGCGGCAGCGCGCCACTCCGGATTGCTTCGCTCCGCTGGCAATGACGAACGAGGTGGGTTCGGTCGCGGGTCGGCAATGACGGCCGACCTGGCCTGCTATAACGTGGCCGACTTGCGCGAGCGCGCGCGGCGGCGGCTGCCGCGCGGGATCTGGGAATATGCCGAACGGGGCGTCGAGGACGAGACCGGCATGGCCCGCAACCGCGCGGCGTTCGAGCGCGTGACCTTTCGCCCGCGGGTGCTGCGCGGAGTGCACGCGGTCGACACCGCCACCGAGATCTTCGGCAAGCCGACGTCGTTTCCGCTGGCGCTGGCGCCGACCGGGGCGGCGGGGCTGCTGTGGTACAACGGCGATCTCGCCCTCGCCCGGGCCGCCGCCGCCGCCGGAGTGCCGTTCACGATCTCGAGCGCCAGCACGATGGACCTCGAGGAGATCGCGATCGCCGGCGGCCGGTTGTGGTTCCAGCTCTATTACTGGGAGGACCGCACGCTGTCCCACGCCGTGGTCGACCGGGCGCAGGATCTCGGCTGCGAGGCGCTGTTCATCACGCTCGACATGCCGGTGCCGCCGAACCGCGAGTACATTCATCGCAGCGGCTTCGGCACGCCGTTCAGCCTCAACGCGCGCAACACGCTCGACGTCTTGACGCACCCGCGGTGGCTCGCCGGGGTGTTGGGCCGGTATGCGCTCGCCGGCGGCATCCCCTCGCAGGCCAACTTGCCCGACCGGCTGCGGGCCCGCGTCACCAAGGGCGCCGCCCCCGGCGCATTGTTCAAGCAGGACGATCTCGACTGGGAGGCGATCAAGCTGCTGCGCGACCGGTGGCGCGGCAAGTTCCTGCTCAAGGGCATCCTCCATCCGGAAGACGCCCAGCAGGCATTGGCGCTGGGCGCAGACGGCGTGGTCGTGTCGAACCACGGCGGGCGGGCGCTCGATTCCGCGATCGCCTCGATCGACGCCTTGCCCGAGATCGTCTCGGCAGTCGGGGGCCGGATGACGATCCTGCTCGACAGCGGAGTCCGGCGCGGGAGCGACGTGGTCAAGGCCGTGGCGCTCGGCGCCGATGCCGTGCTCGCGGGACGGGCGCCGCTCTATGGCCTTGCCGCCGCCGGAGAGCCCGGAGTGGCGCGCGCGCTCGAGTTGCTGCGCAGCGAGACCGCTCGCACGATGGCGATGCTCGGAGCGTGCTCCGTCGGCGAGATCGATTCGGCGCTGCTGGGCTCGCGATAACGCGCAGCGGGCATGAAAAAAGGGCGGCGGGATCACCCGGCCGCCCCTTTTTCGTGGCCCTGGCCCAGCGCTTACGGGCTCGTCGGGTTGCCGCCCTTGTCGGCCGCGATGGCGCCCAGCGCACCGATGATGATGACGACGAGGAGGATCCACGCCCAGCTGCCCAGGTTCTCGCTCTCGCCGACCGGGGAAGCGGCACGCACATCGGCCACCTCGGCCGGCGCGGCGGCGGCAGCGGTCGAACCGAACACCAACCCCGCCGAGGCGAGGGCCACAAGCGCTTTACGAATAAACATGTAGTGCCCTTCCGTACAATCTGGCCGCTCGAATATCACGGCAATTCAACGCGTCAACTCTCGGCACGGACCCGTTCCGGAGTTCCGCGGCCGTTCTGCCCTGAATGCGGGCATACCGCCCATCGCCACCGGTGCCAACCCACTTCCCGTCGCCGCGGGGGGCCTAGTGGCTTACAAAGTTTGCAGTTTTCTTAAGCGCTCCGCCGCCCTAATCCGCTGTTATATGAATGGTTCCTTCCGGATGGCGGTTGCTCTCGCCACTATGGCCTTCGGGCAACAGGTCGTCGCCCAATCGAGCGATGCGCTGGACAACCTGCGTCGGCAGGACGTGCGCCTGGCGACGATCGCCGACCGCATGCTGGCCGCCAACGCGCCGCTGTGCCGCCAGTTGATGCCGGTCACCGGCCTCGTGCTGCACAGCAGCGACCAGTACCGCGGAGCAATCGCCGGCGACGCCTTTGCCAACGGGCCGATCGCGGTCGAAGCCGTGGTGCCCGGCTCACCCGCGGCCGCGGCCGGCCTGGCCCCCGGCGACGGCCTGGCGGCCATCGGCGGCGTGCGCACGAGCACGCTCACCGCGGTGGACGAAGCGCCGGTGCGCGATTCGGCGTTCGCCGTGCTGGCCGCGCAGCCCGCCGACGCGCCGCTGGTGCTGACGATCGTGCGCGACGGGCGGGAACGCACGGTGGAGCTGTCGGCCCAGCCCGGCTGCCGCGCGCTGGTCGAGATCCGCGCCCAGAACGCGCTCAACGCGCGCTCCGACGGCCGCGTCATCCAGGTTAACTACGGCCTGGCGGCGGCCGCCTCCGACGCCGAGCTCGCCGCCGTGTTCGCGCACGAGATGGGCCACCTCGTGCTCGAGCATCGTCGGCGGCTCGAGGCGGCGGGAGTCGAGAAGGGCTTCTTCGGCGAGTTCGGCAAGAACCAGCGGCTCAACCGCCAGGTCGAGGTCGAGGCCGACCGCATGGCGGTGCACCTGCTGGCCAACGCGGGGTTCGATCCGGCGATCGCGCCAACCTTCTGGCGCACCAGCCTCGGACGCCGCGCGGCCGGCGGCTTGTTCCGCAGCAGCACCTATCCTTCGCCCGAGGCGCGCGCCGCGCTCGGTGACCGGGAGATCGCCGACTACCTCGGCGCCGGCGGAGCCGCGCCGACCTGGCCCGGCCACCTGCTGGCTCGCCGCGAGGCGGCGTTCGACTAAGCTCAGCCCGCCGGCCGCTCCGGCGCCTCGCTGATGTCGATGTAGTGCCGGTCGTAGTAGGTCAGCGGGGCGGCGTCGGCGCGATGCTTGGCGGCGACCAGCTCGCCGATGAAGATCGAGTGGGTGCCGAAATCGTGGCAATGCGCGCGCCGGCAGACGAAGCTCGATTGCGCGGTCGCCAGCACCGGCACGCCGTGGCTCTCCTCCCACTCGCCGACCGCGAAGCGCTGCGGGCCGCCGTGCATGAAATGCTCGGCCACGTCGCGATTGCCGAGGCCGAGCACGTTGACGCAGAAGGTCTCGGCGCTGGCCAGCGGCGCGTGCAGCGAGGCCGAGCGGTTGACGCACACCAGCAGCGACGGCGGATCGAAGCTGAGCGAGCTGACCGCGGTGGCAAGGATCCCGTAGCGGTCCGCCCCGTGGCCGGTGGTGACGGCGTAGACGGTCGCCGCGACGTGCCGCATCGCCGAGCGAAAGGCGGCCAGGAGCTCGTCGCGAGGTTGCTCGTGGTGTTGCACGCAGGCTCCATGCGGCTCGCGCTTTCCCCGCGCAAGCGCTATCGCGATGTGACGGCGGGTCTTGCCATCACATCATAATGTGATACGACTGCCGGCATGAGTACAACCATCATCGAGCAAGTGCGCGGCATCGTCGGCGAAGGGAAGATGACCCGCGCCGGCCTCGCCCGCGCCGCCGGGCTGCACGCCAACACCTTGCGCGACTGCACCGAGGACGGCTGGAACCCGACCGCCGACACGCTCGGCAAGCTCGAGCGGTTCCTCGCGGCCAACGACGACACCCCGATCCTCGTCCCGGTCGAGCAGATCATCGACGAGGCGCGCAACGGGCGGATGTTCGTGCTGGTCGACGACGAGGACCGCGAGAACGAAGGCGACCTCGTCATCCCGGCGCAGATGGCCACGCCCGACGCGATCAACTTCATGGCCACCCACGGCCGCGGGCTGATCTGCCTCGCGTTGACGCAGCAGCGGGTCGACGCGCTTGGCCTCCAGCCGATGAGCCGCACCAACCGCAGCCGCATGGAAACCGCCTTCACCACCTCGATCGAAGCCCGCGAGGGCGTCACCACCGGGATCAGTGCCGCCGACCGCGCGCGCACCGTCTCGGTCGCCATCGACGCCGGCAAGGGGCCCGACGACATCGTCAGCCCGGGCCACGTGTTCCCGCTCGTCGCGCGCGAAGGCGGCGTGCTGGTCCGCGCCGGGCACACCGAGGCGGCGGTCGACATCGCCCGCCTCGCCGGGCTCAACCCCTCGGGGGTGATCTGCGAGATCATGGCCGAGGACGGCTCGATGGCCCGGCTCGACGGCCTGATGCGCTTCGCGCGCCTGCACGGCCTCAAGATCGGCACGATCCGCGACCTGATCGCCTACCGCCGGCGCCACGACCACCTCGTCGAGAAACGCGCCGAGAACCGCTTCCACAGCCGCTGGGGCGGCGACTGGCGGGCGATCGGGTTCTACAACAAGGCGACCAAGGGCGAGACGATGGCGCTGGTCAAGGGCCACATCGACCCCGCCCGGCCGACGCTGGTGCGGATGCATGCTCTCTCGCTGTTCGACGACGTCTTCGCCCACGACACCGAGCGCCAGGGGCTGCTCGAAGGGGCGATGCGGATCATCGGCGAGGAAGGCGCCGGCGTGGTCGTGCTGATCAACCGCACGACCCCCGACCAGGCGTCGAGCGCGATCCGCGGCCTCGACCGCGCGGCGCCCGCCGACGACGGCGAGATGCCGCCCGAGCAGCGCGATTACGGCGTCGGCGCGCAGATCCTCGCCGAGCTCGGCGTGCATGACATGGTCCTGCTGACCAACACCCGCCACGCGCTGGTCGGCCTCGAGGGCTACGACCTGTCGATCGTCGGCGAACGGCCGATCGGGCCCGTGTGAGGAATTGGGCAGGAGGCAGTAGGCAGTAGTGGAACGGCCGGTGCTTGCCTGCCTGCTGCCTACTGCCTACTGCCTACTCGCCAACTGCCTGCCGCCTCCTCGCCCCCACACGCCTCCGGAGTCACGATGGCCCGCTTCCTGATTGTCGAAGCCCGCTTCTACGAGCACTTGAACGACATGCTGATCGAGGGCGCGGCCAACGCGCTGTCGGCGGCCGGCCACACGGTCGACAAGCTGGCCGTGCCGGGCGCGCTCGAGCTCCCAGGGGCGATCGCCGCGGCGGCCGAAAGCGGCCAGTACGACGGCTTCGTGGCATTGGGAGTGGTTATCAGGGGCGAGACCTATCACTTTGAAATCGTGGCCGGCGAATCGGCGCGCGGGATCATGGCGCTGACCATGGACGGGATCGCCGTCGGCAACGGCGTCCTCACCGTCGAGAGCGAGGCCCAGGCCCTCGTCCGGGCCGACCCGGCGCAGCTCAACAAGGGCGCCGGCGCCGCGGAAGCGGCCATGGCGCTGCTCGCAATCCAGGAGAAGTTCCGTGACTAAACACCCCTCCATCGCCGGAATCCCGCTGGTCCTCGGCGGCAACGTCTTCGGGTGGACCGCCAAAGGCGACGAAGGCTTCGCGGTGCTCGACGCGTTCTATGAGGCGGGCGGGCGGATGATCGATACCGCGGACGTCTATTCGGCGTGGATCCCGGGCCACGTCGGCGGCGAATCCGAAAGCTTCATCGGCGAATGGCTGGAATCGCGCGGCGTGCGGGCCAACATGCGCATTCACACCAAGACCGGCATGCTGCCGCGCGGCGGCGGGCAGCATACCTTCGGAGCCGAGGGCGATCCGACGCTCTACGAACCGGCCGAAGTGCTGGTCTCGCTCGACGCTTCGCTGGAACGGCTGCGGACCGATTACCTCGACCTCTACTACGCCCACCGCGACTATCCGCAGCTCGACATCGCGCAGATCGTCGAGGCGTTCGACGGCGCCATGACGAGCGGCAAGGTCCGCGAGATCGGCGCGTCGAACTTCACCGCCGAGCGCCTGTCGGCCGCGCTTGACGCCGCCGATGCCGCCGGGCGGACGCCGTTCACGGTGCTGCAGAACCAGTACAACCTCGTCGCCCGCGACGATTACGGGCCGAAGCTGCAGGTCCTGTGCGCGTTGCGCGGGATCGCGATGCTGCCGTTCTTCGGCCTCGCCTCGGGCTATCTCACCGGCAAGTACCGCAAGCCCGAGGATTTCGAGCAGGGCAACCGCGCCCACCGGGTCAAGGATTTCGACGAGAAGGGCCGCCCGATCCTCGCCGAAATGGACAAGATCGCCGCGGAAACCGGCGCCTCGCTGCCCGCCATCGCGCTCGCCTGGCTGGTCCGCCAGCCCAACATCCCCGCCCCCATCGCCAGCGCCCGCACCGTGGAGCAGCTCCAGGAGATGCTCGAATTCACCCGGCTCGAGCTCAGCGACGACCAGCTCAGCCGCCTCACCGCCGCGGGCGCCTGAATCGTCCAGCGCACCACGGCACCTACCGGGGCACAACGGCACCTAGCCGTGGCACAAGCCCTCCTGAACCAGGCTCAAACCGCGTCAACCGAGCCGCCCGGCGTAGGAAATCACTTGCCGCTCAACACACGCCAATGTGCTTTATTCACATTCGGCCGGCAGCCAGGAAACCTACGGAAAGGTCACAGTTTTCGTCGATTCATATAGCGGCGACGTCAAATGGCCGCCCCCCGCTCGGCAAGCCGGCCGCGCAGCATTGCTGGTGGACGCTTCCGGAACCCCAACCCTCCCTGCGCGCTGTTGCGGGGATGAACGGGCCTCTCGAATGGATGGCCGCGATCGCCACAGTGATTGCCGCGGCGCTGATCGCGTCGGACCGGGGACGCCGCGTCACCGGGTTCGGGTTCGTGCTGTTCTGCGCGGTGGCGGCGCTGTGGATCGTCATCGGGCTGACGAGCGACGCGCTGCCGATCGCGGCGATGAACGCTATCCTGCTGCTGATCAACGCCTGGGGCGTGTGGGAATACCTGCTCAACCCGCGGAAGAAGAAGGTCATCGAGCGCGTCGAGCGGGCCGCCGAGCGCATCGAGCGCGAGGTGGAGGCCGAAGACGCGGCCTGAGCGCCGCCTACCGCGCCCGCCGCCCGACCCCTTGCGCGTCGGTGGCATAGACCAGCATGCCCCCCGGCGAGCCGTCGCGCAGCGGGTTGATCGTCACGGTGACCTGGTCGCCGGGCTTGAAGCTCGTGCGCCGCCAGCCCTTAAGCGCCATCGAGCCGGTGCCGCCCATCTCGATGTCGTACACGGTGGTCGCGCCGCCCTCGGCGACTTCCAGCAGCAGCCGGCTGTGCGGGTTGGTCCAGCGGAACTCGGCGACCGTGCCCTTGACGGTGACCTCGCTGCGCGTGTCGAACACGGCGAACGAATGGTGCCCGGCGACCGGCTGCGCGCCGAGCATGACGGCGGCGACGACCGCCGCTGCGCCCGCCCGCGTGTGCCACCCCATCATCCCCGCTCCTCCGGCCCGCGCGCCATCGTCGCGCATGTCGCGGGCCGGCGCAACGGCTACCAGATGTGCACGCGGTCCTCGGGCGCCAGGTAGAGCGCGTCGCCGGGCTTGACGTCGAAGGCGTCGTACCACGCGTCGAGGTTGCGCACGGTCAGCGCGCGGTACTGGCCCGGGGCGTGGCCGTCGGTGGCGATGCGCTGACGCAGCGCCGCCTCGCGCATCTTGGTCGCCCACGCCTGGGCATAGGCGATGAAGAACCGCTGGTCGCCGGTGAAGCCGTCGATCACCGGCGCTTCCTTGCCGCCGAGCGAGGCGCGGTAGGCGTCGTAGGCGGCGGCGAGGCCGGCGACGTCGGCGATGTTCTCGCCCAGCGTCAGCTCGCCGTTGACGTGGAGGCCGGGGAACGGCTCGTACTGGTCGTACTGCTCGGCCAGCACGCGGGCGTTCTTGCGGAACGTGGCGAGGTCGCCCGGGGTCCACCAATTGCGCATCAGCCCGGTCGAATCGAACGCCGCGCCCGCGTCGTCGAAGCTGTGGCTGACCTCGTGGCCGATGACCCCGCCGATCGCGCCGTAGTTGAACGCCGGGTCGGCTGCGGGGTCGAAGAACGGCCGCTGGAGGATCGCCGCGGGGAAGTTGAGCCCGTTCTGCACCGGCAGGTTGACCGCGTTGACCAGCTGCGCGTTCATCCACCATTCGCCGGTGTCGAGCGGCTGGCCGATCTTGGCCAGCTGCTGGCGGTAGCGCAGCCGCTCGGCCGCCTGCTTGTTGGCAAAGGCGGTGTCGGGGGCGAGCTCGAGCGCGGCGTAGTCGGTCCGCTCGTCGGGGTAGCCGACGCCGACGGCCATCGTCTCGACCTTGGTCTTGGCTTCCTCTTTCGTCTCGGGCGCCATCCACTCGAGCTGGTCGATGCGGCGCGAGAACGCCGTCTTGATGTTGTCGACCATGCCCTCGATCTCGGCCTTGGCCGAGGCCGGGAAGAAGCGCTCGACGTAGAGCTTGCCGAGCGCGTCGCCGATGTCGGCGTTGACCGCGGCGAGCGCGCGCTTGGCGCGCGGGCGGGCCTGCTCGGCGCCGGTCAGCTGGGTGCCATAGAAGCCGAACGACAGCCGGTCGAGCTTGCCCGGCAGCACCGCGGTGTTCTGGTTGATCTGGTGGAACGCCAGCCAGTCCTTCCAGCTTTCCAGCGGCTCGGACGCGACGAGCGCAGCCAGCCGGGGGATCGCGCCGGCGTCGAAGGCGTCGAACTTCTGCTGCTCGCCGAGCTGAGCGGCGTCGAAGAAGGTCGCCCAGTCGAGCCCGGGCGCCTTGCTGGCGAAATCGGCCGGGGTCCACACCTGCTTGGCCTTCGACCAGTCGTCGCGCTCCTCGCGGGTGGCGTGGGCGCGGGCGATCTTCAGCTCGAGGTCGTAAATCCGCTGGGCGCGGGCGGCGGGGTCGGACAGGCCGGCGGCGGCCAGCAGGTCCTCGATGTACTCGCGATAGGCCGCCTGGTGGCCCTTCATGGCCGGGTCGGCGGAGAGGTAGTACTCGCGCTCCGGCATGCCGAGCCCGCCCTGGAGGATGTACGGCATCACCTCGCGCTCGGCGAGCGCCTGGCTGACGAACACCCCGAACAGGTTCTCGGTCTCCATGTCGGTCGCGTTGAGCGGGTCGACGTCGGCGCGGACGGTGGCGCCGAGCGCGCGGGCGAGCTCGGTCTTGTCCTTGATCGCGGCGATCCGCTGCAGGTCGCCGCGGATCGGCGTCATCCCGAGCCGCTCGATCGTCGCGGTGTCGAGGAAGGCGTCGTAGTAGGCCTTGACCCGCGCGGCGTCGGTGCCCGCCTCGGGCTCGGAATCGGCGAGGTCGCCGAGCAGCGCCTCGAGGTTCTTCTCGGTCTGCTCGCCGGCGATCCAGAAGCCGCTGATGTTCGAGCGGTCGGCGGGGATCTCGGCGGTCTTCATCCACCCGCCATTGGCATAGGCGTAGAAGTCGTCGCCCGGCTTGATCGAAGTGTCCATCGACGCCTTGACGATGCCGAGCCCGGTGCCGGCCGCGGCGACGGCTTCGGTGCCGTCCTGGCCGATCTTGCAGGCGACCGGGCCGAGCGTGGCGGTGGCGGCGCCGAGCAGCAGCGCGGCAATGAGGCGTGACTTCATCGTTGGTTCCCTTCGACGCGCCGGCGCAGCCCCGCGCGGACGGTTACGGATGGAACCGCATAGGCGGACCCGCGCCGGGCCGCAAACGACGCCGGTCGAGAGCGGTCGGACCTTGGTCGAAGGATCATCCGGCCGTGCGGCCGAAGCAGCCCTTGCCGGCATAGACGGCCGCGTCGCCCAGCTCCTCCTCGATGCGGATCAGCTGGTTGTACTTGGCGAGCCGGTCCGAGCGGGCCAGCGAGCCGGTCTTGATCTGCCCGCAGTTGGTGGCGACGGCGAGGTCGGCGATCGTCGCATCCTCGGTCTCGCCCGAACGGTGGCTCATCACCGCGGTATAGCCGGCGCGGTGGGCGATCGAGACCGCCTCGAGCGTCTCGCTCAGCGTGCCGATCTGGTTGACCTTGACCAGCAGCGAGTTGGCGAGGCCCCGGCCGATGCCCATCCGCAGCCGCTCGGGATTGGTCACGAACAAGTCGTCGCCGACGAGCTGCACCGTGCCGCCGATCGCCTCGGTCAGCGCCTTCCAGCCCGCGAAGTCGTCCTCGGCCATGCCGTCCTCGATCGAGGCGATCGGATAGCGGGCGACGAGGTCGGCATAGTAGCCGGCCATCTCCTGCGGCGTGAGCACCTTGTCCTCGGCGGTGATGTGATAGCGGCCATCGCGGAAGAACTCGGTCGAGGCCGGGTCGAGCGCGATCATCACCTCGTCGCCGGGCCGGTAGCCGGCGGCCTCGATCGAGCCCATGATGAAATCGAGCGCGTCGGTTGTGTTCGACAGGTTCGGGGCGAACCCGCCCTCGTCGCCGACCGCGGTCGAATGGCCGGCGTCGTGCAGGCGCCGGCGCAGGGTGTGGAAGATCTCCGAGCCCCACCGCACCGCTTCGGCCAGCGTCGGCGCGCCGACCGGCATGACCATGAATTCCTGGAAATCGATCGGGTTGTCGGCGTGCTCGCCCCCGTTGATGATGTTCATCATCGGCACCGGCAGGACGTGCGCCGAGACCCCGCCGACATAAGCCCACAGCGGCATCCCGCGCGCGTCGGCGGCCGCCTTGGCCACCGCCAGGCTGGTGCCGAGGATGGCGTTGGCGCCGATGCGCGCCTTGTTGGGCGTGCCGTCGAGGACGATCATCGCCCGGTCGATCTCGCGCTGGTCCTCGGCGTCGAGGCCGAGCAGCGCGTCGGCGATCTCCCCGTTGACCGCCGCGACCGCCTTCGACACGCCCTTGCCGAGGTAGCGGCCCTTGTCGCCGTCGCGCAGCTCGACCGCCTCGTGCGCCCCGGTCGACGCCCCCGACGGCACCGCCGCGCGGCCGAGGCTGCCGTCCTCCAGCAGCACGTCGACCTCGACCGTGGGATGGCCCCGGCTATCGAGTATTTCGCGTCCGTGGATATCGATGATAGCAGTCATGGGCGCTCCGAGGTCGCGGGGGTGTTGTAATTGGCTAAGACACCGCCATATCGAGGTGCCGGGACCTCGTATGCGGCGGAACCAAGCGGTGCAAGCCGCGTTCGATTCGGGACCGATGAGGGCCGGCCCGCGGGCGCGCTTGGAGTGCCGTTGGGGCTAACGGAAAGGGATAACATGGCCGAGACTGCAGCCAAGACCACCAAGCCGCGCAAGACCGCGGCGAAGGCGACGACCGCCCGCAAGCCGGGCCCGGCGGCAGCGACCGCCGGCCAGGGCGCTGCGACCAAGCGGGCCGAGGCCAAGTCGCGCTTCAACGCCGCGCTCGAAGAAGCCCGCGCCGGCGCCGCCCTGCTCGGCGCCGAGGCGCGCGAGCGCGTCGGCGGCTACGGCACGCAAGCCCGCGCGCGGGGCGACGACTGGGTCGGCGAGGCGCGGGTCAAGGCGGGCGATCTGGCCGTGCAAGGCAAGGCGAAGGCGAGCGAGGCGTTGTCCGGGCTCAGCCGCGTGGTGAACGAGAACGCGGCGACGATCGACGACAACCTCGGCGCGAAGTACGGCGATTATGCGCGCAGCGCCTCGCTGAGGCTGCAGGAGACCGCCGCCAAGCTCGACCAGAAAAGCGTCGAGGAGCTCGGCGAGGACGCCCGCGAGGCCATTCGCCGGAGCCCGGCCGCGGCGGTCGGCCTGGCGGCGCTCGCCGGCTTCCTCCTGGCCCGCCTCTTTCGTCGGTGACCCCGCCGGAGGACGAACGGCTCGCCCCACCCGGCCGGGGCGGGTCCGTCCTGCCCGAAGAACCCGAGGATCCACCCTCCCCTGACGGCGAGCCCGACCAGCGCTCGCTGACCGAGGACGTCGAGGCACTGATCGAGGACGGCAAGACCTACCTCGAGGCCGAGATCGCCTATCAGAAGACGCGCGCGGCGTTCGTCGCCGACCGCGCGAAATCGGCCTTCCTTCTTTACGCCATCGCCGCCGTCCTCGGCTTCCTCGCGCTCGTCGGGCTGACGGTCGGGCTGACGGTC